>Ga0209075_1003348_pt1 | contig 13429 bp, 10 predicted proteins | sample Stecom2011_FD_187523 | JGI IMG/M metagenome (GOLD analysis project Ga0209075, IMG submission 187523) | Agricultural soil microbial communities from Utah to study Nitrogen management - Steer compost 2011 (SPAdes) (version 2) | ecosystem: Environmental > Terrestrial > Soil > Agricultural land... | reverse complement strand
GCGACGTTGCAGATCGGCGAGGCGTTGCTTTTTGTGGCTTTCTAGTAGCGCCTCTCCAACGCGAGGCCCCCCTTCTGTCGCTACGCGACATCTTCCCCCAAGGGGGACGAATTACGGTTGCTCTCTCGGGGCGTTTGGGGTTTGCGGGGAAAGCGAGGCCTGGGTTTTCGGAGCGTCGCGTATCAGCGAGGCGTTGCTCTTCGTCGCGTCGCGAACCGAGGCGCCCCGCCTGCCCGCGAACCGAGGCGCCCCGCTAGCGCAACAGTAGTCCTCCCCCCGATTCGGGGGGAGGTGGCGCGAAGCGCCGGAGGGGGGCGTTGCGTATCAGCAAGGCGTTGCTTGTTGCGACGTTGCAGATCGGCGAGGCGTTGCTTTTTGTGGCTTTCTAGTAGCGCCTCTCCAACGCGAGGCCCCCCTTCTGTCGCTACGCGACATCTTCCCCCAAGGGGGACGAATTACGGTTGCTCTCTCGGGGCGTTTGGGGTTTGCGGGGAAAGCGAGGCCTGGGTTTTCGGAGCGTCGCGTATCAGCGAGGCGTTGCTCTTCGTCGCGCCTTCCCAACACCTCACAGCTCGCCCGCATCGCTCTCCCCTGCGTCCACCTCACCGACCACACCCGCATCACCTTCGCTGGGTGCAGGCGCGGGCGGCAAAGGCGGCGGCGGAAGTCGGTTAAGCACCCGCGGGTTCGGCATCATGGGCGCTGCAAATCCCGCCAACGTGCGCATCTGCTGGGCGGTGAGAACCAGATTGATATTCACATAGTCGTTGGCCGCGCGGCATTGGATCTTGTCGATCACATCGCCCAACCCCGCCGCGCGCATCGCCATGCCGGCAAAGCCGTCGAGCCCCAGCGCCTTTTTCAGGCGGCCCTTGAGGCTCGGGCAGGAATTCGCAAAGCGCGTCGCCTCAGCCGCATCCTTGAACTTCAGGTCCACGTTGGTGGTCGGCGAGGCGGGGTTCGAGACCTTTAGGCTCACGCCCTCAAAATGCATGCGCCCGAGCCCCGGGAGCGTATAGACGAGCCCCTGGGCGCTCATTAAAACCAGCGTATCCTCGGCGTCGGCGACCCGCTCGATCTGGGCGAGTCCGTCGAGCATTGTGGCGGCAACGGGCGCGTCTTCTTGCGGCTCCCCGGCGCGAAGTGGCGAGTCCTTGGCGAGGTTCTGCGCGATCTCATCGAGCCAAATATCCTTGCCGACCACCGCCAGCCCCGGGCGCGCGAGCAGCACGCGCCGCGGGTCCTGGTACCCGCTCGCCGCCGACACCAGCGGGCGCATCGGCGCGCCGCCGGATTCTTGCCACGGAATTTGCTCGCGAAAACGCCGGTCGAGCACGTCCTTGATCTCGGCCTCACCCATCGAATGGCGCACCGCCAAAAATGACTCCTGAATATATTGCGGGCGCGCCGAGGCCATAAAAAACGCGTCGAGATCTTCGATCGGATCCAGCCCGGTATGCCCGGCGAGGATGCGAAAATCGGGGACTTTCTGCATGATCTGGCGCACCGCGTCCTCATAAAGCGTGCCGCGCACCCGATCCAGGCGCACCAGCGCGGTCACCCGGGCGTTGCCCGGACCATAGTTTCGCAGGCTCGGGATCGCCGTCGGCCCGCCGCGCTCCACGCCCGGCATGGGCTTTTTAGGGTCAAATGGCGAGCTTTTTTGAGCGACGCTCTTTGGAGGCGTCTTCTCTGGCGGTTCATCTTTTTTCGGCGCATCTTTTATGGGCGCAGGTTTCGGCGCGGCCTGTTCAACCACCGCCGCTTCGGGCTCGGGCGGCGGGGTTTCTTCGACACTCTCCTCGACCTCCTCCTCGACCGCTTGCTCCAAATCGATCTCTGCGATCTCCTCAACCTCCTCGGCGATCGCCTCCGGCTCTGCATGATCCTCTAATTGTGCCCAACGCTCCTGCTCGCGACCGTGGCCAATCCCGCGAAGTTCCTCCATTTGCTCGGCCCATTCGGCGTCAAATCCGTCCATATTTGGCGCGATCACCCCGAGCAAAAAGGGCAGCAAGACCAGCGCATGCAACCCTACGCTGAGCAGCAGCGCCCACACCATGCCCGGCACGCCAAACCACAACGCCCCCTCGGCACGCTCCTCTCGGGCAGCCTCGCCGCGGGTCTCTTCGGTTGATTCGGGCTTGTCGGACATAAAGCTCAAGGCCAGGGCAATAAGTTTTACGGTTGCTTTCAAAAAGCGCATACTAAGAAGGTCAACGCAGTCTTAAACTATGCGACTCGCCCCCGACATTCCAGCTGCTCGATATTTGCGCAGCGCTTTGATTAAAACTCGACTTGCAATCACGCGGCGGGTGTGCAAGATAATGCCGCTTGCTGTCGACTCGGGCTTTATCTGCCGCGTGGACACCCATGAAATTTGAATCCATCGATGCTTTTACGCTTGAGCGCGCGCTCAAATTCAGCCCGACGCACCATCGGTTCGTCAGCTGCGAAGAGCTCGCCAAATAGACTTTACTCTGGCTTCTGAGAGAACAACGCTTATGGCACGTTATACCGGCCCTCGCCTTCGTATTATCCGCCGTCTGGGAACCGACCTCCCCGGCCTGACTCGCAAAATCGCTGACCGCCGTCCGTATCCCCCGGGAGTTCACGGCCAGGGCCGCCAGCGCTTCAGTGAGTTCAAAAAGCAGCTCTACGCCAAGCAGAAGCTTCGCTTCAACTACGGCCTCAACGAGCAGCAGTTGCGTAACCTCTTCACCGAAGCCCAGGCTTCGCGCGAGCCCGCAGGCCTGATGCTCCTTCGTCTGCTCGAGCAGCGCCTGGATAATATCGTCTTCCGCGCGGGCCTCGCCGCAACGATCCCGGCTGCCCGTCAGCTCGTCGTCCACGGACATATCGAGGTCAACGATCGCAAGGTCGACCGCCCCAGCTTCCGCGTCAAACCGGGCATGAAGGTCTCCCTTCGCCTCAAAAGCCAGGGCCTGAGCGCCATCGAGGCCTCGCTTGCGAGCCCCGCGCTTCGTCACCCGGCTTATCTCACGGTCGATGAGAATACCAAGACGGCCACCATGGACCAGGTTCCGGGCCGCGAGGATGTGCCCTTCCAGGTCGAAGAAGCACTTGTGGTCGAGTATTACTCGCCGCGCCTCTAAGACGTCATCGGGTTGTCAAATCCAACCCGACTTGCAAAGATGAAAACCGCGGCGAAGATCGACTTCGCCGCGGTTTTTTTTGTGTTTATAGATTGCTATTTCATGACTTGCCTCACAGGATCTCGCATGCCCCACCTCACCCCGCGCAGTCGTCGACTCTGGGTCGCACTCGTCGCCCTTGCCCTCCTGAGCGCCTGCGCTCCGCAGCGCCCGAAGGCCCAGAACGACTCGCTAAAGACGGGCCAGGAAGTCTCCGAAGCCGCCGCAAAAAGTACCCACGAGACCGATATCGACGCGCTGGTCCTGAGCTCGTCGAGCATGGACGAAGACGCCGGCGAAGATGACGCGCCGAAGGTCGAAGCGCCCGAAGTTGCCAGGCCGGACGCCGGGCTCACCGCCGACACAGTGGACGCCACCGAAGATGCCCGTGAAGATGCCGCTACCTCCGGAGACGCCGAATGAGTGATCTTCTGTATTCCGTCGACCAGGCGATCGCCACGATTACCCTGAACCGCCCCGACGCCCGAAACGCCTATTCCGACGCGATGGTCAGCGGGCTGATCGATGCGCTGGATCGCGCCGAGCACGACGACCAGGTGCGCGCGCTGATTCTCACCGGTGCAGGGCCTGCGTTTTGCGCCGGCGGCGACCTCAAGAAAATGCGCGATCGCGAAGGCATGTTCTCGGGCGACTCGGTCGAGCTTCGCGATAATTATATCCGCGGCCTTCAGAGCATCCCGCGGCGCTTTAACCTCTTCGAAAAACCGGTCATCGCCGCGATCAACGGCCACGCCATCGGCGCGGGCCTGGACTTAAGCCTGATGTGCGATATCCGCATCGCCAGCCAGCGCGCGAAGTTCGGCTCCACCTTCGCAAACGTCGGGCTGATTCCCGGCGACGGCGGCGCGTATCTATTGCCCCGGGTGGTCGGATTTTCGCGCGCCGTCGAACTTATCCTCACCGCGCGCATCTTCGACGCCGACGAAGCCCTGCGCATCAATCTGCTCCACGAGATCTGCGCGCCCGAAGACGTCATGAGCCGCGCCAAAACAAAGGCCCAACAAATCGCCGCACTCCCGCCCAAAGCTGTGAAAATGGCCAAAGCTGCGCTGTACCGCTGCGTGGACCGCGACCTCGAAACTTCGCTGCAACTCACCGCCGCCCTGCAGGCTTGCGTGCAGCGCACCGACGAGCACGACGCCGCGGTCGAGGCGCTGCTCGCCCAGCTCAACTCATAGCCCCAGGTGCTTGACCTCAATCACCTCGCCCTCGGATTGCAGCACCGCCGCCTCAATCACCGACTTGAGCTCGCGCACATTTCCGCGCCAGCAATGCGCCAAAAAGATCGCCTCCACGTCGGCCGAAAACCGCTGGCACCCGCGATCATAGCGCTCGCGGTAGACATTCAAAAACGTGCGCGCAAGCGGCAGGATGTCTTCGCGCCGCTCGCGCAGCGGCGGCATCGTGAGCGGGTAGCGCGACAGCACCATATAGAGATCGCGGCGAAAGCGCCCGGCCTCGACCTCTTTTCGCAAATCGCAATGCGTACTCACGATCACCCGCACATCCACCGGGCGCCCCGCCGCCTCGCCGGTGCGGCGCACCTCCGATTCACGCAGCATCCGCAGGATCTTGCCCTGCAATAAGAGCGAGAGCCGCTCGACTTCCTCCAGAAAAACCGTCCCCCCCTCGGCCAACTCGAAGATCCCGGTGCGCGCCTCGGTGTCGCCGGTCAGCGCATTATCGGCGCTGCCAAAGAGCTCAAAATCCAGGTCGTCGCCGCTCAGACTGCGGCAATTGATCGCGGTGAGCATCGCGTCTTTGCGCCCGCTCAGGTGATGGATCGCCCGGGCGATTAGCGCCTTGCCGCTGCCCGCCTCGCCGAGCAAGAGCACCGACTCATCGTGGCTCACACATTGATTCAGCGCCTCATAGACTTCGCGCGCCGCGTCGCTCTCGGCGATAAAATCCTTATAAAAATGATGGCGGCGCTGGCGCTCTCGCCAGTAGCGATTCTCCTCCAACACACTCTCAGCCCACCGCGTTCTGCGATGCGAAAATAGTGCCATCGCCGCCAGCGGCTCGATCCCGACGATAAACGCGCTGAGCGCCTCGTGGGAGAGGTCCGCGCCGGCCATCTGGGGCGCTTCGCAAAAATACAGGCTCAGCACCGCCGCCAACTCCCCGCGCAGCGCGCAGGGAATCAACACCTGGTAGCGCGTAGGCTCCGCCGCCGGCTCAGATGACGCGTCCTCGCCGGGCTCATCGTCAAAGACCTCCGAGTCGAATTGGGTCGAGTCGAAGTCATCTGAATCAAGAGGGCTCGCCCCAAATAGGCGACTTTCGCGCGACGGCTGCGGCGCGGGTCGCTCCAAAATCACAAAGCGGTCCAACCTCTTGAGCTGCCCCAGAATATCGGCATTCTGCGCGCGAAAGATCGGCAAGGACTCCCGCCTTCGCCGATACGCCCCGTGCACAAGCAGCGCCGCCGGCTCCAGCGTGATGGCATCGAGGCGAAAGTCCTCGGCGCGCCACGACACCGCCTCGATCGGCACCGCCAGATCGACCCGCTCGGGAAGCACGCCGAGGCTATGGCGCGCAAAGGTCCCGGCGATCTTCAAAAACGTCTCCACGCTCGGCGCCTCGGCGAGCGCGCGACTCAGCCGGAAAAATAGCGCCCCTGCCTCGGCCGAAATCCCGCCGGTCTCGGGCGTCTCAATCGGATGGCTCACCCACGCGGGCTTCTGGGCAACTTCCACACCGATGACCTCCAGGCGAACCGACGGCGACTCCCCCAGCCAGACCGCGTCGCCCGGGCGCAGGTGAAAAACCTGCTCCTCCACCCCATCGCTGGATTGCGTGCATTCGCCGTCGCGAAAAACCCGCGTCGGCATCGCACTTGCGCGCGCGCGAAACGCCAGCGCGCCCTCCTCATAGACCTCCAATTGCCCGTGAATCCCGGCAATCGCGCAGCCCATCAGCGCGACGTCATTAAACGGCGCCCGCCCGATCGAAATCGACTTGCGGTCGAAGGCAAACTCGCGCGTCTTCTCGTGGCAGATCGTGCGAAATCGAATCGTCATGGCGGCTCCTCATCACTTGGGTTGGCTGGGAAGCATCATCATCTCATACTCCGACAGGGATTCCACCTCACCGACATCGGGCATCGGCGCGTCACGGTCGCTGGACTGACGGATTTCGGCCCACGCCTGCAGGCGAAACGCCTTGCGCCGAAGCTCGGGGCTCAGCTCACTGACCCGGCGCATCGACGCGGCGCAGGTGCGATAGCGACCGGCGGTGCAATAGGCATAACCCTGGCGAAAAAGACGCTCGGCGCGCTCCGCATCGGACATGGTAAAACGCTCGGCACGCGCGCTTTCGGCCTGGGTTTGAGCCTCGCTCTTCTGGGCGTCGCGCGCCTGTATATGCGCCTGGCTCACATCTTTATGGGCGCGCTGCACAGCCTGCGCCACGTCGGCCTCAGCAATCGTGGGGACCGGCGGGGCGCTGGCAACCCGATAGATCGCCGTACCCGTCCAGACGAGCGCGCTCAATAGCAGCGCCGCCACCACCCAGCAAATCGCCAGGTGCTTCAGCGCCCGGCCAAGCGCCCCGTTTTGCGGCCAGGGAGCCCAATAATCGCGAATCTTCTCGCCGCGCTCGCGCGCCTGGCGCACGCTATCGATCCACGGGCGCACCAGCGCGAATTGCAGGCAAATCTCGCGGACCTGATCTTCCTCACCGTTATAGATCTGGCCGGCCCCGGGGGCCAGCGCGCTGAGCAGCGCCGCGAGCGCCGGGATATGCTCGATGCGATCATCGAAGCCTTCGGGCGCATAAGGTGGCCGTTCCTCGCCGAGCAACGCGTCGCTCATCTGCGCCGCATCAAATTTGGGCGGCGAGGGCGCCCGCAACCCGTCCCATCCCGGCAGCGGCGATGGCTGAGGCGGCGTCACCAGCGCGGGCGGCGCGGGCTCAGCCCCGAACGCAGAGTCGATCTCCTTGGCGTCTAACTCATCATCAATGACTTCCGGCGCCGACTTCGTATCCTCGATATTCCCGATGGCGTCGATATCCTCGATGGCATCGATATCCTCGATATCTTCCAGATCAGCGGCCTGAGCAAAGATCTGCCCCCAACCCACTTCGTCGATTGCATCATGGATGATTGCATTTTTGAGATCGGCAGGCGCCGCCACACTTTGCGCCGAACGCCCAAGCGCAGCTCGAAGTTTTTGCTCTTTGCTGCCAGACCCAAGCGCCTGAAACGGCCCCACTTCCTCGCCAAACGCCACGATGCGCGCCGGCACGCCCAGCGCGCGCAGCCGCTCCTGCAGGCGCTCGGCCTCCGCCAGGCTCAGGTCGGCCTCGATGGTCATCGGACCGCGCTCCAATAGAGGAAGCACCTGGGCCGAAGGCTGGCGGGTGACCGGCATCATCTTTCGCGCGAGCTCATCAATTCCCCCCTCCCAATCCTGCGGGACCACTACAACCGATGAACTTCCCTGTGTCATAAACTCCGCGCTCTTAGAAATACTCCAACGCCTCTATCCACGCCCTAAAACAAACCCCACTCATTCATAAAGATCAATTCAAAAAAATCCGTTGTGGCGACCCGAATCCCCAGGCCCTCTCATCTTGATCTATGCCGCGCTGAAACTAACAGATCCGCTGAGATCTTCCCAGAACTTATTGGCAAATGGCGGCCATCGAACTTCAGGCTCGAAAGCCGCTGACAATCGCATTGGGCGGCGTGCAAAAAAATCATTGGGAATCTCGGGAATATTTGACGTGGCTATTTGCCGGCCTGAGCGGCATTTGCTACAATGGTGTTGATATGTAGGAGAAGTCGCGCAAAACCCGTTCCACCCTGAGTGATGGATTCATTCTGCCCAACCCAGCAAGGACACAATGAAGAATCTTGAACAAAATTTTCTCACTCCCATGCGCGCGCGTCTCAGTGCCTTTCACAAGGATACCTATGCCGCGACCTCAACGGAATATATTATCCTACTTATTCTGATCGCCTGCTTCATCATTGCGATCGTAAAAGTTTTCGGCACCACGATCAGCAAAAAATACCGGGCAGCTGATGAGAAAGTTACCAAAGAAGTAACGTATTAAACGTGTTTTTTTAGTTAGAAAAAAAAGTTGTGCTCGCCGCTCTGAATACTCCCCATTGGAATTGGAGAAAAAAATGCGCCTTCGAGATAATTTGATTTCACGAAAAATGCTGCTCGCAGCGATGGCTTCCGGGCTTATCTTTGCGGCCGGTTGCGGCGCCGATGAGGGCCCCCGCGATGGCGAGGGAATTCAGCAGGAAGCGACCACCAATACCTATCCGCTCGCGGATACCCAATATACCCGCAATATTCGGGTCTATGACAACGTCAAGCGCCTCGACGACCGGGCCGCTTCGGTGGCTGTTCTCGAAGAGAAGCACGTTTTCTTCCCGCTGGAAGCCGAGAATCTGCTGGCCCAGTATAAAGTCGGCGATATCATGGCGACCTCGGCCGGCGAGGGCCTGATTCGGCGCGTTGAAAAGATTGAGCGCGTCCACGACGGCATTGTGGTGAGCACCAGCGGCGCGGAGTTGAGCGACGTCTTCGCGGCAGGCGAAATCTATATCGCCCGCCACGCTGAGCCCAATATCAAGGTTCCCGAGAGCTTCCTCAACGCCGACCAGGACGGCATGAGCACCCGCGCGCTGGATATCCCGGGACTGCTCGGCGGCCTGGTTGAAGACCCGGTTGGCTGGGACGGCACGCTTTTTGACTGGGATAAGGATTTCGCAGGCGACCTCAACGCCCTGATCAACGATGAGCATCTCGTCGTCGAAGAGGCCAGCCTCAACTTCGATCTCGGCGGCGAAATTTACGCCCAGCTCGAAATCAGCACCTCGCCGCTGCAGAGCATGCGCATCGGTGCCAACGGCACCGCAAACGCCACGCTTCGGGTGCGCCTGGAGTCGGCGGATCAGTGGCATTTTGACGAGACCTACGTCTTATTCTCGACCGACTCGGCGGACGGCGCGTTTTTGACCAAGCCGGTCAAAACCTTCGACCTCGCCGGACTCGCCCAGATTCAGTTTGGTGCCAAGTCGACCCTGAAGCTTAAAGCCGACCTTGACGGGACGCTGTCGGCCACCGGCGAGATTCAGGCCAACGGCAGCCTCAGCGGCGGAATTGAGAAAAAAGGTCGGCGCTGGAAAGGCTATCATGGCCACGGATTCTCGGTGCAGGGCTATGGCCCGGACTTCGACGGCGAGAAGAATTTCGTCGCCCACGCCAAGCTGCATACCGAGCTGACCGTCAACCTCTCCAATACCGTCACTGGTTCTCTGACAGTTGAGCCGGTCATTCTCACCGCTGATTTCTCCCAGAAGCTCAACGCCGACACGGGCGCATGTCCCACGTATTTCAACGTCAACACCACCGGGAAGGCGACCGGCATCCTCAGCGGCGCCAGCCTGTTTGGCTTCACGATTCCGCTGATGAGCTCGCCGTCGAACTGGACCTTCTATGATAAGGACTGGCTCATCCTCAATCAGCAGCTTAATTTGCCGGGCGTCTGTGACCCGGAGTATGTCGTGCCCTCCTTTGGAGACGGTGGCGGTCAAATCGAGTCGATGTGCAAAGAAGACAATGACTGCGACAGCGGAATCGTCTGCTACCGCAGCACCTGCGTCACAGAAGGCCCGATTCGCTTCTCCGTCGCCTGGTTTGAGGATACCGATATCGACCTCTCAGTCGTTACCCCGGCCGGCGATATCGTAGACTGGCAGAATTTCGCAGGCGCCGCCTCCGACGACGGCCTGACCTATGACTTCCCCAGCTGCACCACCAAGTGCATCGGCGCAGGTCCGTATGTCGAGAGCATCTTCTCCGATGCGCCCGTGCCTCCGGGCGTCTATACGATTCGCCTCGTCCATTATAAAAACCGCCTCGCTGATGGCAAAGGCGGCGACTTCGAAATCTATATCGACGATGCGGGTAAAATCACCAAAACCGGTGGAAATATCCACAACGCCGTCGCCTCGCCGACCTACGGGGACGTCGCGTTTGAGTACGAGTATGAAGTCAAATAATCTGACTCCGCATACTTAAGCCACGAGTACGGGCGCTGCAGTCAAATGCTGCGCCCGTACTCTATTAAGCTCCAAATATTTTGTGCATATTCTGTCCCAATATCTGTCCACCGGTACCATTTTTCTGAATGAGCGAATTATGAAAACGCCCCAATATTGTCTGCGAACTCGTTTATTGCTCACACTTATATTCGTCGTAGCCACCGCGCTGGCTGCCTGTGGAGATAATTCCAAGCTCGTAAGCGACTCGAATAATACGCCCAGCAATAATAAAAATAATAAGAAGGACGCGGGCGGCGACCCGGATGCCGGAAATGGCGATACCATCAGCGATTCGGACGCTGACGGGCTGCCCGATGCCGGAGACGACGCGGACGTTTCGCCCCCCGATCCCTGCCTGCAGACGACCCCGGACGAAGCGGCTGCCTTCGCCGAGGAGTATGCCCAGACCCTTTGTGAGCGCGTCATGGCCTGCGGCGATAACCCCAGGCTCGCCCTCTATGTCACGGTGCGCGACTGGACCAGTGTTGAGAACTGCAAGGCCGATGTGCTCGGCGGCAGCATCAGCGCCGGGCAAGCGCGCGCGGGGGCCGAGAACGGCACCCTCACGCTCAACTCCTGCGAGGTCGAGTCCTGCCTGCCGCTGCTCGCTTCGGCCCAGTGCAATGGGCTTGATCGCCTCCTTGACGAGAATTTTGTCGAGGACTTTGCCGCCTGCTATGGCGCCTGGGAAGGTGAGATCGCCAAAGATGCGCCGTGCAGCATCGACGCACAATGCGCCGGCCACCAGATCTGCGATCGCGACGACGACCCCACAAGCTGCACCGGTATATGCGTCGACGCCGGCCTCGCCGGCGATGGGCAATGCGGTGAGAGTGTCTGCGGCTTCAACCAATATTGCACCGGCGACAATGATATCTGCATGGAGCGCCCGCGCAACGGCGAATCCTGCGACGCCATCAAGGTCTGTCGCAATAATGCGACCTGCCAGGCGGGAACCTGCGTTGAGATCGAATCCGGGCTCAATGAGGGTGACACCTGTAACTTCAGCACCAAACTCTGCAATTTCGACCTTATCTGCGACGCGGGCACCTGCGCGAGCGCAGGCGGCGAAGGCGCCGACTGCACCCCGCTGGGCGGCTGCCAGAACGCGTTCTATTGCGGCGCGGATAGCAAATGCACCGCGCTGGGGGGCCCCGACGCTCCGTGCAACGAGGGCGGCGAGTGCCGCTCCAACCGCTGCATCGACGGAAGCTGCACCGATGTCGAGAGTCTCTGTCTCTAATCAGTGAGTTTCGCGCGGCGTCTTGAACACTGCGAACGGGAGTGCGATAACGCCCGGCGGCCCCTCCAACCAGGAGGGGTCGCCGGGCGTTTTACGTCCCTATCACCCATCATTTCCACCGCACCCAAAATCTCAAACGTACTTATCGAAGGCAGCCACCATGCGCATCCAGGATATCGACGCCCAGATCAACTCGCTTAAATCCGAGGCGCTGCGCGCGCTCGGCGTCCCCGAAGAGCTTATCGCAGCGGTGCATTTCGAGACGCCCCCCCAGCCCGAAATGGGCGAGCGCGGTATCCCCTGTTTTGGCCTGGCACGCCATTTCCGAAAGGCCCCTCCGGCGATCGCTCAGGAGCTGGTCCAGGCGCTGCAAACGCTTCTGGCTGACGCGCATGCCGGCACCCCGCTGGGAAAACTCATCGCAGAAGTCCGCCCCGTTGGCCCCTATGCGAACCTTTTTTTCGAGCGCGCCACGCTCGCCGAATTGGTGCTTGGCGAGGCGTTGGACGACCCGAAATTTGGCGCCGACACCACCGATGCTCCCGCGCATTGGGCGTTTGAATATTCGGCGCCCAATACCAATAAGCCCCAGCACCTCGGCCACGTCCGAAATGATCTTCTGGGCTATAGCGTCGCCGAGATCACGCGTTGGGCCGGCCATCAGGTCACCCGCCTCAACCTGATCAACGACCGCGGCATCCATATCTGCAAGTCGATGCTGGCCTACCAAAAGTGGGGGCACGGCGAGACGCCTGAGAGCGCCAACCTTAAGGGCGACCACCTTGTCGGCAAGTATTATGTGCGCTTCAGCCAGGAACTCGCCGCCGAGTACGCGGCGTGGCTCAACTCCCCCGCCGCCGACCCACGTTTTGAGGCGTGGCAGGCCGAGCATCCGGTGAACCCGAAGACCACGCCGGCGCCCACGCCCGCCGAGCGGCGCGCGCAATTCGAGAGCGCCTATAAGGACGCGTACTTCAACCAGGATAGCGCGCTGGGTGCCGAGGCGCGCGCGATGCTGCTTCGCTGGGAGGCCGGCGATCCGGAGACCATGGCGCTGTGGAAGACCATGAACGCCTGGGTTTTCAAGGGTTTTGACGAAACCTACGCGCGCCTGGGCGTCGCGTTTGACCATACCTATTACGAGTCGCAGACCTATAAATTCGGCAAGGACGTCGTCCTCGACGCGCTCAAAGCCGGCACGCTCGAGCAGCTTGAGGACGGCGCGATCGTCTGCGACCTGGAAAAACTCGGGCTCTCGGGCCAGGCGCAGGCCAAAAAAGTCCTGCTTAGAAGCGACGGCACCAGCGTCTATATGACCCAGGATATCGGCACCGCGCTGCAGCGTTTCGAGGCCTATGACCTCGATAATATGGTCTATGTGGTCGGAAACGAGCAGGAATACCACTTTCAGGTCCTCTTCAAGGTGCTCGCCCTGCTCAAACCCGAGCTTCAGGGGCGGCTTTATCACCTGTCCTACGGCATGGTGGAGCTGCCCGAGGGGAAGATGAAGAGCCGCGAGGGCAAGGTCGTCGACGCCGACGACCTCATGGACCAGATGGAGGCGCTGGCCACCGAGGCCGTCCACGAGCGCTGGCCCGAGCTTGGCGCCGAGGCCCTCAAGGAGCGCGCGCGCGTCATCGGCATGGCGGCGCTCAAATTCTATATCCTCGACTTTAATCCGCGCACCACGGTGAGCTTCGACCCGCAAAAATCCATCGACTTTCAGGGGCGTACCGGCCCGTATTGCCTGTATAGCTACGCGCGCATCCAGTCGATCGGGCGCAAGATGGGCGGCTGGCCGGCGCACGGCACGGACGCGCGCGGCGCGTGTCTGCGCGCCCTGCAAACCGACCTCGAATTCGCGCTCATCCGCCACCTGCAAGACTGGCCCGCGCTCGCCGCACGCGCGGCGGCCGACCTCGACCCGAGCAAGATCAGCGA
>Ga0209075_1003347_pt1 | contig 13430 bp, 11 predicted proteins | sample Stecom2011_FD_187523 | JGI IMG/M metagenome (GOLD analysis project Ga0209075, IMG submission 187523) | Agricultural soil microbial communities from Utah to study Nitrogen management - Steer compost 2011 (SPAdes) (version 2) | ecosystem: Environmental > Terrestrial > Soil > Agricultural land... | reverse complement strand
CTTTCCGCGAACGGTCGTTTTGTCGTCTATCTGACCGGATTGTCCTCAGGGGCTAATGCTTTGCACATTTATGACCACAGAACGAAGACCTCTTCGCCTGTGACGGTTCCCGTTAACGGTGAAAACGTTGCTGTAATAGTAGTAGGGCAGGACAGTAACTCAATGCAGAAGGTAAGCATTTCAGGTGATGGCCGTTACATTGCTTTCGTCACTCGCCAGGCCTTGGTTCCCGGCGACAATAATGGCCGCATTGATGCCTACGTCTATGATCGGGAAGAGCATCGCGTTGCATTGGCAAGTGCCCGAAAAAATGGAACGGCGGCACCGGGCTTGAATGAAGTGTGGAACCCGGAGATCTCCGCAGATGGACATTACATTGCCTTTAAGAGTTATTATGACTTCATTGACGAGACCCAAGACGGAGGGAATTGGGGCTTTATCACTACCAACCCGTTGTACGAAGCCGGTTACTGCGCTGGATATAGTGAATTTGGCGCACAGTGAATGCATCTGAACTGACACAGGAAAGGTCTACGCCTTAAGACCGGTCGGTTCCTGTTTAGTCTGGATTATGAGGATGCGCTGCACACTTTCTGGGCGTGCGGCGCATGCTGCCCTTATACTTTTCTTCTTCGTTTTCATTTTCAAACACCTGTTTGAATTTTCTTGCGCTCTACTTTTGTATTTGGTATTTATTTCGTGTGTGAAATAAATCCGGGGTGAGTTTGGTGTCGCAGCCGCGTTTTATTTTTCTGCTCAACAGCAGCCAGCGTCGCGTTCAGCAGTGGATTGCCAATCAGGGGCAGGAGGGGCTTCAGCTCACTGCGCCCCAGGCGGGTGTGCTGTTTGTGTTGGAGCGTCAGGATGGCCAGCTGATGGGTGAGCTGGCCCAGCAGCTGGATCTGGTGCCGTCCGCGGTATCCGGGTTGGTGGAACGGATGCAGAAGCTGGGGCTGGTGGAGCGGAAACCCTGTACTGTCGATGGCCGGGCCCAGCGGGTTTGGTTGACGGAGCAGGGGCGGGCGCAGTTGCCCCTCTTGTATCGGATTACGGCCCAGGCCCAGGCGAAGTTCAGCCAGGGCTTCAGCCAGGAAGAATTAGCCGTTGTCGAGCGCTGGCTGAAACAGGTTCGGCAAGAGTTCAGCGAATGAAGCCAGGCACTGATTGAAAGAGCGGAGAGGGTAAGGCAATGCAAGCGGAAGAAATCAGCATACTTTGTACCGACGGCTATAGGCTGCAGGGTACTTTCTTTGGCCGTCAATCCGACCAGGGGTATTTGCCGGTGTTGTTGAGCCCGGCTACGGGCGTGCTCCAGAGTTTTTACTTCAAGTTTTGCTCCTGGCTAAGCGCCCAGGGTTATGATGTGCTGGTGTTCGACTACCGGGGCATCGGCAAGTCGTTATACGGCCATGTGCGGGACAGTGAGGCCCTATTGCAGCACTGGGGCGAACGGGACCAGGCAGCGGCTCTGAACTGGCTGCTGGAGCGCACGGGCCAAGAGCAGGTGATTTTGCTGGGGCACAGTGCTGGCGGCCAGATGATGGGCGTGTTGCCCAACCACAGGCACATTGCCCGGGCCGTTTGTGTGGCGGGGTCGACCGGCTACTTCAACGGCATGCCCGGCAAGATGCGGATTACCGCGAAGCTGTTGATGAAAGGCTACTTGCCCCTGAGCGTGAGGCTCTTCAAGTACGGCCGCGCCAAGGCCATTGGCTTCGGTGAAGATCTGCCTCGGGGTGTGGCCCTGCAATGGCGGGACTGGTGCAGCAAGCCCGGTTACATCTTCAATGGGCTGGGCAAGACCATCATGCAGGACTTCCACCAGGATATCCGCTTCCCCATTACCGTGCTGCACGCAACTGACGACTGGATTGCGACGGCGGCCAACGTGCAAGACCTGCTACGGCTGTTCCCCAATGCACCCCGCCAGGCGGTAAGCCTGCGGCCCCAGGATTACGGCTACCCCAGTATCGGCCACATAGACATGTTCCGAAGCTCCCGGGAGAAGCTGTGGCCCATCATCGCGCAAGCCTTGCAAGGGCATGAGAAGCTAATGAGGTCCGCTGCCTAAGAAATTCATAACCAAGGGCGCGACTTGTAGACCGACCGTGACGGGCTGTGCTCCGGGGCTCGCCCGCTTTGTCCACAAGCCGCGCTCTACAGTGATGAGACCGCTATAGAGCAAGCCGCCGCTTGGTGTACCCTACTGAATCCAGAAGCCTGCCATCTTTCCGTCTTTCATGGCCAATTTGGCCAGATGGTCATCCCCCTGATCCTTAAAGCTGATCTTCCAGAGGTGGACCTCGTGACCTTGCTGGTTCAGAAGGGCGATGTAGTGGGTCTGGTAGCCATCTTTCAGGCGCGGGCTGAGCTGGTCGGCCACAAGACGGAACTGTGGTTCCGGAACCCCGGCCTTAAATTCCTCGGTGGCGTCTGCCAAGAACTCTTGGTAATTGTGCTGGGCAAGGGCGTTGAGCAGTTGGGTGAGTTTCTGCTCGACATGAGGGGAAGGCGTTTGTGCAATGGCGCTGAGTGTCCACAGGAGTCCCAGCATTAAAAGCAGGCGTTTGGTTATTTCCTTGTACATGGCGTCCTTGTCCTTTGGAGTTTAAAAAAGGGCACCGGGAGGTGCCCTTTTGAATCCTACGGCAGGAGTGGCGGTCTTCCAAGAACTACCGCTTCAGGCGGCCACCGAGACCGGCAGGACGTAATTGAACACAGCGAAAAAGTGGCAGATGCTGCCGCCCAGCACGAACAGGTGCCAGATACCATGGGCGAAGGGCATGCGCTTGAGCAGGTAGAAGATCACGCCCAGGGTGTAGACAATGCCGCCGGCGGCGATCAGGGTCACGCCCCCTTGCTCAACTTTCTGTACCAGTTCCGCCGAGGCGAAAATGATCATCCAGCCCATCAGCAGGTAAATGGCCACCGACAGGATGCGATAGCGGGCACCGAAGATCAGCTTGAAGCAGATGCCGGCAATGGCCAGCCCCCAGATCACGGCGAACAGGGTCCAGCCCACCGAGCCGCGCATGTTCACCAGCAAAAAGGGCGTGTAGGTGCCGGCGATCAGCAAATAGATGGCGCAGTGGTCAATAATCTTGAACACCTGTTTCAGGGCAGGGTTCTGGAAGCTGTGATAAAGGGTGGAAGCCAGGTACAGCAGGGTCAGGGTGGCGCCATAGATGGCGAAGCTGACAATTTTCCAGGGATCTGCATCCAGGGCAGCATAGGCCAGTAAAAGAGTCATGCCTGCTATGCTCAGGGCTGCGCCAATGCCATGGGTGAGACTATTGACGACTTCTTCTGCCAAGCTGTAGACCGGCTCGATCTTTTGTTTTGCCTTGGTGGCCAGGTTTGCAGACATGGTGTGTTCCTTCAGGTTTAAATTGCCTTTCGGCGTACAGTTGTTCCGGATCATCTTGGGTGGATGACTGCCACTATCTTAAAGCAATCGTGTGACAGCATCATTTAATTCTTTTTTATTTAAAGATAACAGTGTGACATTTATTACAACTGTTTGTTCAATGTCCCCAAGCGTTTTGGAAAATCCCTTCTATCCTTCACGGCTTCTTCGGCCCCTGCAACGGCCTTCCCGGCCTGAATCTCTGTTTACTCGCACTTGCTAGATTAACTGAAAAAGCCTGAGTAGAAAGAGCCCGCCACTGAGGGTCAGTACGGACAGTAAGGTGCTCTGGGCGACGATATTGGCGGCCAGCGGTGCATTGCCCCCTAGTGCCTTGGCCATGATAAAGCTGACCGTGGCGGTGGGGCTTGCCAGCATTAGAAACAAGGTGCCCAGCATGATGCCCGGTAAGCCCAGCATCCAGGCGCCGAAGGTTTGCACGGCCGGGATCAGCACCAACCGCAACAAAGTGGCCTTGGAGGACAAGCCTGACGTGTTGTGCAAGGCGCGCAGGTCAATGGAGGCGCCGACACACAGCAGTGCCAGGGGCAGGGTGAGATCGGCAAAATACTGGCCGGTTTGCAGCAGCATGGCGGGCAGGCGCAGATCCAGCCAGGCTAAGGGCAGGGCGCTGAGAATGGCGATGATCAGCGGGTTGCGGAGCAGGTCGACAAACAGCTTGCGCCAGTCGATGCGGGGCGACTGCTGGACGGACACGGTGAGGATGAACACCGACAGCACGTTATAGAGCAGGGTGACGGACGCCAGCAGGATGGAGCCGATCGCCAAGCCTTCCTTGCCGTAGAGATTGGCACACAGGGCCAGGCCAATGATGCCTAGATTGGCGCGAAATGCGCCCTGGATGAACACGCCCCGGTCGGCACCGTTGGCAATCCAACGGCTGCCCCCCCACCACAGGGCCAGAAACACCAGTAGCGTCGAGACCAGGGCATAGCCAATCTGGCCGGTATGCAGCACCTCGCCAATATCCAATTGCACGATATTGATAAAAATCAGGGCCGGCAGCGCGGCGGTAAACACCAGCTTGGAGCCGGTCTCGATGAAGTTCTCGTTGATCAGGCCCGTGCGGCGGAACAGCCAGCCGAGCAGTACAAGAAAGAAAATGGGCAGGGTAACGGTAGCGGCAAAGGTGAGGCTTTCCAGGTACAGATTCACAAGCGGATCCCGGGGTTGAGCGCAGACGCCCCAGTATACCCAATCCCCACCGTAGCAGCAGCCCGGTTCTGATACATAAAAATAATCGTCCGGGCGGTTGTTAACTTACCGGGAGGAGTGTTTTCCGCTTAAGGAGAGACTTTGTAGTGAAAAAATATTGCGGCACCAATCAAGGGCTATACTGATAGTAACTGCTTAAATAATGAACTTTTTGCTCATGAATATTTGGTAACCGTAATCCAGAACTACAAGATTAAAAGCATGGGCGGGAACTGCATGGGACTATCGTAAAAGATAGTAGTAATCGGGCTGGGAGGTCGCTATGAGCCAAGCCGATATGCTGAATATACGTCGTATCGAAATGCTGAAATCCATGATCCGATTAGGCATGCGGTTTGTGCCCAATCATATTCACGCCTACCGCCTGGTGTCGGGGCGAGGGCACTGGTTATTTCCCGAATTACCTAATTTTCGCACCGAACCCTTTTTGTTGGATGGCCAGATGCCGGCCATCTGGGTCAGCCATAAGCGGGAATGCACCTCGCGGGTGATTCTCTATTTACATGGCGGCGGTTACGCCATGGGCTCCAACCGGACCCATTTGCAGCTTGCCTGTCGTATTACCCGGGCCGCCCAGGCCCAGACCATGATGATCGAGTACCGGCTGGCCCCGGAGAATCCCTATCCGGCAGCGGTGGACGATGCGGTACAAGCCTATCGCTGGCTGCTGAACAACGGCACCAAGCCTCACCAGATCGTGATTGCCGGGGATTCCGCCGGGGGTGGGCTCACCATGGCTACCCTGTTTGCCTTGCGGGAGCGGGGGTTACCCTCGCCAGCGGGAGCGGTGTGTTTGTGTCCCTGGCTGGATCTGACCTGTTACCACTCCTCCAACTCGCCCCGCCGCCACCGAGACCCAATCATCACCCCCAGCCGAATCTGCATGTTCGCCAAGCTCTATGCCGGTACGCACGATGCGGCACTTCCCGGCATTTCGCCTTTGTTCGGGGATTTCCATGACTTGCCGCCAGTGCTGGTGCAAGTCGGGGGAGACGAGATTTTGCTTAACGAGAGCAAGCAGCTGCGTCGCAGGGCTAAGGGCCGGATGGATTTGGAGCTGCAGGTTTGGCCCCAGATGTTCCATGTCTGGCATTTCGCCGCCCGCTTTCTGCCCCAGGGAGATATGGCGATTCAGGAGATTGGCGAATTTGTCCGACGGGTGGTGCCGTTGCCGGAGTTCAAACAGACTTGCGAGATCCCGCCTGCGGTACAGGAACAAGGGTTGGAGGGCAACCTGCAGGCCCTGTGGACCCGCACCCAGAACCTGGTCCAGAACGCCTGGTAGTGACGTTCGGACAGACGTGCAGATTGGGTGCGGGGGCCAGGTACAAAGCCTGGAAGCGAGGGTGTCGGAGCCGTCGCGGGAGTCAGCCCAGTTGTTCCTTGATTTTGGACACAATTTCCGGGTCGTCGGGAACCATGCGCGGTGAGAAACGGGCCACGACCTGACCTTCACCATTGACCAGAAACTTCTCGAAATTCCACTGGATCTCTTCGCCGTTTCCGATCAAAAACTGGTAGAGGGGGTGGCGGTTGGGGCCGTTCACTTCCAGTTTGCTGGTCAGGGGAAAGGTCACACCGTAGTGGGTTTCGCAGAAGGTTTTAATTTCTGCTTCGGTGCCCGGCTCCTGGCCCTTGAACTGGTTACAGGGGCAACCCAACACCACCAGGCCCTGATCCTTATATTGCTGATAGAGCTGCTCCAGGGCGGAGTACTGGGGCGTCAGGCCGCATTGGCTGGCGACGTTGACCACTAGCAGGGTTTTGCCCTTGAACTGGCTCAGGGGCAGGGCATTGCCCTGGATGTCAGTCAGGGTGAAGTCAAAGAGATTGCTCATTCATCTGTCCTTTGGTTAGCAGATTAGAATCCGGGGTGACACGCTCTAAGGATTCCTGGCTGGTCGGGCTATTTCAATCCCAGCCGGGGAATCTCGATTTTCGGGCAACGGTCCATAATCACGGTCAGACCGGCTTTTTCGGCCCGCTCTGCCGCCGCTTCATTGATGATGCCCAACTGCATCCAGACCACTTTGGCGCCTACTTGAATGGCCTCGTCCGTAACTTCTCCAGCGGCTTCCGCATTCCGGAAGATATCCACCAGATCAATGGTGTCCGGGATATCTTCCAGCTTGGCGTAGACCTTTTCGCCCATCAGGGTTTGTCCTTCCAAAGAAGGGTTGACCGGAATCACCCGATACCCTTGTTGCTGCAGGAAGGCCATCACCCGGTAACTGTCCCGGTGGGGCTTTTGGCTGGCGCCGACCAGGGCAATGGTTTTGGTGCTGCTCAGGATATCGCGCAGCAGTTGATCGGAATATTCCAGATGTGCCATGTGAAACTCCAGTATCCAAAGCTGAAGAGATTATGAGCTGTGGTGAGGGTAGGGGCAATTGGTTATGGGATCGTTGCTTTGCACTCCACTATTCTCTCTTCCTCCTGGGGAGAGGGCGCAAGTTTTCCAGCCCGTCAGAGGTTCCGTACTGGTCTGAGGCTTCGGGCCCTCTCCCCAGAGGGAGAGGGGAGAGTAATGCACTGAGAAATAGAGGGTATTCTTCAGGAGTGAAGGTGTTGGCGGTTGCTTCGGTTTAAGCCAAATGGCAGGGACAGTTCCCTCTCCCATCTGGGGAGAGGGCTAGGGAGAGGGCTAGGGAGAGGGCTAGGGAGAGGGCCTGAGTTCTCATGCAACTCCGGCTGAGCGGGACATTCAGCTCTCTCCCCCGGCCCCTCCCCCAGGAGGGGGAGGGGAGAGAATCAGGCCACCAACGGCTTCATAATCCGTGCTGCTTTCAGCCCGCCGGTGACAGCCGCTGCGGCAAAGACACCGCCGATCAGGGCGCCGCCGACGCCTCCGGTGAGGGCATCCTGGCCGGTCAGGTAGAGGTTGCGAATCGGGGTTCTAGGGCCCAGCCAGCGGGTCTGGAACCGTTGTGGAGTATGGTTGAGGCCGTAAATTTCCCCGTGCTGGTAGCGGCAGAAATACCGGGTCGAAAGGGGCGTGGACAGCTCATGGAAGTCTACATGGGGCCGGGTCTGGGGGAAGTGGCGGTACAGGTGCGCCAGCAGCCGCTCCGACCACTGGGCCTTGAGTGCCTCATAGTCCGCACCCCGCTTGCCCCAGGGCTTGTCCTGCCACTGGGAGAACCACTGATAAGGGGCCGGGGCGACAATCTCGATGGTCGATTTCCCGGGGTGCCGGTTAGGCCAGTCCGGGTCCTTGCGGGAGGGAAAGGAAATATAGACCAGGGGCAGCTCCGCCTCGGGATTTTCCAGGAACCGGGCGGTATCCCCTTCATAGTCGGCGCTGGGGTAGAGCCAGTAGTTGGTTTTGGGCAGTTCCAGCTGGTCGTCGGTAGCGTTCAAGCCAATATAGAGACACTGGTGGCTCATGGAGGTCTCTACCTGCTGGCGGCGGTGGGCGTAATCGGCCTGTTTCCGGGCCTGATCGTCCAGAAGCTGCTCCATGGTGACCTGAAAGCCCGCATTGCTGATGATCCGATCGGCGAAGATTTCCTTGCCATCGGCCATGCGCACGCCAAGGGCCTTGCCCCGCCGGACCAAGATTTCAGCCACATCCGCATAGGTGAAGACGTCGCCACCGCCTTGCTGGATGGTGGGAAGGATGCTGGCGGCAATCCGGGAGGCGCCACCGACCGGATAAAAGGCGCCCCGCAGGTAATGGCGGGCTACCGTGGCATGCATCAGAAAGCTCGATTGCTGCGGAGGCAGGCCATAGTCGCCCCACTGACCGGCCAGCACGGCCTTGAGCTGAGGGTTGTCCGTTAAGGTATCCAGGACCTGGGCGGTGGTTTGGAACAAAAATTTGGGGAGCAGTTGCTTTTGCAGAGGCGACCAGGCCCGGCTGATCAGATCGGGCAACAGTCGGCTGGTGGTGTAAAGGGGCATGGCCCGATTGACCTGATCCAGCAGCTCCAGGTAGCGGTCCAGCACTTTGCCTTCCTGGGGGAAGTGTTGGAGCAGGCTGGCTTTGAACTCCTGCCGCCCGGCGACCAGGTCATAGGACTGCTCACCAATCCAGATCCGGTCGTAGCAGGCGTCCATGGGCGCCCACTTCAGGCGGCCTTCGGTAATCTGGTCGAACAGGCGGCGCAACGCAGCGCGGGGATGGCCTACATCGCCAATGTAATGCACTCCCACGTCCCATTCGTAGCCCCCATTGGCATAGGCATGGGTGAAGCCGCCGGCGGTATAGTGCTGTTCCAACACCACAACCCGATAGCCCTGCTGGGACAACAGGGCGGCCGTGGTGAGCCCGCCAATGCCGGAACCGATGACAATGGCGTCATAGTTCTGGTCTACCCGTTGGGGCCGATAACGGGTACCGATACGGACATAGCGGTTGTTGTCACGGACGGTGGAAGGGGAGACAGAAAACGGAGTGGTCGCGGTATCTGGCATGGCGGCATCCTGCAAAGAGTAACGTCAGGGGCTGGAGACATCCGGCATAACCTGACTTTTTGTCATTTATTTTGAGCAAAGATACCGGATGGGACAGCCCCCAATACAGGTACTGCTTCACGAAACCTCAGAGGTTATTCATATCCAGATAGCTTGGACACTCCCAGCTGCTTTAATTCTTGATTGATGGCTTCGGCCTCGGCCTGAAGTACCAGGAAACGGAACGTGTTGGCACTGGCACGGGCCCGCATTAGCTGCTCCAGTTTCAGGCTATAGAGCATCAGCAGCTTGTCGGAGTATTGAGGATCTTTTGAGCTCATCCCATTCCTCCCGGGCATAGAACCCGATAATGCGTAGGTATGGACCCACACAAATGACGCTGACAGGCGGACGGCCCTGGATTTCTAAAGCAAGGTAGGGTGTCAATCACTGCCAACGGTTATTGTATGTGTCACTTCTAATCTTAGACTTGCTCCAAGGCTTTTGGTGCCTTGAGAGTCTTTGAGCTCGGTGGCCACTTCCCATTACCTGTTGTACAGATAATCTCCGGCCAATAACACGACAGAACTGGCTTGACCTCGGAGAGTAGCTCTTCCTGACGAGCAAAGGCGCAACGGTAAAAGGGGGAGGGGGAGGAAAAACTCCTGGCTACAAGGCTACCAGGTGCAGTTGGTCCGCAGAATCGAGCCGAACTCCCGGTGCAGTTGCAGTTCGGCGGTGATCTCACAGCGCAGGTTTAGGGGCTGTCCGCCCAGTTCGGCATTTTCTTCGGGCTTTCGCTTGGTGTTCGACCAGATCCTGTACTCCTGACCCTGGTATTCGACCACCAGGGACTGGGCTGCGACGAACTCTGCCGGCAGGAGTCGGGAAACTGAACGCTGATACAGGGCGGGCAGACTGAAACGGCCGGCTTCATCTGCTGTGGCCTGGTCGCTCTCTTGGCCCTGATGTTCCACCTGGCGCTTAACAATGGCCCCTGCTGCCGGCTCGCCATTGAACAGCAGCACGCCGCTGACCTCGGAAAAGATGCAGGCCTTGCCTCCACCCAGTACTGACATTGCGAAACCCTCCATTGGCTGCATCAGAAGCACAAAAATGAAGCAGAGTGGTCTGATGAAAGCCATTGCCTGGATGCCCTTGGGATACAACGACGGATGATGTTGTCACGGGACTAGAGCGTATTTTCCAGGCTGCAATGTGGTCTGGATTAACAACTTGGTATGGGCTTGGAGTTCTCAGGAAAAAGGCAATCAGATCTCAGCAGCCAGTTGGAATCTGGAAGGCTTTAGCAGTGTCTCCCCGCCCTCTCAGCTCAAAAAACGACAATCTGCTGTTTTTTGGGTCAGTGGTTGTTTCTCATTAACAAACATATTTTACTGTAAATCCATACACCATTTTAGGCTGCGACAGGCCCATCCCTACAATAAAGGCGTCTTCACCCAAAAGGCTGTGCATCGCAGTCGCGGAAGGTGGCGGTCAACCAAGCGGTACTCCACCGGGCGCGCCTTCCACAGACTCAGCAGGACTCTCCATGTTTACCGTGCATTCCTCCAACCGCACCGAACGCCTGCTGGACCAGGTGCTGCAGTTGCTGGAGACGCAGCCTCTGCGCCAGCCCCTGCGTGCCGAACAGATCCTGATCCAGAGCCCGGGCATGGCCACCTGGCTCAAGCTGCGGATTGCCGAGCGGCTGGATGTGGCGGCCAATATCGAATTTCCCCTGCCGGCAGCGTTTTTCTGGAACCTGTTCAGCGCAGTGATGCCGGAATTGCCGGAGCAGTCCCCCTTTGACCGGGAAGTGCTGACCTGGCGGCTGATGGGGCTGCTCCCTGAGCGCCTCGAGGATCCCTTGTTCAAGCCCCTGAAAAACTACCTGCAACATGACAGCGACAGCCTGCTGTACTATCAGGTCAGCCGTAAGATTGCCGATTTGTTGGATAGTTATCTGATTTACCGGCCGGACTGGATCCTGGCCTGGCAGGCGGGCGAACCCGTGGAGGAACTGGCGGAGAACGCCCACGCCACTTGGCAGGCCAGTCTTTGGCAGGCCCTGTGTGCTGATGATCAGGACCCGCCCCGGCACCGGATCAGCGTCCAGCAGCGCTTTGTGGCCATGCTGGAAGCAGGCGAGGTGCCGCCGGAAATCCTGCCCGAGCGTATCATCATCTTTGGCATTTCCGCCCTGCCACCCCAGCATCTGGATCTGATGATGACGCTGGCCAGCCACACGGACGTACACCTGATGATGCTCAACCCCTGCAAGTATTACTGGGGGGATGTGCCGGGCAGTTGGGTTCAGCACAAGCTGATCGACCGTCTCAAGCCGGGTGCGGCGGTGCCCATCGAAGCGGGCGCGGTGGATTATTACCTGGAAGGCTGCCCGCTGCTGGCCTCCTGGGGCAAGGTAGGGCGGGACTATCAATCCCAGATCTATGCCTACAACGAAGTGCAGGAGAACCCCCAGGATCTGTTCATGTCGCCCCGCAGCAAGGGGCTGTTGGGGCGGGTGCAACGGGACATTCTCTACCTGCGCCAGTCCGGGGGCGAGGCGGTCACCCTGGAGCGGCTGTTGTCCAGCCGCCATAAACAGGTGCTCGAGCCGGATGACCAGTCCCTGCGGATTGCCCGTGCCCACAGTCCCATGCGGGAAGTGGAGGCCCTTTACGACTACCTGCTGGGGCTTTTCAACAATCGCCGCCTGGGCCTGCGCCCTCGGGATGTGGTGGTGATGATGCCGGACATTAACCGGTTTGCTCCCTTTATCCAGGCGGTGTTCGGTACGGCTCCCAAGGAGCGCTACATTCCATTTTCCATAGCGGATCAGTCCCGGCAGGCGGAGAACCCCATTGTCACCGCGCTACGCAGCCTTCTGTCGTTGCCTTTGTCCCGGCTGGGCCGTTCCGAGATTCTCGATATCCTGGAAGTGCCGGCCATCATGCACCGCTTCCAGATCACGGAAGATGACCTTCCCCTGATTCGCCGCTGGCTGGAAGAAGCCGGGGTGCGCTGGGGGCTCGATGGCGAACACCGGGCGCAGGCTGTGGCGGAGATGCCCTTGCTGGGCGACTTCAATACCTGGTCCCGGGGACTGGAGCGGCTCCTGTTGGGATATGCGGTGGGGGAGGTGGAAACGCTGCTGGGTGATGCCTTGCCCTATGGTGCTGTAGAAGGGAGCAAGGCACCGCTGGTTGGTGCCTTGTGCGAGTTTTTGGCCTTGCTGCGGGAGACCCTGGCCCAGAGCCGTCAGGCCCGCTCCCTGGGGGAGTGGATCAGCTTCGGCCAGAGCTTGCTGCAGCATTGCTTCCATTTCGAGGGAGTCGAGGAAAACACTCTGCAGTTTCAGTTGGTGCAAGCTCTGGAAGCGGTGCAGCAGCAGGCGGAACTGGCCCGGTTTCACGAGCCGGTGACGCTGACCGTGTTTCGCTCCGCCTGGCTGGGTGAACTGGAGTTGCAAGACAGCTCCGCCCGTTTTCTGTCGGGCAAGGTGAACTTCTGTACCTTGATGCCCATGCGCAGCATTCCGTTTCGGGTGGTGTGCCTGCTGGGTATGAACGATGGTGAATACCCGCGCATTGTGCCGCGCCTCAGCTTTGACCTGATGGCCGCTGCCCCGCGCCGGGGTGATCGCACCCCGCGGGAGGATGACCGTTACCTGTTCCTGGAAGCCCTGGTGTCGGCCCGGGACTTTGCCTATCTCAGCTACGAAGGCCGGGACGCCCGGGAGAATAGCGAACGCATGCCGTCGGTTCTGGTCAGTGAATTGTTGGAATATGTGGAACAGGGCTTTTGCCTGGCCGGCGATGAAGATCTGACAGCCGAGCAAAGCGCCCGGCGGATGCGCGATTGGCTGGTGATCGAGCATCGACTGCAACCGTTCCATGCAAGCTACTACCGCAGCGATAGCGCCCAGGCCACCTTTGTGGAGGACTGGCTCCCCCTGGTGCGTTCCCGCCCGGAAAAAAACGTTTCCCCCCTCGCCCCGTTGCCCCTGCCGGACGATCAGGCTGCCGAGCTGGAGCTGGAAACGCTGCTTCAGTTTTTTGATAACCCCTGCAAGGCGTTTTTGCAGGAGCGCCTGGAGATCCGTTTTTTGCGTCCCCAAGAGCAGTTGCCGGATGTGGAGCCTTTTGAGCTGGATGGCCTGCAGCGCTACCGGCTGCGCACAGCCTTCCTAACCAGCCTGATGCAGGGATATACCGAGGACGCTGTGATCCACCGTTGGCAGGCCTGCGGTGAATTGCCGCCGGGCGCCCAGGGACAACGGCTGCTGGAGCGGGAAACGGACAGCGCCCGGGCCCTGTATAACAAGCTGCAGGAGTTGACGACCCAACCCCGGGAAGATTGCTTGCTCGATTGTGAGGTCGCAGGCCAC
>Ga0209075_1003346_pt1 | contig 13434 bp, 11 predicted proteins | sample Stecom2011_FD_187523 | JGI IMG/M metagenome (GOLD analysis project Ga0209075, IMG submission 187523) | Agricultural soil microbial communities from Utah to study Nitrogen management - Steer compost 2011 (SPAdes) (version 2) | ecosystem: Environmental > Terrestrial > Soil > Agricultural land... | reverse complement strand
GTGATGAGTGATGAGTGATGAGTGATGAGTGATGAGTGATGAGTGATGAGTGATGAGTGATGAGTGATGAGTGATGAGTGATGAGTGATGAGTGATGAGTGATGAGTGATGAGTGATGAGTGATGAGGTTGACCGCTACAGGTGAATCATTAGCTTATCGAGCTTGAGACAAACCGGGCTAGGCCATACTAAGTCTGTCTCGTGCGTTTGAATTAATGCGCTAGCGACGAGAAGTCATTTTTCTGAGTCTTAGCGACAGCATAATTGCAGCAGTAGTCAGACCTAAAATCAGTCCGGTCCAAAACCCAGCTGCACCATAAGGCTCAGGCGCTTTATAGGCCAGCCAGTAGCCGCTGCCAAGGCCTACAAACCAGTAAGCGAAGAAGGTAATAACCATAACCATAAAAGTGTCATGGTAAGCGCGTAATGCGCCGGCAGCGGCTACTTGTACGGCGTCAGATAGCTGAAACACTGCCGCAAACAGTAATAAACCCGCTGCTGTAGACACTACATCGGGGTCAGGCGAATAAAACCTAGCAATAATTCCTGAAAAAATAACAATTAAGCTGGCGTTAAACATGGCCAAAATTAGGTTCATTTTAATACCCAGCCAAGACACCTTGCTAGCCAGTTCAAGTTCACCACGCCCACGCCAGTGGCTAATACGAACCGTAAGAGCCATACCAATGCTCAGTGGCACCATAAAGGTAAGTGAAGACACGTTAAGGGCGACTTGGTGGCCAGCAACAATGGTTGGCCCAAGCTCAGTAAGAAATAGTGCAATAACAACAAACAAGCTCACTTCAAAGAAAATAGCCACGCCAATAGGTACGCCAATGCGCATAATGTCTTTTACATGACTAACGACTGGCTTGAATACGTTGGACCATAAGGGAAAGTCTTTTGGTAAGCGGTGTTTGCGAGTGTCACGTAATAACGCAATGGCCATGCCAGTAAACACTATGGCACTGCCAATACCACAACCAATACCACCTAATTCGGGTAAGCCGAACCAGCCATAAATAAACAATCCGTTGGCTGGCACATTTAAAGTTAAACCAATCAGCATAATCCGTGTTACCTTAGCGGGCTGCCCGAGTGCTTCTGCAAAGAAACGACAGGCGATAAATATCCCAGCCATGGGCATACCGCTAGCAATAGCACGGGTGTAATTAGCCGCCACATAAGCGGTTCTTTCATCGTCTATATATGAGTCTAATAGAAACGATCCAGCCCATAGCAAAGCAGCAGATAAAATCCCTAAGACAATGCCACACCAAAGCGCAGAGCTGAAAAGCTTAGCGAGATCTTGTTGGCGATTGCCAGAATTTAACGCAGAAGTAAGAGGGGAGAGTGCTACCAAAACACCTGAAGCAAATAACCACACCGGCATCCATAGGCTGGTACCAATGGCGACCGCGGCTAAGTCTTCAGTGCTGACATAACCAGACATAATGGTATCTATGGTACCCATACCAACTTGAGCAAGTTGAGTAGCTAGAATTGGTAAGGTTAAACTGGTTAAGTAGCGAATCTCACGAGTGGTAACAGACATAGTAAAACAGCCTAAATTAAGAGCACGCATTGTGCATAGATGCAAAGTATAAAAAAAGCCTTATTTGCATTATGATGAGTAATATAATTGTTCCAAATGGAGCAGCATTTAAAAACGGAGTCTTTCTTGTTTAAAAAATTTATAGAAAAAGTAACGGGTTCAAGTAAACCTAAAAAGCCTGACCCTCAAGTAATAGGAAAAAAGAGCGATACAGCAACACCTAAAAGCGAAGCTATTAAGCCAAATAAAACCAAGCAAGTACAAGCACCTAAGCCTAAAGTGGTAGAAACGCCTTGGTCCGTCAGTGAGTTTAAGGTGGAGCCTGTTGAAGGTAAAACCCGCTTTCATGATCTTGATTTACCAGAATCTGTATTACGCGGCATTCAAGCTTTAGGTTTTGAGTATTGCACACCAATTCAAGCACAGACTTTGCCTTCAACTTTGCTTAAGAGAGACGCTATTGGTCAGGCACAAACGGGTACCGGAAAATCCGCCGCTTTTTTATTAACGATTTTAGATCGTATTCTAAAAGCGCAGCCAAAAGAACGTTTTGCCAGTGAACCCAGAGCTTTGGTCATAGCACCTACGCGCGAGCTTGCTATACAAATTGGTAAAGACGCTGAAGGCCTAGCCAAATATACCGGATTAAATGTGGTGACAGTGGTTGGCGGTATGGACTATGAAAAGCAACGTAAACAGTTGCGCGATAATGTGGTCGATGTCCTTATTGCCACACCAGGCCGCCTAATAGACTTTATGCGCAGCGAAGATGTGTTTTTAGACCAAGTAGAAGTGCTGGTGCTAGATGAAGCAGACCGCATGCTCGACATGGGCTTTATTCCAGACGTCAGACGCATTGTGCGTGCCACGCCTACCAAAGACTTCCGCCAAACACTGCTTTTTTCAGCAACCTTTAACTACGATGTGCGTATTTTGATTGATCAGTGGACTACCGACCCACTACAGGTAGTGATTGAACCAGAAACAGTAGCTACAGACACTGTCGAGCAGCGTGCTTATTTACTTGCCGATGCTGAAAAGTTTAATATTTTGAAAGAAGTATTAGCTGAGGAAAAGCCTGAGCTTTGCCTAATTTTTGCTAACCGCCGCGACATTACACGCAACCTTTGTACTAAGCTGAATAAGGCTGGTTATAAGGCCGTACTATTATCTGGTGAAGTCAGCCAAGACAAACGTATAAAGACGCTAGAAGACTTCCGTCAGGGTAAGGCACAAATAATGGTTGCTACCGATGTTGCCGGACGTGGTATTCACGTTGATGGTATCAGTCACGTTATTAACTATACATTGCCAGAAAACCCTGAAGACTACGTTCACCGTATTGGTCGAACTGGTCGAGCCGGTGCTAAAGGGGTTTCAATCAGCTTTGTATCTGAAGATGATGCATTCTTATTGCCCGAGCTAGAAAAATACTTAGGTATGAAGTTAGAGCTTACTCAGCCGTAATTAGGTGTTTTTAGTATGCGTTTGATGTATTTTTTGTTTCTACTGTTCACGGCAAACAGTTTTGCTTTGGAAAAAACAAATGTAACGGCCAATTGGGCCGAACAATACATCAAACAAAACCACCCAAGCTTAATGGTCGACAGTCAGTTTGATCATGTGTTGTCTGTGTACTACTTTGGTCAGTACGGCAATCGAAGCTTACTGGGGCTAGAGCGAGTTCGAGGTGAAAACTACGAACAGTTTTTTACCATTCTTGTTTTTGAAGACACCCACTTACTTGGCTATTACGAAAATATCCTAAGTTTCCCATCCACCATTAATGAGCAAGGCGAAGTAGGTTTTCCTTACGGTATTAGTGGCGAGATAAAAGAAATTGGCGAGTCAATGAATCTCAATGCTGCAGAGTTTGGTGACCTGTGCCAAACTCAGGCACATGTCACTCAATGTTTTACATGGCAAGCGGCCGCTTATAAGAACTTAAAGTAGCGGTGTATGCCCAGCTGAAAAGTAGTACCAGCATCGTAAGACTTTCCTAAGTTGGTTCGTTCTACCGACAAACGATAATCCCAGTTATTCCAAGTACGCTCTGCCGCCATGCGGAAATGCCAATAATGGCTTTTTCCTGTCGAGCTGTAGGCTGCACCTTCTGTTGCGTCTGTGTTTAACCAGTGGTAGTTACCCAAATAGAACTCTAGGTTGAAGTCTTTGACAGGAAAAACATAGCTGGTGCTAATAGACTGCCAAGAATGATCCGTTCCCATATAATCATCGCTGCCTTGCCAGCTAAGCGACCAACGGTCGTTCACTAATAGACTGGCAGATAGGGCATTGTAGTCTTGAAGCTCAGCTTCGCTGTCACCGTAAAATGAAAAACGAGTGACGCTTAAATCAAAGGCAATGTCTTTGTTTAAAGGAATATAAAAGCCAGCAAAGTAGTCTGCTTCTAACTTTAGATCGTCATCTTTACGATGATCGATACCAGAAGCCCAGCCACCCGCATAAAAACCACTGTTATGCAGCCAGGTTACACCTGTTTGTAGAGTGGGCTTGCCCCTTGTATGGCTAATACCTTCACGCACATATTCTGAGGTAACACCAAGATTGGCGTTTATTTCTGCAAAAGAAGCACAGCTAATCAGTGTGCCTAAAGAAAATACGGTAACTTGTTTGAACTTATTCAACATAAAACCAAGGGCCAATTAAAAACATGAAAGGGCGTATCATACGCTGTTTAGCCTGCAAATGGGTAGCACAGCTTGTCTGTGTTTAAATTATCTAAAGAGTTCCTTTATAGCTGTTATAATCGTTTTCTTATTTGTTATTTATATAGAGACCTATGAGACGTTCTACTTTACCTGAAAGTTACCCCGAGACATATCGTGTAGGTTATTGGTTAAAAACGCTTTGGCCATACTTAATGGAGTATAAAGGTAGAGTAATTGCTGCTTTTTTGTGCTTAATTGCCGCCAAGCTTATCAGTGTTGGCATTCCTTTCTTACTTAAATACCAGGTAGACCATCTTAGCCAAGCTCAAGACGTGGTAGCCGACTGGTGGTATTGGTTTCCTCTAGGTTTATTACTTGCTTACGGTACCGCTCGTTTTTTAACCACATTTATAGGTGAAGTGCGCGATGTACTGTTTGGCCGGGTTACCGAACGAGCCATGCGTCGTATGGCGTTACGCGTTTTCGAGCATCTGCACAATCTTAGCTTAAGTTTTCATTTAGATCGCCACACGGGCGCTCTGCAGCGTGATATAGAGCGTGGTACTAACGGCATCAGCTTTATCATGCGCTTTATGATCTTTAACATCATCCCAACCTTGTTAGAGCTGGCACTGGTTATAGGTTTATTGCTGGCCAACTACCCACCGGTGTTCGCCATTATCACTTCAGTGGCGGTTATTCTTTATATTGCGTTTTCTATTCGAGTGACTGAATGGCGTACTCAATACGTGCGCGAAGCCAATCAAATGGACTCAACCACTCATGCACGCGCTTTAGATAGCTTGCTTAATTATGAAACTGTTAAATACTTTACTGCCGAACAAAGAGAGTCTGAAGCTTACGATCATGCTTTAAGCCAATGGGAAGATGCACGCCGTAAAAATCGTTACACTTTATTTGGTTTAAACAGCGGTCAGGCACTTATTATCAGTATTGCCATGGCCAGTATGCTGATGTTTGCAGCCTATTATGTAGTCATTGGTGAAATGACCATTGGTGACTTCACACTAGTCAATGCGTTTATGTTCCAGCTGTTCCAACCACTTAACTTTTTGGGCTTTGTGTACCGTGAAATCAAAGCATCTATTGCTAATATTGAGCGCATGTTTGAACTGCTTGATGAAGAACCTAGCGTTAAAGACGACGGCACAGAAGCATTGGTGGTTAGCCAAGGAGAGGTGTTGTTTAAAGACATCAGCTTTTCTTACGCTGAAAATCGTACCATTTTAAATAATTTAAACTTGCGCTTAGAGGCGGGTAAAACCTTAGCTGTGGTGGGTAGCAGTGGTGCGGGTAAATCAACTCTGACCAAATTGTTATTCCGATTTTATGACCCACAGCAAGGGCAAATCCTGATTGATGGCCAAGACATACGCACCTGCTCACAAAATGATTTAAGAACCCTGTTAGGTATAGTGCCACAAGATACCGTACTGTTTAACGATACCCTTAAAAACAACATACTTTACGCAAAGCCAGAAGCAACAGACGAAGAGCTGCAGGAAGTCATTAGCATGGCGCAGCTAGACGAGCTTGTACGTCATAGCCCACAAGGACTAGAAAGCCGAGTAGGGGAGCGAGGCTTGAAGCTTTCTGGCGGTGAAAAGCAGCGTTTAGCCATAGCGCGTATGTTGCTTAAAAAACCGGCCATTATGGTATTTGATGAAGCCACTTCCTCATTAGACTCCACTACCGAACAGACCATAATGAGTGCCATTCGCCAAGTGTCTAAAGGGCATACCACCTTAATCATTGCGCATAGATTGTCGACAATTGCCGACGCTGATCAAATTGTCGTTCTTGAAAATGGCCAATGGCACGAGCAAGGTACACATACAGAACTATTAGAACGGCAAGGGCGCTACGCTCAACTGTGGCAAGCGCAGTTACAACAAGACTCATAAACGGCGGTGGTGATTTCGCTGCTGCTTAGTTAAAATCAGTGGTTTTTGTAACTAAATTTACATCATTTTAAATAGGGGAAATCTGTGTCTGTAGATATTAAGGTAAGAGGCTATCACTTAGACATTTACCAACATGTAAACAACGGTCGTTATTTAGAGTTTTTAGAAGAAGGCCGTTGGGATTATTTCGAGAAAAAAGCGTTTTTTTTAGATTTAGATGCAGAGAATCTAGCCTTCGTAGTGGCTAACATCAACATTAGTTACCGTCGTCCTGCTTATGCTGGTGAAACTATTCGTATCATTACTAAAATAGACAGCATAGGTAATAAGAGTGCCAAAGCTAAGCAGGAAGTGCGTTTAGTGAAAGACGGTGAAATAGCGGACTTGATCGTCGATGCTGAAGTAACGTTTTGTTTGATGGATGCTAATAGCCAGAAAGCCGTGCATATTAGCGGTGAAATACGCGAAATCCTTGAAAACATGATTGCAGAATCCAAAACAATTTAAACATTGGTTATTATAGATAAGAAGAAGCGTATGAGCTTAACAGCGTGGCAAGCAGATGAGATAGCTGGTTGGGAAAGAAAAGGCAAGAGCGGAGCTCCTAGTGTCCATTTTCTACATGGTAATGGTTTTTGTGCAACAACTCTTTTACCCGTAGGCTTACAGTTACCCAATGATTGGAATCTTTTATTTACCGATGTGCCTGGCCACGGTGGCTCTAAGCAGCCACAAGGTTACATGCCCAATTGGTTAAAAATGGCTCGTCAAATTGGTGATGCAATTGAAGGTCGCATTGAAGAGCCTATCTTCGCTGTAGGGCATTCTATGGGTGGCGTCATGACACTATTGTTGGCAGCCGAGCGCCCGCATCTTTTTAAAAAAATAGTGTTATTAGATCCCGTTCTGTTTTCACCTGAAATTATTTTGATACAGCGCTTAATGCGTAAGACAGGCTTTTGGCGCCGTACCGACTTAGTTAAAAAAGTCGCAGCTAGACGTAACCATTGGCCAGATGCTGACAGCATGAAAGCCGATCTTATGCAAAAAAATCTTTATAAAAACTGGCACCCAGATGCATTACAGGCGTTTATCGACAACGGCACTAAAGCATCTGCAGATGGCGGTATTGAATTAAGCTGTGCACCTGAGTGGGAAGCATCAATATTTGGTTCTTACCCAAGAGGTTTGTGGCAAGCTGTCCGTAAAGTCGAAGTGCCTGTAGAGATCTTTGTCGCTTCAGACTCTTATGGGTTTATTTCACGCTCTGCCCGTAAGGCTGCAAAGGCGAATAAAAACATTCAATGGCATAGTGTTGAAGGTGGGCATTGCTTCCCAATGGAGCAAACAGAAAACACTGTAAACATTCTTTTGGATTTACTACGCTAAAATCTTTGTCAAAAAATTTTAGCTAGGTTATTGTATCCATCCATTCAAATTATAACGAGATAATCGAGTAGGAATTATGAGCATGGAGATTCAGGCCGCACTAGACATGGCCGATGAAACCGATTCGTTTTTACAAATAACTGATGTTGTTTACGACAAAGAAACCGATTTTGGTTACGACCAATTAAAAGAAGCAGAAAAGACAGTTTTTTGCATCGACGGCCTAATGCGTGAAATGGAAAACGGCGGATTTGTTCAATTTTTCCGTCAATCGGCGGGAAACTATACAGAAGATACCTTGGTAGCTCTCGAGCGTATTAAAGCAAGAGAAAGCTATGAGCTTTTAAATAAGATGCAAGAGTACTTCCCCGAAGGAAAAGTTCCTACTGACGAAGATGATCGTTCAGAAATTTTCGACAGTATAGAAAGTGAATTCTCAGATGAAATTACAGAACTAGATGATTTCTTCTATGATACGGGTGAAAACCTAGTGCAATTAACTTTGCTTTACTTACAAAGAAGCTTTAAATAGCTTTTAAATACGTATTACATACCTAATAAAAACAATTAAGGAACCCTAATGAAAAGATTACTCACCACTCTTATGCTTTCTTTATTTGTGGCTTTACCGTCACAAGCGCTAACCATCAAAGGTGTCGATGTTAAAGACACCATGACCTTAGAAAACCAAAAGCTTGTATTAAACGGTGCAGGTATTCGTACTAAGTGGTTTGTGGAAGGTTACATTGCAGCATTGTATCTGAACGAAAAAACGTCAGACGCGCAAGCTGTTATTGAGGCTGATGAGCCAATGGCTGTGCGTTTAATCATTACCTCTGGAATGATTACTCCTAAGCGTATGAGCGACTCTACTCGCGACGGTTTTGTGAGCTCAACAGGTGGCAATATTGCACCTATCGCAAACGAAATTGATCAGCTGATTTCTGCATTTAAAGACAAGGTAGAAGAAGGCGATATTTTTGATCTAGTGTACCAGCCTGAACTAGGTGTGACTGTTTACCGTAATGGCGAAGAAAAAGCCAAGGTAGAAGGCATGGAGTTTAAAAAGGCAATGTTTGGTATTTGGATCTCAAAGAATGGCATCCAAAAGAGCCTACGCAAAGACATGATGGGTTCTTAATAATCCGTTGTTAATAAAAAAAGGCTGCCAATTAGGCAGCCTTTTTTATTGGTCCTTTAGAACATTAGTGTTACTTCTTTTTCTCATTCATTTTCGCAATTTCACGCAGACGCTCAATAATATCTTGGTTGATGCTGTCTTTAGTAAATTGGCCATCGGCATTTAGCTTTCCTGCTGGGCGCTCTAATAATAACTCCAATGCTTGGTCTACATGATTGATAGCGTATATATAAAACTTGCCTTCCTTAACTGCTTGCACTACATCATCTTCTAAAATCAAATTACGCTGATTCGACTGCGGAATAATAACGCCCTGTTTTCCTGTTAAGCCACGAGCCTCACAAAGGCGGAAAAAACCTTCTATCTTTTCATTGATGCCACCAATAGCTTGTACTTCACCATGCTGGTTGATCGAGCCAGTTAAGGCAAAACTCTGCGAAACAGGGGCTTTAATTAATGCTGATATCAGACACACTAGCTCAGCCAGTGAAGCGCTATCACCATCTATGTAGCCGTAAGACTGCTCCATAGCTAGGTGTGCAGACACGGCTAATGGAAACTCTTGAGCGTAGCGGTTGCCAAGAAAGCCACTTAAAATCATAACGCCTTTAGAGTGAATGGCCTGACCCAAGCTGGCTTCGCGTTCGATATCGACCACGCCCATAGTGCCGGGGTAAACGGTAGCAGTAATACGTGCAGGAGAGCCGAAACTGGTGTCGCCTAAAGACATTACCGTTAAACCGTTGATTTTACCTATGGCTTTACCTTCTGTTTCTAGTAAAACAGTACCGTCTACCATTTGCTCGAACAGTTTGTCGTAAACACGGCTAGTACGTTCTTTTTTGGCAGAAAGGGCGCGTGATATATGGTGAGAGTCGATTAATGGGTCACCGGCTAACTTACGAATAAAGTCCGCTTCAGCCAATAAATCAAATTGCTCGCCAATGCGGGCGCTTAATAAGTCTTGCTGGTCGGCAAGTTTAGCGCTGTAACGCACCATGCGCCTGACTGCAGCCAGAGTTAGGTCTGCGTAGCCTTGTTCTTCAATACGATGCTTTAGCAGTCTAGCGTAGCCGTTTAAGTAATCTTTGGTTAAGGGTAGGTCACTGTCAAAGTCGGCTACTGCACGAAACAGGCGACGGAAGTCTTCATCGTACTCCTGCAATAAGTAATAAATCTGACGGCTGCCAACCAATACCAGTTTTACATTCAAAGGAATGATTTCAGGTAAGAGAGTCGTGGTATGAATTAAGCCGTAGTCAGAAAATGGTGATTCCATTTTTAATTGTTGCGACTGTAAAGCACGCTTTAGTGCTTCCCAAACTAAGGGTTCAGACAGAACTTTTTCAACATCTAAGACCAAATAGCCACCATTGGCTTTATGCAAAGCACCGGGGCTGATGTTTCTATAGTTGGTTATTAATGTGCCTTGGTCACTGGCGTATTCAATGCGGCCAAACAAGTTGGCATAACCCGGGTGGGGTTCAAAAATTACCGGTGCGCCGCTGCCATCACTATGAAAGGTAACAATGTTAGGCAACAAACTGTCTTCTAGTATGTTGCGCTTAACGTATTCGTCGCGTACTTCCAGCAAGCGTTCCTCAACCAGCTCCTCCATAATCAAACGTGGAAGATACTCTTGCAGCTGCTCTAAATAACTTAATACGCCAGTGTGCTTTTTAAACTCTTTATGAAACGGTTTAAGCAAAGGCGTTACCGCATTGCCAACGGTTTCATGGTTTAGTTGACGTACTTGGTTGCTGCTTTCACGCTTCCACTGCGGCAACTCAGACAACTGGTCGCTTAATAGTTGCTCAAGCTCACCAATATTATTATGAAAGGCATCACGTTCTTCTTCGCTTAGCTGCGCAAACTCGGTTTCATCTAAGGCTTTGCCTTCACGGATAGGGGTAAAGCTAATGGTGGTTGAGTCTCTAAACACCGCTACCCCACGCTTATGCGCTTCACGCTCGACCGTTTCAATGGCCTTGTCATAACGGCGGTTAAAAATGTAATCGATGGCTGATTTTTTTTGTTGGTAAGTAGGGTGTTCAAATACAGCCGGAAAACTGGCCAATAGTTGGTCTATCAGCTCTTTAATTAACTCTTCAAACAGCTTGGACTGGTCGGCCTCAAACTCTAACGCTAAGGGTTCGCGTGGGTTTTTAAAGTTATTGATATAACACCAAGCGCTTGGTGTATCTTGACGCTTAGCCTCGCTTCTTAAAAAATCCTGTACATAAGACGAGCGGCCTGTACCGGTTTCACCCATCACAAAAATATTATAGCCTGGGCGATGCATGGCCACACCAAACTGCAAGGCATTGACGGCTCGGTCTTGGCCCAGTACGCCATGAAAGGGTTTCAGGTTTTTGGTGCTTCTAAGATTAAAAAACGAACTTGGAATCTGCTGGGTTATCGCTTTAGCAGAAAGTGGTGCAATTTTAGCCATATTGAGAATACATCGACAAAGAAAACGCTAGTTTAGCAACTAAACACAGGCGCGTTAAATTAAGGCTTGAAATAAATCAATATTTCGTTAGTATGCCGCCTGTCCTTAAGCAATAAGGGCAGTCTGTTATGGTGGCTCCTACTGGTTCCCACGCAATGATACATCACGAACCCCGCCAGGCCCGGAAGGGAGCAACGGTAGTGATCGACTCATGTGCCGAGGTGATGCTAGTAGGGGCCATCTCCATTTTTACACTGACATTATTGTTTTTACAGGTTATCATGCCTGCATTATTTACTTTGTTGGTTGGTCAAAAATTCAGATGAGTTATCAAGTACTTGCACGCAAATGGCGGCCCCGTTTTTTTGATGAAATGGTGGGCCAAGAACACGTACTGCGTGCGCTCATCAATTCTCTCAATAGCCAGCAGTTGCACCATGCCTACCTATTCACTGGTACGCGTGGCGTTGGTAAAACCACTATCGCTCGAATTCTTGCCAAATGTCTTAACTGTGAACAAGGCATTAGCGCTCGCCCTTGTGGTGAATGTGGCTCCTGTATAGAAATTTCTGAAGGTCGCTTTGTTGACTTAATTGAAGTCGATGCCGCTTCTCGTACTCGTGTTGAAGACACGCGTGAACTTCTCGAAAACGTTCAATATGCGCCATCAAGAGGCCGTTTCAAAGTCTACCTTATTGACGAAGTACACATGCTATCAACGCACAGTTTTAATGCGTTGTTAAAAACCTTAGAAGAACCGCCTGCACACGTTAAGTTTTTATTAGCGACTACTGACCCGCAAAAACTTCCTATTACCGTGTTATCACGCTGCTTGCAGTTTAACCTGAAGAATATGCCGGCTGAAAAAATAGTCGACTATTTGCATACGGTTTTAAAAGCAGAAAGCGTTGGCTACGAAGAACCGGCTTTATGGCAATTAGGACGTGCTGCCCAGGGCAGTATGCGTGATGCACTTAGCCTTACTGACCAAGCCATTGCCTACGGTGAAGGCCAAATCAGCGAAGATAACGTTCATGCTATGCTTGGTACTATGGACCGCGGCCGTTTATTTAAAATTGCCGAAGTCATGGCCAAAGCCGACGCATCAGAAGTGATGGCAGAAATTGCAGAAATGGCTGAACACAGCCCAGACTACGACGAAGTTATCCAAGGCTTGCTTACTATCTGGCATAAAGCCGCCTTAGCTCAAGCCGTTCCTGAAGCTATAGACAACAATGAAGGCGAGCGCGAGGCCATTTTAGCCTTAGCTGCGGCTATGCAAGCAGAAGATTTACAGCTTTATTATCAAATTGGTATCAGTGGCCGTGCCGACCTTGCTTTAGCACCCAATGCCCGCCAAGGCTTTGAAATGCTGGTGTTACGCATGTTAGCGTTTCGCCCAGTTAGCCAAGCGCCTGCAGATTTAGACTTAACCTCTTCATTGCAAAAAAAAAAGCTAATTGAGCAGCCAACTGCCGAGTTAAATACCAAGGCCGACGTAGCAGACGAGCCTAATGTAGAGGATGAAACCGCTCACAAGCCAAGCTCTAAACCAAAAACTCAGCCCGAAGCCAGTATAAAAACGCAGCAAGAAACACAAGCTGAAATCAGTGCTCAAAACGAATCCGCCAGCACTGATATTGAAAAACAGGCTAGCGTACCAACCCAGCCTGAGAGTTCGTCAGTTGTGGTTGGTGCAATTAGTCAAAGTAGTGCAGCGGGTGCAAGCAATACAGTCAGCACCATAGAAGTTCCTGTAGTCTCCCAGTCAGAACCATCTCCTGTAAGTGCAGAAAAACACACTCATGCAACTGTTGTTGAATCTACTAACCAGCCTGCACAAACACAGCAAGTAGAAACTCAAACAGAACAACACACAGAGCCCGCAGAAATAGATTTTGATGCTGAATTTGGTATTCCATTAGATGCACCCAGTGGCTTTTCAGAAGGCTCAGACCCTCAAGATGAGGTTGAATTGGGCGTGCTCACTATCAGAGACAACCCTACAGTAAGAAACAGCGAAGCTAATGGGCTAACAGCAAGCAACCAGCAAGCGTCCAGTGAAGCCACTGCTGAGGAAACAGAAGCCAAAGTAGAAGTTCAGCTCGACGAGCTAACAGTCGATAACTGGTGGCAGTGGGTAGATGCATTACCCTTACAAGGCTTTACTCAGTCAATCGCCAGCAACTTGGTGTTAACCAAAGTGGAAGCAGGGCAATATCATTTTGATTTGCACCCAGATCAAAGTTTTCTATTTAACGAGTCCCAGCAATACGAAATTGAACAAGCATTACGTTCAT
>Ga0209075_1003345_pt1 | contig 13437 bp, 13 predicted proteins | sample Stecom2011_FD_187523 | JGI IMG/M metagenome (GOLD analysis project Ga0209075, IMG submission 187523) | Agricultural soil microbial communities from Utah to study Nitrogen management - Steer compost 2011 (SPAdes) (version 2) | ecosystem: Environmental > Terrestrial > Soil > Agricultural land... | reverse complement strand
GTTTTAGGCTTCTTTCAGATTTTATCTCACGATAAACACCCTTGCCCTCAACTAACGGTTCTAGTCAAAATAAGCCCGTTCGGGACTTTAACCCTATAGATAATGAACATGCATAGCAAACAAAAAAGGGGGCGAAATTATTTTCGCCCCCTTTTTTAGTTATTATCACACTTTTCGCTCTTTTAATCTAAACCTCCTCTTCGGTTCGGTTGACGAGGTTCTGGCCAAATGTGTGGTTCGCCTGTTCTTTGGTTCATAGGCATCACTCTCTTTTCGCGTGAGGTTGTCTCTTCATCTTCAGATGCCATATAAGCCAAAATAGCGGTTAGGATAACGTTGCTTTGCACGTCGTCGAATACAATCTTATCATACGTATCTCGGTTGGTGTGCCACGTATAATTCCAATAGCTCCAATTGAGCGAGCCCAAGTTAAATCCTGGAGCGCCGGCTCTAACAAAAGAAGTATGATCTGTTCCACCGCTCGATGGCCATCCCGGGAAATCGGTTTCAATGTGTCTTGTAATGGTGTCTGGCACGGCGGCCAACCATCGGGTGAGGTAGTCGTAGGAATGAACGAATCCTGATCCGTTTATCCTCACCACCCTACCGGTTCCGTTGTCTTGATTAAAGAGTGCTTGTAAATTGTCTACAACTTTAGGGTTATCGGCAACAAAGGCAGCCGATCCATTTAATCCTTGCTCTTCACTTCCCCAAAGGCCCACCATAATAGTTCGTTTAGGATTTGGCAACACTTTCTTAAGGATGCGCATGGCTTCCATCATGACAATATTTCCTGTTCCGTTGTCGGTTGCTCCTGTTCCGCCATCCCAGGAGTCGAAGTGGGCGGAAAGAATGACGTACTCTTCTGGCTTTTCAGTTCCTTTAATTTCTGCAATAGTATTGAAGGTAGGCATCACTCCTAAATCTTTTGATTCTGCCACCACGCGAATGGTAGGTTTATCGCCGTGTTCCACCATTCTGTAAAGCATGGAATAGTCTTCCAGTCGCAAATCTACCGTAGGAATTTTCTTGGTTCGTGCACCGAAAATTTTAGACACTCCAAATCCACGCGACCAATAGCTATCTACAATTCCTGCCGCTCCGGCATCTTCCAATGCCTGTACGATTGTACGTTGGGTGTATCCACTTCGGCGAATATTGGCGCGGTATGCCTCGGTCAATTCTTCGCGTTCTTTTTTCATCTTTTCGAAAGATTCGGGTGTGGCAAACTCTTCCCAATTATAATCGGGACGGCCTGTAGGTTGTTTCATGGCAATGAGGACAAACTTGCCTTTTACTGTGGGCAACCATTTTTGGAAAGACAGCGAGTCTTTGATTTCTGGCAGGATGATGCACTCAGCAGTTACACCTTTTCGCGGTGTACTTGGGCTCCACGCCAATTGTGTTCCTTCTAAGGTTTGCACGCGTGGGGTAAGCATATCGATGTGGGTGATGCCACGCTCCCATCCTTTCCATTCGCCCCATTGTTGATTTTCGGCCGGTATGCCCCAACCTTCAAAAGTTTCAACCGCCCAATCGTGCGCTTGTTGCATTTGGGGAGTTCCTACTAATCGCGGGCCAATATCATCAATTAGTTCATGAGCCAAGTTTTCTAATTGGGAATTATTATAAGCCTCGTCGATGATGGCTTGAATAACTTGATCTTTTTCCTGTGAAAAAGCAGCTGGAGATGCTATAAGCAAAACTAGCAAGTAAAATAAAAGTGATTTTCTCATAAGTTAGATTTAAGGGTGAAAAAATGAACGCTAAAACTACGATATATTTTACGGTATCGAAAGTAAAGCGAGGATGCGAAAACCATTACAACAGCTACTTTTTCGAATATTTAATCCATACTTAGCTTATTGCCACTCTTAAAAACAAAAAAATCTGATGAAAGCAGAAGCCATCACCAGATTTACAGTCGAAAAAATCTCTAGAATTAATCCGCTTCTAAAACAACTGCCATTTCAAAGTTCCCGTCGGTAACGCTTTTTTGTGTTTCGTTCAGATTGTTTAGCTCGAAATGGAAAGTTCCTTTAATTCGTTCGTTTGGAAGGTAATTAGTTACAACCACCTTGCCTCCATCCATTCCCCACCATCCTTCTTGTTGCACTTCATCCCAATAGAGAATATGCGCAAAAGAACCAGTAGTTCCACCTTCACTTACCGTATAGGTTCCTGATCCTGTAAAATTGTGAATTGTAATAATAATCTGCTTTCCCGATGCATCTTCGCCTGTAATAAAGACCATTTGCGATCCTTCGACCTCTCCTTTGATCGACTCTGTGTATGTAGCCACAAAGTTTTCGCCATCGATTTTGGCAGTCATCATGGTCTCGCCTGGTGTAAAACCGCCGTCGGACGAATCATCATCCTTGCTACAAGAAGTTGTTGTCAGGGCGATAGCCACGAAAAGCATTAAAAAATAGTTTCCAAATTGTTTCATAATTATTTTTTTAATTTTTAACTGAATTAAACATTTCTGCTTTTATTGGTGTTTGATGCGCCTGAATGTAAACTTTAATATGGAAGAAAATTGCTTTTAATTTCAAAACACACCTAATAAAGCCGTTTTTGTAGTTGAAAAGGTAGGGCGTAAATCCACAGGTTTTCCGACTTTATTTAGCTGAACTCTATTTTAGGCTAAATGTTTTATGTGAAAAACACGTAACTTGGCAAAAAGAAACAACCCTAAGAATTCGCCAAATAATGTTGGCGGACAGATGCGTTAGGGATTGTAACGAAAAACCCACAGCGAGGAACGAGCGAGGATTTGCAGTGGAAAGCCCGACCCGCCAAAGCGGGGAACGCCCAAAAAATAAGTATCAAATCCTAATTACCCCAAAGTCGTTTCCACAAATCTAACAAAAGCTTTTTGGCATCGCTTCTATCTTTGGGTTCTTCGGCTACTTTCAATTCGCCATTTTCTTTTTCGAGGATGTAACTAAAGGCGTATTTATCGGTGTTGGGATCTACGCTCATCAAACCGAAACGAAGGTCGTTGAACAGCAATTGGCCGTCGCGTTCGGTGATGGTGTACCAGTTTTCGGTCACGTTGATGAGCCGTTGGATTTTGTCTTCATTTTTTAGTTCGCCTAATGCTTCGTGATTTTTTGGATGTGAATGAAACGCAATGGGCTGGGTGTCGAAAAAAGAATAGTTGCCGATTAGAAACGAATCTTCGGTCTCGACATTGGCCACCCACATAATGGTGTTGAACGGACTGGGCTTGGTTTGGAGTCCGAGATATTCAATCTGTTGCTCCTCTAATGCATTGCTAAATTTTTGATAGGCAACGCCTTTCAGAATAATCGTTACAACCATATAGCTGCTACTGACAATCAAGCCGAGGTTGTTGAATCTGCGTCTTTTGATGCTACCTCGTTTTTGAAGCATAGCCAAAATCAAGAACACCAAAAATGGCAGTGTGTACAGCGGATCGATTACAAAAATATTCTTGTATGCCAATCGCAAATCGAGCGGCCAAAAAAGCTGTGTTCCCCAAGTGGTGTGGGCATCTAACAGTGGATGGGTAACAAAACAAAGAAACCAAAACCACCACCATTGTTTTAGGGTAGCGCGTTTATCCCAAAGTGCGAGCAGCCACGCAAACAGGAATCCTACCCCAACGGCAAAAACGATGGAATGCGTAAATCCGCGATGAATTTCGAGTGCAGAAACCGTATCGGTGAAATATCCTGAAATAATATCGAGGTCGGGAATGGTTCCGGCGATTGCGCCTAAAACCATTGCTTTATTTCCAATTTTCTTGCCTAAAACCGCTTCGCCAACAGCGGCGCCTAAAACAATTTGCGTCAGTGAATCCATTGCTGCAATCTAATCAACTATCTCCATTTTTTTCAATAAAAACGAAGCATTCATGTTTTGACAAATTCCGGGTTTAAATGTGTAGTCGAAAAAGAGTTCGTCGTCGATAATTTGAGCATCGAAAAAGTAGTTTTTCACTTCCGCTAATTCGTCTGCTGCTGCACATAAACTCAGGTCGTGGGTGGCAATGATTCCTGTGGAATCGCTCCCGACGAGTTTTTCGACAAACTTTCTAGAACCAATCGCTTTGTCTGTACTGTTTGTTCCTTTTAGAATTTCGTCTAATATGATAAAGTAACGATCGGTTTTGATTTCATCGACTATAAATTTTAGTCGTTTCAATTCGCTAAAGAAATACGATTCATCGTCGGTTAGACTATCAGTGGTGCGCATACTGGTGATGAGCTTAATCGGACTGTAGGTAGCGGCATCGGCACAAACGGGAAGGCCGATATTTCCCATGACAATCTGAAGCGATACCGTGCGGAGAAACGTACTTTTGCCAGCCATATTGGCGCCAGTGACAATAAAAAACTCTTCAGCCTTTATGTGAATGTCGTTTCTGACCATCGTGGCTTCGTGCAGTAGTGGATGTCCTGCTGCCGTTACGTTGAGCACCGTGTCTGTATCGGTGATTTTTGGATAGGTATAGGCCGGATGGTTGAAGGCAAAATTTCCGAAGCTGTTATAGGCATCGAAAAATGTAATTACTTCGAACCAAGCTGGCACATGCTGTTCGTAAGCGTTTATCCATTGTTCAATATTATAGCATTGGCGCAGGTTTCGCAGTGTAAATCCATTAATTATCGCACCAAAAAGCATAATATCGCCCTGTCCTAAAACATCTAAATATCTAGAGAATTTCTTTAATACGGTAGAGGTTTTCGTATCCGATTGGACGACCAAATTTCGTTTTGCAACGAGTATTTCTGAGGAAAACGTTTCGTTTTCAACTTCCAAAATGAGTTGATGAAATTGGTCGAATATGCTTTGCAGCTTTGAAGCCTCGGCGGATAGTGCGTTAATTTTTTTGGCGTAAATACCGGTTAGTATAAAACCTAATATAAACCAACCAGCAGTTATATATCCAGAAAGCAATCCGAGATAATTTAGTATGAAAAAACCAACCGATACTATTGGAAACAGGATAGAAGCGGGCACGATCCAATTTGGGGCAAACGCTTTATAGCCTTTTAGCCAATCGGTTACTTCGGTAACGGAAGCCTCTGTTTTAACCATTGATGCAATGCCCGTAAAACGCTGGCGCCATGTGGCTTTTTCAGCCATTTCTTGAATGGCTTTTTGCTTTTCTGGAATGGCGTCTATTTTATTTTCTGTGAAGATGTGCGCCAAATAATCCGATCCACTTTCTGTTGCTGTTCGGTTTAGGTATTGAAAGAAAGAGCCACGGCCAAACAGATCGATGTCTTGACTGTAAAAATGTTGCGGATCTGTATATTTTGCTCCGTTGGGCAAGTGGTGAAACTTGCGTTCCAAGACTTCCAGCTCTACTTCGTTTTGCGCAATAAGCGCCAAGGTTAAATCGCGTTTGTATTTCTTTTTGCTGTGTTGGGTTACTAAATAGATGAAGAGAAAAATAGTGACAGCCACAATGGCAATGACGTGGCGCGCATTATCAATGACCAAGTAAATAACCACACACGCCAAAACAAATGCCAACAACCGGAGCATGCTAAGGGTTAACAGTCTCTTTTTAATCACTCGGAGTTCCTCTCGATAGAATGCTATGTTTTCCTGATAAAACGCTGCTGGATTTTTCACGCTATAGTTTGGTTTTCTGATTCTTATTGACAATTACAACTCATTAAGTGCCGCCCGTAGTTTTTTGGTCAATCCTTTCACCACCAAATCATACGAGTGGTCGATTAGTTCAACGACTAATTGGTGTGGCAAATTACTTTCTATGGCCACAGTATTCCAATGTTTTTTGTTCATATGGTATCCTGGATAGATCAAGTCTGGATATTCTTCGCGGAGCTCTATAGCTCTTTCGGGATCGCATTTTAAATTTGCCTTTGCCGGATTTTCGTCCAAACCCGTCAACGCAAACATTTTGCCCATAACTTTAAAAACAAGCGTTTCTTCATCGAAAGGAAAACTTTCGGTGACTCCTTTTTTAGAAAGACAGTAATCTCTGAAGTCTTCTATATTCATAGGTTCTAATTATTTTCCGATTTTTCCTAAATGTGTGTTTTGAAAACTATCGGGATATTTTAATCCGTATCCAAAGATTCGATCCAACGCAGCGTGGGAAAACAGAATTATTCCAATCAATGTTATTACCGAACCAAAGTAAAAAATCCCGAGCAGATAAATGCCAATCGCCACAGCCTTGTGGTGAAAAAGATTATACACACTGGCACCTATTTTTGGTCCGAAGATATAGCCTAACATGCCAATATCGGGCAGTAAAATTAGCGCAGGAAACCACCACCAGGCAAAATCGAGCTGTGAGAAGAGGAAAATTCCCAAAATAAATTGTGCGAGATCCTCGAGTTTTAAGGTTATCTTCATTGTGATAGGATTTGGTACAAAACAGGCTTGCTGGGTGACGCATCATTTTCAAAAGATGCCATTTGAAGATTCAAAAGGTATTTTCCGTCCTCGATGTGATTCGGAACGTAAACCATTTCGGTGATGGTGCAATCCTCTCTAGGGTTTTCTGGATAATTCCAAAACGCTTTGTGTGCCAAAAGTTTTCCTTCATCGTGCTCGCGATCCACAGACGGCAAATCGATGAGCAAATGTTTTACACCGATTTCCCTGAGATATTTTGCTGCCGCTTCATCTAAATACGGCCAATTGGTGTTGGACCAATGTTTCGATTTTTTATCGATTTCATTCGGAAGTGTTCGAATGACAACAGCTTCGAACGTATTCCCACTCAAAACCCCCTGCAAACTTTCTTCTGAAATGATTTGATCCTCTCCTACAGTTTTTGGTGTAACGGTTATCAATTTCGTCATAAAAAAGAAGGTTTTTAAAGCTTCGTTTACCGAAAAAAACTCCTTCGATATGTGGCCATAACTTTCGGTGTGCGTGCCGTGTGCGTGGGGATTGAAAAACACATTGTTGAAGTTTACCGATCCACCTTCGGATACCTTCCCTACCCAATCACCCATTACAACCGGTGTTACGACTGGTTGGTCTTGATACCACGCCAGCGGATTCTCTGCTGTGGGTTGCAACGGAATAGATATGTCTATAGGTTGCGAAAAGTCCACCGCAACTTCCGAATCTTTTATTGTGATTTTACATGTCATACCGTTTATTCTTTAAATGTCGCGAGTGTTTTTATACGTCGATTTCATCACACCCAAAACAAATCGCCTGCAAGGCCATCGGTTAAAAACTTCCCTTTTTTAGAAACTGCCAAATAATTATCCTCAATCAGCAAGTTTCTACTTTTTAAACCGAGATCTGCTTGGTTCATTAAATACGCTAGGAACTCAGCGCCAAAATCGGCTTCGACTTTATCTAAAGAAACTCCTTCCTGAGTTCGCAAGCGCGTCATTACATATTCGTTATACTTGTCTTTTTTTGAGAGTATTTCTCTTTCCGATGGAAGTTCTCCCGCCTCAATACTTTTGATGTATTTGATGTTGTTCGACACATTCCAACTTCGCGATTTGCCATCGAAACTGTGGGCCGATGGACCGATGCCCAAATAGGGTTTTCCTTCCCAATACGCCAAGTTGTTTTGGGAGTAATATCCTGGTTTCCCAAAATTTGAAAACTCATAATTATCAAATCCGGCCTGCTCGGTCATTTCAATCAATATCTCGTGATGCTCTTGCGATAAGTCATCATCTACAGGAGGCGTTTTTCCCGTTTCGATAAATTTCTCCAATGCGGTTTTTGGTTCTACCGTAAGGGCATATCCAGAAATATGCGGAATATCTAATGAGAACGCAGTTTCTATATTTTCGCGCCATCGTTCTACCGACATTCCCGGGATGCCATAGATTAAATCGATGGTGATGTTTTCAAAGTGTTTTTTTGCTTCGAGAATACACGCCATCGCTTCGGAAGCATTGTGTGCGCGGTTCATCCATTTCAAATCCGATTCGAAAAAGGATTGCACGCCAATCGAAAGCCGATTGATTCCAACTTCTTTAAAAGCTTCAAAAGGAGACTTTAATTCCGTTTGAATTTCAGTTTCATCTCGAACAGAAACGAGGTCATCGGGATTCGCTTCTAAAGTGATTTCTGGATTTTCAGAAACCGAAAAGTTGGCATATATGGTGTCGAAAATTTGGGATAATTCTTCTTTTGAAAGCAAGCTGGGTGTGCCGCCGCCAAAATAAATGGTTTCTACAACGCCTTCGAGTTCGTCTTTTCGCAGCACGAGCTCCTTGCAAATGGCATCGACTAATTCGCCTTTTCTTTTAAGTGTGGTTGAAAAGTGATAATTGCAATAATGACACGCTTGCTTGCAAAATGGAATATGGAGGTAGATGCCATAATTTTTGGTATGTCGTTTTTCGTGCTCCAATGTAGTTTACTATTGTGGTTTAAAGCTTTTTCTTATTGGCTTCGGACATCGTTTAACAATCCTATTCCCAATTCCTTTTAGATGTTCAAAATTACTTATAATTTTGCCTAATCTTGTGTTCTTCCTAAAGATTATACCGACAGGAAAAGTCTCGATAAACACTGATTCAATGCGACACACATTCTTACTCCTACTGGCTTTCTTTTTTGTTTTTTCAACAGCTGCAGCTCAAAATGCGACCGATTCTTTACGCGTGGGTTATGCTGGTTCAGCACCTTTTATAGTTGCGGGAGAACAGCCCGATGGTATCATCATCGATATTTGGGATGAAATCGCGTTCAGTCTGAAACAAAGTTTTAAATATATTGAATATCCGTCGGTTGACAGCGGTATCGCGGCTGTGCAAAACAACGAGATCGATGTTTTGATTGGCCCGATTACCATCAATTCAAGTCGCGCCAATGTCATTTCCTTTTCGCAACCGTACTTCGATACCGAATTGGCCATTTTAGCGCCGTTGATGGAACCCACAATTTGGGACCGCATAAAGCCTTTTTTATCCACCACATTTTTGTATGCTGTGATTGGTCTGCTTATCATCTTGACCATCGTCGGCTTTCTATTTTGGCTTGTTGAAGGACGAAAATCGGAGCAGGATTACGGAAAAGGCCCCATCCGCGGAATAGGCTCCGGAGTTTGGCTTGCAGTGGTTACCATGACCACCGTGGGCTATGGCGATTATGCTCCACGCACCGCTGCAGGAAGGTTTATTATGGGTTCGTGGATGGTTATTTCTCTGATTTTAGCGACCTCTTTCGTCGCCGGAATTGCCACAACATTTTCGTTGAGCACCAGTGACGACAAAACAATCATTGGCCTGAATCAAATGGAAGGAAAACGCGTAGCGATACCAAATTATAAAAACATATCGGATCGAATTCGCGATTTTCAAGGCATTCCCGTTGCTGTCGACGATGTTTCTGAAGCATATCAGTTGCTACTTGACAAAAAGGTAGATGCCGTTCTCTATGATGAAGTTCCGCTGGAATACATTTTCGAAAATGAAAAAAGAGCGGATTTTGTGCTGAGCAAAAGACGGATTGAACCCCAGTACTACGGTTTTGTTTTTTCGAAAGAAAGTGATTTTAAGCACAAAGTTGACCTTGAAATTATTCACCTTCGTGAGATTCAAAGAATTACGCGCATTATTTCCGACTGGGTAAACCGAACCTAAAACCAATTAAGGTTTACTGATCCGACCCTCATTTTGTTTCACAAAAGCTGCCCATCCCGTATAGCTTTTGCCCTCTTCGATTCTACCTGAATTATAGAAATGACATACTGCCGCCGCTAAACCGTCGGTGCTGTCTAGGTTTTTAGGAAGCTCTTTTAATCCCAAAAGCGATTGCAGCATTTTTGCCACTTGTTCTTTGCTGGCGTTTCCGTTGCCGGTAATGGCCATCTTGATTTTCTTGGGTGAATATTCCGTAATTGGAATCTGCCGCGAAAGTCCCGCTGCCATGGCCACACCTTGAGCACGACCCAATTTGAGCATCGACTGTACGTTTTTTCCAAAGAAAGGTGCTTCAATTGCAATTTCATCGGGATGATGCGTATCGATAAGTTCGATGGTACGCTCAAAAATATGACGCAGCCTTACATAATGGTCGCTATATTTTTTTAGCTGCAGTTCGTTCAATTGCATAAACTGCATTTCTTTATCCACCACTTTAATAATCCCAAACCCCATTATGGTGGTCCCTGGATCGATTCCTAAAATAATTCGCTCTGATTTTTTCTTCATAAGTAAGTGCCCTCACGCAGCCGTGGAATTTGTATTTTAGCTCCATGGCATCATTACACAAATCTAAACAATATCTATTTGCCTTGGCTAAGGTTTTGGTGCTTTCCATCACTTTTGGCTATATCTACTACCGATTGCGGCAATATGCCACGCAAGATTTTATCGCATTCATGAAATCTTTCACTTCTAGTCCCTCAGCGATGGCTTCGGCAATTGCAGTCGTAGTGTTTTTGATGCTTTTAAACTGGTATTCCGAAACGCTAAAATGGCAAACCTTGATCCGCACGATGCAGAAAATAAATTTTCGTACGGCATTAAAGCAAACGCTCGCAGCCCTAACTGTTTCGTTAGCCACCCCAAACCGCATCGGAGATTACGGCGCAAAAGTGTTATTTTTTGAAAAAGACAAACGAAAGAAAATTCTATTATTCAACTTTTTTACCAACGCAGCACAACTCTTTGCTACGGTTATCTTTGGAAGTGTCGGACTGACTTTCTGTTTGAGTAATTACGATATTCCCTATTCCACATCTACTCTATTTGCAATGGGAATAGCAGGGACTTCCATACTTGTAATAGGTCATTTTTTTAGAGACAAAGAATTATTTGTCAAAGGATTTACCGTTTCAAACACGATTCGGTTTTACAGGAACCTTCCTACGAATACAAAATTAAAAGTCCTCCTACTTTCGATTCTTCGGTATTTTACGTTTAGCAGTATGTTTTATTTTCTCCTCCTGTTTTTTGGGGCCGAAATCGAATTTTACACGGCAATGCTGCTTATTTTTACCACCTATCTCCTCGTTTCCATCATGCCCTCTATTTTTATTTTCGATGTGGTAATACGTGGTGGCGTAGCGTTGTGGTTATTTTCTTTCGAAGGAGTTTCAGATTTCATCGTCTTGGCAACCGTTCTTTCTATGTGGCTGTTTAACTTCGTAATTCCATCGATTTTTGGAAGTGCTTATGTCATCCGATTTCAACCTGTTGCACAATGATTTTCGCCTTTTTCATCGTTTTCGGCATGTATTTTTTCCTTATGGGAAGGCTTCTCTTCGGATTTAGAAAACTATCGGAATTTCATCAGAACGGTGTCCCGCCCAAAACCCGATTTTCTATCCTGATTCCCTTTCGAAACGAAGCGCAAAACCTTCCGCAATTATTGGATAGCATTTCGAATTTGACTTATCCAAAATCTTTATTCGAGGTGGTTTTAATCAATGATGAGTCTGATGATGCTTCCGAAGCAATTGTTCAGCAATTTATCGCAAGAGAATCGATTTCTGTTCAACTGCTTCAAAATAAACGCGTGTCTAATTCTCCTAAAAAAGATGCCCTAACGATAGGTGTTGCGCATGCGAATTCTGAATGGATCGTGACTACTGATGCCGATTGTAACCTACCATCGGATTGGTTGCCAACACTTGATGCATTTATTCAAAATGAAAAACCTGTGATGGTTTGCGGACCGATTATGTACACCTCCGATAGGAGTTTAAACGAAGATTTCCAACAATTGGATGGGCTGAGTTTGCAAACGGTAACTATCGGCAGTTTTGGTCTGGGTTTCCCCCTACTTTCGAACGGTGCGAACACCGCATTTAAAAAAAGCAGTTTTTATCACGTTGACGGATTCGAAGGAAACAACCATTTAGCCAGTGGCGACGATATATTCTTGTTGGAAAAGATGAGGCGGGCTTTTCCGGGAAGAGTTCGGTTTTTGAAATCTAGAAAAGCGCTTGTTGCTACTGAATCGCAAAGATCGTGGAAAAGTCTTATCGAACAGCGCATTCGCTGGGCTTCGAAAACTTCGCAACAGAAAAATGGATTTTCTTGGATATTGGGGTTAAGTGTTTTGCTGACCAACCTCAGCCTTTTGGCGATTCCGATGCTACTATTTGTCGACCTAAAACACCTGTGGTTTTACGCAATGCTTTTCTTTCTGAAAATGCTTTTCGATTATCTATTTATACATCAAAGTGCACGGTTTTTCAACATCAAAATACTCCTTGGTAGTTTTGTAATTTCCTTCTTTATTTACCCTCTTGTAATAATCGCAATTTTATGGGGAAGTTTGCGTGGAAAATTTTCTTGGAAAGGTCGAATTTATCAGAATCAAAAGTGAAGATTTAAAGTTATATTCCGCGTCGATTATAAATAACGGTTGCGAATTAATATTTATCTTAGCGATACCCAAAAACTACTCCTCATGAAAATTGTATTTCCCCTAACATCTATCCTATTGCTACTGCTGACTCCTTCGCTGTATGCGCAACAAGAATATACTGTAGATGGCGAAACCCATTTATTGATTACAGAAGTTGAAGGTCCGCTTACGATTTTATATGAAAAGACAGGGAAGCAATATCAGTTTTACTCCAAAAAAGATGATGACATTGTCGCTTTGAAAAACACTGAAATCGACGGAAAAAATCAGGAAGAATACAAAGAGGTTTTAAAAAATCAAACGCGCGACGCCTCAATTTCCACCGAAAATGTACGACTGACCCCGCGTAGTTTGGCGGCATTTGCAATAAGCTACAACAGCGCTGTAGATCCCGAGTTTTCGGTGAGTAATAAGACATCCGAAATAGAATTTCGTTTAGGCGGTTTTGCCGGCGTGGACAATGCGATATTTACCGTAAATCCGGAGAACGCACTTCTTCCAGTGGTTGGTGTGGAATTTGAAATGTTGGATTTGCGAAGCTTAAAACGACATGCGTTGGCAATTCAGTTCAGACAGACGTTTGAAAGCAGCGATTACAAATACAATTCTTCTCAGATTGCTGTCAACTATCGGTTTAAATTTATTAAGAGTTCAAAATTCGACGCGTTTATCAATGCCAAATTTGCGACGGTTACGTTTTCAAACTATGAATATGAAGCTGTGGAAGAAGGCACGAATGAACTAAAGACCTATTCCAACTCGAGTTCTGGACTCAATGCGCCGTTCCTTTTTGGCCTAGGTGCGGATTACCGTGTGGGCAACGGCTACATCACTTTAGGCATCAACGATCTTGTGGGACTTAATGTAGACTCCAACAGCGAATTTCCGATCAATCTGACTTTGGGGTATAAATTTATTCTTTAAGCTAATCTGTAGCAATAATTACAGGTAATGTGAATTGTGTTTTTACAGGAATGCCGCGTTTATATGCGGGGGCAATGGGTTGCAATGAATCAATACTCTTAGCAATCAATTTTTCGAGTTGCGGAAAATCCGTTCTCAAAACACTGTCAATGCTGATGTTTAAAATCGACAACCTACCGTCTCTACTTATTTCAA
>Ga0209075_1003344_pt1 | contig 13437 bp, 12 predicted proteins | sample Stecom2011_FD_187523 | JGI IMG/M metagenome (GOLD analysis project Ga0209075, IMG submission 187523) | Agricultural soil microbial communities from Utah to study Nitrogen management - Steer compost 2011 (SPAdes) (version 2) | ecosystem: Environmental > Terrestrial > Soil > Agricultural land... | reverse complement strand
AGATTATTGGTATTTAGTATTGAACAGTAGACATGAATAGTAAGAATCCTTACTTATGATAAAATATGAGGAAGGAGGCGATGCTTCATGTCAAAAACCATGACTGGTAAACGTTACTCAAATGATTTTAAAGAACAAATCGTGGTTCACGTGCATATTCAATGAAACTTTTTTCTGAAAAGGAAAAAGAAGAAGCTCAAAAGTTCTTTAATGAACTAAAGGATACGTATGTAACTAATTTTCCTCCTATATTAATCGATAATCCGATTTATGCACTCTATAATGATATGTCGTATTTTCGTGAATGTAACTTAGGTAGAAAAAACTTGGGATATTTTAACATTGACTAATATTATAAAAGACACCTCCATTATACGATGGAGGTGTTTTCCTATTTATGGTCTAAAATTTTCAAAAACAACATTGTGATAAGATTTGCGTACAAAATAAAACTCATCTTTATTTCTTGCAGTAAAACTTATAACAACAAGACCTTTTTTAAATGCTCGATCTGCGTATTTGTTTGGCAAATCTTTAATATCATAACTAATAAAATCAGGTTGGGTAAGTTTATTTGTTATCATACGTTTCATCATAAATTTAACAAATGGACTCATCTTATCATCTTTAAATGAACTTGTAATTTGACCTCGTATGACACAAGGATACTTTTTCTTTAAGTAGTAAACAACTCTTGGATCAAATGAAAACAGAGCATAAGGATGTTTATAACTATTTAACTCCTGCATTGTTTTATCTACTAACAGCTTATAATCTTTAAATGCTTTTAATTCAATTAACAATGGTTTTTGACCATTAACATGATGTAAAACATCTTTAAATAACGGAGCTTTTAAACCATTTTTACCGAGTTCAATGAACTCTTCATAACGTGTTTGACTAACACGTTTATCAATATTAAAGAATCGTTTTAAATCTTTATCATGAAAAACAATGATTTCATTATCAAGTGTTAATTGTATATCCATTTCGATTGCATAGTTATGTTCTAAGGCAAGATTGAATGCCTCAAGTGTGTTTTCATATATATGTTTAGAATTATCAAATAATCCTCTATGAGCGATTTTTTCTTTTTTTAGCCAATTTACATTCTTCATTTTATCACCTAGTGATATTGTATCATAACTTGAATATAAATTCTTTTTTACATTTTTTTATATGGCATTATATAGCGAAAAAGAGCATATTTTATATATAAACATATCGAAAATATGTAAAAAATAATGACATCATAAAATTAAAACTTCGATATTCAAAATATCTTTGCTTGACAAAAATTATTTATTGTCATAAAATAGGTATGCTGATTATAAGGAGGGAAAAAGATGATCTTCGAAAAAATTAAAGGACTTATAGTTGAAGAACTTAAAATTCCAGCAGAAAAAATTACGCCAGAATCAAGAATTTCTGAAGACCTAGGAGCAGACTCAATTGACGCTGTTGAATTAATCATGAAAGTTGAAGAAGAATTTGACATTCAAATTAGTGATGAAGCAGCTCAAGGTATTCGTACAGTTGGCGACCTTGTGAAAGTGATTGAATCACTACAATAATTTAAATTAGAAATTAATTAAAAGAAGCGGATGAATTCTGCTTTTTTTATTGCAAAAAAACGGCTTCTTTAATTGATAAAAACGTTAATTTCATATATAATTGATATTAACAAGAAATGAGGGGTTTAAATGAAATATCAATTTCGTGAGATCGAGAAAAAATGGCAAAAACGTTGGTATGACCAAAAACTTTTTAAAACTGAAGATTCAAATTTAAAAGATAAATATTACGTGATGGATATGTTCCCATATCCAAGTGCTCAAGGCTTACACGTTGGTCATATTGAAGGTTATACGGCTACAGATATTATAAGTCGATTCAAACGTATGAAAGGCTATAACGTACTACATCCAATGGGATGGGACGCTTTTGGTCTTCCTGCTGAGCAATATGCGCTACAAACAGGTAATGACCCACGTACATTTACGTATGAAAATATTAAAAACTTTAAACGACAAATTATTGAATCGGGTAAAGGTGTTGACTGGGATCGAGAATTTGCAACATCTGATTCAAATATTTTTAAATGGACTCAATGGATTTTTAAAAAATTATATGAACATAATTTAGCAGTATTAAAAGATGTTGAAGTTAACTGGTGTGAACAATTAGGTACGGTATTAGCTAACGATGAAATTTTAATGGTTGATGGTCGTATGGTTTCAGAGCGTGGAAACTATCCAGTAGTTAAAAAAGCAATGCGTCAATGGGTACTTAGAATTACAGAGTATGCTGACCGTTTGTTAGAAGATTTAGATTTATTAGACTGGCCAGAAAACTTAAAAGAAATGCAACGCAATTGGATTGGAAAATCCGATGGCGCGATGATAGCATTTAAAGTTGCCGGTTCAAACAAACAGTTTGAAGTCTTTACCACAAGACCGGATACGATTTATGGTGCTACATATGTCGTATTAGCACCTGAACATCCCTTTGTAAATGAAATTACTACAGCTGATGAAAAAGATGCAGTAAACACTTATGTTGAACAAACAAAACAAAAGAGTGATTTAGAGCGTATGACAGATAAAGAGAAAACTGGTGTTTTCACTGGTGCATACGCTGTTAATCCAATTAACAATAAGGAAGTTCCTATTTGGATTGCCGATTATGTGTTACCGCATTATGGTACAGGCGCAGTTATGGCAGTACCTGCACATGATACGCGCGATTTTGAATTTGCCCAAAACTATGGCTTAGACATTATCGAAGTTATTAAAGGTGAAGCTGATGGTGCATTCACTGGTGATGGTATTCACTACAACTCAGGTATTATCGATGGTTTAAATAACGAAGATGCTAAAAAGAAAATTATCGAGTATTTAGAAAAAGCGAAACTTGGCTACAAACATTCAACATATCGCCTTCGCGATTGGGTGTTTTCTCGACAAAGATATTGGGGTGAACCATTCCCTGTTGTATACGACGAACAAGGTCGTATTCATTTACTTGATGATGAAGACCTTCCACTTGATTTACCTAAGTTAAAAAATATTAAACCTAGTGGTACAGGTGAGTCACCACTAGCTAATGCAACCGATTGGTTGTATTTAAACTACAAAGGTATGGATGTGCGCCGTGAAACAAACACGATGCCGCAATTAGCAGGCAGCTCTTGGTATTACATTACATATATCTTAAAAAATCATTTAGGTGTTATTCCATTAGATAGTGAAGAAGCTCGAAAAGAATTATCAAAATGGTTACCAGTAGATTTATACATTGGTGGTACTGAACATGCTGTTGGTCACTTACTTTATGCACGTTTCTGGCACAAGTTCTTATATGATTTAAATATTGTTGATACAAAAGAACCATTCATGAAAATCGTTAACCAAGGTATGGTTTTAGGACCAGACGGTCAAAAAATGAGTAAATCTAGAGGTAACGTTGTAAACCCTGATGACGTTATTCATTCAGATGGCGCGGACACTTTAAGACTCTACGAAATGTTTATGGGACCACTAGAAGCAGAAAAAGCTTGGTCCGTTGACGGTGTTAAAGGTGCTAAACGATTCTTAGATCGCGTATGGCGTATGTTTGAATTTGACATAACTGATGAGGATGTTGAGGAATTAAACCCTATCTTCCATCAAACGATTAAGAAAGTAACCGACGACTATGAAAAACTAGCATTTAACACAGCAATTAGCCAAATGATGATCTTTGTTAACGAAGTTTATCGAGTTAAGCGTATTTCTAAACGTCAAGCACGTGATTTCTTAAAACTTCTAAATCCGATTGCTCCACATATGACCGAAGAGTTAAATGAAGTAGCGCTCAAACAAAATGAACAACTTATTTATTCAGATTTTCCAACATACAATGAGAAGTATTTAGAATCTAGCGATGTAACTGTTGCCGTATCGGTTAATGGTAAACTTCGTGCAACGATTACAGTAGCTAAAGATTTAAGTAACAAAGAACTTGAAACGCTTGCTTTAGAACAAGAAAACGTTCGTAAATTTACAGATGGATTACAAATCGTAAAAGTTATTGTCGTACCAAATAAAATTGTAAATATTGTTGTAAAATAAACGATTTAAAAGTCACGCAAAAAATGTGTGACTTTTTTTCATTTAGGTATTGTGTATCACACAGCACTGTGATATTATAGTAGTGTGTGATACACAATACATGTAAGAAAGGAGTGTTACAGTGAATACACAATTTAAAAAAGGTATCTTAGATTTATGCATTCTAAAAGCTGTTAAGGATAAAGAAATGTATGGATTTGAAATCATTGATAGACTGGCTACACTTCTAGATGTTAATGAAAATACGATCTATCCAATTTTAAGAAGACTGACCGAACAAAAGTTATTTGAAACTTATACCGTAGATAGCCCATTAGGTGCAAAGAGAAAGTATTATCGTATAACCGATAAAGGCAATAAAAAATTAAAGGCATACTTAGATAGTTACACCGAGTTTATTGATAATGTTAACAAAATATTATATAGGAGAGAAATTGATGAATAAAAAGTTATATTTAGAAGAATTAAAAGATTATTTTTTAAATAAGAACGTCATCGATAGTGACGTTGAAAATATTGTCGATGATTATACAGAACTTTATGATAGTGCACTTGAACATGGATTAACTGATGAAGAAATTTATAAAAAATTAGGTACACCTGATAAAATCTATCAGTCACTTAAGGATACATTGAGCTATCGATATGTTCAAAAATCTAATCGAATGGTTGCACTATCTCCATTCGTTTCAATCATCTTATTCTTTATACTCGCATATCCGCTTGATTTGATGGAGTTTTCATGGATGAGTTTCTTACTTATTCCAATAACTGCGATAACTTTTAATGTTAAGGGACGATCAAAATTTATAGCATATACACCATTTTTAAGTATTATTCTGTTTATATTTATAGGATTTTACTTTGGCGCATGGCATCCAGGTTGGCTTGTATTCTTACTTATTCCAGTTACAGCTATTTTATTGCAGTCTAAAGGGCGTGATAAATATATTGGTCTTACACCGTTTATTGCAACTGCTGTTTATTTCTTAGTAAGTCACTTGGTGAGTGTAGAGTTTTATGCATATGGTTATGCCGTCTATGCCATCATACCTTTAACAGCACTTATATTAACAAAACCAAATGATAAAAAGAACATTTTACTTATTATTACGATTGTTGTTGGTGTTATATTACAACAAGTGTTATATCATGTGCTAGGCTATAAAAACGTCGCTTGGACACCATATTTAGGTGTACTTGGTATCGCGATGTTATTAAATGGTATAACATTCGAATTTGGATCATCAGAATGGAAAACTAAAGTTCGTCCCTCACTTATTTCAGGGCTAGTTATTGTGATTATATACCTTATCGTAAGCTTTGTATTTGATGATGTATGGCATTGGTCATGGATTATTTTATTAACATTCCCTATGGCAAGAATATTCATACATGAACGCTTTAAGCAACCTGTCGCATATATGCCATTCTTAAGTGTTATTATATTTATGATTTTAGGCACATTCTTTGGACTTTGGGCATATGCTTGGCTTGTATTCTTAAGTATTCCGATGGTTGCGATTATAACAAATGAAGGTAAACGTATCGTTGTTGTGAAACGCTCACCAAAAGAAGAAGATGACAAGGATGACGATGAAGAGTAAAAAAATGGAACATCAAGTTCCATTTTTTATTGCTTCAGATAAAAGATGATATCTTTATCAATGATATCTTTATAAACAAATCCAAGAGCATTTATCGCTTTGATATCTGCTAATGTTTTAGCATTGCTATTTAAAAGTAATCGAGCAAGCATACCACGAACTTGTTTTAATAAAACACTACTTAAGCGTTTATTACTTGTAAATTGAATCGTATATACATTTTCTAAGTTTTTGATTAAACTACCAAACTCCTCACTAGCTAGATTTATAAACATCTCATTAAAATGATGTTTGGATAAATAATCTTCAATATCTTTTTGCCAATATTCATAAAGGTTTTTAAACGGATGATGAAAAAAATCTAAACGATACTTTTGAATATACATATCAGGGCGAAGTAGTCCATATAATGCGGACATAATATATAAGGTATTGGTTGAATGTCTAATAGATTTATAATCTAATGCTTTATACTGTACCCCATGATATAATTCGATAGCTTTTCCATATTTTGGGTTTTGATAGTAATCAAAAACATCTTTAGAAAGTTTATCGCTAAGTTTAAATGTTTGTGTAATTTCTTCTATAGTCATCGCTTTTAATTTAAGTAATAATTTATTTGTTTTAGTCTCAAAAAGACAGGTTAAGTTACTGTCATCTATAACATTTGAAAAGGTCTTGCTTGGTGAAATAAAAATAATCATAGAACTCCCTCTGTATAAGTATCTGTTGAATGTGTGTTATGTTATAATAGTATCAATTAATATAAGGAAAGGCATAAGAAACGTTCAATGAAAAAACTTTTAACATATAAACGAATGTTCAGTTTGATTGGTTTGATATTTACAGGCGTAGCTGTAATTAATGCGCTCGCATATACAAGTTTAACATCTTTACGCTATTTTACAAACCAAAGCAACCTTATTTTGTTTCTTATTTTTATAATGATTTATTTTAATAAGGAAAATCATAAGTTATTCAAGTACATAAGTTTCATTGGCATGCTTAGTATTGGTATAACCGGTGTCGTTTATCATTTGTTGTTGACAGATTTAATGATACCATCAACAGTAGTTACAATTTACGATTTAAATAATTTCTTAAATTTTTTAGTTCATACTTTTAATCCTATCTATTTTGTGTTCTATTATTTAATTTTCGTTAATGAAAATGTTACGTATAAAAAATTATGGGTAGGACTGATTCACCCACTACTTTATTTTATAATCATACTAGCCACAGGTCCGTTTACAGGTTTTTATGCATACCCTTTTTTAGATGTATCTCTAAATGGTTTAGGTGAAGTATTAAAAATAACGTTAGTGATTATGATGCCGCTTATTATAATCTTTGATATACTTATTTTACTTGTTAAACAAAAAGTGAGTAAGTTCATTTCAAAATACTTATTAAAATAAAAAAAGACTGAAAAGACCTTAAAAAATATGTAAAATTAGGGTCTTTTTTTGTATGTAAAATTTTATAATAGTCAATGTAAAATTACTAAAACCGTTTTCATAAAAAAAGTATTGCTTAACAGTTTACAAACATTTGAAAAACATCTATAATAGTTAGGAACCTAACTAAATAGGAGGTATTTCATGGAAAGAAAACAAATGGCAAAAGAGATGTTTATTCTAACAAATAAACTGAAACGACTGCTAGACAAAAAACATTCAATCAATGGTTTATATGCGGGACAATCGCGCATATTAACATACTTATATCATAAAAAAGACGAAGTGACTTATCAAAAGGATTTAGAACAAGCTTTTCAAATTCGTGGAGGGACAGTTACTGGCATGATTGATGTGCTTGTAAACAGCGGATACATTCAACGTATTGAGTCAGAACTTGATCGTAGAAAACGCCGTATTATTTTAACTGATACTGGTGAAAAAATGGCACTTAAAGCTATCGAGACGATTACACAGTTAGAAAATGATATCTATCAATTGCTAACTGAATCAGAACGAAAAGTGTTTTCAAAAATTACAAGTAAAATAGATAAATGGCTAGACGAGGAGGAGACAAAATGAAGAACTTGTTAAAATACTTTAAACCACTAAAAAAAGATTTAATCAAAATTCCAATATATGTCATTATTGAAGTATTATTTGAAATTTTAATTCCTGTATTTATGTCTAAATTAATTGACGACGGTATTAATGCTAAAGATGCGTTTGGAAATGTTGTTCCAGATAAAAATATTATTTTCATGTATGGTGGGTTGATGATCGTATCAGCGATTATCGCGCTTATCTTCGGTGTTTTAGTTACACGTGTTGGCGCGAAAGTAGCTACCGAGTTTGGTAACAACTTACGCCAAGCACAGTTTGAAAAAATTCAAACGTATTCATTTGAAAATATTGATAATTTTAAAACATCAAGTCTAATAACAAGAATTACAATGGATACAACAATGCTTGTTCAATCAACAAATATGGTGTTAAGGGTTGCCTTAAGAGCACCGATGCTATTTATTTTCTCAATAGCAACAATCTCAATTTTTGCAGGTAAACTTGCAATGGTGCTTTTAATTGTTGTTCCGATATTAATTGTTGGTTTTTATTTCATTATGACACGCGCGCATAAATATTTTATGCAAATGTTTGGTAGAATTGATAATTTAAATTTAACCATTCAAGAAGATTTAATTGGTATTCGTACAGTTAAATCGTATGTTCGCGAAGATTATGAAGTTAAACGCTTTAAGAAAGCTGCGAAAGATGTACAAGATATTGCTATTCGAGCTGAAAAAATTGTTATCTTTAATAACCCGCTTATGCAGTTTGCAATCGGTGTAAGTTTTGTACTTATTGGCTTTATCGGATCGAAAATGATTGTGTCAGAAACGTTAACTGAGGGTCAATTTGCAAATACAATTACATACATTAACCAAGTATTATTTAGTTTAATGATGATTAGTCAAGTGTTCTTAATGTTTACAATATCAAGAGCATCTGTTGAAAGAATTAATGAAGTTTTAAATGAAGTACCACTTTTAACAGAAGTTGAAAATCCAATTGATCTAGTTAAGGATGGTTCATTTAAATTTGATAATGTTTCATTTAAATATAGAGGTAGTCAAAAAAACGTATTACAAAACATTAACCTAGATGTACCAAGCGGATCATTTGTTGGTATTTTCGGTTCAACAGGAACAGGTAAATCAACACTCGTTCAATTGCTTGCCCGTTTATACGATACAACTGAAGGTTCAATTTATGTTGGTGGCGAAGATATTAAGCAATACAGTTTAGAGTCCATAAGAAAAGAAGTAATTCTAGTATTGCAAAAAAATGTTTTATTCAGTGGCACAATACGAGAAAATATCCAATGGGGTAAAAAAGATGCAACCGATGAAGAAATTATCGATGCATTAAAAAAAGCTCAGGCATATGATTTTGTTATGAAAACGGAGAAAAAACTTGATACTTGGATTGAACAAGGCGGCGTTAACGTCAGTGGTGGCCAACGTCAAAGACTTACGATTGCACGTGCATTGATTGCAAATCCGAAAATTTTAGTTTTAGATGATTCAACAAGTGCTGTTGATACGAAGACAGACGCTAAAATAAGACAATCGCTTCAAAATGAAACGCCAGAAATGACAAAAGTTGTTATTAGTCAAAGATTGTCATCGATCGAAAAAGCAGATATTATTATCATCATGGACGAAAATGGTATTAGTGCATTAGGTAAACATAATGAACTATATGCAAATAACGAGATGTATCGTACTATCTACGATGCACAAAATAAAGCTAAGGAGGTAGAGTAAGATGACAAACGTTAAAAAAACTGCCAAAAAAGGTACTTTCCTTCGCTTATTAAAACTTGTATTTAAAGAACATAAATTTAAAATTATCTTTGTATTGCTTTTTATGTTAACAGCAACATTCGCAAACGTGCAAGGGATGTCAACGATCCAAAACGTCTTAGACGAAGCTGTAAGGCTGTTTAAAGAAAATAGTAGCGACTTTACGAATATTATTCGTTTAGTCTTAATTATGGCAGGTTTCTATCTAATTAATATTACATTTACATACATTCACTTAAGAATTATGGTCCGTGTAGGGCAAGATACCTTATTTTCTATTAGAGAAAAACTGTTTACACATATGATGGACTTGCCACTTAATTACTTTGATAGTAATAAGCATGGCGATGTAATGAGTCGATATACAAACGACGTTAATGCGACCCGTCAAATGATTTCACAAAGTCTTCCACAACTTGCCACATCCATATTACTTATGATTGGCTATTTGTTCGCGATGATTATGACGTCGTGGCTATTATCAATCTTTACAGTAGTATTTAGTATTTTATTAATTGGAGTGACACGTTACATTTCACGTCGTAGTAAAAAATACTTTATCGCACAACAAAAAAATGTTGGGGCAATTACTGGATTTGTTGAAGAAATGGTTGAAGGACAAAAAGTTGTTAAAGTCTTCCGTTATGAAGATGAAGCAATTAACCGTTTTACAAAATTAAACCGTAATGTTACAGATGCGGCAAGAATTTCTATGTCAAGAAGCGGTGTGTTAATTCCACTTACTGTAAATATGGGGTACTTAAGTTTTGCGATTGCAGCAATTTTAGGTGGCTTACTTGTGCTAAGAGGAGATTTGAGTGTTCCGCAATTAGTAACTTATTTATTATTTACTCGACAATTTACTGGACCAGTAAACCAAATGGGTCAACAATTAAACTTTGTTCAAATGGCACTCGCTGGTGCTGGTCGTATATTAGAAGTTCTTGATTTAGAAAAAGAAGTAGATAAAGGTGATGTTGTTTTAGTTAATGCGAAATATAGCGAAAATAATGAACTTGTTGAAACAGATGAAAACACAAACATTTGGGCATGGAAAGATGGTAATGAACTTATCTTGCTTCGAGGTGATGTTCGCTTAGATCATGTAAACTTCGGTTACATAAAGGATCAGCTTGTCTTAAAAGATGTGTCTGTGTTTGCTAAGCCAGGTCAAAAAATTGCATTTGTTGGTTCAACCGGTGCAGGAAAAACAACAATAACAAATTTAATAAATCGATTCTATGAAATTAATTCAGGTACTATTACATTTGATGGCATTGATATTGTACGTATTAAAAAATCAGCACTTCGCCGTGCATTAGGTATGGTCTTACAAGATACACACCTTTTCCATACAACTGTCAGAGAAAACATTCGTTATGGACGATTAGATGCGACAGATGACGATGTTATTGAAGCAGCTAAACTGGCAAATGCACATGAATTTATACTAAAACTTCCACAAGGTTATGACACAATAGTGACAGATGATGGCGCAAACCTTTCACAAGGACAACGTCAATTGTTATCAATTGCACGTGCAGCGATTTCAAATCCACCAGTACTTATTCTTGATGAAGCAACTTCAAGTATTGATACATATACAGAAAAACTAATTCAAGATGGTATGGATAAATTGATGGAAGGAAGAACGGTATTTGTAATCGCTCACAGACTTTCAACAATTAAAAACTCAAAAGCAATTATTATTTTAGAAGATGGACGTATCATTGAACGTGGTAACCATTACGATTTAATTGAATATCAAGGTGTTTACTATCAATTGTTTACAGGAGCATTTGAATTAGAATAGTAAGATTTAAGGCTATGTTTAGAGAAACATGGCCTTTTATTTTTTATGAATTTTACGAAAATACGAAAACGTTTGCGTAAGTAAATGTCGTTTTACGTGTTTATTAAGCCGTTTTATTATTTTCCGAAAATAAAACGCTTACATTTTCGTTATTAATTGTATTGTATTGCCACTTTCTAGATGATAAAATGTAGTTGCGTAAACGATTGCGTAAAGGAGAAATGCAATGGTAAAACTAAAAGACATTGCTGAAGCAGTAGGTGTTTCAGTGGCTACAGTAAGCAAAGCACTTAATAATAGCCATGAAATAAGTGAGGCAATGACAAGTAAAATTGTTAAGATGGCAAATGAGATGGGCTATATTGCAAACTCTTCAGCACGAAACTTAAAAACAAATCGTTCTTACAACATTGGTGTTGTCTATGTTGATAACGCACGTGCTGGACTTGGTCATGACTATTTTTCAACGATGCTTGGAAGCATTCAAGAAGAATTAAGAACGCATGGTTATGATTTGACATTTATTTCAAACATTGTTGGGCCTACAAAGCATACACTATTAAGTCATGCAAGATATCGTAGATGTGATGGCATCATCATTGTTACTGCAGATTTCGAAGATAAAGAAGTTATGGATTTAATCGAATCTGATATGCCGGTTGTTGTAATTGATCACATTTATAAAAACCGCACAGCGATTATGTCAGATAATACCGTTGGACTGGCAACACTTGTCGAATATATTTATCAACAAGGACACCGAAAAATTGCGTTCATACATGGGGAACTAACTGGCGTAACAAAAGATCGCTTAAGTGCGTTTTATGCTGCGTGTGGACGATTGAACATCCCGATTCCAACAGAGTATGTAAGACCTGCCCTATATCATATTCCAAAAAACAGTGGCCTACAAACAAGAGAGTTATTAAGTTTACAAGATCGGCCAACATGTATTATCTATCCCGATGATTACTCGCTTATGGGAGGGTTAAGCGAAATAGAAAAACATGGTTTAAAAGTACCAGACGACATTTCAGTTGTCGGCTATGATGGCATTTATTTAAGTCGCATCTTAAGACCGGTTCTTACAACGTATGTACAAGATAGTGTTGAAATTGGTCGTGCGGCTGCGATTAAATTAGTCGATCAAATTGAAAAACCAAAAACGTTTGTTCCGGAAATCATCATGATTAACGGAAAACTCCAAGAAGGCAAAACAGTTAAGGATATTAATAAGTAAAAAAATAATAAATATAAAAATAGAAAAGGAGAAAAATATGTTTAAAAAAGTTTTACTTACGTTACTAGTTATCGCTACAGCATTCGTTATGGTTGCATGTAATAAAGATGGCGATAATTCAGGTTTATTAGTACAAAAAGAGGGCGATGTATTAGTCATCCGCGCATGGAATACAGAATTCCAAGACCGCTTTAGAGCTTACTATCCAGGTTATGTGAAAACAAACACAGATGGTACAGACTTATTAGATGACGGCACAATCGTTAAATGGGTTATCGTTGCTAATGACAACAATGCATACCAATTAGCACTAGATTCTGCATTAGCTCAACAAGAAAATGCAGCTGCAAACGATAAAGTTGACATTTTCTTAATCGAAGCAGACTATGCGACTAAATATGCTAACGACAGATTTGCATTAGATGTTATTGGTGAACTTGGTATTCGCGAATCAGCATTAGCTAATCAATACCAATATACAAAAGACATTGTAACTGACAAAGATGGCATTTTAAGAGCAGTTTCATGGCAAGCAACTCCAGGTTTATTTGCATACCGTGCAGATATCGCTAGAGAAGTATTAGGTACTGACAATCCTACACAAGTTCAAGCAGCTTTAAGTGACTGGACTAAATTCAACCAAGTTGCAGCTCAAATGGCAGCTAAAGGTTATAAGATGTTATCAGGTTATGATGATGCATATCGTACATTCTCAAATAACTTCTCTAAACTATGGGTTGATGAAAACGACAATGTAGTTCTTGATCAAAAAGTATTAGATTGGATTAAACAAACAAAAGAATTCACGACTAAAGGTTACAATAATGGTAACGGTTTATGGA
>Ga0209075_1003342_pt1 | contig 13439 bp, 13 predicted proteins | sample Stecom2011_FD_187523 | JGI IMG/M metagenome (GOLD analysis project Ga0209075, IMG submission 187523) | Agricultural soil microbial communities from Utah to study Nitrogen management - Steer compost 2011 (SPAdes) (version 2) | ecosystem: Environmental > Terrestrial > Soil > Agricultural land... | reverse complement strand
CTGATTTTCAAATTATCAATAAGCCAAAACTTTATTTTTTTACTTAAATTTTCGTTTTTACGCCAAAATGAAGTTTTGGCGACTTCGTAAATATACAACTGCTTTCCGGTTTAGCACTTATCCCGCCTGACGCAAAACCCGTGTTAGTGGCTGCCATTCTCTTCGACATTATTTGCTTAGTTTAATTCTGTCGTAAATATGTTTCCAGTTTGCAAATGTGTCAAGTTGAACAAGTAAAATGTGAACTTTAAAGAAATAAATAAAGTCTTCTAGTTCGTCAAGTTTAGCTGTTAATTGATTTTTTTTGTCACTCTGCTTTAAGTTCCAAGTTATTTTAATCTCCAATTTTCTGTTGGCATACTCTGACTTAAAATAACCAAAATTATTGTCTTCAATATTTATTGAAAAGTCAACTTCTCGGTGAAATCCTAAAAGGAAAATTAGTCCTTGTATGACTGAAATAAAAGCAGATACTAAGTCATAATACAACTCAATGTCGCTGATTTTAGGAATTTCATAATGGTGTTCCATTTTGTTTCTTAGTGTATTCAGTCTGTTCAGAGAACGTGAACTGAAAACACCAATACCGTTTAAAAAGTCAAGCTTCTTTTCAAATTTTAAATTTCTGTCTTGAATTGTCTTATAAAGTCCGACTGAATGAAAAAATGTGTCGAACTGGCAGTCAACAGCACGTTTTAAATGAGCAACGCAATTAATTAATTCATCTATGTCGTCCTTATATTTTTCAATATTGTTAAGTCGTTTTTCAGCAAATTCTAAATAGTCAATTGCATACAATTCAAAGTCTGGTAGGTTATGGTCACCACCGCCACCACCACTTGGTTCAAAGTCTTCCAAATGGTCTTGTAAAAGCTTTTCAAGTGTTTTTGATTTTGTCACTGTGTTGTTTTTATGGTTGCCACTAACATGTGGCTATAACACGGGGGCATGTTGTATATTTGCCTTATGTGCACCACATTATTTGTTTTTACCAAATATAGACGATTCATACAGAGAATCCAAAGGACTTTTTAACGTTTTATTGTTGATTCCTAAAACCCGGGTGTAGACCTCGGTGGTTTTAGTGCTGGAATGCCCCAAAGCACTCTGAATATAACGAATGTTCACGCCGCGCTTCATCAAATGTGTGGCAAAACTGTGGCGCAACGTGTGGGGCGTGCTCCAAGGATTGCTGTTGGTGCCCTTTACCGCACGTCGATAAATGCGCTGGATGCTCTGCGCTGTGTACTGCCCACCAGTCTGACCCTCAAAAAGCCAATACCCTGGCTTGTGTTGCTTGTAGTAATCGCGTAATAGAACAAGCAAATGATCGCTCAGCATCGTATGCCGGTCTTTTTTGCCCTTAGAATCCTTCACAAAAATATAACCGTCATCGCTTCGGATGTCTGTTATCCGCAAACGAATCACTTCGCCCACCCGAAGTCCCGCACCATAGATTATGTGCAATATGGCTTTGTGTTTGATGTTGGTAGGAAAATTGATAATGGCCCGCACTTCGTCTTCGCTGAGCACGTCGGGGAGATCCTTACTTCTCTTGGGGCGCGTGATGTTGTAGTACTCCCGAGGCATTTCCAGCGTGTGTTCGTAATAACATTTTATGGCATTGATCAATTGATTTTGCTTCTGGCTGCTTATGTTATACTTATTGATCAAATAAAAAATATAGCCTTCAATTTGCTCCTTGGTCACCTGACGGTATTCGGCTCCTTCAAAATATTTGAAAAACTGCGTCAGATTGCTTTGATAGTTTCGGATGGTTGCCGCACTGAAACCTTTTAAAATCATCTTTTGGTGGTTCCGATCTAATTCCTCCTGCATTTTCTCAGAGACTTCTATCTGAGGCAGGGCCCTTGGCGGCGCTGTGGTTTGCTTGATCATCTTACTGCCAAACATGCGCTCCAAGGTTTTGATGTTGTCGGACGTGTTGACAATACTCCAGAGCTTTTGATGATAATGAAAATAAGAGGAGTTGAGTTTCTTAAAAGCTTCCCGTTCCGCGAGCATATGGTATGGAATATGAAGCTTGATGCGTCCCGCCTTCGGATGGGGGACATACATGATAATCTGAGTTGATTTTCTTTTTTTCATGGTCTTGAAGTATTGTGTGTTTATCAAAACTAATGAAAAAGAAAGCCCGGGGGAGGGGTGGGGCCGATCTTAAGCGAACTTAACCGTTAAGAACGAATAGCTTATATTTGTATGTGCCACAATGGGTTATGGCGAAATAAAATGCAAAAAAGGTCATGAAACGAACATGTAAAATATGTGCGAAAAGGCTTCTAGGTCGATCCGATAAAATCTTTTGCTCCACGGCTTGCAAAAATCATTATCACAAGTATGTGCGCTATGCCACCAAACAAGCCGCCATAGAAATCAACGGATACCTAAAACGCAACTATGCCATTCTCTTGGAGCTTTTAGGAAAAAATAAAACACAGATTAAAGTGTATCGAAACATCCTCGAAAGAAAGAAGTTCCGTTTTAAATACCACACCCACTACCACATCAATTCTAAAGGGAAAATGTATCGTTTTGTGTACGATCTGGCTTGGATGGAGTTTTCCGACGATGAAATTATGATTGTTCGCAGGCGATAAGGGTTTCGCGTTGATCTTTCTGAGGCTTTTACAATGAGGCAATTATTGGAAGTTGTATTTAGACGGAATCATCGATATTTATCTGCGTAATCAATACGTGCGAACGAGTAATTTCATAAAACTTTATTTGGACTGCTGCATGTTTATTAAAATCTGATGGAAATGTCTAAATGCCCGCCTAAGCCTTCATTGATGATTCTTTGTAATGTCGAAAAAGCAAAAAATCCTGAAAATATTATTTCCAACTTGAACCCTTATTTCGTAAAGTCCAGTGGTGTTTTTCAAATGCTTCAAATAAATTTCGGGAACTCGGTCAATTTCCTCAATGACCTTTAACGTCCAAAGAATTTTCTTTTTAGCTTATCAGTTTGATTCACGTAAAATTCCTCAAAGTAATTTTTAAAAAAGTATAACTCCCGTTTTTTACGCATAAATCAAATGTGCGAAAAGTAGTCCAATTAGGCAATTTGTTGCTCTTTTCAAGATCAAATACAACATATTTGAGTACGTATGCACAGCGCCTTCTAAGACCGAATAATTAAGCCAATGGGGAGTAGATAATACTGTCGGGAATAAGGGTTGGATTTTAGTAAGGAGATAAATTTCAATCCTTTGGAGTATTAAAATAGCACATTTACTTCCAATCGCCAACCTTCATTTTAAACGTGCTCCGCTCTTTGTGTTGCACCGGATTGTAATCTTTCCACAGCAACTGTACGGCTGTGTTTTCCTTGAGTTCTGGATTGGTCTCCACGGTTTTTATTCCTTTCGATATGAATAAATCCAGCATTTCTTCAAAAATTATTGACGTAACGCCTTTTCCTTGATAGTCTGGATGGATTCCGATGAGGTAGAATGCCGCCGTGTCGTTTTTCCGCTGGGCGTCTAAAATATATTTCCATCCCCAGGGAAACAATCGGCCGTTGGCTTTTTTCAAGGCTTTTGAAAACGAGGGCATTACGATGGAAAACGCAATTAGATTGCCGTCTTTGTCCTGAATGCAGGTAACGTAGTCGGCGTGGATAAAATCGAAGTATTTCTTTTTGTAGTATTCAATCTGATAAGGTTGAATGGGAACGAAGGTCTGAAGGCTGTTGTATGTTTTGTTCAGCAAATCGAACATGGTATGAACATAAGGCAGGATTTCCTTTTTGTTCTTAAACTCCAGCACAGACAATCCGTAACGGGATTTAATGAGTTTGGAAAATTTCTTTACGCGATCAAAAATAGAAGGAGGAACGCTCATTTTAAACTCCACCCACGTGGCTTGTTTTTCAAAGCCCAATTTTTCGAAATGTTCGGCGTAATACGGATAGTGATACCACGTAATCATCGTGTTGCGCTCTTCGAAACCTTTGGTTAGCACACCGGCTTTTTCCATATTGCTGAAGCCCATCGGCCCCTCGATATAATCTAAGTTGTATTCCCGGCATTTTTCGAATGCTTTTTCCAACAGCGCACGCGTAACCGCGATATCGTCTATCATATCGATCCACCCAAATCGAATTTTCTTTTTCCCCTGCTCCTCAACTTCCAGATGATTGATAATGACGGCGATGCGCCCCACCATCTCATTGTTTCTATAAGCCAAATAAAACCACGCATCTGCATTTTTAAAAACAGGATTCAGTTCTGGATTCATGGTCTCCAACTCGTCTTTAATAAAAGACGGTACCCAGTAGTCGCTGTTTTTATACAGCGTAAAAGGGTAGGTGACGAATCGCTTGAGATCCCTTTTTGTAACTGCTTCTTTTATGGTGATCATAGCTATTTTGTTTCTCCCTCTACATTATTGGATTTGCGACGTTTTTTCGCATTTCGCTTTTCCGCTTTTTGAGCAGCTTTTCGCTCTTTTCGAACCTTAGGATCTTTGTCTTCTATAAATTCATCGGTTTTATGCAGGTCGAATCGGTAGGCAACGCCAACACGACCATAGAGAATGGATGGCGTGTCTTTAAAACTATAGGTCACCGATAAATCTACGTGAAAATTCTGGTTAATTAAAGTTGCTGCCCCACCACGGATTAATTGATCGGCGTAGAAATCGCTCATAATACCTTCGTTTTCCAAGAAAAAGGAAAAGCGCTGGTTGATGGCGTGAGTCAGGGTTAAAATATAACTGTAGGTTGGATAATCTGTCGTAAACCGGTCGGCGATAATATTGGTTACAAATACCCATCCGCCATCCCAGTTGTTTTGTGTGGCAAGAACAATGCGCGGGCTAACCGTGGGATTGCCAACAGGCAAGTACGGATTGTTTTTGTCTAAATCTAAGTTGGCACCAGCATAAATGGAAATTGCTGGAATCAAATCGCGCCACTGAAAGGTATTGTTAGCCCGCCAACTATAGAGGTTTGGTCCTCTGAGTTCGCGTTTGATGTGCGGATCATACAACAAGTATTTCAAACCTATAGTGTTGCGCTTAAAATTGGCAATGTCTTTTTCAATTTCAGGTGTAAACGCTCGGTAGGTAATGGCGTCGGAGTGAAATACGCCAGTGAGGTTGAGCTCCAAGCGCTCAAAAAGCAGTCCGTACCGCAAGGTGTAGTCTATGGCATAGCCCGTAGATTCGGTGTCTAAAAGACTGTGCGCTTCCTTTCCGTAGCTGAATCCGGTTTCTAACTGGATCACATCGCGACCAACGGCAAAGGCACCTTCAGAAACTCCAGGCCTATTGGTGTTGATTACATCTGTGTATTGTGCAGAGGTCTTAGAAAAGGGGAGTGTTAGCAAGATTGCCAATAATAGAAGTCGCATGTTCATGGATTGTGTTTCGCCCAAAGATATAGGAATTTACCAATAATTTAATAAGGAACATTCGCCTTTTTAGACAGCGATCCGTATTTTTGACACCAACTATTTTATTATTTGCGATGGTATTACTAAAAACCATATTGATTATTCTTCTAGTCTACTTTGGACTAAAAATTATTCTTAGGCTCGCCGCGCCGTATTTGCTTCGTTATATGTCTAAAAAAGTCGAAGAGCGGTTTCAAGGACATTTCAGTGGGTTTAACAACCACAATGCCCAGGCCGATTACAACGAGGAGCAAGGGAAGGTGAGCGTCGATAAAGTTCCTGAAAGAAGAAAAACGTCGAAGAAGACGGTTGGGGAATACATCGAATATGAAGAAGTGGAATAACCGCTTCCAATCCCGTTTTGTCAGCGCTAAGTATTCGTTGTTTGGATATAGCTGTAAAATCGAAACACGCTTCATTTCTAAATCGCTTCTTTTCCTCCGAAAATGCATCGATATAACTATATTTGTTTTCTTTATAAGAAAAAGCGCTGAAGCATCGCCTTGTAGTAGGGAAGATAGCGTTTAAAAGTGATTCTAATAAGGAAAAGGATTTCATAAAGAAAGAAACAATAACATCGGAACGACATTTGCTCAAGAAGTCATTCCGAAACACACATATATGAAGAAGTATCTCTCCCTCCTGGTTATCGTATTTATGAGTGCCGCAATGATGGCACAAGAAGAGAACCATATTATTAAAGGTACAGTTCTAAACGATGCCAACGATGCCGTATTGGAAAACGTAAACATTGTCAACCTCAATCAAGTAAAAGGGGCGGTGACCAATGATAAAGGTGAGTTTTCCATCCCTGCCGCTGTCAATGACACGTTGTATTTTTCGTATTTGGGATTCAAATCCCTGCGTGTTCGCGTGACGAACGACTGGCTTAAGTTTGGCGATATTAAAATTAAAATGACCGAACTCGGAATCGCTTTGGAAGAAGTTGTGCTCCGACCGATAGAGCTGACCGGATATGTAGAAATCGATGCGAAACTGATTCCGGTTTACGACAACTATCGCTATCGTATCGCGGGGCTCAATACGGGTTATGAAGTGGGAAGCACCCAACCCGGAGCCGTGGGCCGTGTGCTAAATGCGGTGTCTAATCCGGCCGATTTTCTGTATAATATGTTCGGAAATCGCCCTCAGCAAATGCGCAAACTCCGGCAGATGAAAGTGGACGACGAAATCCGAAACCTGTTGCAAAGCAAATACGACCGCGAAACGCTGATGGCCATTTTGCAATTGGAGCGGCTCGACATCGATGAGATCCTCAACAAGTGCAATTACTCCGATAACTTTATTAAAACCGCAAACGACCTTCAGATTTTAGATGCGATTAGTTCGTGCTACGAAGAATATCGCGTGCTGAATCGAAGGAAATAACATGCTGCCCTTTATAACGTTTTCCGTAACAGTGTTATGACATTCGAAACGAGTTCAACAAAAATAAAAACACTTGATTTTTGAACTCCTCCAGAGTTCTATTTACAGGCGGATACTTCGTCCCGAATAAAACCTTCATTGTATTTCAATTGTATTCGAGAATATGAATATGTCCCTTTTTCGGATTTTTAACGATAAATACATCTAAAAACCAACCCTGACTCCAACGGGGTCAAACTACAGAAAACCCCATATAAGCATAGTGCAGTATGGGGTTTTGTTTGTCCTAAGTTGTAGGTCCTATCGTCTTACGTCATTTCAATTAAAAACTGTTTGGTTTTTTACTATCACAATCTGACACCTTTAAAACCGGTACCGCACTACGCCCGCAAAGCTTCTCGGATTGGTTTGGTTGATATATCGGGTGCGATAGGCATTGTAACCGATGGTGTCGAATAGGTTGTTGGCTAAAAACTGTACACTCCAATGGTCGTCGATGCGATAGGACGCTTGAAAATTCACCAGCGTATAGGCATTTACATCAAAGGGTTTTTGATTCGGAACAATACCTTGGTGCGTTACCGGACCTTTGGACCAATCGTTAATAGGACGTTCCCCGGTGTAATACACCCCTGCACCCATCGAAAATCCTTTTAAATAGTGTTTAAACCAATAGTTGGCATAGGCGTTAAACGTGTGTTTTGGCGTGTTTAAAGGTGCCGACCCATAAACATAAGATGTGTGGTCTTTGTATTGGGCGTCGATATAAGAGTAGCCTCCAATCAATTCGAGATTCGGAATCGGTCTTCCTGTGAGCTCCACTTCCACGCCTTGACGCTGGTCGTTTCCGCCTTGTGTGTAATAGAGAATTTGGGTCCACGTATCGTCATAAACAGGCAGGTTTATATGTTTGTTATTGATTTTATACAAAGTGAGGTTAAAACGCAACCGGTCGTTGAGCCAACTGGATTTAATTCCCGCCTCGATTTGGTCGAAGCGCTCGTTGCCAAGGGCCTTGCCGTCTGCATCGAGTCTTGCCGCTGTTCTCGGGTAGGAGCTGTTGGTGTAGGAAGCAAAGATATTGATGTGCTTAAAGGGTGAAAGTAGAATGCCACCTAATGGGTTAAAGGCATCGCTTCGTGTGGTTTCTATATCCGAAACGGTTTCTGTCGTGCTGTAGCGTGCTCCGATAAAAGTTTTAATCCAAGAATTCCACGTAATGACATCCTGCGCCACAAACCCCAATGAGTTGGTTTTTCCATGTTGTTCGCTCAAGTCATCAGCACGAAATTCCGGAAGTCGGTGATCGATGTTTTGAAAAACGTCGATGGTGTCTAATACACCACTATTTTGATTCCCTGTTCGGAAGTGGTTGGTGCGGTAATCGAATCCAATTTGAAACGTATGCTTGATTGAACCTGTATAAACAGCATCGCCAACAAGGTCAAACTGCAAGACACTATTCGTGTCGTCTCGTGTAGATATGCCATAGCTTCGTTGGCGTTGATTGTAAATAGGAGTTTCGTTTTCAACGATTACATTTCCTAAACCAGCACCTTTGTCGTCTAGGTGTAACGATGAACTGTAGAAGGCTCCTTTTAAAGAGAGCTTTTCGTTGAGGTTGTGATCGATACGAAGCGCATACATCGTGTTTTTTGTAATCGAGCGGTCGTTTGTATAACCTAAAAACTGGTCGTGGGGGAGGTCGTAAATGGCATTGACATCATTTCCGGCTAAATTGACTGTGCCTAAATCCGGGGTGCGGCTGTCGTAAAAATGGTCTAATTCGGCAATGAAAGTTGTTTTTTCATTGATTTTCCATGCAAACGATGGGTTGAAATAAAAGCTTTCCTGTCCCACTAATTTTCGATAGCTGTCTTTGCGCTCCAAGGCGCCATTCAACCGAAAGGCAACGGTTTTTTCTTTGTTGAGCGGGCCGTAGAAATCGAAGGTAGGTCGCACTTGCCCGTAGCTGCCAACGCGCAGATCGGCGCTGCCGCCTGTGTTGTATTTTGGTGTTTTGGTGACAATATTGATCACACCGCCCGGACTTCCAATGTCGGTGGCGACACCCTGGGTAATCGCTGCTGTTCCTTTCAGAATTTGGATGTTGTCCACTCCCTGCATGTCGGTGAGGATACCAACCCCGCGAAAATCGGAATGTACTCGAACACCGTTCTTAAGGATTGGAATGCCTCGGAATCCGCGCGACGACATACTTTCGCGTTTGTTGCCATAGGTGGCAAAACTGTACACCCCAGGAACGTTTTTAGTGGCCTCGGCGATGGTGAGCACGCCTTGGTCTTCGATGAGCTTTCCGGAGAGTACCGAAATACTCTGGATTTGCTCATAAGGTTTTAAGGGCAAGCGGGTGAGCGCTTCTATTTTGTCGGGTGAATTGTTTCGGTTGCCGAAAATTTCAACGCTTTCGAGCGTGTTGTTGAACTCGAGTTGAAAATTAATAGCGGCAATACGGGGTCGATCTACAACAATAGTTTTACTTACACTTGTATGACCTACATCACTCGCAGTGATTTGCCAGGTGCCATACGGAATGTTTTTTAAGACATACTCGCCCGATTCATCGGCAGTAGTGCCTTTTTTTAAGGCTTCGATATAAACGTTTGTAAAAGGAATAGGTTGGTTGTTCTCATCGACAACGTTTCCGTTTATTTCTGCTGTTTTTTGTGCTTGTACAGAAGAAATTACAAGTACTAAAACAGTGAATAATGTAGATCTCATTGGTTATTCTTATTTAGATTAATTATAAACAGCGGCAAATGTATTGTAAATTTTATATTTAAAGAAAGATTTTTACTTCGGATTTTTCGGGATTGAATTAAGGCGTTGATTCTTAAAAGGTAATGGCAGAAAGTATTTTCCTTGATTAAAGAAACTTGGTAAAGGCGGGATTTATGGAGTTTCAGCAGTCAGTTTTCGCTATGAGCTTGTTTTTTACGACCTTTGTCGGCCATGACCGAAATTTTACAGAAATACATTCCCGATGCGGCCGTGTTGCCAGCTTTTGAGCTGATTAAAAGCCATCATGTGCACCTGAAAATTGTTAACGAACGGGTGACGCGTCACGGAGATTATCGAAGATTGCCCAACGGACAACATCAGATTACGGTAAATGCAACCCTCAATAAGTATCGTTTTTTAATGACCTTGGTGCACGAAATTGCACATTTGGAAGCTTTTACAAATTACGGAACCCGGATAAAACCTCACGGGAAAGAGTGGAAGCATACGTTCCGGGTGTTGATGGTTCCGTTTTTGCGTCCCGAAATTTTTCCGCCCCAGCTGTTGCCGCTTTTGGCAAATCACTTCAAAAATCCCAGAGCTTCGAGCGACACCGATACACGACTTTCGTTGGCGTTAAAGCAATACGATCCGGATAACGGGAAAAGCTATATCTTTGAGATTCCCCACGGTGCTTATTTTAGAATTTACAACGGTCGGGTTTTTAAACGAGGCAACCGACGTGTTAAACGGTATGAATGTTTGGAAGTAGCAACTGGGAAAGTATATCTCTTCAATCCCAATGCCGAAGCCGAAATCGTAAAACTGGCTAAAGAATAAGGTTTTTTACAACGGCTGACTTCTAAAATAAATTTCCGTAGGTGTCAAGAATTTAACTATCTTTCAACCTATGAATAAAAACTATTACGCAGTCATTATGGCCGGGGGCATCGGCTCTCGATTTTGGCCCATTAGCAATCAGGAATTTCCCAAACAGTTTCACGATATGTTGGGGACGGGACAGTCGCTTTTGCAGAAAACGTATTCGCGCTTAAACCAGATAATTCCTTCGGAAAACATCTATATTCTGACCCATGAACGCTATCTGGATATAACACTTCAGCAGCTTCCAGCCATCACAAAAGAACAGGTGGTTTTGGAGCCTGCCATGCGCAATACCGCCCCGTGCATTTTACTCTCGGCGCTTAAAATTCACAAGAAAAACCCAAATGCAATGATGCTTGTTGCGCCCAGCGATCACTGGATTGAAGATGAAAAAGCATATGCAGAAGATGTGGCCATTTCTTTCGAAGCTGCGGCACAAGAACCCAAATTGATGACGTTGGGGATAGCACCTACTTTTCCAAATACAGGATATGGCTATATAGAAAGTAGTAGCGAAGGAACGGAAATAAAACAGGTGAAACAATTCCGCGAGAAACCGGACTACGAAACGGCGAAACGCTTTGTAGCCTCAGGAAACTTTCTGTGGAATGCAGGAATCTTCTTGTGGAGCACCCAGAGCATTTTAGATGCTTTTAAAAAACACCTTCCAGAAATGCACGCCCTTTTTGAAAGTGGTTTCCAGCAGTTGAACACTTCGGAAGAGGAAGCTTTTATCGATGCGAATTATTCGAAAGCAGAAAATATTTCCATCGATTACGGAATTTTAGAAAAGGCAGCAAATGTATTTGTAAAAAAAGCTACATTTGATTGGAACGACCTTGGCACCTGGGGATCGCTTTACGACAAACTCGATAAAGACGAAGCGCAAAATGCGGTAGTGAATGCCGAAACCTTTATTACAGATTCAAAAAACAATATGGTGTTTTCAGAAACGGGAAAACTCGTGGTTTTAGATGGTATTGAAGATTATATTGTTGTGGATAAGGAAAATGTCTTGATGCTCTATCCGAAGAAAAAAGAACAGGAAATCAAAGAGCTTTTGCAGGATATAAAGAATAAGTACGGTAACAAATACAGCTAAATGGAGAATCAAGAAGATAAAAACGACGTTAAAGCAACGCCGTCTAGCAATCAAGAGTTCGATAACGTGAAACTCAATACGTGGGAAAACATCAAGAAATTCTTTTCTGAACTCTTCGATATTCGTTCCGACACCGATCGGGATGCTACTATTGCGTCTGTCAAAAAGGAGATTTCCTTTAAAGGACACACCGCTTGGATCCTGATATTTTCCATTTTTATCGCATCTATCGGACTGAACGTAAGTAGCACCGCCGTAGTAATTGGAGCGATGCTTATTTCGCCATTAATGGGTCCGATTGTAGGAGTAGGGTTGTCTGTGGCGATTAACGATATCGAAACCATGCGCCGCTCGTTTATCAACTTGGCGGTGATGGTTGTTTTGAGTGTGCTTACGGCATTTCTCTATTTTAAACTTTCGCCGCTTACCGAAGAGACTCCAGAGTTGATTGCGCGAACCTATCCAACAGTGTTAGACGTGCTCATTGCCATTTTCGGCGGCCTCGGGTTAATTGTTGCAAAGACCAAAAGCGGCACCATTGCCAGCGTTATTTTCGGAGTTGCGATTGCAACCGCGTTGATGCCGCCCTTGTGTACGGTGGGATACGGATTGGCTATCGGAAATGCTTCCTATGCCGGAGGTGCGTTATACCTGTTCTCGATTAACGCCGTGTTTATTGCGCTATCAACATTCATCGTATCTAAGATTTTGCGTTTTCCGCTAGTGCGATATGCCAATAGTAAACGTAGAAAGCGTACCGCTCAAATAGCTACTTTAATCGCGCTTGCGGTTATGGTGCCGAGTGTTTGGCTCTTTATGAATTTATTGGATCAACAGGTTTTTGAAAACAAAACGAAGGATTTTGTGCGAACCATCATTCAATATGAAGGAGCTGAAGTGGTGAAATCTACCCACGATTACAAATCGAAAAAATTGGATGTTTATTTAATCGGTCGGCCCGTGCCTAAAACAAAAATAAACGAATGGCTTCAGCAATTGCAGGAAACCGATAAACTTCAAGGGGTGAAGTTGAAAATCCACCAAGGTGCCGATCAAAGCGGCGAACTTGCTGAAAGATTGTCTGGAGAAGTACGGGCCGGAATTTTAGAAGATTTATATGTGAAGAACGAACAACTCCTACAGAATAAAGACGAACGGATTCGGTTTTTAGAGGATGAAATTGCGTTTATGAAAGTGAGAAACGTTCCTTTTAAACAATTGAGTGAAGAACTGAAGATTAACTACGAAGGCGTTGAACAGTTTGGATATGCCAATCGGATTTCGACCAATTTCGAAAAAACCGATACGATTCCAGTGATCAATTTGACTTGGAAAAATAGTGTTCCGTTACACCAACGCAAAAAAGATGCAGATAAAATTAAGCGGTGGTTGAAGCTAAAAATGAAGGTCGATACGTTAGTTGTCGAGTAACAGAATTCGTCTGCAAATCGAACAAATCAACGCTTCATATTCTGTACCTCGCGAATTTGTCTGAATAAATCGGATGAGTAAACAAAATCGATTACGTCTTGGTTTTCAGTTTTAAAGATATCTTGGTTGGTGCCTTTCCACACGAGTTTTCCGTTTTTGAGAAGCACAACGTTTTCACCGATTTCAGCAAATTTTTTAAATCGAAGAATAGACAATTTAGTTTGTGTTGATTGTCAGTTTCTTATTTTTAAAGGATGTTACGATTATAGAGTTTTATAATATTGCTTTTTAGTTACATACCTTTTTCAGTCTGATTTTCCCCTAAATCCTTTGTTTTGCATCGGACAAAACAATAAAGCTAAAAATAGTTTCTTTAGCAGGAAACTTTTATCTTTATAAAAAATTGTAGAATGGACTACAGATTCCAGGTTGACTTTTTGGAAGAAGCTAAAGAGTTCTTGGACAGCTTAGAC
>Ga0209075_1003341_pt1 | contig 13443 bp, 7 predicted proteins | sample Stecom2011_FD_187523 | JGI IMG/M metagenome (GOLD analysis project Ga0209075, IMG submission 187523) | Agricultural soil microbial communities from Utah to study Nitrogen management - Steer compost 2011 (SPAdes) (version 2) | ecosystem: Environmental > Terrestrial > Soil > Agricultural land... | reverse complement strand
CTTCTATTTTTTCTCTTTCTCTTTTCTCATCTGCTTTTCTTGTCAGCGAGTAAACGATAGGGCTCGCGATGCAAAGCGTAGAATACGTACCCACAATAATACCTATCATTAAAGCGAACACAAATCCTTTAATCGCTCCACCATCAAAGATGAAAATAGTAAGTAGTACCAAGAAAGTAGATGCAGAAGTATTTACTGTACGTCCAAGCGTTGTATTAATTGCTTCATTAATGATGTAACTCACTCCACGTCTATGATAAATCTTACCATACTCTCTAATTCGGTCATAGACAACTACTGTATCGTTCATGGAATATCCAATTACGGTAAGAATTGCAGCAATAAATGCTTGGTCTATCTCCATATTAAATGGAAGGATACCATGACCTAATGCAAAAATACCCAAAACAACGATCACGTCGTGTACTAAACTTACAACTGCTCCAACTCCAAACTGCCAAGTTCCGAATCGTAAGAAAATGTAAACAAACATTACTCCTAAAGAAAGGAATATAGAAATCAATGAAGCAAGTTGTAACTCTTCTGATACGGCCGCTGAAATTGACCTACTATTCTCAATAGTTGCCACACCTAATTCTGATTCTGCTGTCGCCAATGCTTCCATTAACTCCTCACGTACAGTAGATTCTGAGTTCGGCACACTTTGCAAATAATCTGTTGCAATTTCCACACGATAGTCAGAGTTTCTTACTTTTACTTCTATTGAAGCCTCTCTTCCATCTTCCTGTAAAGCTGATCTTAATAAATCGTTGATGTCTTCAATTTTTTGAGCAACAGGTTGTGTAAAAACAGTTTCATAAGTTCTTCCTCCTGTAAATTCAACAGATGGCTTTAAACCACGTGTAACCAATCCAATCACTGCGATAAGAACTATAGCTCCAGACAATAAGAAGAATTTCTTTCTGTTCTTAATAAACTGGATGTTTGTATTCGCGAATAAGTTTTTAGTAGATGGAGTTGAAAACGTAAACTCTTTCTTTCTCTCAAGACTATACTCAAAAATAAGACGAGTAATTATAATACCTGTAAAGATTGAGGTAAATATACCTATAATTAAAGTTGTCGCAAAACTTTCAATAGGTCCTGAACCATACACTTTTAATATTATAGCTACCAACAAAGTAGTGATATTCGCATCAAGAATGGCTGAAAGTGCGTTTCTATACCCATCTTTAATTACAGCTTTCATTCCTTTCCCTTGTCGCAACTCCTCCCTTGCTCGCTCAAAAATAATCACGTTTGTATCTATGGCCATTCCCATAGTTAAAACAACCCCTGCTATACCAGCTAATGTTAACACTGCTCCGAAGGCAGATAAAAACCCAACTAATAAAATAAGGTTCACAATTAACGCCGTATTGGCAATAAAACCAGCTTTACCATAGTAGAACACCATATAGCAAAGTATAAGCACCAAAGCTACTGCGAATGAAATTAATCCTGAACGTGCGTTAGCCGCTCCAATTGTAGGTCCTACCACTGCTTCGTCAACAATGTTACTTGGTGCAGGAAGTGCTCCGGCATTCAATAAATCCGCTAATCCTTGCGCTTCTGCGATGGAGAAGTTTCCTGAAATCAATGTAGATCCTCCTAAAATTGGTCCATTAATAATCGGTGCGGAATATACTTTATCATCCATTGTAATAGCGATAAAATTCCCTACATTTTCAGAAGTCATTTTCCCCCACTCTTCAGCTCCACGAGAATTCATTTCAACGCTCACTCCTCTTTCACCGATATTTGGATCAAAAGAAACCCTTGCACTTTCAATATCAGAGCCTCCAACTCGAGCTTTTAAATCTTCAGGAATTTTCAACGCATATAAAGTCACATATAATGTATCTGTTACACCTAGCTTCTCAGCTTTTGAACTCCACACAAATTTAATATTCTCCATCATTAACTCTTCTGCTTTGTTATTAAGCATAGTATTTAAAACAGAAGTATCACTAGGTTTTGCAAATCCTAATTGTGGACTATTTAAAAAGCGGTTTTGTGCGTCAATATTAATTTGGAACATTCTTCCAAAAGAAGTCAATTTAAACTCTTCTTCCTCTTCCTCTAGTAAAAGATCATCTTCTTCATCTAAACTCACTAAGTTTGAGTCAACTACTTCTGTTTCTGCATTTTCATCAGCGAATAAATCTTCCTCTTCTTCCTCGTCGCTAAATAAATCTTCTAAATCAATATCATCTTCAACATCACCACTTTCAACAAGTAGCTCATTAAAGAACCCACCTAATTCTTGACCTTTATAAGTTAAATAAAACTCAAGATTTGCTGTACTTTGAAGACGTGATTTAACTGTAGCTTGGTCTTTCACTCCAGGCAACTCAATATAAATTCGATTCGTGCTTACATCTTTGGTGATATTGGGTTGTGCCACACCAAACTGGTTAATACGATTTTCCATGATGGTTTCAACTCCATCTAACGCACCATCAGACAACCCTTTTAAATAATTTCTAACTTCTGCATTAGTAGCTCTACTTCCAATTTTAGATACTACTTCTTCAGTAGAGAACTCTCGAATTAAGTTTCTTTCAGGATAAAACTCATTGTGTTTTGCCACAAAAAGATCAACAAAGTCCCCTCCTTTTGTATTATATTCTTCTAAAGCAGCCTCATAAGGCTTAACAAAGTATAAATCTCTTGGATTTAGCGCTACATTTTTCACTAAGTCAGGCATAGAGATTTCTAAAGTTACTGACATTCCTCCTTCAAGGTCAAGTCCTAATGCAAGACTTTGGTCTTTTACTTCGCTAAATGTTTTTCCTAAGAATACTTTTTCTTCATTCTTATCTTGTAAAATTTCGTTTAAAAACGCAGATTTAGCTAAGTCAAAAGCTTCATTATCTGTTTCGAAATTTACATACGTACCATTAGGTAAAAGCGCAGAGTCACCTGCTGCCACATTATCCCTCAGTTCTTCAGCCTTTTGAGTAGCTAGCTGCTCAGCCTCTCGCTCTATTGAAGAGCTTACAAATGAGAAAGAAATTTGATATAAACTTACTACCAAAAGTAAGATTGTGAAAAACCAAAAAAATCCTTTATTACGCATAGTTAAAGTTATCGTTTGTTATTTAATAGCTCGCAAATATAGAATTATCATTTATTAAACACAACCTAAATCGAAAGTTGTTATCTATTTTTTTATAATTATCTAAAAAAAAGTATTGCAATCGCCACAAAATCTCAGTAAAATTTTCCTAAAGAAATTAATCAATTTAAAGTTTAAAACATATTGTTTTACTATTTTAGCGAACCATATAAAAACAAATAAGTATTCTATATTATTAATTAAAAATTCAACATGAAAAAACAAGCGATTGCCTTTATTTTACTATTCACTTTTCTTTTTTCAGGAAGCCTTAGAGCTGATGAAGGAATGTGGTTGCCTTTTTTACTCGGCAGGAATTATGATGACATGAAAAAACAAGGGTTAAACCTAACCCAAGAAGAAATATACAGCATAAATAATTCTTCTATAAAAGATGCAATTGTTTCTTTTGGAGGTTTTTGTACTGCTGAAGTAATTTCTAAGCAAGGGCTTTTGCTTACAAACCACCACTGTGGATATGATGCCATTGCAGATGTATCGAGTGAAGAAAACAACTACCTTGATGATGGTTTTTGGGCTAAATCTTTTGAAGAAGAAATTGCTATTCCAGGCTTGACCGCAACTTTTGTGATTTCTATTAAAGATGTGACTGAACAAATCGTTAAAAATCTTAGAGACGATATGTCAGAAGATGAAAGGAATGTGATTATTAAAGATATATCTGACCAACTCGTTGCGGAAGAACTTGGAGAATCAAACTACAACGCTTTTGTTCGCGATTTCTTTGAAGGAAATGAGTTTTATTTATTCGTGACTGAAACTTATCACGATATTCGATTAGCTGGTACACCTCCTCAATCAATAGGAAAGTTTGGTTATGATTCTGACAACTGGATTTATCCACGTCATACTGGAGATTTTGCAATGTTTAGAATTTATGCAGGTGAAGACAATAAACCAGCGCATTATAGCGAAAAAAACAAGCCGTTTGTACCTAAACACTCACTTCCTATTTCTATCAAAGGATATAAAGAAGGAGATTTTGCAATGATCTTTGGATTCCCTGGTTCTACAGACCGTTACTTGTCTTCTTTTGGAGTAGAACAAGCCTTACACATTGAACAGCCAAAAAGAATTGAAATTAGAAGAGCTAAGCTTGATATCATGGATAAATACATGAAAAACAGCACACAAGTTCGCTTAAACTACGCATCAAAACATGCACAAGTTGCTAACTATTGGAAATACTTTATTGGTCAGACTACGCAATTAAAAAATAATAATGTAGTTGATAAAAAGCGTGAATTAGAAGTGAAATTCAATGAATTTGCGCAAGATAAACCTGAATATTCATCCGTAATCAATGATATCAAAGAGGTTTATGAATATATGGACCAATATGTATATCCAAGAGTTTACCAAAGCGAGTTCATTTATTCTGTGGACTTGAACCTTAATGTTTTCTTATTTACATTAATTAAGCAATATGATGAACAAGGTCGAGGAAAAGAGGTTTATGAAAACTTTAAAAACAATAGACTCTATAAATTCTTTGAAACGGCTAACATGGACATTGAGTTTGAAACTTTAGAGGCTGTTTTAGCAATGTATTACAAAGATATGCCCACTGAAATGCTTCCAGAAGCAATTAAAAAAGCGGGTGACAAAGGTGAATTAAGTAAACTCGTAGCAAATGCAAGAAAAAAATCAATCTTTACTTCTAAAGAAAAGTTTGAAAAGTTCGATCAACTAGTTCAAAAATCTGAGAAGTTTCCGTTTAAAAAGTTAGAAAAAGATCCACTCTACAAAATAATCTCAGATATTGGTGAAAATTACTCTCAAATTACAAATAATGAGGAATATAAAGAACAAACTGCAAAATTAAATCGTGCCAACCGACTGTTTATTAAAGCATATAGAGAAATGGACAAAGACAAAAAGTTCTATCCAAATGCAAACAGTACGATTCGTTTAACTTATGGGAACATCCTTCCTTATTCACCTGAAGAAGGGACAAAACACGATATTTATACTACAATAGAAGGTGTTTTTGAAAAAGAAGACCCAAATAATATTGAATTTCATGTTCCTGAAAAGCTAAGAACCCTCTTCGAAAACAAAGATTATGGAAGATGGGCAAACGAAAAAGGTGAAATGGTGGTCAACTTCATTAGTAATAACGACATAACTGGTGGAAATTCAGGTTCACCTGTGTTAAATGGCGACGGACACCTTATAGGTACGGCATTTGACGGAAATTGGGAAGCAATGTCTGGTGATATTTTCTTTGAAACTGATATACAAAGAGCAATATCATGTGATATACGTTATGTATTATTTATTGTTGAAAAATATGGTGAGGCACACAACTTAATCGATGAATTAGAAATTATTGAATAGTTTTTGACCTCCAATTTAGAAGTGGATGACTAAAGCTGAGAAATTGTTTTGATGTAATCAACGTCTTACTTTTGCTCGTTTTTGTCATCCATTTTTTAATTAAATTACCCTGAGATATTGTAAATTGAAATTGTTATCTAAATAATGGATTCTTTAACTCAAATCGTATTAGGAGCCGCTGTCGGCGAGGCAGTATTAGGTAAAAAAGTTGGAAATAGAGCAGTTTTTTACGGTGCTATTGCGGGAACAATTCCAGATTTAGATGTAATTTCATCCTACTTTGTCGATACCGTTCGAGCTTTAGAAATTCATCGTGGTTTTACGCATTCCATTTTCTTTTCTGTGGTCTTTGCTCCCATTTTCGGGTATTTAGTCTCAAGAATAGATGCGTACAAATCAGTAAAAGGTTGGGGTTTATTATTCTTTTGGGGTTTTCTCACACATCCCCTACTCGACGCACATACCACTTGGGGGACACAACTGTTTTGGCCTTTAGACATTAGATTAGATTTTAGAACAATTTTTGTCATCGACCCGCTGTATACGCTTCCATTTCTTACCTTTTTGCTTATCGCGATGTTTCATAAAAAAGACGATCCTAAGCGTAGGTTTTACAATAGAACAGGGTTAATTGTCAGCACAAGCTATTTAGCGCTTGCTTTTATGCTCAAAGGAGTTTCGTTTTATCAATTTAAAAATGCACTTGTAACTCAAGGAATAGAGTATGAGAAAATTGAGAATAAACCCTCGCCTATGAACACGATACTCTGGACTGCAAATGTGAAAAGAGAAGACGATTTCCTGATTGGCAACTATTCTTTTTTTGATAAAAATGAAATTCAATTTAATCACTATCCGAAAAATCATCACCTAATTGATCATTTAATGGAAAATGAAAAAATGCAGCGGATGATACACATCTGTAATGGGTGGTTTACAATCACAGAGCATAATAACACCTTATATTTTAACGATTTGCGTTTTGGTTTACTCAGCCTAAAAGAAGGTGCTACAAACTTTGTATTCCAATATGAAATCATTGAAAACAAAGACGGAACCATAAACTTTCAAGAAGTCAAAAAAGTAGTTTCCGATGGAAAAGAACTCATGAAGGAATTGTGGGAAAGAATTAAAGGAAATTAAACCGAACTCCCCTAATTAATAAGCTAACAACCGCTTCGTATGCGCTTTTAATTTTTGATGTTCTTCTAACATGGTTTCATGCCAATGTTCAAACTCCTTTGCTACATTGAGATTATGAAGTTGGACAATATGATAGAGTGTAATCGCTTTTTTTAATTGGGTAATATAACGATGCACTTCAGGAATGTCTTTTGCATATTTCACCAACTCTTGCTTCATAGGTTCTAAAAAGTTTTCGTAGTAAAATTGAAGGTTATAATTCTCAACCTTCTTCGTTTGAAAGCCAATCATGTGTTCATTGATAAAGTTCCAAAGTGGCTTGTAATTACTAAAAATCTGTTGATTATTGATTAATTCTGCTGCATCATCAATCGCCATATCAATCATGCTTTTCAAGGTAATATGCCTTTCATAATTAAAGTTTATTGATTTGTCAAGACTCGTTTTAATGACTTCTAAATTACCGTCAAAATAATTAATCGTTGAAATAATTGCTCTAAATTCGTTTATGGTTGCAGAATCATCTCCAAATTCATCTAAATAAGCATGATAATAGTTTTCATGATTAATCTTATTCACTATTCTATCGACTTCATTGAGTGGAATCTTTGTTAAAAATGGCAAGTCGATAGGATCTTGCTTAATAGATTCAGCATAGGATTTATAATGTAGTATCTGTTCTTCTAAATCAGTATTAATCGCAGCTATAATCGATTGGAAATATCTTACCTTCTCTTTTTGAAATTGTACTTTATCTTGCTCCTCCTTTTTTTGGTCATACTTAAAAGTTCTGTATAATGCCCAAATCGTTACACCAGATCCAATTGCTGCTCCGATAATCGTATTTAACAAATCGTGCAGCCAACCACTTTCTATTGCACTTGAAAATGCACTATCCAAAATTATTATCATAGGTTTTACATGCTTATCAAAGTTTAAATATACTCATCTTTAAGTATGATTCACCTTTTTGACAAGCGATAAACTACAAGAGGCTTTTTTTTGTTACAAGTTACTTGAGATAATTGATGCTCACAGTAGCATAATCTGTATCTGGAAATTTCTTAAAAAGCTTTTCATCAATTGTAAGCCCTGCATCTAAAGCCGCTTTATGAAAAACATCAATTTCCACAATGTACTGATCAGAAAATCCATGTGTAGCGTCATAAGCTGTGGCAGGAGTTTTTCCAAGATTTTGTGCTGTTATTTTAGGATCTACAGTATGCAGTTCTATTAATATTAATCCATTTTTCGCCACATAAGGCTTCCATTTTTCAAAATGTTTTTGCAGGCTTAATTCTACTTTATTATTGGGAATTAATTGTCCTCGATGAGCAAAAGCACCAGTTGATTCGCTTATTAAGTCGCCCGTATCTCCTGGATCTTCCCATACTCTATTATGATCGAGGAAAGTACGCATATTAAGCAAATCTTCGAGTTGAATGTTATAATTTTTCTTTAAATCGGCGGCTAATAACTCAGGGTTTCCAATATCTCCCCAGACCACCTTAGCCCAAATATCATTTGCAATTAAATTGGCACGTGTGATTTTTAATGCCGCTTGATTGTAGTCTGCTCCTACCAAAAACAAAGGATGTTCTTCCAATAGCTTTCCTCTTAAGGTTCTTTTTTCAATAGTTTCATACAAATGTTGCAATAAAGCACCATTTCCACAGCCCATATCTAAAATTCCTTTGGGTTGTTCTTCTATTGGTCGATTAAAAATATCAATAATGAAATCATCCAGCACTTTAAAGTAAGTTGCATGAGCGCCACCACTTCCCCACACATTCATCACTCGATCCACATGCACTTCGTCAGCACCTTCCTGCCTTTCTCTCAACTTTCCTGCTTCTCCAAACAAAAGTTCTTCCAAGTGTAGAAAAATAGGCAAGTATGAAACAGTCACACCGTATGCGGATGCCCTTTTAGCAAAGAAAAGCCCTTCTTCTGTAAATTGATAGTGTCCATTTTGCTTAGCAAACCAATTTCTTTTTGCAAAAAAATCTAATATTTTTTTAAAGTGTTCCGGATGTGTATGAAACTCTTCGGCACTAAATGAGCTTTCCATGAAGTACTTATGAAACATACCTGACATTCCTAAGTTTACAATCATAGGAGCCATCAAGTAGCCTTCAACGTGTTTAATCATTTGTTGCTCAACAGGTGTTTTATCTGATAAGTCAATCGTTTTCTCTGTAAAATCTTGTAAAATATTCAATATTGGATGATGCTCATTGGGATGTTTTCCCATAAAGTCTTCCACATCATAACTATGCACCAAGTCTGAAACGAGTTCGTACCAATGTAGCCCTTCTACAAATTCAGTTGTTGTATTATTTATCTCTACATGAACTTTCTGAGTAACATTATTTACGCTATAGGATATAAAACCTTGAGAAGCAAGTACACGGAGAGCCACATTCAAATATCCTTTATTGGCTTTAAATGAAGTAGAAAGCTCATCTAAATTGGTTTGTTCTTGTGATTGAATTTTGTCTAAGATGCCTTTTCTTTTTAATAAAAGTGCTACTGGCACAGTCACTACGCCATCTAAATGTCTAAAAATCTGTTCTCTTGCTTTTTTTGTATCCATAAGTTATTGCATAGTTTATCTTTCAGAAAAAAGATAATATTTTCAATGCTTACAAAACTAATGAACTTTTTTTATTAGGAACAATTTAAACGATTTTATGTATAATTCAATTATCCATTTTTACCAACCCATTCCTCAAAAGCAATCATAAAATCTGTAAATAATTTTTTTGTGGAATCATTGATTAAATTTCCTTGCTCATCAAACAGACTTCCTGCTCCTCCTATATATGCTTCAGGTTGCGCCATAGTAGGAATATTTAAAAACACCAATGATTGTCTTAAATGATGATTGGCACCAAAAGCACTCAATCCGCCAATGGAAACACTCACAACAGCGCCTGGTTTTTTGTTCCATATACTTGCTCCATAAGGTCGGGACCCTACATCTAGTGCGTTTTTCAATACCGCAGGCACAGATCGGTTATATTCAGGAGTAACAAAAAGAACACCATCAAAGTCTTTCATTTTCTCACGAAATGAAATCCATTCTTTTGGTGGATTCGCTTCAAGGTCTTCATTGTAGAAAGGAAGGTTTGAAATATCAATAAGCTCAAATGACATAGAGGAAGGTGCAAGTTTGATTAATGATTTAGCCGTTTTCAGATTAAAAGATTCTTTACGAAGACTTCCTACAAAAACTGCAATATTATGTTTTTTCATATCTGATTATTTTAAGATTACTATTACACTAAATATACTCAAAAATAAGTGAAATAAATGTTGAATACTGTTAATAAAACAAAAAGGATTTCTCCACAGAAAAATCCTTTAAAAAACATATAAATAAAGCTTTGTAAGCTTGTAAAAGCGCTTATCTTATAATCCTTTTCACTACACTCCCATCAGAATAAATGTAGAGTTGCAATTCACCTGGTTTAGGTGCTGCTTCTCTACCTAGCATGTCTACAATTTTCACAAGTTCTACTTCCTCCTCTTCAATTTCATAATCATCAATGTTAGATGGCGAAGGTTCTCCCCAGATTGCTGCCACAAATTCAGGACGGTCGATAAATGGATTTCTGTTTTTTTGGTAATGGGTATAAATTATATGATTTCTATTTCTTTCCCAATCATCTACAGGGTCGAGTTCATGCCATTCAAGAAGTACAGATAACTTTGCGTGAACGGGTTCTTTTGTTTGGGAATTAGTGGGGAAATAATCAATCACTTCTAAGTCCGGCTCTCCGTTTTTACCTTCATAACGAGTTGCCATATAAAATATCATTCGCGCCACATCTCCTTTTATTTCATCCCTTGGTTCCCAAGAAAAAATTGTAACATGTATTTTCCCTGCAAATACACCGTCTTGATTAACTTCTAAACCTCCATTTGAAAACCACCGATTACTTCGTTTTGAATTGACTTCAATATGGGCGGGACGTAAAGCGTGTACATCAGTTCCTGGTCCTTTAGCTGTACCAAAGTCACCTCGCGATTTTGCCCAAACATGTTCTCTATTCCAGCCATTTCCTCCATTGTATTCTTGCGCTCCGTTCACTGAAAGTCCTGTATAGAGTAAAATCACATTATTTGGATTTTCAGGGTCTTTGTCTGTCTCTTTGAGTATATCCCATGTGTCAGTTCCACTACTTGTATAAGGAAATTCTACATGTCCTGAAATAATATCATTTAAAGCTGATTTTAAGTCTTCTCCTGTTAAACCTTCTGCACTTTGATAATATCCATCGGGAATTTCTTGTGCAAAATGATAACTCACTCCTAGAGAAAAAAAGAATAGGAGTTGTAAACTGATTAATTTAAATTGATTCATTTTGCAAATATACTACCTCTCTTTAAAGTAGTACAATTTCAATTCAAAAAATAGAGGTAATTGTAGGTTTTTAAAAATTATTTATGGAACGAGAACCAAATATGCTAATAAGCAAATTCAAACACCACTCTCCTATTTCTTTGTTTACCTTCACGAGAAAGGTTGTCGCTAACAGGTTCGCGTTTTCCTTTAAAATCAATAACTAGCTTTTCTTCATGAATGCCCTGTTTTTTAAAATACGCCCTAATCGCATCAGCACGACGTTTAGAAAGTCCCATATTGTAACCATCTGTTCCATCTGCGTCTGTATGTCCAATAATTTTAATTCTTAAATCATGAATTCCGTCAACAACTCTAGCCATTCGATTAAGGTATTCGTGATATTCAGGTTTAACTTCTGATTTATCATGATCAAAATAAATGGGTTGAAATACAAACTGTTCTTGCTCTCTTTTAAGCACTTGAGGCGCTGGATATCCTTTCAAATAGTTTCTGACAAAAAAGTGCTTCCATGAATGTGTAGAAGTAGGCTCTTTTTCAAGATTCACCACATGATTAGATCGAAAAAGTACCACTTTACCAAAGTAATTTCGACAATCTGAGCTCACCACATTTCCTTTTAAATATTCAGTTTCAGGATCATATTCCAAAGTATAATTCAATTTACACTCTGGAGATTTTCTTGTTTTTGAGGAACGTCTAACTAATTCTTCAGCAAGAATAATTGTATTTTCTTTTCGTGTCCCAGAAAAAGATTTAGCTGCAAACTCCATTAAGTCTGAAGACAGTTCTATTCGTGACAGACCCGAGATAACTTTATCGTTTTCTTCTATTGAGAGATAAATCACTTCAGCATTCTTTGGGTCTTCCCCAGCTATCATAAGAATACCAGACCAGCTCCCTGAAAAGTTCTGAGCCAAGACGACATTGCACATTACTATTGACAAAAAGCTATAAAAAAGAAATAAAAGTTTTTTCATAAGAAACAAATATTCAAAAATAGTGTTTTTTTGTGGGAAATATAGGATTTTGGTTTTGATTCACTCCACTTTTTGGATTTTTAATGTGTTCGTGAGCTCCCTTTGGTCGGTTGCCCCAAAAAAGTTCGTAAAAAAGGTCTAGCGCTGAAAATCTTTTCTTGTCTCCACTCCTAAAAATTGAAAGTATCGGTGATTTCCTCAGGCAAGCTGCGGAACTTCCTCAACTTTTAGCAATTTTCAGTTCGCTGCAACTTCAAAAAAATTTTGAGGCGCGTCCTAAGGAGGGGCTGTTGTGATTAAAACTATACATTAAACACAAGTGAGCGTTATTGGAATTAGCTGTATTGTAAAAGAATAACTTCCACTTTTTAGCATCTACCCAAAAAATGAGGCTCGTCCCAGAGAGAAGCTATTTTGAGTTTACAAACAAGAAGAAAATTAAAGAAACCTATAAAACACACTAAACATAATGCCTCTTAATCATTTCTGCAGTAATTAATTATACAGCTCTATCTGTCATCAACTAGGTGTATTTCTTAATTCATTTAAAAAACATGAACTAATCGAAGATTCTGTTATTTTTTATGATTAATTTTTTAATTTTGTTACATTAAAAATTAAAATTTATTATTAAAACAAAAAAATAGATGAAAGTTACAGTTGTTGGAGCAGGAAATGTTGGTGCTACTTGTGCTGATGTACTTGCAAGAAAAGAAGTTGCTAATGAAATTGTTTTATTAGACATTAAAGAAGGCTTTGCAGAGGGTAAAGCATTAGATATTTGGGAGACCTCTCCTATCCTATCGTTTGACTCAAGAGTTACAGGATCTACAAACGATTATACTAAAACAGCAAATTCTGACGTGGTTGTTATCACTTCGGGACTTCCAAGAAAGCCAGGTATGTCGAGAGATGATTTAATCGCCACAAATGCAGGTATCGTTAAAATGGTTACTGAAAATGTAATCAAACACTCTCCAAATGCTATTATAGTGATAGTGTCTAACCCTTTAGATGTGATGACATACTGCGCCTATTTAACTGCAAAAATTGATTCATCAAGAGTATTCGGAATGGCAGGAGTTTTAGATACTGCTCGCTACCGCTCTTTCTTAGCACTAGAATTGAATGTATCTCCAAAAGATATTCAAGCGGTATTAATGGGTGGACATGGTGACACTATGGTTCCTCTGCCTCGTTACACTACTGTAGGTGGTATTCCAGTAACTGAGTTAATTGAAAAAGATAAATTAGACGCAATTATCGAACGTACCAAAACTGGAGGAGGAGAAATCGTGAAATTATTAGGAACATCTGCTTGGTATGCACCAGGTGCTGCCGCTGCTCAAATGGTAGAAGCTATTGTTCGTGACCAAAAACGTGTGTTCCCTGTTTGTACTTGGTTGCAAGGTGAATATGGAATGAATGATATTTATTTAGGCGTTCCAGTAATTTTAGGTAAAAATGGA
>Ga0209075_1003340_pt1 | contig 13447 bp, 7 predicted proteins | sample Stecom2011_FD_187523 | JGI IMG/M metagenome (GOLD analysis project Ga0209075, IMG submission 187523) | Agricultural soil microbial communities from Utah to study Nitrogen management - Steer compost 2011 (SPAdes) (version 2) | ecosystem: Environmental > Terrestrial > Soil > Agricultural land... | reverse complement strand
ATGTTATGAAACTGCTGGTGGTTGAAGACGAAATAAAAACGGGTGAGTATGTGCGCCAAGGCTTAAGCGAAGCGGGCTTTATCGTTGACTTGGCACGCACCGGCTTAGATGGTCACCACCTTGCGCTGACCGAGCATTATGATCTTATTGTGTTAGACGTGATGCTGCCAGATGTCGATGGTTGGCGCATTGTCCAAGCCTTGCGTGAGGCGAAATCGACCACTCCAGTGTTGTTCTTGACTGCACGCGACAGCGTCGAAGATCGGGTTAAAGGCTTAGAACTCGGTGCCGACGATTATTTGATTAAGCCTTTTGCTTTTTCAGAATTGCTCGCACGCGTTCGCACCTTGCTGCGCCGTGGGATCGCCCCAGCATTTCAGGACCAATTGCAGGTGGCAGATCTTGTCTTGGACATTCCTCGGCGTCGCGCGCAGCGTCATGATGTGCGTATCAACCTGACCAATAAAGAATTTGCCCTGCTGGAGTTGCTGGTGCGTCGTCAAGGCGAGGTATTACCTCGCTCATTGATTGCTTCACAGGTTTGGGACATGAATTTTGACAGCGATACCAACGTGATTGATGTGGCGATTCGCCGACTACGCGCAAAAATTGACGATGATTTCGAGCCTAAGCTGATTCATACCGTGCGTGGTATGGGCTATATGCTTGATCTCAATAGTGAGGGCTGATCAGTGACGTTTCGCTCCATATCGCTAGCCTTGCGTCTGACGCTATCCATCGGTGCGGTGATTACTCTGGTGTTGCTGGGTTTTGGTTATGCCGTTGAACGCTCAATTGACAGGCATTTTGTCCAGCAAGATGTGGATGAACTGAATGCCGTAGTGGACGCTGTAACACAAGCGCTAGCAGAGACTCAGCCAGATCCTGCCGAGCAATATCTTGCCCAGCGCTTAGCGGGTGTGCTTGCAGGTCATCACAATGCTCAATTTAAGTTGTCTAGCGCCAATGGTCAGCTGATTTATGCATCCTCTGCTGCTGAGTTTGCTGAGTTTTCTGGTTTTGAGCAGGAAATGAGTGCGACAGACGCTATATCTATCGAGACGGTGCAGATCTGGCGTGCTAAAGAGCGAAGCTATCGAGGCGCTGTTGTACAACTTGAATCGGCGAATGGGCTGAGCAGTGACACATTAACCCTCACAGTCGCGACAGACATTGATTTTCACTTGCACTATTTGCACAGCTTTCGTGTTTATTTGCGACTGATGACTTTGGCAGCTTGCCTGATTGCTATTTTGGCGACATGGTTTGCGGTCTATCAAGGCCATGCGCCATTGCGTCGTATCAGCGCTGAAATTCGTCGGATCAAATCTGACCACCTGTCTATTCGGCTTGCGCCCAACACTGTTCCGGTGGAATTAACCGAGCTTGCTGTCTCTTTTAACGACATGCTTGATCGGATTGAAGAAGGCTTCTCCAGGCTCTCAAATTTCTCTGCAGACATTGCCCATGAGTTGCGCACCCCGATCACCAACCTAAGAACCCAAACTGAAGTCGCTCTTTCGCAATCGCGTGACATTGAACAGTACCGAGAAATCTTGTACTCAAACCTCGAAGAGTATGAGCGTATGGCCAAAATGGTCGGTGATATGCTGTTTTTGGCGCAGGCGGATAATCATCAACTGCAAGCAGAGCGGGTTAGCGTCAACTTAGCCACTGAAGTGCAGATGCTGTTTGATTACTTTGAAGCATGGGCTGAAGAGCGCCAAGTTTCACTAGTCTGCACAGGGCCGGCTGTTTTTATTCAAGGCGATAGACTAATGATCCGCCGCGCTCTGAGTAATCTTTTATCCAATGCCATTGGTTATACCGCTGCGGGTCAGACGGTCAGCGTTACGTTGGCGCTTGGCTTGAATAATGGGGTGATGATCCAGGTGGAAAACCCAGGTTTGAACGTCAGTCCTGAGCATCTACCAAAGCTGTTTGATCGGTTTTACCGTGCAGATCCGTCACGCCAACGCACCGGTCATGGCGCAGGTTTAGGTTTAGCCATTGTGAAATCCATCATTGATGCACATGGCGGCAGTATTTGTGCAAAGAGTGAAGAGGGTCAGATGATTTTCACGATTGAGCTTCCAAAAGCTTATGAGGATGCATCGATAAAGTAGTGAAGCGAGCGCATCACACCCAACTTCAATAGCGCTTATCCGTTAGATTGAATAAGGTGTCATCCATTTCGGTCGGTATGATTGTTCACTTGAGTTTGTAAATGATAGAGGTATGAAATGCGTTGGTTTTTATTTGCTGTGTTTGCTTTGCTCAGTGCCTGTCAGCTTATGCCTAAACAGCAGGCGGCTGCTGTGCCCATTACAGTGGTAACAGGGCAGCCTTTACCCGAATGGCAAAGTCCACGTGAACGCGATAATCCACGTGTGGGCTATATCATTGACTTGCGCAGCGGTGCAACCATCGCCTTGAGTCAATTACTGACTGAATTAGCTGAGGCACCCCTAGTTTTGTTGGGTGAAAAGCATGATAACGCGGATCACCACGCCTTGCAGTTATGGCTGCTACAGGCCTTAGAGGCACGGCGTACACAGGGCAGTGTGGTAATGGAGATGCTTGCGGTCACGCAGCAAGAGGCTATCAATCAAGTGCAGAGCCAGTTGCGCGCAGGCTCGATGCCGGAAGATTTGCCCGCCGCACTCAATTGGCACAAAGGTTGGGACTGGCAACAGTATGATGAACTTGTTACGCACCTTGTTCAGCAGACATACCCGTTGCTGGGCGGAAATTTAAACCGTGAGGGATTAATGGCTATTTATCGTAATCCGCCAGAGCTGATCGGAACTGAGTCCACCCGAGAGGATGTAACCCTGCGTTTATCTGAGCAGATCCGCGAGTCGCATTGTAATAAGCTGCCAGAAACACAGTTGCCTGCGATGTTAGCTGTGCAGCAACAACGCGATCGCAGCATGGCAACAGTTCTGCTGGATGCACCGCGCCCTGCATTGTTGATCGCGGGTGCTTATCATGTGCGTTACGACTTAGGTGTTCCTTTGCATATTCGTGACTTGCAAGCCCCTGTTGCCAACCAGCAGCGAGTTTTGATTTTTGCCGAAGCCGATGAGGATGTTGAGGCCGGTAGTGCCGATTTTGTTTGGTATACCCCAGCGGTTGAAGCGAAAGATTATTGCGCTGAGCTATAGAACTGCGTTGAGCTATGAGCTCATTCATACTTGAAGTTCAGAGTGTTCTGATAAAAACCACTCAAGGCTGCTATAGCCTGAGTGGTTTTTATTGAACAAGAAGCTTTACCTTGTCATTTCTAGGTCACCTTTATGCGTGTAACCTAGTACATCATATTTATTCAATGAAGGAGTGCCTCATGGCTGCGAAAAAAATTCTGATGTTAGTGGGCGATTACGTAGAAGATTACGAAGTCATGGTGCCATTTCAGGCGTTACAGATGGTCGGTCATACAGTGCATGCCGTATGCCCTGGAAAAAAATCCGGAGAATTTGTCCGCACCGCGATTCATGACTTTGAAGGCGATCAAACCTACAGCGAAAAACCGGGCCATAACTTTGTTTTGAACTTCGATTTTGACGAGGTTAAAGCAGAGGATTACGACGGTTTGGTTGTACCAGGCGGCCGCTCACCAGAGTACTTGCGTTTAAATGCCACGGTACTTGAGCTCGTGCAAGCCTTCGATCAGGCTGATAAGCCAATTGCTGCAGTGTGCCACGGCCCTCAATTGTTAGCCGCTGCTGGTATTTTGGATGACCGTGAATGTGCTGCCTATCCAGCCTGTGGTCCTGATGTAGAGATGGCCGGTGGTCACTATGTTGAACTGGACGTGACGGGCGCGCACCTTGAAGGCAATTTAGTCACTGCTCCAGCTTGGCCTGCACACCCAACTTGGTTAGCCGGTTTCTTGATGCTGCTGGGCACTAAAATCACTTTGTAAGATGACTGCACAGGCGCTGTATTGAGTGCAGTGCCTGTGTGTTAATGGTGCGCTTAGAGTAATTGCTTTATCAGGCCATGCCGGCAAGCAGCAGTTGTCGCATCATTATATGACTCCACGTAGAATGGTTTAGTAAAGCGACTGATTGAATTTTGTCTTAATCATGCAAAGGAAATATAAATGACTACGGTTAATTTTAAAGGTACACCTGTACGTATTGATGGCCATTTTCCACAACAAGGCGAGCAAGCTCCTGGATTCAGCCTTGTGAACAGCACGCTCGATGAGGTGACTTTGTCGAGTCTGAGCGGCTTTCGTAAAGTTGTGAATATTTTCCCAAGTATTGACACGCCAACCTGTGCGACGTCAGTACGTAAATTCAATGAAAAAGCTTCAGGCATAAAAAATACGCGTGTGCTGTGCATTTCTGCCGACTTGCCGTTTGCTCAAGCGCGTTTTTGCGGTGCTGAAGGTTTAGACCGCGTACTGATGTTGTCGACCATGCGTGACCCTGATTTTTTCCAAGCTTACGGTGTTGATATCGCTGAAGGCCCATTGGCTGGCTTGGGCGCGCGTGCAGTTATCGTTTTAGATGAAAATGATAAAGTGCTGTACAGCGAGCTTGTCGCTGAAATTGGTGATGAACCAAATTATGATGCCGCTTTAGAAGTCTTAAACTAAGACGAATTAAGCGCGGCATTGACGGCTAGATGAATGCCGCGCTGACATTTTCCGAGCATAAGTAATGTATGCGGTTTAAGACCATTGCTGCATACTGTGTTGAAGGCAATAGATTCATCTTCGTTGCACATTGCTTAACTTACAGGCTGTAGCGTAAGTGTGTAATACATCCTCTGTACTGTTGTTTCGCTTTGGATAATTGAACCAAGGTAAATTGATGGTAAAGACGCTGCCAAGCAGGCCGAAGGCTGCTATCTTTCATGCTCCCAAGGACTGTGATTAATTGATATGCCTGATTTATCGACCCGTACTACGAAAAAATCCTCAAAAAAGTTTGTGATTGCCGTACTGGCTGTGTGCTTAGCAGGCGCGGGTGCATGGTGGTGGTCGCAAAACAGCACGGAGAAAACTGAGCGCGGCCCGCGGATGGGCGGTAGTTTTATGGGTGCTGTGCCAGTCAATGCACAGCAAGTGCGCCTAGATCGTTTTGCCGTGCAACTGCGAGCCTTGGGTACGGTAACGCCTTGGAATGCAGTGAGTGTCACCAGTCAAGTCAGTGGTGAGCTGGATAAAGTGTTATTTGACGAAGGGCAGTTCGTTGATCAGGGCACTTTGCTGGCGCAAATTGATCCGCGCAATTTTCAGGCCGCGTTATTACAGGCCGAAGGTGCTTTACAAGAAACCCGTGCGCAGTTGGCCAGTGCGGAGTTAGATCTCAAGCGCTATCAAGGCCTCTTTAAAGAAGACTCAGTCGCCAGACAAACCCTTGAGCAGCAACAAGCCATAGTTGCGCAATATAAGGGCACGCTAAAAGTGCGCGAGGCACAACGCGATGCGGCCCGTTTAGACGTTGAGCACACACAGATTACCGCGCCGATTTCAGGGCGTTTAGGTTTGCGCGCGGTGGATGCCGGTAACTATGTGTCAGCGGCGACTACTGAGTTGGTCAACATCACCCAAGATAATCCGATCGCGGTCAATTTCACTATTCCTGAGCATGAGTTGCAGGCCGTGTTACAGGCCTATCGGCAAGAGCAGCCACTAAAAGTGCAAGCATGGAACCGCGATGAAACTGAGTTATTGGCCGAAGGTGTCTTGGACAGCATTGATAACCAGGTCGATGTCACCACTGGCAGTGTGCGCTTGAAGGCGCGCTTTGATAATCCTCAGCAAGTCTTGTTTCCCAATCAGTTTGTTAATGTGCATTTGCAGGTCACTGTGCATGAGCACGCTTTGTTATTACCCGCCGATGCCATTCAGTTTGGTAGCAATGGTCGTTTTGTTTGGCAGATTAAAGACGACGATACTGTAGTGATCCAACCGATTGAAATTATCACCAGCGATGGCACGTCTAGCATGTTGCGCTCTGGCTTAGCGGCCGGCGATTGGGTGGTAGTGGAGGGTGTTGATCGCTTGCGCAGTGGTAGTAAAGTGGAGCGGGTTGCACCTGCTGCTAGCGAGCCTGCTGTTTCTACTGAGTTGGGTGTGCAGCCAGTGACGGATACTGAGCAAACAACCCGAGGCGCAGGCAAGCAGCCTCAGCAGAAGCCAACAGAATGAACGTCTCACGGATTTTTATTCAGCGTCCGGTCGCCACCACGCTGTTGATGCTGGCAATCTTTTTAATGGGCGCTTTGGCCTACCGATTATTGCCAGTGGCGGCGTTACCGCAGGTGGATTATCCGACCATTCGCGTGCTGACCTTGTACCCTGGTGCCAGTCCACAAGTGATGAACAGTGCCGTCACAGCACCGCTTGAACGTCAGTTTGGCCAGATGCCAGGTTTGGCGCAGATGTCATCCACCAGTTCCGGCGGCGCTTCGGTGATCAGCCTGCGCTTTAGTTTAGACATTGAACTGGATGTGGCTGAACAAGAGGTGCAAGCCGCGATTAATGCCGCCACCAATCTGTTGCCTAATGACTTGCCAGCGCCACCTGTCTATAACAAAGTTAATCCGGCTGATAGCCCGGTGCTGACGCTCGCTATTACTTCTAAGAGTGTGCCGCTGCCGCAGGTCAATGACTTAGTCGATACGCGCATGGCGCAAAAAATTGCGCAGATCAGCGGGGTCGGCTTGGTCAGTGTCGGTGGCGGTCAGCGCCCGGCTGTACGGATTCGTGCCAACCCGCAAGCCTTAGCCGCAGCGGGTTTAACCTTGGCCGATGTGCGTAGCATGATTACCCGCTCGAACGTCAATCAGCCCAAGGGCAGCATTGATGGACCGTCACGCATCACCCAACTGGATGCCAATGATCAGCTACGCTCGGCAGAGGATTACGCTGAGCTGATTATTGCTCATAACGATGGTCGCGTTCTTAAACTGGCTGATGTGGCACAAATCATTGAAGGCGCAGAAAACAATCGCTTAGCCGCTTGGGCTGATCTCAATCAAGCGGTATTGCTCAATATCCAGCGCCAACCCGGTGCCAACGTGATTGAAGTGGTGGAAAACGTTGAGGCGTTATTGCCCAGTATTATTGCTACGTTACCGGCCAGTCTTGAAGTCAGTGTGCTCACCGATCGCACACAAACCATTCGCGCTGCAGTCAGCGATGTGCAATTTGAGTTGATGTTGGCAGTGGCCTTAGTGGTGTTGGTGACGTTTTTATTCTTAAAGCGGATGACTGCCACCTTAATTCCGTCGATTGTGGTGCCTTTGTCGCTGATCGGCACGTTTTCAGTGATGTACTTATTTGGCTTTTCGTTAAATAATCTCACTTTGATGGCGTTAACCATTGCCACCGGCTTTGTCGTCGATGATGCCATTGTCATGTTGGAAAACATTGCGCGGCATATTGAACTGGGCGAAACACCGATGAACGCGGCGCTCAAGGGCGCGAAGCAAATCAGTTTTACTTTGCTGTCGTTAACTTTCTCGTTGATTGCAGTATTGATTCCACTGTTATTTATGGCGGATGTGGTAGGGCGCTTGTTCCGTGAGTTTGCCATCACTTTGGCGGTGGCGATTTTAATCTCGCTGGTGATTTCTCTGACCTTAACGCCGATGATGTGTGCGCGTTTATTGCGTCCAGGCAAAGAAGATGAGAAAAAAGACGATTGGCTGAGCCGCACCATTGATCATTACGCTAATGGTTTGCGCTGGGTATTACAGCATCAGGTGCTGACGCTGTGGTTTGCCGTGGGTACTTTTGTGCTAACCGCTTTGCTGTGGATGTGGGTGCCGAAAGGCTTTTTTCCCGAGCAAGACACAGGGGTGATTCAAGGCATTTCGGAAGCACCACAAAGCATTTCATTCGCTGCGATGAGTGAGCGTCAACAGCGTTTAAGTGCGGTGTTATTGCAAGATGAAGCGGTGCAGAGTGTGTCCTCACAAATTGGTGTGGATGGTGATAACCCCACGCTCAATACCGGTCGTATGCTGATTAATCTCAAGCCTTTTGCCCAGCGTGATGTGTCTGCCGCTCAAGTGATTAATCGCTTGCGCCCAGAGTTGGACAAGGTGCTGGGCATTCAGCTGTTTATGCAGCCGGTGCAGGATCTGAGTATTGAAGATCGCGTCAGTCGTACTCAGTTTCAGTTCAGCCTTGAGTCAGCCGATGAACAAGAACTGCATGCCTGGGTACCAAAACTGGTGGCGAAACTGCAAAGCTTGCCGCAACTGCGTGATGTGGCCAGCGATTTACAGGCCAACGGTTTGCAGTACTACTTGAATATCGACCGTGATTTAGCCGGACGTTTAGGCATCAGCATCGCCACTTTGACCGATGCGTTGTACGACGCTTTTGGCCAGCGCCAAATCTCGACGATTTTTACTCAGACCAGTCAATACCGTGTGGTGTTGGAAAGTATCAGTAACCCCGATGATGCCATGGCGGCTTTGCATGATGTGCACGTGCCTGGCGCTGATGGCCAAGCCATACGTTTGGCCAGCTTAGTTAAAGTCGAAGAAAGATCTGCAGCCTTGTTGCTCAATCACATCGGTCAGTTTCCGGCGGTGACAGTGTCGTTTAATCTGGCCGAAGGCGTCTCGCTGGGTGAAGCGGTGGAGCTGATTGAGCAAGCCGAGCTGGATTTAGCCATGCCAGCGTCCATTCAAAGCAATTTCCAAGGCGCGGCCGCAGCCTTTAGAGCCTCTTTGTCTAGCACGCTGCTGCTGATTCTCGCTGCCGTGGTGACCATGTACTTGGTGCTTGGCGTGCTCTATGAAAGCTATATCCATCCGCTGACGATTCTTTCAACCTTACCGTCAGCGGCGATTGGAGCCTTGCTCGCGCTGTTTATCACCGGTAACGACCTGAGTTTGATTGCGATTATCGGCATTATTTTGCTGATCGGTATCGTGAAGAAAAACGCGATTATGATGATCGACTTTGCTTTGGATGCTGAACGTCATCAAGGGCTCAGTCCAGAAGAGGCGATTTTCCAAGCAGCACTATTACGTTTCCGCCCGATTCTGATGACCACCTTGGCAGCGCTGTTTGCGGCTTTGCCGTTGATGTTTGCCAGCGGCTCAGGGGCAGAGTTACGTCAGCCGCTCGGTTTGGTGATGGTCGGTGGTTTACTGCTCAGCCAAGTGTTGACCTTGTTCACCACGCCAGTCATCTACTTGTTCTTCGATCGCTTAAGTGCGCGCACTAAAGCACGTTTTAAGTTGGACGCTGAGTCGTGAATCTGTCGGCACCTTTTATTCAGCGTCCAGTGGCCACGATGCTGCTGAGCGTGGCCATTATTTTGCTCGGTATTCTCGGCTTTCGACTGTTGCCAGTGGCACCTTTGCCGGACATGGATTTTCCGATGATTACCGTGCAAGCCAGCTTGCCCGGTGCCAGTCCACAAGTGATGGCGGCTACTGTGGCAACGCCGCTGGAGCGCTCGTTGGGTAGTATTGCCGGTATCAGTCAAATGAGTAGCCGCAGCGCGCAGGGCAGCACGCGAATTATGATCCAGTTTGATTTGGGCCATGATATCAATGCCGCCGCGCGCGAAGTGCAAGCAGCGATTAATGCGGCGCATGAGTTGCTGCCCAGCGGCATGCGCAGTATGCCGACCTATCGCAAAGTCAATCCGACCCAAGCGCCGATTATGGTCTTGGCTTTAACCAGTGAAGTGCTGGAAAAAGGCCAAATGTATGACTTAGCGGAAAGCATCGTGGCACAAAAGCTTTCGCAAGTGCGGGGCGTCGGCGAGGTGCAAATTGGTGGCAGCTCGTTACCGGCAGTGCGCGTCGAACTGGAGCCTCGGCGTTTAGAGCAGTACGGTATTGCTTTAGATGATGTGCGTCAGACCATTGCCAATGCCAATCAGCAAAAGCCTAAAGGTCAACTGGAGCAGGGCAATCGCCACTGGCAAATTCAGGGCAATGATCAACTGCACAAGGCTGAGGATTATGCACCACTGATCATCCGCTATTACGATGGCGCAGCCCTGCGTTTACGCGATGTGGCAACGGTCAGTGATAGCGTGGAGAACCGCTATAACAGTGGTTTTTTCAACGATGAAGATGCGGTGTTACTGGTGATCAACCGCCAAGCCAGCGCCAATATTATTGCCACTATTGAAGCCATTCAGGCAGAGTTGCCGGCGCTGCAAGCGGTGTTACCGGCCAGCGCTAAGCTTGAAGTGGCGATGGATCGCTCTTCGGTGATTCGCGCCACCTTGCATGAGGCCGAGCGTTCACTGCTGATTGCCACGGCCTTGGTGATTGCTGTGGTGATGCTATTTTTAGGGCATTGGCGTGCAGCGATTATTCCAGCGTTGGCGGTACCTGTATCCTTGATTGGTAGTTTTGCTGCCATGTATATGCTGGATTTCTCGCTAAATAACCTGTCATTGATGGCGTTGATTATTGCCACAGGCTTGGTAGTGGATGACGCCATTGTGGTGTTGGAAAACATTGCTCGGCATATCAATAACGGCAAAAAACCATTGCAGGCAGCGATTGATGGTTCTCGTGAAGTAGGTTTTACCTTGCTGTCGATGAACCTGTCGTTGGTGGTGGTGTTTGTTTCGATCTTGTTTATGGGCGGCTTGATTGAACGCTTATTTCGTGAGTTTTCCATTACTCTAACCGTGGCGATTTTAATTTCGTTACTGGTGTCTTTAACCTTAACGCCGATGCTCTGCGCACGCTGGCTACGACCGAGCGTTGCCGATGAGCAGAAAAAAACCAACCTCATTCAACGCTTTGGTTTACGGGTTGCCGCAGGTTATCAACTCTCATTGGCTTGGACCTTAAATTATCAACGCTGGATGTTATTGGGCTTGTTGCTGACCATTGGCGCGAATGTTTGGCTGTTTATTGCCGTGCCGAAAACCTTTATGCCGCAACAAGATACCGGACAGTTGATGGGCTTTATCCGCAGCGATGATGGTTTGTCCTATCACACCATGCAGCCGAAAATGGAAGTCTATCGTCAGGCGCTATTGCAAGATAAAGACGTGCAAACCGTGGCCGGATTTATTGGCGGCGGCAGCAATGCCTTTTTAATTGTGCGTCTCAAACCCATTGCGCAGCGCAAAAACTCTGCGCAAGAAATTGTCGATCGCTTGCGTGGCCAAATCCCTCCCGTGGCAGGCTCACGGCTGTTTCTAATGCCTGATCAGGACCTTAATGTCGGCCGTCGTGAAGGTGGCAGCACCGACAACGAATATGTGCTGCTGGCCAGCGATTTGGATGATTTACGTGTCTGGCAGCCTAAAGTGCGTGATGCCTTAAAAGCCTTGCCGGAATTGGTCGATATCGACAGTAAAGAAGGCCGTGGTGCACAACAGGTGACCCTTGAAGTGGACCGCGCCACTGCCGCGCGCCTCGGCGTGGATATGGCGATGGTCACTTCGCTCCTCAATAACGCTTTTAGTCAGCGCCAAGTTTCAACGATTTATGAAAGTCTTAATCAATACAGTGTGGTGCTGGAGATTGATCCGAAATTTGTCGGTTCGCCACAGGTATTGGAGCAAGTACAGGTGATTACCGCCGATGGCCAGAGGGTTCCCTTATCCGCTTTTACCCGCTGGGAATCGAGCTTGCAGCAAGACCGTGTGCAGCATGATGGGCAGTTTGCGGTGGAAAGTATTGGTTTCTCCTTAGCGCCCGGAGTGAGTTTAGAGCAAGCCAGTCAGGCCATTGAAAAGGCCATGGCGAAGATTAATTTGCCCAATGAAGTGCAAGGGCGTTTAGGCGGTACCGCTGGAGTTTTCCAGCAAAGCCAAGGTGCGCAAGGCTTAATGTTGTTGGCTTCGATTGCTATTGTGTATTTGGTTTTGGGTATTTTGTATGAAAGCTATATTCATCCACTGACCATTCTCTCGACTTTGCCCTCGGCCGGTGTTGGGGCTTTATTGGCGATTCAGTTGACCGGTGGTGAATTCAGTTTAATTTCACTGCTGGGGTTGTTTTTGCTGATTGGTGTGGTGAAAAAGAACGCCATTTTAATGATTGATCTGGCCTTGCAGTTACAGCGCGAGATGAAAATGAGCGCTGAGCAAGCGATTCAGCAGGCCTGTGCGCAGCGTTTTCGTCCGATTATGATGACCACTATGGCGGCTATTCTCGGTGCTGTACCACTCTTGATCAGTAGTGCTGAAGGTTCAGAGGCGCGTCAGCCGCTGGGTCTGGCGATTGTTGGCGGCTTACTGCTTAGCCAACTCTTAACCTTGTACAGCACGCCTGCTGTGTATTTGTTTTTTGATCGTTTAAGCGCCCGTGTTCGGCGTAAAAAAACGCCAACCTCGATGGAAGTAGCCCATGAAACCGATCGTTAAGCTCTGTGTATTTGCTCTTGCCAGCGTGGTGTTAAGTGGCTGTGTGCTGGGTCCTGATTATCAGCGTCCAGACAGCAGCGTGCCGGTTGAGTTTCGTCATACGCCGGGCTGGAAAGTGGCGCAGCCTTCCGAGTTATCGAGCTCGGTATCCTGGTGGTCACTGTATCAAGATGCAAGCTTGGCTGATTTGCTCAAGCAGTTAGAGACTTCGAACCAAAACCTGCGTGCGGCAGAAGCAGCGTGGCGTGAGGCGCGGGCGCTGGTAGGCGGTAGTCGTTCTGCCTTATATCCAAACGCTACAGGCCAGGTGGGAACGTCGCGCACTGGTAATGATCAAGGCGTTAATAAAAGCAACGAGGTCGCCTTGGGTTTAAGCTGGCAATTGGATATTTGGGGGCAGGTGCGTCGCCAAGTTGAAGCCAGTGAAGCCAATGCACAGGCCAGTGCGGCAGAATGGGCCGGTGTACGCCTAAGTCAGCAATCGGAGTTGGTGCAGAACTATCTGCAGTTGCGGGTGATTGATGAGCAAATGCGCTTGCTCGATGCCACAGTGAAAGCCTATCAGCGCTCATTGCAGCTGACTGAAAACCGCTATAAAGCCGGTGTGGTCACTCGGGCGGATGTCAGTCAGGCGCTCACGCAACTGAAAAATACTCAAGCCCAGCGTCTGGATTTAGATTGGCAGCGTGCCCGCTATGAGCATGCGATTGCTTTGCTGGTGGGTAGCACGCCCAATGCCGTGCAAGTTGCCAGCGTAGAGACTTTACCTCAGTTACCTGTGTTACCCATTGATGTGCCTTCAGCGCTGTTGGAGCGTCGTCCTGATATTGCCGTAGCCGAACGGCAAGTGATGGCGGCCAATGCGGAGATTGGTGTGGCTGAAACCGCCTATTTTCCTGATTTAACTTTGAGTGCAAGCGGCGGCTATCGCGGCAGTAATTTGGCCGACTGGATTAGCATGCCCAATCGCTTTTGGTCGATCGGCCCTCAGTTTGCTATGACCTTGTTTGATGCCGGCTTGCGCCGCTCTAAGGTTGAACAAGCAGAGGCGCGTTATGACCAGCAAGTGGCGCGTTATCGTCAGACGACCTTGCAGGCTATTGGTGAGGTGGAAG
>Ga0209075_1003339_pt1 | contig 13451 bp, 11 predicted proteins | sample Stecom2011_FD_187523 | JGI IMG/M metagenome (GOLD analysis project Ga0209075, IMG submission 187523) | Agricultural soil microbial communities from Utah to study Nitrogen management - Steer compost 2011 (SPAdes) (version 2) | ecosystem: Environmental > Terrestrial > Soil > Agricultural land... | reverse complement strand
GGCCCCGGCCATGTGGCCTTAACTTGCACTAACTGTTGTTCTGTTAAAGGTTCTAACCATGCCTCTAACTGCTCAAAGCTGGCGGCCACCACCACTAACCCTTTTTGCCAAGGGCGTTGCTTTAATTCTAATATGCGCTTAATAGCGGCAATATTCTTAGGGTCACAACCTAACCCCCAAACTGCTTCTGTTGGGTAGGCTAGCACTCCACCTGTCTGCACGCATTGAACCGCTTCTTCTAATTGCGTAAATGACATAGCAACCCCCTAATGAAAAAGCAGAACCCTACTGCAAGCATTTATTCTAAACAAGATTTATTTTTTGGTTAGCGCTAGAGCTATATAGGCATTATTAATGATTGACCGTCATCGATAGCATCATTGATAACTGACATAAAGGTCGACCACTGTCTTGTTGCAGTTGATTGAATGCTTGCTGACAAGCAGCTAGCTCTGCAATAGTGGTTGGCTGACGGTCTATTACCTCTTGGGCTATCAACGCAGTAGTAACGTCTTTATTCAAAATAAAAGTATCTTTGCCTGCCATGCGTAAAAAGCTGGGAGCTGACATGCCACCAAGCTGTGCGCCTCGCTTATGCAAAAAGCGCCACAAGTTAACTATATCGGTACTTGGCCACTGTGCTAAAAATTTACCAAAACTGCCGTATTCGTTGCTAATTTCAAGCACCATTTGTGCATTAATGGGGATACTTTTCATTTTAGGTAAATGGCGAATCAACTCTTTATTTCGCATAAAACGCTCGAAATGTTCGCCACTGAGTAAAATCATCTTTTTAGGTTCAAACCCCCAAAACGCCTCCTCAAAGGCAGGCCAACGCTGATCAACCATGGCATGGCGTAAGCCAGCACGAAATACCCGTTGACTGATTAACGACAAATAGCGGTCATCACTAACTGCCTGTAACTGTGCAGCTGTTTTAGGTTGAGGCAAAAAAGATTCCATCTCTTGCTCGCTTGAAAAGCGCTTTACTACATATTCATACAGCCACTTTGAGTCTATTGCCATAGGTACATCACTCTGTGCTTTTTCAATATTTTCTAAAACGATAACAGCATGATAACAGAGCGTAACTTTCCTGTTATTCCAAATACAAATAAATATATAGTTTCTTATTCCTTTTAAACAGCACTACGATTTCTTAAGATACCGTCATTAGTAAACAATCTATTTAAATCGAGGTAACTATGTCTACACAGAAACACAGCGTCATTATTATTGGCGGTGGTACCGCAGGTATTAGTGTGGCGGCTAAGTTACGTCGCCAACAAGCTAATCTAGACATTGCCATTATTGATCCAGCCGAACACCACTATTACCAACCCGCGTGGACGCTGGTTGGTGGTGGTGCTTACAACGCCAAAGATACAGAGCGTCGTCTCAGTCAGATATTGCCAGCTGGTGTTCAGCATATCGCACAAGAGGTGACTGCTCTTACCCCTGAAAAAAACCAAGTCACTTTAGCCAACGGTGACAATATTGCTTACGACTATTTAGTGGTAGCAGCTGGTATCCAATCGAATTGGGGTGCTATCAAAGGCTTACAAGACACTCTAGGTAAAAACGGAGTCACCAGCAACTACCGTTATGATCTTGCTCCTTATACTTGGGAACTGGTTAAAAACTTCAAAGGTGGCAACGCTATCTTTACTCAGCCTGCCGGTGCAGTTAAGTGCCCAGGTGCCCCACAAAAAGCTTTGTACCTGTCGGCTGATTATTGGCAAGGCAAAGGTATTAAAACCGAGAGCCTGCAGTTTCGTAGCGGTGGTGCTTCAATCTTCGGCGTACCTTTCTACGCACAGGCTTTAAACAAAGTAATAGAGTCTTACCAAGCCGACACCCATTACAATCAATCGTTAGTGGAAGTGCGCGGCAAAGAAAAAATTGCTGTATTTGAAACCGTAAGTGATGGTGAGCCTGTACGTGAAGAAGTTGCATTCGACTTACTGCATGTAGTACCGCCACAAAGCGCACCTGAGTTTATTAAGCAAAGCAGTCTAGCTAATTCCGATGGTTGGCTAGAGGTTAATCAGCAGTCGTTACGTCATGTTCGCTTCGAAAATATTTTCGGCTTAGGTGATTGCACTTCTAGCCCTAACAGTAAAACTGCAGCGGCAATTAAAAGCCAAGCTCCCATTGTGGTGAGCAACTTAATCAGCACTATTTTAGGTAAAGAGCTCAGCGCTAAGTACGACGGTTACGCTGCCTGCCCGCTAACCACTTCTAATGGCAAAGTGTTATTAGCCGAATTCACCTACGGTGGCACTATTGCAACCACTCTGCCGTTGGACTCGCGTATTCCACGTCGTTTTTACTGGTGGATTAAACGTTCCTTTATTCCTTGGTTCTATTGGAACTTGCTTTTAAAGGGTCGTAACCTTCCCGAAACTCATAAGGCACGTCAGTTTTCTGAAGAATTACCGGCAGCCATCAAGGCTTAGGGATTTTTAATGAGGGTTGCACTGCAACCCTCTGAAGCCCTATTCTTCCTTTGCTACTGTTGCACTGCCTAAACACTGTTACCTATTCTTTTTGATTAGAGACGTGAGATACTACCTCATTTATTAATATATTCTTGAGGTAACTATGCTCAAATGGACTTTAACCCTACTGTTGTTAGGGTATATTGCCTTCAGTATTTTATACGTGCATTTTCGTGGTAACTTACGTCATAGGCCGATGCGCCAACTGTCAGATCACTCCAGTTTTTTAGCACCCATCAATATGGTGCTTTATTTCTTCTCTAAAATAAAAGACCAACCTTATCACTCTGAGTCTTCCTTTCCTGAGTTAAATATTATTAAAGAAAACTGGGAAATGATTCGTGATGAGGCTCTTACACTGGAAAGCCATATTAAGGGCTCTGACAAAAAAGACGATGCCGGCTTTAACTCATTCTTCCGTCGTGGCTGGAAACGCTTTTATTTAAAATGGTACGGCGTAGAGCATGATTCTGCTAAAGAGCTGTGTCCTAAAACAACCGCTTTGCTGGCCAGCATTCCTACCGTTAAAGCCGCCATGTTTGCCGAGCTACCAGCCGGTGGTGAGCTAATGAAGCACCGCGACCCTTATGCAGGCTCGATTCGTTATCACTTAGGCTTACGCACGCCAAACAGCGACGACTGCTTTATAAGTGTTGATGGTGAAACCTACAGCTGGCGCGATGGCGAAGCGGTTTTGTTCGATGAGACTTACATTCACTACGTAGAAAACAATACCGACCAAAGCCGTTTGATTCTTTTCTGTGATGTTGAACGCCCATTAGCAACAAAGTTTGCCAATAGCTTTAACCGTTGGTTTAGTCGTAACGTCATGGCTGCATCGGCAGCGCCGAACGATGACAACGACGATACCGGTGGTATTAACCGTTTATTTGGTAAAGTATATAAATTCAGAGAGCAAGGTAAGAAACTAAAAGCGGCTAACAAACCAATCTACTTATTAATAAAGTGGACTTTATTGGCGCTGCCCTTGGCTTTGTTTTTACTGTTTGTTTGGTGGATATAAAGTAAATGTTTAGGGCTGCATTAACGCAAGCGTCGGTAACCACCCGGCACTTGCTGCAACCAGCCTTCTAGCTCTAAATCTAAGAGCATAGGCAACAACTCTGCCATACTCATTCCTGTGCGTATGGCAACCGTATCGGCCGCTGTAGCAGTATAATCTATATGCTTGAGTAAACTTGGTACCGCTGCCGGTGCTTCTATTGCGTCACCTAGTAGGCTTCTTTGTGCACCTTCATTTAACTGAAGCTCTTCCAGTATCTCTTGTGCGCAGGTTACTAAGGTAGCGCCTTCACGTATAAGCTGATGACAGCCAGCACTTAATGGATTATTCACCACGCCCGGTAAGGCAAATACATCTCGCCCCTGATCGGCGGCAAGCCTAGCAGTTATTAACGAGCCACTTTTAATAGCGGCCTCTGTAACTACTACACCTAAACTTAAACCACTTACAATACGATTACGTGACGGAAAATTTCTAGGCTGCGGCGCCGTTCCTAAAGAAAACTCAGACAGCAGCAGCCCTTTTTCGGTAATCATCTGTGCTAAACCCAAATGTCGCTGCGGATAAATAATATCCAAACCGCTGCCTAACACAGCAATAGTACTGCCACTTTCAATGGCTCCCATATGAGCGGCACCATCAATACCCAGCGCCAAACCACTGACCACAGCAACACCTGATGAAGCTAAATTACTGGCAGTTTTATGCGTCCACTCGAGTGCATAAGGGGTGGCGTTACGACTGCCCACCATAGCCACTTTAGGCTGACTTAAGCAGCTAATATCGCCTTGGTAATACAGTATTAAAGGTGCATCGGGTAATGTACTAAGCGATTCAGGGTAAGGATCAACACCAGCTAGTAACAAACCACAACGTTTTTTCTGACGCCAATCCAATAGCTGCTTAAAACCCTCGTTGCTGTTTTTATCCTGTTTGGCGCTTTCCTGCCATTGCTCAGCAATAGTGGCTTTGACACCAAACGAAATTAAGTCTGCACTGGAACATTTATGAAGGTCTCGGGGATCCGCTAACCTATTGCGTATAGCATTTATACTAACGTTGCCTACTTGGGGCAGTTGCGCTAACCGCCACCAAGCAAACAGTTGATCATCCGTAATCATACTCAAACTTCCTTATTCTTTTTTCCTTTGTTTCTTGGTCTTTAGTAAGGGCTTACGGCTTTATCACCTACTTTTAAAGGCTCTGTCGCATTCATTACTAACGCATAAGACATTTTTTCAAAGGTTCTAAACACCATCAGTTTACCCGCACGCTGCTCTGGCAGGCGCACGCGTTCACCAGCGGAACGGTCATAAACCACTGCGCCTTGTTTATTAACAACCAATACTGAGCCTACATCAACACTGTCACGCAAGCCTAAGTTTAGAGCAACAACGTTGTATTGGCCGATGTAACTAACACCCTCAGACACTGCCATAATACTACCGTCTACTGTTTTTTCCGGTGCTTTTGGATAGTAGTTGGCAACTAGGTCACGGTCTTCAGTGGCTAATAATAAATCACCCGCCATAATCTGTTGATTAGAGCGATCAACCTGTAACTCAAGAATACCGTCGTGCAACTTAACCGAACGTGCTTGACCTACTTCTACGGCTTCTACGCCTAATACTTCTTTGGTCTTAGGGTCGGTATAGACTTTACCGCGACGATAAATACCATAAGAGTTTTCTACATTGTCATCGTCTATGCCACCGCGTGCATAAAAGTTGTCACCTGCACCCAGCATCAGGCGTGCGTCTTTGCCAGCAAGCACTCGTGGAGCCTGCTCCAAGTCCTTTGCAGCAACGATACGGTTGTAACGTATAAAGCTGCGGATTGCATCTTGCGGAATGGCTGGAATGGCTGAATCTATTGGTTCAATGCGTGCTGATGGCTGTAATTTGACGGTACGGCTTGCTTCACCACGGTTAACCACGGTTAGGCGAGTTTTGCCATCAATGGTGACTAATCCAAGCTCATCACCTGGAAAAATAAGGTGAGGATTTTCAATTTGGCTATTTTGATACCAAATTTCTGGCCACTGCCACGGGTCATCGGTAAACTTCTCAGAGATACCCCAAAGCGTGTCTCCCTTCTTCACAACATAACTTGAAGGAGCATCGGGTTTTAGGTCTAACGCCATCACGTTGACGTTGATAGTTAGTCCCATCAAACCAGCCAGCAGAATGCGCTTTATTGTTTTGTTCATTCTGTATTCCCTTTATCATTGGCAGAATTAATATTTTTACTAAAAACTGGTATAATTGATTAAAACTTATACAACAATTTGATGTTCTAAGTTGAAATCCGTTATTTAGTCATCATCTTAACAAGTCACAACCCTAAAGTTCTACAAAAGCTTAATACTCTATGGCCATACTTAATATTTTAGAATACCCAGATCCGCGCTTACGTACAAAAGCGGTTCCTGTTACCGAAGTTAACGATAACATTAAACGTATCATTGATGATATGTTTGAAACCTTGTACGCAGCTCCTGGCATCGGTTTAGCCGCATCTCAGGTGGACATACATCAACGCATTATTGTTATTGACCTGTCAGAAGACAAGTCTGAACCCTTAGTCTTTATTAATCCAGAGATTACCTTACTCGACGGTGAACTGGAAACAATGGAAGAAGGTTGCTTATCCATACCCGGCTTTTATGAAGAAGTGTCGCGTATTGAACACTGCCTAGTGAAAGCTCTAGACCGTGATGGCAAGCCATTTGAAATGGAATGCAAAGGTTTACTGGCGGTGTGTATTCAACACGAGATAGATCACCTTGAAGGCATTCTTTACGTTGACCATATCTCTCCTTTAAAGCGCAACCGCATTAAAGATAAATTACAGAAGAAGCACAAACTCGCTGCCCGTCAGGGAAAAAAGTAATGTCTTTAAAAGTTATTTTCGCCGGTACGCCTGAATTTGCAGCCATTCATTTGCGGGCTTTGTTAAACACAGAGCATCAAGTAGTCGCTGTTTACACGCAGCCAGACCGACCTGCAGGCCGTGGTAAGAAACTGCAACCGAGCCCAGTTAAGCAAGTGGCATTAGATAATGATATTGCTGTTTATCAACCGGTTAACTTTAAAGACCCTGCCAGTATTGAAGAATTAAAAAGCTTAGACGCTGATATTATGGTAGTAGTCGCTTATGGCTTATTACTACCATTAGCCGTTTTAGATGCGCCTAAATACGGCTGTTTAAATGTTCACGCATCTTTATTGCCACGTTGGCGCGGTGCTGCGCCTATCCAGCGCAGTATAGAAGCCGGTGACAAAGTCACTGGTATTACTATTATGCAAATGGATGCTGGCCTAGACACTGGCGATATGCTGCACAAAGTCACTACGGACATTACTGCCGACGATACCGGTGGCAGCTTACATGACCGCTTGGCCGAATTGGGCCCAGATTCTCTATTAGCCACTTTACAGCAAGTAGAAAGCAATACTTTAACGCCTGAGGCTCAAAATAATGAACTTGCTACCTATGCGCATAAGCTCAAGAAAGAAGAAGCCTTAATTCAGTGGTCTTTGCCTGCCACAGAAATTGCGTTAAAAGTACGTGCCTTTAACCCTTTCCCTATGGCTTACACTCTATTAGGTGATCACCGTATTCGTGTTTTAAATGCGCATGCCTTAGACAAAGCACACACTGCTTTAGCTGGGACTATTTTAGCCGTAAGCAACGATGGCTTAGAAATAGCCTGTCAGAAGGGAGTTTTAATGATTACCCAAATACAATTGGCCGGTAAAAAAGCCATGCACATTGCCGATGTTATCAACGGTCAACCGCAGTTATTTCAAGTTAACCACATGTTGGCGACCTCTTTGTGAATGATTCCAATATCTCTGATGCTCGTCAAGCAGCAGCCTTAGCTCTGGCTGCTGTCATATCTGGTAAATCTCTAAATCAATGTTTACCGCCTTTAGAAGCTCAAATCCCATTACAAGACCGCGCTTTTTTACGCGACTTAGTGTTAGGCAGCTGTCGTCACTACCAGCGTTTAAATGCATTATCGAAAATCTTATTGGTGCGCCCCTTTGCAGAAAGTGAGCAAGACCTGCACGCCTTACTTATTATTGGTTTATACCAGCTGTCTATTCAAAAGAAAGCGCCGCACGCAGCTGTGCATGCCACCGTTGAAGTCTGTGACTTACTCGATAAAAGCTACGCCAAAGGCGTAATCAACGCTTGTTTAAGACGTTATGGTCGCGAATACGATGACTTACTGCCTGCTCTTGATGACAACCCCGTTACTTCTACTAGCCATCCTAAATGGCTAGTAAAAATGCTTACCAAAGCGTGGCCTAATCATTGGCAAACTATTCTTGAGCAAAACAACCAACAAGCGCCTTTGTGCTTACGTGTAAACCAGCGTCTGCAAAGCCGCCAACAGTACTTAGAGTCATTAGAGCAAGCCGGAGTTACGGCTACTGCTGCCCCATTCAGTTCTGTTGGTATTTATTTAGAAGAAAGCTGTGATATTACGCAACTGCCCGGTTTCGAAGACGGCTGGTTCAGTGTTCAAGACGAGGCTGCACAATTGGCCGCTGCCTTATTAAATCCGCAAGATAACGAAAATATATTGGACGCTTGTGCCGCACCCGGTGGCAAAACTTGTCATCTACTAGAGTTAGCTGATGCTGAAGTTACTGCCCTAGATATTGAAGAAAAGCGCTTAGTGCGTGTGCAAGAAAACCTAGATCGTCTAAAATTAGAAGCAAAGATAGTGTGCGCAGACATGGCAGACACCGACAGTTGGTGGCAAGGCTACTTATACGATGCCATTTTATTAGATGCACCCTGCTCTGCTACCGGGGTTATTCGTCGCCACCCTGACATTAAACTGTTGCGTCGCCGTGAAGACATCGAACAGTTAACTCAGCTACAGGCAGAATTATTAGAAACTGCTTGGAGACTGTTAAAGCCGGGCGGTCGTTTGTTGTATGCTACTTGCTCGGTTCTACCGCAAGAAAATAGCCAACAAATAAGTCAGTTCTGCCAATTGCATCCAGACGCTAAGCTCGCCACACTGGATGTTGACTGGGGAATAACCTGTGACAGCGGTCGACAGTTATTTCCACAGCAAAATGGTCATGATGGGTTTTATTACGCACTTCTACACAAACAGGAAACTGAGTGAAGATCATTATTCTTGGTGCAGGACAAGTAGGTGGAACGTTGGCTGAGAACTTAGCCAGCGAACAAAACGATATTACTGTGGTGGATACTAACGCCAGCCTACTACGTGACCTACAAGGCCATTTGGATATTAAAACCATTCACGGTCAAGGCTCTTATCCTAATATTCTCCGCGAAGCCGGTGCCGACGACGCCGATATGCTGATCGCGGTTACTAACTCGGATGAAACTAATATGACCGCCTGTCAGGTGGCTCATACCTTATTCAATACCCCCACAAAAATAAGTCGTATTCGCTCGGGCCAGTATTTAAAACATCCTGAGTTATTCGACCCTGAAGCTTTTGCGGTCGATGTATTGATTTCTCCTGAGCAAGTAGTGACCGAATATATCCAACGCTTAATGGAATACCCTGGCGCTCTGCAAGTACTTGAGTTTGCAGATAAAAAAGTGCTGTTAGTAGCTATCAAAACCTACCCTGGTAGTCCATTGGTGGGGCGCGCTATCAACTCTATTAAAGAGTACTTACCTGAGTCTGAAGTAAGAGTGGCTGCAGTTTTTCGTCGCAACCAAGCACTTGAGCCTAAAGGCAATACAGTAATTGAAGCAGACGACGAAGTTTTCTTTGTTGCCGCCAAGGAAAGCATGCAACGCATGATTGTGCAGCTTAGACACGAGCGCGATGAAGACGAGTATCGACGTATTATGATTGTCGGTGGTGGCAACATTGGCTACAAGCTGGCTAAAGCCATCGAACACGACTATATGGTCAAAATCATTGAGTCTAATGAAGAACGAGCCCAGTTTCTTAGTGAAAACTTAGAACGCTCGGTGGTATTGCATGGCAGCGCAGCAGACAAAGACCTGCTCGAAGAAGAAAACATCGAAACCACCGATATGTACTGCGCCTTAACCAACGACGATGAAATGAACATTATGTCATCGTTATTAGCTAAACGCTTAGGTGCCAGAAAAGTTATGTCTTTGATCAACAAGAGCGCTTACGTTGAACTTGTTAACGGCGGCATGATTGATATCGCCATTTCACCACCTCAGGTCACTATTGGTAGTTTACTTACCCATATACGCCGTGGCGATATAGTAAAAGTACACTCTTTACGTCGTGGCGCTGCTGAAGCCATTGAAATCATCGCCCACGGCGATCATCACTCTTCAAAAGTCGTTGGACGTAAAATAAAAGACATTAAGTTACCACCAGGTACCAATATTGGTGCCATAGTCCGAGCAGATTCTGTTATTTTGGCCCATTCCAGCGCTGTGGTTGAAGCCAACGATCACGTTATTTTATTCGTAATGAAAAAGCGTCACATTCACGATGTTGAACGCTTATTCCAAGTGGGCTTAGGTTTCTTTTAGATGATACATTTTGCAGTAATTGCGCGTATCTTAGGCATTTTGCTGATGCTATTTAGCTTAGCCATGTTGCCACCTACTGTGGTTTCTTTTATTTATAACGATGGCGTAGCTCAAGCTTTTATCACGGCAATGGTGATGATTTTCTGTATCGGCTTCACCCTATGGCTGCCGGTGCGGCTAGAACGTGAAGAATTGCGTACCCGCGATGGTTTTATTATTGCAGCCCTCTTCTGGATTACCCTCGGCTTAGCCGGCACATTACCCTTTATGCTGGCAGAACAGCCGGGCTTAAACTTTGCCGATGCCTTCTTTGAGTCTTTCTCTGGTTGGACTACCACCGGCGCTACCGTGATGACCGGCTTAGACAACCTGCCTAAATCTATTTTATGGTATCGCCAACAACTACAGTGGTTTGGCGGTATGGGTATTATTGTGTTGGCAGTCGCCATTTTACCCATGCTCGGCGTGGGTGGCATGCAGCTGTATCGCACTGAAATGCCCGGCCCCATGAAAGACGCTAAACTAACGCCACGTATTGCCGAAACCGCTAAAGCCTTATGGTATGTGTATGCGTTTTTAACTTTAGCTTGTGCGGGTGCGTACTGGCTTGCCGGCATGAGTGGTTTTGACGCCATTGTGCACAGTTTTTCCACCGTAGGCATTGGTGGTTTCTCTACTTACGATGCTTCTATTAGCCACTTTAATAGTCCTTTGATCGAACTAATCTGTACCTTTTTTATGTTAATTGCAGCTATGAACTATTCTCTGCATTTTTTTGCTTGGCGTAATAAATCTTTCGCTAATTATCGCAGCAACAGTGAGCTCCGTTTTTTCTTACAAATTCTCGGTGTCAGCGCTTTAATTGTAGTAATTACACTTTGGCAAACACAAACCTATAATCTGCCAGACTCTATTCGTTACGGTATTTTTGAACTAGTCACTATTGCCACCACCACTGGTTTTGGCTCAGCTAACTTTACTGTTTGGCCAGTGTATTTACCGGTGATGATTTTCTTTTTAGCCTTTATTGGTGGCTGCACGGGCTCTACCGCCGGTGGTATGAAAGTGCTGCGGGTGTTGCTTATTTATAAACAGGGTATCCATGAAATTCGTCGACTCATCCACCCTAATGCAGTGATGCAGGTAAAACTGGGCAAGCAAGTTATTTCTGAACGAGTACTGAATGCAGTGTGGGGGTTTTTTGCCGTTTATATTCTTACTTTTGTAGTAATGATGTTGGCCTTGATGGGCACTGGCCTTGACCATGTAACAGCGTTTTCTGCAGTAGGCTCTTGCTTAAATAATCTTGGTCCGGGTATGGGTTCTGTTACCGAGCATTACGGTAACATCACCGATACTGCCAAATGGCTATTGGCACTGACCATGTTACTTGGGCGTTTAGAAATCTTTACTTTGTTGGTATTAATCACGCCCAGCTTCTGGCGTGGTTAAATTCCACTGTACGGGTTTGGTGCGTCATCTGGGCGGCGGCGGAAACGCTTATAAGTCCACTGATACTGAGCCGGTGCAATACTGATCATGCGCTCAATTGTACGATTCATAGCGGCAGCTGAAGTGATTTGGTCTTCGCTGTAAATTTCTTCGTCGGGTTCGAAGAAATACACTTCAAAACCTTCTGCATTAGGCAAGCGCTTAGCAAAACCAAACACTGCCACCGCTTTAGTTTTCATTAACAAATCATGGGGCAGTTTAGGAGTTAAGGTATCTATTCCCATAAATGGGGCAAACACTCCGCTACGCGGTTTAGGTTCTTGATCTGGTAAAATGCCTGCAACGTGGCCCTCTTCCAGCGCTTTGAACATCGCCTTAATACCGGCCGAAGTGGTTGGCACTAATAAACCACCGGTTTTTTGTCGACTTTCACGCATCCATGTATCTAACACCTTATTTTTTGCCGGACGATACATGGCTGTTACGTTAGCGTACATAGTGGCTATATGGTTTATTACTTCCCAGTTGCCTAAGTGTGGTGCAGTAAGTAAGACACCACGACCACTAGCAATGGCATTGGTTAGTATTTCTTCGTTATGAATTTTACGTACCAAATTACGGCCTTTTTCTGGGCCAGCACCCCACATAGCGCCCATTTCTGCACCGGATTTACCGGTTTCTTGTAAAGACTCACGTACTAATTGGTCTTGTTCTGCGGCGTTTAAGTGTGGGTATGTTAAAGCAATATTTACTTTAGCAACTTCACGTAATCGCGTTGGTCTTTTCATGGCCTGCTTGCCTATCCAGTTACCAAAACGCTGCGCCCAAGTGAAGGGAACCAATCCTAATAGCTTTAATAATCCGATTGCTAAATAACCCACGACCACTTCCTATAATTTAATCTAAGCCTAATTTTACCTATAGAACTTAAGCTGGCAAATTAAAACTCTTTATCTTTTAAGTGTCTGCTAAACTTCTCTTCGTTTATAAGAGTCTTTTTAATGTTTAATTTAAGTATCGAACTAAGAAGCAAGCGCATTTTAATCATCGATGATTTGGTAGAAGCCAGAAGCTCGTTAAAGAAAATGATGGTTATATTAGGCGCTGTAGAAGCCAATATAGATACTGCCGCCAATGGCCAAGAGGCAGCGCAGCTTATTGCTGAACACGACTATCAAATTGTACTCGCAGACTACAATCTGCAACGAGGAAAAGATGGCCAACAAGTATTAGAGGAAGCTCGCTACAGTAAGCGTCTTAAAGCTTCTTCACTGTTTGTCATGATTACTGCTGAAAACGCCATGGAAATGGTGATGGGTGCACTTGAGTACGATCCAGACAGCTATCTAACCAAACCCTATACTCTGAATATGCTCAAAGAACGCTTGCAGCGTATTCTAATATTAAAACAACGTTTAGCTGACATTAATCAGGCGATAGACAAACAAAATATCGAGCTAGCTATTGGTCTTAGTGAAGAGATGCTAGTAAAAAAGCCTAAACTCATTATGCCGTTAACCCGTATTCTAGGAAAACTGTATATAAAGCAAAAAGAATACGAAAAAGCTCTGCAAAGTTATCTACGCTTACTTGATCAACGTGATGTTTCTTGGGCACGCTTAGGCCAAGCAATTTGTATTTTTCACCTAGGTAACCCACAGACAGCCCTAGAGCTATTACAACAGTCCCTGCATAAGCACCCTCTCTATGTGCAGTGTTATGACTGGAGCGCCACCATTTTATTGGCGATGAACGAGCCCATTAAAGCGCAACAACAGCTTCAAAAAGCCATTGAAATATCGCCCAAAGCCGTATTAAGACAAATGCAATTAGGCAGAGTCGCTTTTGCTAACGCTGACTACACAGCCGCCCTACAAGCGTTAGAACAAGCGATTAAATTAGGCCGCTTATCTTGCTATAAAAACCCAGATGTCTATTTGATGTTT
>Ga0209075_1003337_pt1 | contig 13451 bp, 11 predicted proteins | sample Stecom2011_FD_187523 | JGI IMG/M metagenome (GOLD analysis project Ga0209075, IMG submission 187523) | Agricultural soil microbial communities from Utah to study Nitrogen management - Steer compost 2011 (SPAdes) (version 2) | ecosystem: Environmental > Terrestrial > Soil > Agricultural land... | reverse complement strand
ATCATATTTATTGAATTTATTTATTAAAAGAGAAGCTTATGCACGCACGTCATTTGTTATTAAATCGCTCGTCTATGCCGCGTTTAGTTGAACCGGGACCGACCCCTGCAGACATGGAACTATTTGAAGCTGCGGCTTTGCGAGTACCTGACCATATGAGTTTAACGCCTTATCAAGTGGTGGTATTTAATGGTGAAAAGCGAGCCGAACTAGGTGATTTGTTTCGTGCCACGGCAGAGTATGAAGAACTGGGTGAACAAGCCGTTGCTCGTGCGGCTTCATTGCCAATGCGTGCTCCCTTACTACTTATGGTGGCAACTAAGTATCAAGACAATGATAAAGTGCCTAAACAAGAGCAGTTCGCCAGCGCGGCCTGTGCGGCACATGCTATTTTACAAATGGCATTTACCCAAGGGTATGGTGCCGTGTGGCGTACGGGGCCTTATGCCGAGTCGCAATTTTTAAAAGAACAACTGGACTTAGGCGAAGAAGATATTCTTGCGTTCCTCTACATAGGTACTGCACCTGTGCCGACGCCTATTAAGCCGGCCAAAGAGCTTAAGCTCTTCGTAGAATTTAACGGTTAATTAGCGTTCTGCGTAGTGTCGGCACGGCAATAGCACCACCTAAAACGCCCCCAATGTGACACCAGTAGGCCACGGGTGCGCCATTAAGCCAGTCGACACTTTGCCCTGCGGTCAATAGGTCATAAGCTAGTTTTGAGCTAATAAGAACAAGTAATATAACGCCCCTTGTTTTGTCGATAGTTAGGGTGCGCAGAGCAGCATAGGTGAATACGCCATGTAGCACACCAGATAAGCCCACAAAATGATAATCATTGGCAATGTATACAGGTACTAAAGTGGCAAATAATGCACTAAACAGCATGACATTAAAAAGTAGTCGGTTAGTAAATAAGTCTTTAAATAAAAAAGTAAGTAACCATAAGCCAAGAATATTAAAACCTGCATGCATAAGGTTAAGATGAACCAAGTGGGTGCCAAAAACACGCCATATTTGTGACCATAAATCACCATTAACGAGCACTAAAGCCTCTTGAGTTCGACTACTATAGGCAACTGCAATAATCAGCAGCGATATCATTGTGGGGGTGATAATGGGCTTAGCAAATAAACCATGCATGGAAAGGGGTCCTTATATTCTAGTATCTTCTGAGATTAGGCATATTATGATACGGTCAAATGCATCACCAGCGCAAAAGAGAGTGTAGCTATAATTATGAAAAAGCATCGTTATTTATTCTTTGCAGTACCTTTGTTGGTTGCGGCTTGCCAACCTCAAACAGTGGAGCAACCGACAGCATTTGATCCTGAAGGAGCTACGGGTTGGGTTGATCGTCAGGCGGTTGTGCTTAACGAGTATATGGTTGTGGCTGCAAATGCTTATGCAGCGGACGCTGGAGCTGAAGTTATCCGCCAAGGTGGTAACGCTATTGACGCGGCCGTAGCAGTGCAAGCCATGCTAACACTGGTTGAGCCGCAGTCGTCAGGTATTGGTGGCGGTGCCTTTATTATGTATTGGGACGCTGCAACGCAAAAACTTTACTCGCTCGATGCGCGTGAAACAGCGCCAGCTGAAGCAACACCTGATTTATTCTTAGATGAACAAGGTAAACCAGTGCAATGGATTGACGCTGTGGTTGGCGGTCGCTCTGTAGGTACTCCTGGCATTGTAAAAGGCTTAGAAGAAGCGCATCAACGCTTTGGTAAGTTAGAATGGCAAAGCTTATTTAACGAGCCTATTCGTGTTGCAAGTGAAGGGTTTGTGGTTTCGGAACGTTTAGAGCAACTTATTGCTATGGAAATTAACCCAGGTGTAGCACAACTTGAACCAAGCAGAAGTTATTTCTTCCCTAATGGTAATCCACTGGCTGCTGGTAGCGTTAAGAAAAACCCCGAGTTAGCCGCGAGTTTAAAGCTAATTGCCGAACAGGGGGCGGACGCCTTTTATAAAGGGCCATTAGCGAATGAAATTGTTCACGCTGTTCGTCACTCAGCAATTTCCCCAGGGCGCTTGAACACTGCCGACTTATTAAATTACCAAGTGGCTTGGCGTGAACCTGTCTGTGGTGATTATCGAGGGCTGTCAGTGTGTAGTATGGGGCCGCCAAGCTCCGGTGGTACTACAATTGTGCAGTTGTTGAAGTTACTCGAACCATTTGACCTTGGCGACAAACCAAATAGCACGGGGTTACATTATTTTACGCAAGCATCGCGTTTGGCTTTTGCCGACCGTAATACTTACAGTGCTGATCCTGATTTTATTGATGTACCCGTTGCTGCCATGCTTAATGAGAGTTATTTAAGTGAACGTCGAAAGCTGATTAAAGACACAGATATGGGCACTGCGGAGGCAGGGCAGTTATACGACGAAAAATGGGTAACAGCCATTAGCCTTGAGCAACCGAACACTAGCCACTTTAGTATTGTGGATCGCGAAGGGAATGCGGTTTCAATTACCACAACCATAGAAATGGGCTTTGGTTCTAGCGTTATGGCCGGTGGTTTCTTACTGAATAATCAATTAACGGATTTTTCTTTGAACCCTCGTGATGACAATGGCTTAGTTGCTAACCGTGTTGAAGCAGGAAAACGCCCGCGCAGCTCCATGAGCCCAGTTATTGTATTTAATGAGCAAGGCGAGCCATTGCACGTACTGGGTTCTCCAGGTGGGCCACGTATTATTAACTATGTTGGCCAAACTATTTTAGGCTTGGTAGATTGGCAGCTTGATATGCAGTCGGCAATTAATATGCCACGCATTACTAATATGAACGGTGTGACGGCTTTAGAAGAAAGAATAACCCCTGCAGAATGGTTACAAGACTTGAGTAATCGTGGTCATACAGTTGAAAGCCGAGCATTAAACAGTGGTTTGCATGGCATTACCCGTTTAGAAGATGGACGTTTACTCGGTGGTGCAGATCCGCGTCGAGAAGGGAAGGTATCAGGACAATGAGAACAAATCAGCTAAGGTTTTATCTGGCTATGTTGGTTGCGTTACTGTTGGTTGCCGCCTGTAGCAAAGAACCAGTGGTAACAGCACCTAATGAAGTGGTGGTTAAATACTTAGATGCTCTTTATAACGAACGTGATTTCGATAAGGCTCTTTCTTTAGCTAGTGAACATCACCAAATGCTACTGAATAACCATGGCACCACCTCAACTGTAGGCCGTTATTTATATAACATGAGCTTTGAGCAAGCGATTATACAAGCCGAACGGCCATCAGGCATGACTTATAGAAATAACGCAAATTCGCTACGAATTGATGTTGCTATTAGTGGTTTTAGTCATGGCAAGAGGTTTGATGAGGTGCGTGAAGTGATTGTGGTATTTGAAGAGGGGCGTTGGAAAGTCGATCGAATGCTCGACTCTCCATATTAATGTTTTAAATTATACTTTGAGATGATCTTGGTAGGGAGGCCAACCGAGCGGTTTCCCTGCCAATAAATGCACATGAATATGATAAACAGTTTGACCACCGTATTCATTGCAGTTCATGACTGTACGGTAACCTTCCTCAGCAAACCCTTGTTTGCGAGCAATTTCCCCAGCCACCCAAAATAAGTGGCCCACTACTTCACGATGCTCTTTGGCAATATCGTTGGTGGTTGCAATGCGTTGTTTGGGAATAATCAGCAGGTGAACCGGCGCTTGCGGATTAATATCTTTGAAAGCAAGCGCGAGGTCGTCTTCATAAACGATATCTGCAGGTATTTCTTTATTGATAATTTTATCAAAAATAGTTTCTTTGTTCATTTTAGTTCATGGTTTCTTGTGTCTGATATTGCTGGCGATCGATTTTTCGAAAAAAACTGTCAACCATTGGGTTCGTTATTTCAACATCTTGATGCTCAGGCACCAAACTGTGTTCGGCCACATAAGTTTGAATGTCGGAGTTATTTACTAAAATATGATACCAAGGTTGTTCTTTAGCAGGGCGGGTTTGTGCCATGCGCTCATACCATTCAGGTGATAAAGAAAACACAGGATCAGCATCAATAATAACGCCTCGGTAACCATACAACGCATGTGTAACAACCTGACCAATGGCAAATTTAGCTCGCACCATAATGTGCTCCTTTCAATATACTTTGTCTTCTTGCACGATAATTACTTATCGGCCGGAAAGGTGCGAGCTTGATACCTTTTTGCTTATTTTGTTACTTTATTTAACTTGCATACCTGGTTGTGCACCGTCATGTGGGTTCAAAATATACAAATCGTTGCCACCTGGGCCTGCCGCAAGCACCATACCTTCAGAAAGGCCAAAGCGCATTTTACGGGGCTTCAAGTTAGCAACCATTACGGTGAACTGGCCAATTAAACTTTCAGGCTCGTAGGCTGCTTTTATGCCAGCAAATACCTGTTTGGTTTCTGCTAAGCCAATGTCGAGGGTTAGTTTAATTAGTTTGTCGGCACCTTCAACATGCTCTGCATTTACAATACGAGCCACACGCATGTCAACTTTGGCAAAGTCATCGAACTCTATTTCTTCTGCAATCGTTGGAATAGAAGCAGGTTGGTCACTTTTTAGTGCTGGCGCTTTAGTTTTAGCTGCAGGGGCTGCTTTTTCTTGTAACGACTCCTTGGAACCTTCAATCATGGCATCAATACTCTCTGTTGGTACACGCTGCAAGAGCGGCTTGAACTTGTTAATACTGTGGTCAGTAAGCACTTGATTAATACTTGCCCAGCTAAAGGTGTCGTTCAAAAACGTTTCCGCATGAGCGGTTAACTCAGGGGTAACTGGCTTTAGGTAAATCATAAGAATGCGGAATAGGTGAATGCCCATCGAGCATACGTCCTGCACTGCTTGTTCTTGACCTTCTTGTTTGGCTAATTGCCATGGTTCTTTTATGGCAATATATTCGTTCGCACGGTCGGCTAAACGCATAATTTCACGCATCGCCTTGCTAAATTCGCGGGCTTCATAAGCTTGAGAAATAGTTGTTTGCGCTTGTTGGAACTCAGCTAATAAGTCAGGCTCGGTAATCGCAGAGGACAGCTTGCCGTCGAATTTTTTGGTAATAAAACCAGCACAACGGCTAGCAATATTAACAACTTTACCAACTAAGTCTGAGTTCACCCGTTGGGTGAAGTCTTCTAAGTTTAAGTCGAGGTCGTCAATACGGTTACTGAGCTTAGCGGCAAAGTAATAGCGCAAATACTCAGGGTTCAAATGCTCTAAGTAGGTGCGGGCCATAATAAAAGTGCCTTTCGACTTTGACATTTTCGTACCGTTAACGGTAATAAAGCCGTGTGCCCAGACACTTGTTGGTTGGCGGAACTGAGCACCTTTTAGCATGGCAGGCCAAAACAGGCTGTGAAAGTAAATAATGTCTTTACCAATGAAGTGATACACCTCGGCTTGGCTGTCTTTTTGCCAGAATTCGTCGAAGCTTAAACCAACGCGTTCGGCGTAATTTTGGAACGAACTCATGTAACCAATCGGTGCGTCGAGCCAAACGTAAAAGTATTTACCTGGAGCGTCAGGAATTTCAAAACCAAAGTAAGGTGCGTCGCGGCTAATGTCCCATTGCTGTAAACCAAGTTCGAACCATTCGTTTAGTTTGTTCGCCATTTCAGGTTGTAACGACCCCGAGCGAGTCCATGCTTTCAGCATGTCGCCAAAAGCGGGTAAGTCGAAAAAATAGTGTTCTGATTCGCGAACTTCTGGTACAGCACCAGAAATGGCAGAGCGTGGATCAATTAAATCAATCGGGGAATAGGTCGCTCCGCAACTGTCGCAGTTATCGCCATATTGATCTTCAGCTTTACATTCTGGGCAGGTACCTTTTACAAAACGGTCTGGCAGGAACATGCCGCGCTCAGGATCATACAGTTGCTCAATAACTCGAGTGGTAATGTAGCCATTATCGCGTAAACGGGTGTAAATAAGATTTGCCAGCGTACGGTTTTCATCGCTATGAGTCGAATGATAATTATCAAAAGACACACCAAAGTCACTAAAATCAGCTTGGTGGGCTTTGCTCATATCAGCAATTAACTGTTCAGGGCTAATGCCAAGTTCAGCTGCCTTCAGCATAATAGGCGTTCCGTGTGCGTCGTCGGCACAAACGAAGTGGCACTCGTTCCCTATAAGGCGTTGATAACGTACCCAGATGTCCGCTTGAATATAGCCAAGCATATGACCCAAGTGAATAGGGCCATTGGCGTAGGGTAATGCGTTGGTTACTAAAATCTTTCTTACTTGTTCAGCCATCTGCGCTCTCGTTCCTAAATTAAAGTCATTTGTGCCACATAAGAGCCATATATTAGCTGATATCACTGGCTTTTTCATTAGCAATGATTTGCTTTTCAGGTGCACTTGTCCTTAAGATCAAAGTAGCTCCCCAATCGCACGCTCACTCGCAAAAAAGGACCGCTGGAATGACAGACTCTTTGTACGACTATTGCCAAACATTACGTAGTGAAACCTTTGTGCATGGCTTTTTACCGAACTGGTTGAGTATTCGTGGGCCAGTGATTGACTTAACCTTACCTTTTTTTGCTGAAAACGAAGCGCGCAAGCTGGTTGCAAGTGATCCTTTGTTAAAGTCGTATCAGTGGAATGTGCATGTGAAAGTAGAAGCTTTACCGCGCAAAACGGAAGCCAAAGCAATTTCAAGCCGTAATGTGATTGCCATTGCCTCAGGTAAAGGAGGGGTGGGGAAGTCGTCAGTTACTGTGAACTTAGCATTAGCATTACAAGCCAGTGGCGCTCGCGTGGGTATACTCGACGCGGATATTTTTGGACCGTCGTTACCGACCATGTTGGGCAATACAGCAGATAAGCCAGAATTTACCCCCGATCAAAAAATGCTCCCAATTGAACGTTTTGGTTTACAAGTAAACTCGCTTGGTTATTTAACCGACCCAGATGACGCCACTGTATGGCGTGGGCCTATGGCAAGCCGAGGGTTAGAGCAGCTTTGTTTTGATACCCGCTGGCAAAATCTTGACTACTTGCTTATCGACATGCCGCCCGGAACTGGCGATATTCAATTAACCTTGTCGCAAAAACTTCCAGTTACAGGCGCGGTGATTGTGACCACACCGCAAGAAGTTGCTTTAGCCGATGCGAAGAAGGGTATAGCCATGTTCCGAAAAGTGGGCGTGCCTGTGTTTGGTCTGGTCGAGAATATGAGCTACTACAGTTGTGGTGCTTGCCAACACAAAGATTATATTTTTGGCCAAGGGGGCGGAAAACGTCTCGCAGCTGAACACCAGGTGCCTCTTCTAGGCGAGTGGCCGTTAATAACCAGTATGCGTGAACAACTGGACGTGGGCGCGCCCTTGGTGCAAAGTGAGCCGAATCACTTTATGAGTGAGATAATAAAAACAACAGCTGAGCGTATGGTGGCGAATGCGTGGTTATTAAGCTCACCCAATGCCCCTGAAGGCTAAACCTTCAAAGCGAACAAGTTAGTAATAGGGAATAAGCAATGCGTTTAACAGATGGACAAATAGAACAGTATTTAGCAGACGGTTTAATTGGTATCGAACCTATGCCTGAAAGTCATAATATTTCTGGCGTGACCGTTGACATTCATTTAGGCAATAGCTTCCGTGTTATTGACGACCATGCTGCGCCTTATATTGATATTAGCGGTAAACGTGAAGATATTGATAAAGCTATTCAACGGGTAATGAGTAGCGAGATCATTTTAAACGACGATGATCAATTTTTTATCCACCCCGGTGAGTTTGCCCTTGCAGTGACCGAAGAGTCAGTGACTTTGCCTGCAAATATCGTCGGTTGGCTCGATGGGCGTTCATCGTTAGCACGCTTAGGCTTAATGGTGCACGTTACTGCCCACCGTATCGACCCAGGTTGGTCGGGGCAAATTGTTTTAGAATTCTATAATAACGGTAAATTGCCGTTAGCATTACGGCCGAATATGAAAATAGGTGCGCTTAGCTTTGAAGCGTTATCAGAGCCTTGTATTCGACCTTACAGCAAACGTACCGATGCAAAATATAAAGATCAACGCGGAGCAACAGCAAGCCGCATTAGTGCAGACGACAGCAAAGAATAATGACCCACTAGAAATTTAAAAAGGCGCTTTGTTCAATGAACAAAGCGCCTTTTTTATTGGAAATGGGCTAACGGTAGCGATCAAACCAATTGACAATGTGATTGAGTCGTTCAACCAAGTTAACCGGCTTACCTGCGCGGCTTAAACCATGACCTTCACCACGAAATACGACCATTTCAACCGGAACGTTATTGGCTTTCAGTGCATAAAACCATTCTTCACCTTGGCCAATAGGGGTAATGTGGTCACCTGAACTATGAATAATCAGCGTGGGGGTAGTGACTTGGTCGGCAAACTGCAATGGCGAACGATTCCAGTAATAATCAAAATTCTGCCAAATTGTACCACCAAACTCTTGTTGCATAGACAAGGGAGGAAATGCTTGCGTACCCGCTTCCGATAGCCAGTTACTTACACTGCGTTGGGTTACTGCCGCCCGAAAACGATTGGTTTGGGTTGTAATCCAATTGGTTAGAAAGCCACCATGGCTGCCACCGGTAATAAACTGTTGGTCTTTGTCGAGCCAGTTATAGCGCTCAAGCACCGCATCGAAGGCTGCGATATTATCGCGGTAATCAACACCACCATAATCAAAGCGAACACTGTTTTGGTAGTCATATCCGTAGCCCGTGCTACCGCGGTAATTCACAAAGGCGACTGCATAACCACGACCAGCAAGCAGCTGGTTTTCTGGAAACCACTGATGGCCCCACATGCCACCAGGGCCACCTTTAATATTTAGTACCACAGGGGCGGCACTTTTCTCGTCGCCTGAAGCCGACGCTGGCGGCAAAAAGAATACATCTAGTTCTTGGCCGTCAGCAGTGAGCGTTGTAAAACGTTCGTAAGGCGTTAAGTTTAACTTCGCGAGCATAGCTTGGTTTGGATCATATAAGGCGACTAGGTTGTTGCTAGGCAGCTCAGAACTGGTAACTGAGGCTCTTACTAGCTCGGTTGGTTGTACTTCACTTTCGCGTAGCCAAGCCCAGTGTGTTCCTTCGTTTGAAACGGCCAAAGAACTTAAGCTGTAACCATTACCGGTGACTTCTTTATAACCACTGCCGTCGAGGGCAAGCTGGAATAAAGTACGACTGCCACGGTTGTCGGCAATAAACCACAGGGTATTCTGCGCCAGTATTAAATTACTAGGGCTGTGGTCCATGTGCGCGGCTAACAGCTTGTTTTGCTTGCCGCTACGGTTGGTTACATGAACTTCGGGAGCAGCAAAGCCGTCACTACGTTGTACATAAGCCAATTCGTTGTTGTTTAACCACAGAGGCTGGCCCGCATACAGGTTACCTGTCTTCAGCGTTTTAACGTTGCCCTTACTCAACAGAAAAATATCACTGGCAAACGCACCGTCGCGTGCTTGTGGATGTCGATTTGCGCTAAAAGCAATGTATTCACCATTAGGGCTTAACTGAGCGCTATGAATGTCGTATTCAAAGTCAGCAGCTAAACGAGTCAGGGTGTCTGTGCCTATGTGATATTGCCATAGGGTTGAACGGCGCTCGTCGCGATAACCACCTTGGCGCTTGTACGCCGCATATTGAATAAAGTCGCTGTCCGGTTGATGCTCGGGTTCTTTTTCGGCTTTTGCTCGTGGGTCTGCGATGTCTGGTTTATGGCTTAGAGTGAGTAGTAAGCGCTCGTTGTCTGGATACCAAAGCGCATTGCTAATGGAAGCTTGTTCAAGGTGTAATACTAAGCTAGCCTCGCCGCCATTAGTGGCGATGCGGTAAAGGCCACTAATGTCTTTACCAGCCAGTTCCCCAGCACCAGGACGCGTACCTTGGAATAACAATTGTTCGCCATTAGGTGAAAATAAAGGGCTGCCGTCATTTTTACCTGAGGTAAAGCGCTGTGGTGAAGTTTCGCCTTCGCGGTGTAGCCAAATGGCGCTATGACGACTACGGCGATCGTCGCTTACTTCTTCTTGTACAAAAGCTAATAATTTGCCGTTAGCGCTGATGGTTAAGCTACCAAGTTGCTTTAGCTGATAGTAATCCGTAGCGGCAAAGGGTTGCGTTTCATTTACTGTGGTGGGCTGTGCAAATACACAACCCGAAAACAGTAACGACAGAGAAAAAACCTTGACGAGTAATTTTGTTTTCATCGGTTACCTTTTTATTATTAACGCAGTGGGGTTGCATGAGCGCTGGCGCGGAAAATAGCGTTCATCAGTAATACATGCATACCGTCCATATAAGCGCGGTAGTTTGGTTCTTGAGTGAAGCTGATGACCATACCGCGACCTTCTGGTTGCACCATTAATAATGGCTTATGAGCTACTTGTTCGTGGTTTTCTTGCCACATATAGCCGCTCGCGAGCACCTGTTCTTGGTTACTGAAACTCACCACGTTACGACCGTCTGTAATACGTAATGGGGCGTACATATCGGTACCAGTGAAAATACTGTGCAGTTGCGTATGAATACCCGCAGTGAGCCAATGCTCTTGGTCAACGTCGGCGCGTAGTAACACACCGGCGACCCAGTCTGGATTAGTTTTAGGATTGCGGACATATCGCTGTAGGTCTTCTTGGTCAGCAATAATGGTGCCGTTATTTTGTTCGAGAGGTACTAAACCATCAACCTGAGCTTTGGGTTCAATACGGCTTGCCAGCAATGGTGTCTCGCCAGCCACGGCAAAGCGGGTGGCGTTACCCAAAGTAACTAACACACCACCATTTTGAACCCATTGGCGTAAATGTTCGCGACCACTTTCACCTAAGGCTTGTTCATAACCATTCCAGCCACTACCGGGCAAAACAATCACGTGATAACGAGATAAGTCTGCGCGTTTCATGCGATCCGCACGAATAGCTGTGACCGGGTAATTAAACTCACGCTCTATAATAAAACGTGTACTACCGGCACTAAGTACGTTCGTTGGCTCGTCCCAAAGCATGGCAATTTCAGGCGCATGAATACGCTTCACATTACCAGAGCCTGGGTTAGGGCCTGCTTGCATCCAGCTTGAATCACTACCGTACAGCTGTGCCCCTGAGGTTTCGGCGAACTCGGTTAAAATCGTGGTAAGATTTTCTGGGTTACCTGCACGAGGAATAATTAAAGAGCCAGCAGGGTAGGTCTTGCCGGTTTTGTCGGTAAAGGCAAGATCTGAACTACGTACCAGTAAACCTTCACGTAGCGCTGCCGTGAGTAATCGACCTGTATTCATGTCGCCCCAAGCGGCAAAGAAACCATATTTCGCATCAGGATTGTCAATCAAGCCTGGCTTAATGCGTTGCGCTGGAACTGCTTCGGCTTGAACATTCACATTGCGGTTACAGACATTCACGTCGAGGTTAAATTGTAGCGGTAAGCTCCAAGCGGTCACGTCGTAAATTTGATCCGGTAAATTATTGGCGCGTAAACGCTCTTGCTCGGCAATAAAGTCAGCATCCATAGGTACTTCTTTATCAAGTAGGGTACGAATAAGCTGATATGACGGTTGATTGGCATTTACAATATAAGCGCCTTCGTCGTAGCGTGTACGGCAGGCGCTAAAGTTACTAGTAGCTTGCTCTACCTCAATTCCTTGCTCAACCAACACGCTCATTAATTTACGGTTACCGGCGAGGTCACGTTTGTTAGGGAAAATATAACTGCGCACGTCACCTTTGCCACCGGCAGTAACCGCATCGCTACGGTATTGATAAAACCGCTCAAGCAGTTCTTCGCGGCGCTCTTTTGCTGTTTCTATGGTAGCCATATAAGCCACAAAGTTTTTCTGAATGGTGTCCGCGTAGGTTAGTGTTTCACCGTCTTGCGTACGGAAGTGGTGGCCACGCGAGGAGCCTACTTCATAGGTCATGGCAATTGAGCCATGATACAGCGGCCAGCTGGCGCCATAGCCTGGATAAAAAGCATCAAATATTTCACGCGTGTAATAGTCATAACCATAACTATCGAAATGCTTAGCGTTATGTTCGCCTACCCAATGCAAGGCTTCACGTTGCGGTTGAGTAATATATGGGTTGTACGGGTGCGCTTCTGGTGTGAAGTAATAAGGCGAGTCGCCGCCCATTTCGTGGGAGTCGACAAACATCAGCGGGAAGGTTTGTAACAGTGACCGAATGCGACCTTTGGTTTCCGGTTGCGTTAGGGTGAGCCAGTCGCGGTTCATATCAAATAAGTAATGGTTGGTACGGCCATTGGGCCAAGGTTCATTATGCTCAGCTGAAATACGGTCGTCAGCGGCAACTAAGCCAAGGGTGGCATAATAACGGGACACAAAGCGAGCACGGCCATCTGGATTTTGTAACGGATCAAAGTAAATCACGGTATTAGCAAGTAGTTCTTTGGTGTCGTTATCTTGGTTGGCAAGTAAGTGCCAAGCAGTTGCCATAGCCGAGTCGGCAGGAGAAATTTCGTTACCGTGAACTGAGCTGGCAATCCACACGCTGGAAGGTTGCTCGGCAATAATTTTCTTTGCTTCATTAGTATTGGTCGTGCGTGGGTCGGCTAAGCGACGCATGTTTTCTTCTAAGTGAGCCAATTTGGCAATATTCTCTGCGCTTGATATAGCCACATAAAAAAGCGGCCGACCTTCCCAAGTACGAGCGTACTCAAGCATTTTTATTTGCTCTGGGTGTGCCTGCACTAAGGCACGAAAATAAGTATGAATCGCTTCTGGTGACGAAATACGTTCGCCGCTGGCATACCCCAATACTTGTTCAAGTGTTGGGGTTGCTTGGCGATAGTTAGCGTTTTCATACCAATAAGGCACGCTTTCAACGGCATCTACTGTACTGGCAAATAGGGGAGTGCTTAATAAGGGCAGCGCAATAAAAAGTGAACGCGCAAGCAGCGATTTCCGGCCTGTCATTGAAGGTAATGTATTCATAAGTATCCTTGTTTAACGCTTTAACTGACTGTGAGCCTGTGCAATTGCAATGAGCAGGCTTTCAGAGTCATGGCGATGTTCAGTGTCTTGTTCTGCTTTAACAGTGTTGATGACTGGAATATGAGTTATTTCAGTTGTGTTAGGGCTAATAACGGCATTTATTTTTGTACCTTGTAGATGCTGTTCAAGCCAGTTAAGCCGCTCAAGTGTGGTTAAGCGTCCAGCAGGACTGTTTTCTGCAACCAGATTATCAACATAAATAATCTGCGCCCCTGATTGCGCGATAGCATGCTGTATATCGTCGATTAGTAACGGGGGCATAACGGAAGTAAGAAAGCTGCCTGGGCCTAATAAAATAAGTTCACTGTTAAGAATATGCTCAAGCACCTCGGGTGTGGCTTCCACTTGGGGGCTTAAACTGAGTCGAGACGGCATATGCGCAAGTGCATCAATACGAATTTCACCAAAACAATGCATATTTTCTAATGTATCGGCAACCAAGTCGGTGGGGGTTTCCGACATGGGCAATACACGG
>Ga0209075_1003336_pt1 | contig 13454 bp, 14 predicted proteins | sample Stecom2011_FD_187523 | JGI IMG/M metagenome (GOLD analysis project Ga0209075, IMG submission 187523) | Agricultural soil microbial communities from Utah to study Nitrogen management - Steer compost 2011 (SPAdes) (version 2) | ecosystem: Environmental > Terrestrial > Soil > Agricultural land... | reverse complement strand
GGTGGCAGCTGACTGGTGGTTTCCAGCGGGTTGCAGGCCCAGCCGCGGCCGTCACTGCTTGGGCGGCACTCGACCTGGCTGGCAGCCAGACTGGATGCCGGCTGGGCCAACAGCAGTCCGCTGGCCAGCAACAGGGAGAATGTGGGGCGAAACGGAGGTCTTTGGTTGGCCATTATAATTGTCCGGGCTTCCAGTCGGTCGTACAGGTCGCGATGACTCGGTGAGCTCTGCGAGGTAAATGCAACATGGGCTGCTTCTACTTATAGAGATCGTGGATAATAAAGCATTGTTGGGCAGCAGAGCCAGCGCCGTACCAGCGTGACTGTCGCCTGTGCGAGCTAATCGACCTTCGCGGTCCCTAGGAGCTGAATGATGGATGCAAGACGACGTCTGCTGGATACCTGGTTGCCTGAGGCGCTGCTGCAGGCACAGCAGACAACAGGCTGGTCGCTGCGTTCCGGTGAGTTGTCGCCGGCCAGCAGTGATGCCAGCTTCCGGCGTTACTTCCGCTGGCATGACGGGCAGCACAGCCTGATCATCATGGACGCGCCGCCACCGCAGGAGGATGTGCGTCCATTCATGCGTATCGCCGCTCTGCTGGCCGAAGCAGGTGTGCATACGCCGGCGATCCTGGCGGCCGATCCCGCGCAGGGGTTCCTGCTGCTCGAGGATCTCGGCACCCATACCTACCTTGAAAGCATCCAGGCTGGGGTCAGCGATGCGGAACTCGAGCGCATGTATGCCGGGGCCATTGCCGTGCTCATCCGCTGGCAGCTGGCGAGCCGTCCGGGGGAGTTGCCCGAGTACGACGAGGCGGTACTGCGGCGCGAGCTGCAGCTGTTCCCCGACTGGTTTGTCGCTCACCACCTGCAGCGCGAGCTGAGTGCCGAGCAGGCTGCGGACTGGGACGCCCTGTGCAGGACGCTGCTCGATTCGCATCTGGCGGAAAGCCGGGTGTTCGTGCACCGGGACTACATGCCGCGCAACCTGATGACTACCACTGGTGAGCCGGGTGTGCTGGACTTTCAGGATGCCCTCTACGGTCCGGCCAGCTATGACATTACCTCGCTGCTGGCCGACGCCTTCTTTCACCTGCCGCTGCAAGAGCGCGATCGCTGGCTGCGTCGTTACTGGGAACAGGCGCGGGCCGCTGGGGTACCGCTGCCCGAGCAGTTCGAAGTGTTTCACGGGCAGTCGCGGCTCATGGGCGTGCAACGGCATCTCAAGGTGCTGGGCATTTTCGCCCGGATCCGTTACCGCGACGGCAAGCCGCGCTACCTGGAGGATGCGCCGCGCTTCGTTCAGTACCTGCGCGATGCCTGTGCCGGCGATGGGCGCCTGCAGCCGCTGACGCGACTGCTGGACAGTCTGGGGCTGTAATCCATGAAGGCAATGATCCTCGCCGCTGGCAAGGGAGAGCGCATGCGTCCCCTGACCCTGCATACCCCGAAGCCGCTGTTGCCGGTGGGTGGCAAGCCGCTGATCCAATGGCACATCGAACGTCTTGCCCGGGCTGGCTTGCGGGAGCTGGTCATCAACCACGCCTGGCTTGGCGAGCAGCTGGAGGCACGGCTGGGTGACGGTACCGACCTTGGCGTGCGCATCCGCTGGTCCGCCGAAGACGAGCCCCTGGAAACCGCCGGCGGCATCCGCCGTGCCTTGCCCCTGCTGGGTGAACAGCCCTTCGTGCTGGTAAACGGGGACGTCTGGACCGATTTCGATTTTGCCCGACTGCAGCTGCCGACCGGCATGCTGGCCCACCTGGTACTGGTGGACAACCCGCCCTTCAAGGCCGCCGGCGACTTCCTGCTGCAGGGCGGGCGCATTGCCAACCCGGGCGCCGGAGAGCAGGCCGATGCCATGACCTACAGCGGTATTTCCATCCTGTCCCCGCGCCTGTTCGACGGGCTCGGTGAGGGGCCGCAGCCACTGGCGCCGCTGTTGCGCCGAGCGGCGGAGCAGGGGCTGGTCAGCGGTGAGCGGCATACCGGGTGCTGGGTGGATGTGGGGACGCCGGAACGCCTGCAGCAGGTCGATCAACTGGCCCGGGAAACCTGAGATGCTCTGGCCGCTGACGCTGGGAGGAATAGCGCTGGGCGCCGTGGTGGCAGGCGTGTCCGGGGCTATCCTCGGCGGCATTCTCGGGCATGCCCTGGATCGTCACTGGCAGCTGCGGCGCTGGTCCGATCTGCTCCAGCGTCTTGGGCTGCGGCCCGATTTCGAACAGGTGCTGTTCCTCTGTCTCGGACGCATCGCCAAGGCGGATGGCCAGGTAACTCAGCAGCACCTGCAGCTGGCCCGTGAGTTGATGCAGCAATACCGTCTGGACGAATCCCAGCGACTGGCCGCCATGCGTGCCTTCAATCAGGGCAAGCAGCAGGCGCGGCGAGTCGAGCGCGCGGTCGAGCGTCTGTTCCGTCAGCAGCCGGCGCGCAGTGCCGAGCTGCTCGACGGTGGCTGGCGCATGGCTCTGATACACGGCCGGGTAGGGCGGGCGGGCCTGCTGCTGGATGACTGGGCGCAACGCGCGGGCCTGGGCAAGGCCGAGCAGCAGCGTCTGCGTCAGCGGCATCAGCGTCGTCAGACGGGGGCTGCCGCGCCGGCGCGCACCACGGGCAGTCTGCAGCAAGCGGCGCGGCTGCTGGGAGTGGAGCTGGACAGCAGCCCCGAACAGATCAAGCGCGCCTACCGCCGGCAGCTCAGCCGGCATCATCCGGATAAGTTGATAGGTACCGGTGCCAGTGAGGCGAAGCTGGCCGAGGCCAGTGAGCGGGTGCATCAGATCCAGCAGGCCTACGAAAGGCTGCGTCGGTATCACGGTATCCGCTGAGTGTGCCTCCTGCCACACCGCGGACGAGCCGGACGAGCTGGTGTTCGTCCCTCCCGGGGCTGGAGCTCGTCGCTCCCGGAGGAGCTGGGCATGGTAGAATGGCCCGGTTCCGATCACTCCCCTGAGGTCTGCCATGCCTGATTACGCGATTGCCCCGTCCATTCTGTCCGCCGATTTCGCCCGCCTCGGGGAAGATGTGGATCGGGTGCTGGCGGCGGGTGCTGACATTGTCCACTTCGATGTAATGGACAACCATTACGTGCCCAACCTCACCATAGGTCCCATGGTCTGCAGTGCCCTGCGCAAATACGGCGTGTCGGCGCCAATCGACGTCCATCTGATGGTGCGGCCGGTGGATCGCATCATCGGCGACTTTCTGGAGGCGGGGGCCAGTTACATCACCTTCCACCCGGAAGCCAGCGACCATATCGACCGATCCCTGCAGCTGATCCGCGATGGCGGCGCCAAAGCCGGGCTGGTATTCAATCCGGCGACCCCGCTGGATGTGCTCAGGTACGTGATGGACAAGGTCGACATGATCCTGCTGATGAGCGTCAACCCCGGCTTCGGCGGGCAGAAGTTCATCCCCACCACCCTGGACAAGCTGCGCGAGGCGCGAGCGCTGATTGACGCCAGCGGGCGTGATATCCGTCTGGAAGTGGACGGCGGGGTCAACACCCAGAACATCCGCCAGATTGCGGAGGCCGGGGCCGACACCTTCGTGGCCGGCTCGGCCATCTTCAATGCACCGGACTACAAGGCGGTGATTGACCAGATGCGTGCTGAACTGGCCCAGGTCCAGCGTTGACATGAACGCCCTTATGCGCCTGTTCGACGGGGCGCTGCCGCAACTGGTGATGTTCGATCTGGACGGCACCCTGGTGGATTCGGTGCCGGATCTGGCGGCGGCGGTAGACCATATGCTGGCGCTGCGCGGCAGGCCGCCTGCCGGCGTCGAGCGGGTGCGTGACTGGGTCGGCAATGGCGCGCTGGTGCTGGTGCGCCGTGCCCTGGCTGGTAGCCTCGCGCATGATGGGGTAGGTGAGGCTGAGGCCCGGGCAGCGCTGGATGATTTCTTCGAGGCCTACTCCGGTGATCACAGCGCCACCGCTGTATACCCCGGGGTAATGCCGTTCCTGGCCTGGTTGCGCGAGCGTGGCGTGGCACTGGCAGTGATAACCAACAAGCCCGGGCAGTTTGTGGCCCCGATTCTCGAGGAAAAGGGGCTGGGGGATTTCGACTGGATCATCGGAGGCGACACCCTGCCGGTGAAAAAGCCGGATCCGGCAGGCCTGCTGCATGTGATGCGGGCCGCTGGCGCCGCTCCCGATCGCAGCCTGTTTATCGGTGATTCGCGCAACGATGTACTGGCGGCGCGCGCGGCCGGTGTCACCGTGGTGGCGGTGGATTACGGCTACAACCACGGCCGGCCGGTGGCGGCAGAGGGCCCCGACCTGCTGGTTGATTCGCTCGCAGCGCTCATATAGTCTTGTCCCGTTACACACCTTCGATAGATGGATCAGCCGTGTTTGTCAGCAACCGCATACTGATGGGAATCCTGAAAGCGCTCGCGCGCTGGCGTTGGCGTTCCTGACAGTGCTTTGCCCGCCACCGCTGCGGGTACCGGTTTGCATGTGACTTTCACCCGCCCCATGAGGCTGATCATGAATCAAAACGAATTTCTCCGTCTGGCCGCCCAGGGTTTCAACCGCATTCCCGTGGTGCGCGAAGTGCTGGCCGACATGGACACCCCCCTGTCCACCTACCTGAAACTGGCCGATGCGCCCTATTCCTACCTGCTCGAATCAGTGCAGGGCGGCGAGAAATGGGGGCGTTACTCCATCATCGGCCTGCCGGCCCGTACCGTGCTCAAGGTGCAGGGTCGTACTGCCCGGATCCAGGTCGATGGCGTCCTCACCGAGCAGCATGAGTGCGAGGATCCGCTGGCCTTCGTCGAGCAGTTCAAGGCCCGTTACCGGGTGCCGGACATTTCCGGGCTGCCGCGCTTCAACGGCGGTCTGGTGGGCTATTTCGGTTATGACTGTGTGCGCTATGTGGAGCCGCGACTGGCAAGATCGGTCAATCCCGATCCACTGGGCAACCCGGATATCCTGCTGATGGTTTCCGATGAGGTGGTGGTATTCGATAACCTTGCCGGCAAGCTGCATGTGATAGTGCTGGCCGACACCGGCGCGGATGACGCCTTTGCCCAGGCCAACCAGCGGCTGGAGCAGCTGCTGCGGCAACTGACTGCGCCCTTCACTCCGCGTCCGGGCCTGAACCTGACGGCGGTGGCCGAACGGGAGCCGGAGTACCGCGCCAGCTTCAGTCGGGAGGACTATCAGAACGCGGTGCGGCGCATCAAGGAGTACATCCTCGCCGGCGACTGCATGCAGGTGGTGCCCTCCCAGCGCATGAGCATCGACTTCAGCGCTGCACCCATCGACCTCTATCGCGCCCTGCGCAGCCAGAATCCCACTCCCTACCTGTACTTCTTCAATCTCGACGATTTCCATGTGGTCGGCAGCTCCCCGGAGGTGCTGGTGCGCGTGGAAGATGGCGAGGTTACTGTCCGTCCCATCGCCGGCACCCGCCCCCGGGGTGCCACCGAGGAGGCCGACCTGGCGCTGGAGCAGGACCTGCTGTCCGATGCCAAGGAGCTGGCCGAGCACCTGATGCTCATCGATCTGGGGCGCAATGATGTGGGTCGTGTATCGCAGATCGGCCAGGTGCGGGTGACCGAGCAGATGGTGATCGAGCGCTATTCCAACGTCATGCATATCGTCTCCAACGTGCAGGGCCGGCTGCGTCCCGAGCTGACCGCCATGGACGCCCTGCGCGCCATTCTTCCGGCGGGCACCCTGTCCGGGGCGCCGAAGATCCGGGCGATGGAAATCATCGACGAGCTGGAGCCGGTCAAACGCGGCGTCTATGGTGGCGCGGTCGGCTACTGGGCCTGGAACGGCAACATGGACACCGCCATCGCCATCCGCACGGCCGTGATCAAGAACGGTGAGTTGCACGTGCAGGCCGGTGCCGGCATCGTCGCCGACTCCGTGCCGGAAACCGAGTGGGAAGAAACCATCAGCAAGCGCCGCGCCATGTTCCGTGCGGTGGCGCTGGCCGAGACGACCATGCAGTGAGGGGAACGTCATGTTATTGATGATCGACAACTACGATTCCTTCACCTGGAATCTGGTGCAGTACTTCGGCGAGCTGGGTGCCGAGATCAAGGTGGTGCGCAACGATGAGCTGAGCGTGGCCGAGATCGAAGCGCTGCAGCCCGAACGCATAGTCGTCTCCCCCGGCCCCTGCACGCCCAACGAGGCTGGGGTATCGGTGCCGGTACTCAAGCACTTTGCCGGCAGGCTGCCGATCCTGGGCGTCTGCCTCGGCCACCAGAGCATCGGCCAGGCCTTCGGCGGCGAGGTGGTGCGTGCCCGCCAGGCCATGCACGGCAAGACCAGTCCGGTGTATCACAGTGATCAGGGAGTATTCGCCGGCTTGGCCAATCCCCTCACCGTCACCCGCTACCACTCGCTGGTGGTAAGCCGTGACAACCTGCCGGACTGTCTGGAAATCACCGCCTGGACGCAGCATGCGGACGGCTCGATGGACGAGATCATGGGCCTGCGTCATCGCCGGTACATGATCGAGGGTGTGCAGTTCCACCCCGAATCCATCCTCAGCGAACAGGGCCACGAGTTACTGGCCAACTTCTTAAAACAGCAGGGCGGAATGCGCAGCTGACGAATCAGGAGAGTCATAATGGACATCACCACAGCACTGGCCAGGGTCGTTGATCACATCGACCTGTCCACCGAGGAAATGCAGGACGTCATGCGGCAGATCATGACTGGACAGTGCACCGACGCCCAGATTGGCGGTTTTCTCGTTGCCCTGCGCATGAAAAGCGAAAGCCTGGATGAAATCACCGGTGCGGCGCTGGCCATGCGCGAGCTGGCGTCGGGGGTATCCATCCAGGGCGAGCATCTGGTCGATACCTGTGGCACCGGTGGTGATGGCGCCAACATCTTCAACGTGTCCTCAGCTGCAGCCTTTGTGGTTGCCGCAGCGGGCGGCCAGGTGGCCAAGCACGGCAACCGCGCGGTGTCCGGCAAGAGTGGCAGCGCCGACCTGCTGGAAGCCGCCGGCATCAACCTGAACCTGACCCCCGAGCAGGTGGCCCGCTGCGTCGAGCATGTCGGCGTGGGATTCATGTTCGCCCCGGCGCACCATGGCGCCATGAAGTACGCCGTCGGCCCGCGGCGCGAGCTGGGCCTGCGTACCCTGTTCAACATGCTCGGGCCGATGACCAACCCGGCCGGGGTCAAGCGTCAGGTGATCGGCGTGTTCAACAAGGCGCTGTGCCGACCCATGGCCGAAGTGCTGCGCCGGCTCGGCAGCGAGCATGTGCTGGTGGTGCATTCGCGCGACGGGCTGGACGAGATCAGCATCGCCGCCCCGACCCATATCGCCGAGCTGAAGAACGGTGAGGTCAGCGAATACCAGATCAGTCCCGAGGAGCTCGGCATCAAGAGCCGCAGTCTGATCGGCCTGACCGTGGAAGGCCCGGCCGAGTCCCTGACCCTGATCCGCGATGCGCTGGGCAAGCGCACCACCGAGAACGGTGAAAAGGCCGCGGACATGATCATCCTCAACGCCGGTGCGGCGCTCTATGCGGCAGATGTAGCCTCGTCGCTGCGCGAGGGTGTGGAGCTGGCCTCGGATGCGCTCTACTCCGGCATGGCCCGGGAGAAAATGGCGGAGCTGGCCGCTTTTACCGAAGTATTCCGTGAGGAGGCACTGCAGAAATGAGCCTGCCTACCATTCTGGAAAACATCGTTGCCCGTAAATATGAGGAAGTGCGGGAAAACCGCGCCAGGGTGTCCCTGGATGACCTTCAGCGTCAGGCCGCATCAGCCGATGCGCCGCGGGGCTTTGCCCGGGCACTGCGGGCGCAGGCGCAGGCGCGTCAGCCAGCGGTGATCGCCGAGATCAAGAAGGCCTCGCCCAGCAAGGGCGTGATCCGCGAGGACTTCAACCCGGCGCAGATCGCGGTCAGCTATGAGCAGGGCGGTGCTGCCTGCCTGTCGGTGCTGACCGATATCGACTTCTTTCAGGGCAGCCCGGAGTACCTCCAGCAGGCCCGTGCGGCCTGTGCGCTGCCGGTCATCCGCAAGGACTTTCTGGTCGATCCCTACCAGGTGGTGGAAGCCCGGGCCATGGGCGCCGATTGCATTCTGCTGATCGTAGCCTCGCTCGAGGATGCCCAGATGGCCGAACTGAATGCGGCGGCGGTGGAGCTGGGCATGGATGTGCTGGTAGAAGTGCACGACGCCCCGGAGTTGGAGCGCGCGCTGGCACTGGACACCCCGCTGGTGGGGGTCAACAACCGCAACCTGCATGACTTCAGCGTGTCACTCGATACCACGCTGGAGCTGCTGCCACGGATTCCGGCCGACCGGCTGGCGGTCACCGAAAGCGGCATCCTCTCCCGGGCCGATGTGGAGCTGATGCTGGACAACGGCGTCTACAGCTTCCTCGTTGGCGAGGCTTTCATGCGCGCCGAGGATCCTGGCACCGAGCTCAAGCGCCTGTTCTTCCCCGGCTGAGCACACTCCTTTCTTTCAGCTAGTCTCATGACATGATCGGTGCAGTGGCAAGTCCACTGCACGGATCGCTGTTCCATTTGCGACCGTGGTCATATCGAATTATCAGATCGGTTGAAGCCAGTATTTGCGCTTTTTCTATCGCCCAGGCGATGTATGATCTTGGCAAAGGTTACAGGGAGCATCCGCCATGCACTGGAAGAACACCGCAACCCGTTATGGTCTGGTGGCCATAGTTCTGCACTGGGTGGTTGCCGTGACGGTTATAGGTCTGGCCATCCTGGGTTTGTGGATGGTCGATCTGAGTTACTACAGCCCCTATTACCGCAGTGCGCCTTTCTGGCACAAGAGTATCGGCCTGGCGCTGTTTGCGGTACTGGTGCTGCGGATTCTCTGGCGCTTGTTCACGCCGCGTCCTGCCCATCTGCCCAATCACAGGCGCTGGGAGAGGATCAGCGCTGCGCTGGTGCATGCTCTGCTATACCTGATGCTGTTCGTGATCCTCATCAGCGGCTATCTGATTTCCACCGCCAAGGGGCAGGGCATCAGCTTCTTCGGCTGGTTCGAGGTGCCGGCGACCCTGACCGGGTTGCCGAGCCAGGCTGATCGGGCCGGGCAGATACATTACTGGATGGCAATGGCAGTACTGGCGCTGGCAGGGTTACATGCCCTGGGCGCCCTGAAGCACCACTTTCTTGACCGTGACGACACGCTGCGCCGGATGCTCGGCCTGCGCCCTCGTCATCTGACTGATAGACAGGAGTAACTGTATGAAGAAGATTGTTGCCGGCATTGCACTGGGTAGTCTGATGGCAGTATCCGGTTCGCTGCTGGCCGCCGATTATGTGATCGACAAGGAAGGCCAGCACGCCTTCATCAACTTCAAGACCGGCCACATGGGCTTCAGCGTTCTGCATGGGCGCTTCAATGACTTTGACGGCACCTTCAGCTGGGACGCCGCCAAGCCCGAAGAGAGCAAGGTCGAAGTGACCATCAACACCGCCAGCGTGGACTCCAACCACGCCGAGCGTGACAAGCACCTGCGCAGCCCGGACTTCCTCAATGTGGACAAGCATCCGCAGGCCACCTTTGTCTCCACCGGTGTGGAAGTGACTGGCGAGAATACCGCCAGGGTCACCGGCGACTTCACCTTCAACGGTGTGACCAAGCCGGTGGTGATCGACGCGCAGTTCATTGGTGAAGGCGAGGATCCCTGGGGCGGCTACCGCGCCGGCTTTGTCGGTACTACCAGCATCAAGCTGGCTGACTACAACGTATCGATGGACCTTGGTCCGGCCTCTGCGGTGGTTGATCTGGATCTGACCATCGAGGGTGTGCGCAAGTAACCTCTGCGGCAGTAACCAGGGGCGAGCTTCGGCTCGCCTTTTTTATGCAGGAATTCCCGCTTCTCCGATTGCACCAGCGGAGCGGTCTCTGGTAGCATTGCAAACAATAACTATTCTCACTATTGCTTAGCAGGGGTGATCATGCTGCCAGCTGTTTCCCGTTTTGCCGCGGTATCGGGTATCTGTGTTTCCATGCTGTTCGGCGCCGCGCAGGTGCAGGCCGAGTCCGTCACCATCAGTCACTCCAGCGGCCAGACCGAGGTGCCGGTGCAGCCGCAGAAGGCGGTAGTACTGGACTGGTCGACGCTGGATACGCTGGCACAGCTGGGGGTGACTGTGGCCGGTATTCCATCCGGCAATCCGCCGGAAGTGCTCAGGCAATACCGGGAGGGCGAGTTTATCCGAGCCGGCAGCCTGTTCGAGCCTGATCTGGAAGTGCTGCGCACTGCCCAGCCTGATCTGATCATTCTCGGCCGTCGCGCCCAGGGCAAGTACGAGGAAGTCTCGGCCTTCGGCACCACCATCGACCTGACCCCCGATCCCAACGACCTGCTGGGCAGCGTGGAACGCAACACCTTGCTGCTGGGCGAGATCTTCGGCAAGCAGGAGCGGGCGGCTGAGCTGGTCGCTCAGCTCAAGGCGTCGGTGGACGAGCTGCGTGCGCTCACAGCCAAACAGGGGGATGGCCTGCTGATCCTCACCACCGGTGGCAAGATGGCAGCCTTTGGCAAGGGCACCCGCTTCGGCCTCATCCATGATGTCTTCGGTGTCGAACAGGCGGTTGCCGAGCTCAAGGCCGGCCGCCATGGTCAGGCGGTATCCTTCGAGTTTCTGCTGGAGGCCGATCCGGACTGGCTGTTCGTCATGGATCGGGATGCGGCCATCGGCCGGGAAGGCACCGCAGCCGCCGAGCTGATGGACAACGAACTGGTCAAGGCGACCAGTGCCGGCAGCAAGGGTCAGATCGTCTACCTCGACCCGGCCAGCTGGTACCTGCTGGACAACAGCGGTATCGGGGTGATGCAGGCCAGTGTGGACGAGCTCATCAAGGTGTTCTCCGCCGCCGCTGCGCGGTAATCGACCCCGCAAAGGACGCTGGCGAAACCCCATTCCTGCTCCGGTCGGGAATGGGGTTTCCTGTTGCAGGTAGAGTGCATGACTGATTCCCGTTTTTCTCCTTCGAGGGCGTCTCGCGCCGGCGCCCTCTGGCTGTTGCTGTTGTTGGCCCTGGTGCTGGTTCTGGCAGTATGCAGCCTGAACGTCGGCGCCAGCCGGCTGAACCTGCTCAATGTATTGACCGCCGACCCGGATGACCGGGTCTCGAAGATCCTGTTCGCCAGTCGGCTGCCGCGCACCCTGGCGCTGATTCTGGCCGGTGCGGCGCTGGCGGTCGCCGGCGCCATACTGCAGATGATGGCGCGCAACCGGCTGGTGGATACCTCGACCACGGGCCCCATGGCGGCTGCGGCGCTGGGCATGCTGGTGCTGGCCATTGCGCTGCCGGACGGCCTGCCTTTGTGGGCGCGCTTTCTGCTGGTCAGTGGTTTCGCCGCCGGCGGCATTCTGCTGTTTCTCGGTGTACTGCAGCGCATCCCCCTGCGCTCGGCGCTGATAGTGCCGCTGGTTGGATTGATCATCGCCGGCGTGGTGCATGCCGGCAGTGGCCTGATCGCCCATCATTTCGATCTGTCCCAGTCGCTGCGTGCCTGGAACAGCGGCGATTTCTCCGCGGTGTTGCGCGGTCGTTACGAGCTGCTGTGGGTGGCGGCGGGGCTGACGCTGGCTGCCATGCTGCTGGCCGACCGCTTTACCGTGATCGGCATGGGGCGGGATTTTGCGGTGAATATCGGCGTCAACTATGGGTTGCTGATGGCCATCGGCGTGGCGCTGGTGGCCATGATCGTCGGCAGCGTGGTGGTCACCGCCGGGGTGATCCCCTTCATCGGACTGGTGGCACCCAATGTGGTGCGGGTGCTGACCGGCGACAACCTGCGGCGGGCGGTGCCCATGATTGCGCTGCTGGGGGCGGCCATTCTGCTGGCGGCCGATCTGCTCGGGCGGCTGCTGATCCATCCCTATGAGGTGCCCTCATCCAACCTGCTGTCGATTGCCGGCTGCGTGGTATTTCTCGCGGTCCTGCTGCACGGGAGGAAGCAATGGTCCTGACCCTGTGGCGACAACCCGCCGTGCGGGTACTGCTGCTGGCGATAGCGGCGGTGCTCTGCTTGCTTGGCTTCATGACCATCAATGTCCAGACCGACTGGGCCTTCATCCTGCAGCACAGGGGCAGCCGCCTGCTGGCGTTGCTGCTGGCGGCCAGCGCCATCGGCCTGTCCACCGTGCTGTTCCAGACCATCACCCACAGCCGGCTGCTGACGCCGGCCCTGATGGGCTTTGATGTGCTCTTTGTACTGGTCAACACCCTGGTGCTGCTGATCTTCGGTGGGGCGGAGCTGGCCGGTTGGCCGAACTCGCTGCGGGTCGGGCTGCAGATGCTGCTCATGGTGGGGCTGGCGTTGTTGCTGTTTCGCCTGCTGTTTTCCGGTTCAGTGCGCAGCCTGCACCTGATGATCCTGCTGGGCATGCTGGCCGGCATGCTGTTCCGCGAATTGTCGGAGCTGGGTGCCCGGGTGCTGGACCCGAGCGAGTTCGGTATCAGCAGCGGTGTGCGCCAGGCCAGTTTCAGCCGGGTCAATACCGAACTGCTGGCGGTCAGCGCCGTGGCCCTGACCCTTGGCGGGCTGTTGCTGCTGCGCTGGCGGCGCTATCTGGATGTGCTGTCGCTGGGCCGGGATATTGCGGTGAATCTGGGCGTGGCCCATGGCCGTGTGGTGCTGGGCATCATGGCAGTGGTCGCCATCATGGTGTCGGTGGCTACGGTACTGGTCGGCCCGACCCTGTTCTTCGGCCTGCTGATTGCCAACCTGGCCTACTGGATCACCGGCACCCAGCGCCATCGGTGGACGCTCCCGGCCAGCGTGCTGGCGGGCATCATCTGCCTGGTCGGTGGTCAGGTACTGCTGGAGCAGTTGCTGGCCTCAACCCTGCCGCTGGCACTGGTCATCGAGTTGGCCGGCGGCCTGTTATTCATAGCGCTGTTGTTGCGTGGAGTCAGACAATGATTGAAACCCGGGGCGTATCCAAGCGCTACGGCGATACCCTGGTGGTGGATGATGTCAGCCTGAGCATTCCCAAGGGCGGTTTCACCTCCATCATAGGTCCGAACGGGGCGGGCAAGTCGACGCTGCTGTCGATGATCAGCCGCCTGACACCCATGAACGCCGGTTCGGTAGTGGTGGATGGCATGGACGTTACCCGTACACCGGGCAATGTGCTGGCCCGGCGCTTGTCGATCCTGCGCCAGGACAATCAGACCAGCCTGCGCCTGAGCGTGCGGGATCTGGTGGCTTTCGGTCGCTTTCCGCACTCGGGCGGCCGCCTCACCGCCGAGGACCTGCGCCATGTGGATGAGGCCATGGAGTATCTGCAGCTGCACGAATACCGCGACAGGCCGATTGATGAACTGTCCGGCGGCCAGCGCCAGCGTGCCTATGTGGCCATGGTCATGTGCCAGGACACCGACTACGTGCTGCTCGACGAACCGCTGAACAACATCGACATGCGCTTTGCCGTGGACATGATGCAGCTGCTGCGCCGCGCGGCGGA
>Ga0209075_1003335_pt1 | contig 13454 bp, 11 predicted proteins | sample Stecom2011_FD_187523 | JGI IMG/M metagenome (GOLD analysis project Ga0209075, IMG submission 187523) | Agricultural soil microbial communities from Utah to study Nitrogen management - Steer compost 2011 (SPAdes) (version 2) | ecosystem: Environmental > Terrestrial > Soil > Agricultural land... | reverse complement strand
GGCTTACTTTATTTCGAAATATTGGATTGGAGAGTTTAAAATCGGTAATACGATTGCCAAGACCATTCATCCGGTCGCTTCAAACGGAGCCGATTTGATTACGCTCGAAGTAATTTTCGCAGGACTTATTGCAGCAATTCTTTGGAATTTACTTACTTGGAAATTCGGAATTCCTTCTTCATCTTCACATACACTAATTGGAGGTTTCATAGGTGCAGCACTTATGCATGCTTATATGGTTGATGCTAATTTGAATGATGTCGTAAATTATGCAAAAGTACTTCCTATTATTGCTTTTATTTTCCTTGCCCCTACAATTGGTTTATTTATAGCTCACTTGCTCACAGTCGCCATTATGTGGATTTGCAGAAAAACCACACCACACAGAGCTGATAAGTGGTTCAGACGTTTACAATTAGTATCTTCAGCTCTTTTCAGTCTAGGTCACGGAGCCAACGATGCTCAAAAAGTAATGGGTATTATTGGAGCAGCTGTAATTTTTTATCATCTTGATGCAGGGCATACAGACTGGATTCAATTAGCCGAACCAGACAGATTCGGATATTTTGTAGATGAATGGGCTTGGGTTCCTTTTACATCCTTCTTAATTATCGGTTTAGGAACTATGAGCGGTGGTTGGAAAATCGTAAAAACCATGGGGTCTAAAATCACCAAAGTAACTTCGCTGGAAGGAGTTGCTGCAGAAACCTCTGGCGCAATCACCCTTTATGTTTCTGAACACTTCGGAATCCCGGTTTCGACTACACATACCATTACGGGTAGTATCATCGGGGTTGGAGCTACAAAACGCGTGTCAGCCGTACGTTGGGGAGTAACCATCAAGCTACTTTGGGCTTGGGTACTTACTATCCCGATTTCGGCTATCGTAGCTGGATTAGTATACCTTTTGGTTCGTTGGTTTTAAAGTTAGTTTGAGTTAAATATAGTTTAAGAAGAGGCTTTTTTGCCTCTTTTTTGTTGTATGGTTTATTATAAAACACAAAAAGCTGTCTCAAATTGAAACAGCTTTCTATTATTTAATTAAAAATCAGTTATCCATTATATTTCTGTAGGGCATCTTTCAAGATTGCTACAGAACGAATCAAATCTTCTTTTTTGAGTACATAAGCAATACGTACTTCATCCATTCCTGCTCCCGGAGTAGAATAGAATCCGCTTGCCGGAGCTACCATCACAGTTTCTCCGTTAAGGTCGTAGCTCTCTAGCAACCATCTTGCGAAGTCATCGGCATTTTTAACAGGAAGTTTTGCGATACAGTAAAAAGCACCTTTTGGCAAGGCTACCTTTACTCCATCAATCTTTCTAAGCTCAGCAATCAAGGTATCTCGTCGGTCTTTGTATTCTGCAATAACTTCGTCAAAATATGATTGTGGAGTGTCTAGAGCTGCTTCACTGGCAATTTGCTCATAAGTTGGTGGGCTCAAACGAGCTTGAGCAAACTTTAGAGCGGTGCTCATCACCTCTTTGTTTTTAGAAACAATACATCCAATTCTCGCTCCACACATGCTGTAACGCTTAGAAACCGAATCAATCATAATCGCATTTTGCTCAATGCCTTCGATATTCAATACAGAATAGTGTTTTACTCCTTCGTCATACGTAAACTCTCTGTACACCTCATCAGCGATAAGGAAAAGGTCGTACTTCTTCACAATTGAAGCTAGTTTTTCTAACTCTTCTTTCGAATACAAATAACCGGTTGGGTTACCCGGATTACAAATTAGAATTGCCTTGGTTTTCGGAGTAATTAATTTTTCGAAATCTTCGATTGGAGGCAAAGCAAAATCAGTTTCAATACCCGAGATTACCGGCACAACTTTAATTCCAGAAGCGGTGGCAAAACCGTTGTAGTTTGCATAAAATGGCTCAGGAATAATGATTTCGTCATCTGTATCCATGATCGTTCCCATAGCAAACATCAACGCTTCTGACCCTCCGGTAGTGATAATGATATCTTGAGGTTCAACAGGCAATCCTGTTTTTTTGTAGTAAGCCGAAAGCTTGTTTCTGTAACTCTCAAAACCTGCTGAGTGGCTGTATTCTAATACCTCAATATTTGTATTTTTAATAGCATCTAGGGCAACTTGTGGGGTTTTGATGTCCGGCTGCCCGATGTTTAGGTGATATACTTTATGTCCTTTTTTTTTAGCTTGTTCCGCAAAAGGAACCAGTTTTCTGATAGGTGATTCAGGCATTTGCTGCCCTTTGATAGAAATTTTAGGCATGGTTTATTTTTTTTATAATGGTGGCAAAGTTAATGATTTTTCGGTTAGCATTACTGTATATCAGTCCATAGAGAATTTATACTTTCTCTAAGCTATCCAAAGACACTTGCGACGTAAACATTCCGTAGTTCACGATGGCTTTGTTTTTCTCGATTTTATCAATAGTTCCCAAAGCTTTTCCGTCAATCATTCTTACCCTATCCCCCACTTTGAGCGGAATCTTCGGTTTGTTTTTCTCTTCTTCTCTTTTCTTAGCTTTTTCTTCTTTTTTTTGCTCTCTGATGATTTTAACCTCGGCCTCTACTTCTTTAAGGAGTTTTTTCTGCGCTGCTTCTTTTTGTTTTTTCTCTTTCGGAAGCAATTTCTTGCGTTTAGAATTCTCAATCTCCACAGTTTTGAGCAATTCTCCTATAAGTGTTTTTTTGTCTTTGTTGTTGAAGTATTTCTCGGCTAAGTCATCGAGCTTTTGCCCTAAGTAAATCAAACGTTGGTTAGCGTCAAAGAGTTCCTGATAGCTCTCTAACTTTTGTCTGATTTTTTGGTTCATATCCTCCATTTTCTTGCTCTCTTCTCTTGCCTTGATTTCTTCTTCTTTCAAGGTTTGCGAAGTTTTCTCAAGTTTAGAGCGCTCCTTCTGAAGCGTAGCAATTGTCTTGTCAAAACGAACTTTTGATTTCTCTATCTTCTTTTTGGCTCTGTTAATAAGACCATACGGAATTCCGTTTTTCTGAGCCACTTCAAAAGTAAACGAACTCCCCGCCTGCCCTAACACCAATTTATACATGGGTTCCAACGACTTTTCGTCAAAAAGCATGTTGGCATTGGTGGCATAAGGCAATTCGTTGGCCAGCATTTTCAGGTTCGTATAGTGTGTAGTAATGATGCCGAAAGCCTCTCGGTGATAAAATTCTTCTAAGAAAACCTCAGCCAAAGCACCTCCCAATTCCGGGTCGGAACCGGTCCCGAACTCATCGATCAAAAACAGCGTTTTATGGTTGCATTTCTTGAGAAAGTAGTTCATGTTTTTGAGTCGGTAACTATACGTACTCAAATGATTTTCAATAGATTGGTTATCTCCGATATCTGTGAGAATTCTATCAAACAAGAAAGTCGAACTACGGTGGTGAACAGGTATCAAAAGCCCGCATTGCAACATGAGCTGCAACAGCCCGATGGTCTTTAGCGTAATACTTTTTCCTCCTGCATTGGGTCCTGAAATTACGATAATTCGATTGGTGTCTGTAAGTTCGATAGTCTGCGGATAGGTAGGCAATCCTTTCGCATTGTTGTTCAGCAACAAAATCGGGTGATATGCCTCTCTAAAGTATAACTTCTTTTCCTCTGTGATTTCGGGCAACACCCCTCCTATTTTCTTGGCATATCGAGCTTTGGCATACACCAAATCGATATCGCTCAAAAATTCGTGATAATCAAAAAGCAAAGGCACAAACGGACGAATTTCGTCAGAGAGTTGCTTTAATATCTTTTTAATTTCTTCTTTTTCTTCGAATTGCAAGTTGTTGAGCTCTCTGGAAAGCTTCAAGGTAGTCTCGGGCTCAATGTAAACAATACTTCCTGTTTTTGAGCTGCCCAGAACACTCCCCTTGACCTTTTTTCGGTACATCGACAATACAGCCAGCACCCGAGTATTGTCTATCACACTTTCTTTAATGTCATCCAGATAACCACTGGCGTTATAGGTAGTCAAAGCCACTTGAAAGCTTTGATTGATTTTACTTTTGATCTCTTTTAGCTGCTTTCTGATGATTTGTAAGTCTGCAGAAGCATCGTCTTTAACTTCGGCATACTTGTCAATCTTGCTCTCAATCTTCTGGGTGATTTCTTTCGTAAGCTCTATAGAGGCAGATTTTTTGTATAACTTCGGGTAATATTCTTGGAATTTTTTCAAGAACAACAACAAAGTATTGGCAGTTTTCGACAGTTCCGATAGTTCTTTTAAAACTTCAGCATCCAAATAACTTTCTTCTATAGCCAAGAACTTTACTTGCTCTCTTAAATCCGTAAAGTTGTGGTTAGGAAAAGTGTTGTCATTCTCAAAAGATGATAAATATTCTGAGGTTTGATCCAATACGTCAAGTAGCTCTTCTTTATGTTGAAACGGTTTGATTTGTAAAGCTTTTTCTCTACCCATATCCGTAGCACATAGCTCTGCAACCGCCTGTAAAACCGTCTGAAACTCTAAATCTTGTAATGTCTTTGAATGAATTCCTTTCATACGGCAAAAATAAGGAATTACGCATTAGAAATGAATTGAGATTTACAAATTAAAAAGTACGGATAGCGAATTAGATTGATAGGATTAACTTGAGAGAAATAGAAAGTCTTAAAATTGAGTTTTCATACATACAAAACCGCTTTAAAAGCCTTATCTTTGCATCAAAGCAGACCGCCTTATCGCTTCCGCCCAGGAAGAGGAAAGTCCGGGCATCACAGAGCAGCATAGTGGGTAACACCCATCTCCCGTGAGGGACGGACTAGTGCAACAGAAAGTATGTACAGGTAATGCTGTAGTGAAATCAGGTAAACTCTATGCGATGAAATGCCAAGTAAACCGACAATTAAGGGTGGCTCGCTCGATGTCGGAGGGTAGGCAGATTGACCTGTTCAGTAATGACCAGGCTAGATAAATGATAAGGGCTTGTTCAACAAGTACAGAACCCGGCTTATAGGTCTGCTTTTTTTTATTCCTCAGTACCTTCTTCGCCTTCTTTTATAAAAAATGAGAAAATAGAACTCCCGTATTTTTTGGAGTGCGAGTAATGTGGTACTTCTTCCAGATTCGTATGAAGGGAATGCTCCACTACCAACATGCCTTCTTCTGCCAAAAGCTCGTTTTCGAAAACAAGTTGCGGAATTCTGACAAACTGTTCGTGTGAAAAGTCATAGGGAGGGTCGGCAAAAATCACATCGTATTCGGCTCGATTTTTCTCTAAAAACGAAAACACATCACTCTTAATAGCATTAATATCCAAATCTAGGGCATTAGAGGTTTGTTTGATGAATTTGATACAACCAAAGTCACTATCTACGGCCGTAATGTCTTTACACCCTCGAGAACCAAATTCATAAGAAATACTTCCACTCCCGGAAAAAAGATCTAGTACACGCGTTTCGTCAAAGTGAAAATAATTGTTTAGGATATTAAACAAAGACTCCTTTGCCAAATCGGTTGTGGGTCTAATAGGCAAGTTTTTCGGTGCGGTAAGCCTCCTGCCTTTATATTTTCCTGAAATGATTCTCATGCTAGAACGAGTATATAATGTGTTAGGTTTTCTGTGTCCGGAAGGCCGTTATGAGAAAGTCTGCTCACGTCTAAAAGCGAAACGTTTCTCACATAAGTATACGCCATTTTGTAAAGCTCACCTTCTTCGGCTATGTGCCCGAGTAGTTTCAGAGTAAAAAATTCCGGATTTAAGTTCAATTGCTCAACGGTAAAGAGCAAATAATATGCAAAGTCTTCTTTGGTCGCAAAGTCAAACGAATTATAGAAAAGCAACTTCTGATTCTGAACCACGATGATTTGAAATGACTTTTGGTCAAAGTGCACAAACATCTGTCTGTCGTCATCATTCTTAGAGAAGTCCAGAAGTTTTTCTACCAAAATACTCGCATGGTGTTTGTATTCAAAGGTCGAGAAGGCATCTATCAAAAAGTTGTTGAGGTTCACATAAGGCACATAAACATTGTTGATGAGATAGCTCCCCAGCGTATCATAAGCAAAGAAATCGGATTCGAATACCTTTACGTTATACTGAAGGTAATTCCCCAAGAAGTTTTCGTCAAACAAAGCCAGCGGAACAAAAGTTGACAAATTATTATGGTGAAGTACGACTACTTCATCATACTTTTCTGTTAATTCGGGATGTTTAGAAAAAGCCGTTTTATAGCATTCTTCTGTGTTTTTCGGATTCTCATAAGTAGAAAAGTCCACTTCTTTTATCACTAAAATACTATCATTAAGCAAATCCGTAACGCAAAAAGAAAAACCGTTAAGGGCGATTTTCAAAGTGAGTTTCCGATAATTTTTTTCGATTATTGATTGCATTATGATGATAAGTAAGGGGCTAACCCGATTTTGGCAAAAGTAGTTTTTTTATGCAAAAGTAACAAGCCATAAGAAACCTAAGGTATGCTTATGGCTTGTCTATTTCATCAAGCGAAGTGTTTAATTCACTCTATGCCATGTCTGAGTTCTCCCGATAAGAGATATTCCAACATAACCTCTTACATTAAGTTTGTCTTTCCCGTCCAAAGTCACCACACATTTATAAGTTTTTCCTTTGTTTGGGTCAAGAATCTGTCCTCCGCTCCACTCGCTTCCGTCTTTCGTAAGCCCTTTTAGGATTACTAAACCTTCAATGGGTTTGTCTTTGTCTGCTCCTTTACACTCTGTGCATTTGGCTTTCTTTTTAGCCGGATTCAGAATCTCTACTACTTTTCCGTAGATTTTTCCGTCTTTTTCATAGATTTCTACGATAGATTTGGCTTCTCCGGTTTCGTCGTCGATGGTCTTCCATTTTCCGGTTACACTCTGAGCTTGCATCATAAAAGTACCCGCAAGCATAAACATTAGAAAGGTTAGTTTTTTCATTTGATTTCTACATTTAAATTAGGGTTATTATTCTTGTTATTTCGTTCAGTTTTTAATTTATTAATGGCAGCATTCAGCTCAAATCCAAGCAATAATATCATGCAATTTAACCATATATAGATCATCAGGACAAGAAGTGTACCAATTGAGCCATACAATTCGTTATATTTAGCAAATCGAACTACATATATCCCAAATCCGTAAGAGGATAAAGCTATCAAGACGGTGGTTATAATGGAGCCGATACTAACCAAAGAAGTGTGTCTGAGTTGCTTAGAACCAAACTTAAAGAGCAATGACACACAAAACCATATCATCAGTAAAACCAATACGTATCGAGAAATGTCGATGACTAATAGTTTGTCTACATACCAATAATCAATAGCATTCAAGAGAATCTCTGAGATAATAATAATTGCTACGCTCAGGATTAATACTATAGAGAGGCAGATTCCCAATAAAAATGAAACCAAGTATTGTCTGAAAAAATTTCGTGTAATCGTCACGTGATAGGAATTCTCAAAACCCGCTAGCATAGCGTTGACTCCGTTAGCCATTAAGAACATGGCCAGGAAAAACCCCGAAGAAAGCAAGCCTTGGTTACTATTATTCATAATATCCTCAATAATTCCTTGAATGGCATCGAAAGTGTTCGGCGGAACATTTTCAGCAATGAGTTCCATAAAGTCTTCCTGAAAATTCTCCAGAGGCATAAGCGGAATGAGATTCAGTATAAAGAGCAGGAACGGAAAAATCGCCATAAAGAAGCTAAAGGCTATCGCTGCGGCTCTGTTGGTGAACGCTCCTTCGATGATACCGATTATATAAAGCTCCATAATGTCATACAAACTCAGCCCCTCGGTCTTCTTGAAAGTAATCTTTTTACCCCATTTTACGAGCTTGTTCACAATCGGAATTTTATTTAACTGTTCCTCTACCTCTGCAGACATTTTATATAACTAAATGAATTTCAGCTTATTACCTTTTTAAATTTTAAAATTAGCATTATATTGTCAAAAATAATAAAAAATACTTTAAATTTGTAGGAGTAGATTATAAATGTATGTATTTTTAATTTATCAATAGCATAAAATATGCATTTATTACTCTCAATGAGTAACTTATTAAACTTCTCTATGAATAAGCTTCACCCTGATTTTCGTCTCAACGGATTTGCTGTTTCTGAACAAGACATGCACTGCGTGGCTTATGACCTTATTAAAGAAGGTGAAGATTACCAAAGAAAAGTGGGACTTTTCTTTTTGGAATGGTTTAACGAATCCGAAGAGATTACTCTACAAACCTCAGGAACTACAGGTAACCCCAAAAAAATTACCGTTCCTAAAGAAGCTATGGTTCAATCTGCATTGGCTACAGGTAAGTTTTTTGACTTACATCCGAAAGAAAAGATGCTATGCTGTATGCCGGTGAATTTTATTGCCGGAAAAATGATGTTCGTAAGGGCTTTTGTATTGGGTTTAGAGCTGGATTATATCAACCCAACGTCCAATCCGCTGGAGAAAATCGAAAAGCCCTATGACTTTTGTGCTATGACACCAATGCAAGTAGAGAATTCTTTAGACAAACTCCATTTCATTAAAAAGCTGCTTATCGGAGGTGCCAAAGTAAGCTCTGAGCTAGAAGAAAAACTCGTTCCCCTATCAACGATTTCCTATGAAACTTATGCTTCTACCGAAACGCTGACTCACATTGCTGCTCGACAATTAGGTAAAGAATCTTTCGAACTCCTGCCCGATATTACTATAACGACAGACACTAGAGGTTGCTTGGTGATTGATGCTCCAAGAATCAATCCTCAACAAATCATCACTAACGATTTGGTCGATATTCAATCAGAAAATCGATTTAAATGGTTAGGTCGTTATGATAACGTCGTAAATAGCGGAGGCATAAAACTTTTCCCGGAAATCATAGAAGCGAAATTGAATTCCAAAATCCATGTTCCGTTCTTTGTAGGCGGAATTTCGGATTCTGTTTTGGGAGAAAAGCTCGTTTTGGTCATCGAATCGGCTCCTTTCGAATTGCAAAATGACATTTTTGATGGCTTAGATAAGTACGAAAAACCAAAAAAAGTATTTTTCATACCTAAATTTTCGCTTACTGAGAGTGGAAAAATCAAACGAAAAGACATTTTGAATTACCTTCAGAACCCCTAAGCGAAAAAAAGTTCGTTTTAATAGATATTCACAATCAACGAATTAAAAAAAACCACAAAAAAAAGTAAAATTTTTATTTGCAGTTTTGAAATTCTTATCTATATTTGCACTCGCAATTAAGCGCTATCGCCTCCATAGCTCAGTTGGCCAGAGCACGTGATTTGTAATCTCGGGGTCGTGGGTTCGAATCCCTCTGGAGGCTCAAAAAAATAAAAAAGCTGTCTTTTTCAGACAGCTTTTTTTATTTGTAACCACACAAAATTCTTAGAGGAGTTATTTTTCGAGTAATTGCATAGAGGACATATACTGCTACAATAGAAACCGACACCTGCACCCAAACTCTAATTAGGTCATCTTCTATCAACTTTTCAATTGCCGGATAAGTAGCTACAATAATTGGTGAGTGATATAGGTGAAGTAGATATGAATAAGCCCCGACATTATAAAACTTCACTCCCCAATTAATAATTAATATAAAAACCAATAAAGCTATTGGGTATTTATAAATAGTTACATCTGTCTGAAATATCAAAATAACACTCAGTAGAGCCAAAGCAATACAAATCATAAGTTTAGTTTTGAACTGCACCAAAAACGCTTCATAATTAGCTATGATCATCCCGATAAAGAACAAAAACAAAATATCATATCGCAAAAGTAATTTTCCGAATATCATTAAAGGAATAATAATTGCGAGCATATACAAGTTCTTATGTCTTACTAATTCCATCAACACAAAAATTATAAATATGTCTCGAATAAAATATGTAGGCGGATTAATAGGCGGAGAATTTAGAGCTAAAACTCCCTCGGTGAATAATGAAGTATCAAAATCAAGTCTATTCAGAAAATTAATACCAAAAATATAATTAGCCACTAGCACCAAGGTTAGAACTAGTAAATTGGCAATAAGAAACGGAATCAGTAGTGTTTTTACTTTATTATAAAATAAATTAGACTTATCAAACGACACTTTCTTATATAAGTAACCGGAAACAACAGACAGTAACACGGTTCCTATGGTTGGGAGTTCTTCAATAAAAAAATAAGTCATAGAACTCTCCGGAGTAATGGAATGTCGAGTATGAGTAAAGGTAATTAGAATAACGGCTAAAAGGCGTATAAGCTCAATACTGTATTTCATGAGAATAACTTAGATTGTCAAAGTTAGAATAATTTGATAGATTTGTACAAAAAATTGCAGCTTTGCTCTCTATACTGATACCCTCTTATAATTACGATGTTTTACCTTTGGTCAAAAACCTTCAAGAACAGGCTACAAAAGTCGGTATTGTTTTTGAAATTTTGGTTTTTGATGATGCTTCACAAAATCATTTCAACAATTCTAGAATTAATGAATTAGAAAGTTGCAGTTTTACGGTTTTAGATCAAAATAGAGGACGAAGCGCCATCAGAAACTTACTTGTATCCAAAGCCAAGTACGAGTGGTTATTGTTTTTAGATGCCGATGTGATGCCCTTTAGCGAGAATTTTATTGCGCACTATGTTCAGCAAATAAAATCTTCGGGCTCATTTTGTTTTTCAGGTGGAATTGTGTACGAAAAAGATAAACCTGCAAGAAATAAAATGCTCAGGTGGAAATATGGCCATCAAAGAGAAACCATTTCTTTTGAAGAGCGCATAAAAGGAAAAGTTCACAACACTATTGTAAATACACTGTTCCACAAATCAATCTTTGAAAAAGTGAGATTTAATGAAACCATAAAATCTTATGGATATGAAGATGTGATTTTTATTACAGAAGTATTACATTACTACCCTATTCAGGCAATAGACAATCCTGTTTTTCATTTAGATGACAACACCTCAACAGAATTTCTAATTAAAACCAAAAGCGCTCTTAAAAACCTTCATTTCCTGATTATTAACAATCAGATAGATATACATAAAATTAAAATAGCAAAAGTTTATATCGGTTTAAAAAAGTACAACCTTCATATTCTTATGAAGATTTTTTATAGATTATTTTATAAACCTATGGAGAAGCAATTAAAAAGTTCTAATCCTAGTATTTTCCTATTTGACATTTATCGCTTAGGCTATCTCTGCACCTTACAGTAGCCTTATATTTCCTAAAAAATCACTACTTTTACGCCTTATAAAACAATTAAAATGGGTCTTATCTCTGTTGTTATTCCTCTTTATAACAAAGGAAACCACATCAAAGCTACACTCGAAAGTGTATTGAATCAAACTTTTCAGGATTTCGAAATCATCGTGGTTAACGATGGCTCTACTGATAAATCCGAAAGTGAGGTATTAAAACTGGATAGCCCGAAAATCAAGTACTTTAAAACCGAAAACCAAGGCGTTTCTCAAGCTCGGAACTTTGGGATAGAAAAAGCTCAAGGCACACTCCTGGCCTTTTTGGATGCCGATGATTATTGGTACCCTCATCATCTGGAAGACTTATATTTCCTGTATCAACAATATCCGGAAGCTGGATTTTTTGCAACCAATTACGAGTTCTACTACTCTGAGAATCGAATAGAATATCCGAAGTTTCTAGACATTTCAAGCGAATTCAAACACGGAATCGTCAAAGATTTTTTCAAGTCTAGTTATCTCTATAGGCTAACGTGGACTAGTGCTGTAGCAATTCCGAAAACAGTGATTCAGGAAATCGGAGGGTTTGACCCTAACATCACCTTAGGTGCCGGTGAAGATATAGATTATTGGATTCGAGTGGCACTCAAACACAAAGTAGCTTTTCACAATCGCATTTCTGCTCGATACAGAATGGATGGCGAAAATCGCATTTCACACTCCAATACGCTGAGAAGAAAGTTCGCTAAGCTCGATCAATTTCAACAAGAAGAGCAAACCAATTACTGGCTTAAGAAGTATTTAGACCTCTATAGGGCAGAATTCGCTTTAAAGTTCAAATTAGCAGGCGATAAAGAGCAATTTTTATTCTACAAAAAGGCTCTTACACCCTCAAACATCAGCTTAAAGACAAGGTTGTTGTTAAGCCTCCCCACTCCTTTGCTCAGAGGATTGTATAGGCTCAAAAAAGTACTGGAAAACAAAGGAATTTTTGTGAGTGCTTATCACTAATTGACAAAGGCAATAAACTCGTCAAATTCTCTGATGTAATCGTCTTCGTTAAATACATCCGAAGCGATAACCAAGCATACGGCACCCGAAGAAAAGTTTTTCAGCTCTCGCCATACTCCACTTCCAATCAATAAACCTTGATTGGGTTTGTTGAGCGTTACGGTTTTTTCTGTTTTTCCGTCATTGAGGATAACGTCAAAACTTCCGCTAAGAGCGATCAGCACTTCTTGCTGTTCTTTGTGAGCATGCCCTCCTCTTTCGGCTCCACTCGGAACGTCATACAGATAATACACTCGTTTGATATCAAACGGAATGGTATCGTTTTCGATAACAGAAAGGTTACCTCTATGGTCTTCGATTTTTGGGAGAGCAATAAGCTGTATTTGGGTCATTTTTTATAGAATAATCGTTCAAAATAGGTGTATGACATATAAGACAAGCCCAAAGATAGGAAAAAACAAAGAAAATACAGCAGATTGTTATCCAACTGCCAATTGTGATTAGACTGCCTGAAATAACGAATAACCAATTGATGTATCATATAAAAGCTATAACTTAAATTTCCTAGGGCAAGCATATATTTCGAGCTCAGAATATACTTAGAAATTACTCCTTTGTCATAATAAAATCCTACAAATACAGCTGCCAACGGAATCCATAAATAAAGAGAATAAATATAAGGTTTCAGGCTGTTGTAATTTGAATTCGCCCAAACAAATAACAAGACACATAAGATAACTACGGCTATTTCAATAAAAGAAGCTGTTCTGTAAGAAGGTTTAAAAGTGAGTTGCTGTAAAAGCTTGTATAGATAAATCCCAAAAATGAAGTCAAAAATTCGATAGTACGGACTAATGTAAAACAAATAATGATGCCATTTTTCTGGTATGACCTCCATAGACAGACTTATGAAGACGACTATGAAAACCATAATAAGCGTGAACCCTTTAAATGAAAACTTCGAAAGTAGTCTTATCAAGAAAGGGAAACACATATAAAATATTAGCATTACAGCTAAATTCCATGCTACCCCATTAAAAGAAAAATAAAAATGATTAGAAGGTACGAAAACCTGTAATGAGAGTAAATTCAACGTAAACTTACTCAACCACATCAGGGTTTCATTTCTTATTCCTTCCAGAGATAAGGGAATAGCTACAAAAAGCGTCAGTAAATGAAGTGGATAGGTTCGTAGCATTCTCTTTCTGAAAAACAGAGAAAAAGAAAAGGTTTTATCCAGGATTTTCTTTTCATAGACCATCGTCAGTATAAAACCACTTAAAACGATAAAGAAGGCATGACCGATCGCGATATGTGCTTTGTGAATGTGTAGTAGAAACA
>Ga0209075_1003333_pt1 | contig 13457 bp, 11 predicted proteins | sample Stecom2011_FD_187523 | JGI IMG/M metagenome (GOLD analysis project Ga0209075, IMG submission 187523) | Agricultural soil microbial communities from Utah to study Nitrogen management - Steer compost 2011 (SPAdes) (version 2) | ecosystem: Environmental > Terrestrial > Soil > Agricultural land... | reverse complement strand
CCGGCACACCGGATTCCGGCACACCGGATTCCGGCACGCCCGACACCAGCTCGCCCGATCCGGGAACCCCCGGCCAGTGCAGCAACTTCGACCTCAGCGGCTGCAGCGCCCCGGCCAACGCGCAGACCGTCGGCTGCACCCTGGGTTCCTGCTCCTACGACTGCAACGCAGGGTATCATGACCTTAACCGGGACCTGGGCCAAGCCAACTCGGATGGCTGCGAGTACGCATGTACCCCCACCAATAATGGCCTTGAGATCTGCGACGGCCTCGACAATAACTGCGACGGCCAAATCGATGAGAACCTAAGCGGCACCTATTATAAAGATAGCGATGGCGACGGTTACGGCATCACAGACGACTCGGTCCAGGGTTGCGACGCAGCCAACCACTATAGCGCCCAGGTCGCCGGCGACTGCAACGACAATAACGCCTCTTCCTATCCCGGCGCGCCCATCCTCGAGTGCGTCACCGACATCGACTATAATTGCAGCGGTTTTACATCGTGCGATGATACCGACTGCCTGGGCGAAGTCTGCAACGCCGCGGGAACCGCGACATGCGGAACCGGCCGGATTAAATGCATCGGCGAGGCCCAGCTCGATCCCGACCGCGATCCCGCGCTTCCCTGCACCCCCACCAACGGCGGCATCGAGATCTGTGACGGCGTTGATAATGACTGCAACGGCGTGATCGACGATGGGCTTGACGGCACGTACTATAGGGATGCCGACGGCGATGGCTACGGCGATGTCAATGATTCGGCCCAAGGATGCGACGCCAGCAACCACTATAGCGCCACCCATGCCGGTGATTGCGTCGACACAAACGCCGACGTCTACCCCGGCGCGCCCATCCTCGAATGCGGCTCAACCATCGACTATAACTGCAACGGGAGCACATCTTGCGCAGACCCTGCCTGTAACGGTGAGGTCTGCGGCTCTGGAATTTGCCAGAGTGGTTTTTGCAAGCTGCAGGAAATTCTGGAACCCGATTTCTAATCCCACCCTGTTTTGAAGGCACCTGCTGGCGATTACTGCACCGACATTAGTCCCGAGACAAGGACTGTTGCTGGATAAAGCCAGGCAAAAAAAGCGCAGTCCGTGCACGGGCTGCGCTTATTACTTCAGGGATGCGACTCGATTCGCGAAGCATCCACGTCATCGCGCCAGATCCGCCATGCCCCCTGATTAAGGCTTTCCGGCAGCGTCGCACGCTCGATCTTCGGATGCGCCTGGTTGAGATGCGCCGCCGATTCAAAGGCGTCGAGCGTGACCTCATCGTCTGGCGATACCCGCACCAGAAGCAACCCCTTTGCGCTCATATTTTCAGCACCCACCAATTTGCGCGCCCCCGAGCCCAGGCACGCCATATTCACCAACCGAAGCTCGCCGCGCCGCCCCGGATAATACGCGTGGTGATGCCCCGAGATCATCATATCCACGTCGAACTCGTTGAGCATTTGCTCAAGCTTCTCGTCGCGCAGAATCTCGTTTTCGCGCCCCTGGCTCACCGGGTAGAGCGGAAGATGCCCATAGACCACCTTCGCGCGCGCGTCGGCGTTCGCCTGGAGCACCTCGCGCAGCCAGCGCCGCTGGGGCGCGTCGATGGGCCCGACCATCGTCGCGTCGAGCGACACAAATAGCACTCCTTTGGCCTTGAACGCATAATGCATCGGGTAGAATCGGTCGTCGACAAACTCCACATCGGGCCGATGCGCGCGCCACTGCTGTGCGAAGTGGATGCGCTCCTGATAATACCCTGCCCCGGCGGAGGCGTCGTGATTGCCCGGGGTCACCGCAAACGGAATCCCGGCGCGCGCAAACGGCGAGGTGACCGCGGCGTGAAAGCCCGCCCACATCGCCTCATAATCGAGCCCCGCGCGCTGACCCGCCACCATATCACCGGTCGACACCACCAGATCGGGTTGGATATCCTCGACCAGCCAGCGCACCGACTCATGAACCCCGTCGGCGTAGGTGGTGTCGCCGTAGCGCCCGTTGAGGTCGGAGACCACCGCAAAAAGAAGTTCACCCTCTTCGTGCGATGTCTCCCCGCGCTCGGCATCCTTACCCGGGGGAATCGACGCCTTATCTTCAGCGTTGGTAAGTGTTGAAATACCGTGGTCGGTGCGCGTGCGCGTCGGGCTCTGCGGTATCGCAAGCTTCGCACGCGCCTCGCGCACCTGCGGCGCCTCGACGTGCCGGCGCCCCGCGCCGACCTGCGTGCAGGCGACCAGCAAAATCATGGGCAGCACGACGAAAGATGAGATTTGCGACGGGCTCCGTCGCATCAACAGACGCATTATATTCTTCACTAAGACCAAAGACCGGTTCAGCCCGACTCGGGCGAGCCTGGCGAGCAAATTGTCTACGCTGCTGGCCGAAGTGTCAAAAATTCGGCAGACTACCTTCATGTTTTGCCCCGACGCGGCAAAATCCTCCCGCTTTCTATGCGCAAGAGTCTCTGTATGGCAAATTTTCGCACCCCAGATGGCTGCACTCTCTTCTATAAGACCCACGGTTTTGCGCCCGATGCGGCGCACCCCGCCGGCGAGACCGTCGTCTTTCTCAATGGCATGACCCAATCGACGGCGCACTGGAATAGCCAGGGCAAAGCCTTCGCCGCCCGGGGCTTTCAGGTGCTCACCTATGACGCCCGCGGTCAGGGGGACAGCGAACTCGGCGAGCAGCCGCTGAGTCTGGAATTACACGCCTCGGACCTCGACGCGCTGCTGGCTGAATTGCAGCTCGACCGGGTCCATCTGGTCGGCTTTAGCCACGGCGCGCGCGTCGGCCTTGCCATGGCCACCTGGCAGCCGGAGCGGCTGGCCAAACTCGTCTTATGCAGCGCGACCGCCCGCCCGAGCGCCCTGGCGCGCACCATTGTCCAGAGCTGGTACGGCGTGCTCACAAGCGGCGGGCTGGAAGCCATGAGCTGGAGTTCGCTGCCGATGATCCTCGGCAATGACTTCCTTGAAGCCAACCAGAAGATCCTCAAGGGCATCGTGCGCGCCGCGGTCCAGCGCAACGATCCCGCCGGCGTCCAGGCCCTGCTCGAGGCCATGATCGACTACCCCAACCTGGCCGAGCTGGCCCAAAACGTCTCCGCACCCACCCTGGTGCTGTCGGCCGACCAGGATCTGCTGGTCGAGCGCGACGGCGCCCGCGAGTTGGCCGAACTCGCCGGCGGCACCCATCAGGAGATCACCGGCGTCGGCCACACCATCCCCATCGAAGCCCCCGACGCCTTTCGCGACGCAGTGATTGCGTTTCTGGCCTCCTGAAATTTTTCGAGAACCCACGCATGAATCGCACAAAAATCGCCACCGCTGCCCGCTGGATCCGCGACGCCGAGCATATCCTGGTCTTCTGCGGAAGCGGGCTATCGGCCGAATCGGGGGTTCCCACCTTTCGCGGCGAAGACGGTCTTTATCAGCACTCAAAGCTGCTGAAATTTGCGCATATCGAGGCGCTTCACGAAACCCCGGACGCCGCCCTGGAGTGGTTTCAGCAGGTCATCGATATGCTCGACGAGCTTCGCCCAAACGCCGGTCATTTTGCGCTGGCGCGCATCTGCCAGTCCCGACCCAGCACCATTATCACCCAGAATGTCGACCGTCTGCTGGAGCAGGCCATCCTGCAAAGCCCCAACGAATCCAGCGCCCCGCCCGCCCGTGTATGGCACCTGCACGGATCGCTTTACCGGGCAAAATGCGTGGACTGCGCCGCACCGCTAAAGAAGATGCCCGAGGACCTCGTCACTGCCCGCTGCCCCAGGTGCGCCGGGCGCATTCGCCCCGACGTCGTCCTTTTTGGCGAGGCACTGCCTGAGGACGCCTACTTTCAGGCACAGGGCGTGGCCCACGTCGCAGACCTGGTCCTGCTTCTGGGCACCTCGGGTATCGTCAACCCCGCCGCCCTGCTCCCCGGGCTTGCCCGCTCCCACGGCGCGAAGCTTATCGAGGTCAACCCGAACCCCACCGAGCTCAGCGCCATCGCCCACCTCACGCTGCGCGGCCCGACCGGCAAAATCCTGCCGGCCATCGAAAAGCTAGTGCACTGAGCACAGCGCACCCTGATTTGGGCGAGGCTAAGGCGGAGCATGCTCTCAAACGCCTATTTTCGCCGAAATAAACGCACAAACGGGCTCACCCGCAACTTCGTGCGCGCCGAGCCGCCGATAATATGCCAGCTTAGCGCCCACCAAAAGAGTCCCAGCGCGATGGCGGCCAGGACAAACCCACCGATCACCGTCAGCGGAGTGCCGAAGATCTGGTAGTCGAAGCCGCGCAGCAATTGCGCGGCCGACACCGCCAGCCCCGCGGCGATGATCCCCAAAAAGACCCGCGTGCCCAGGGTATTCAGGAAGGTGCCGATCTCGTCGATGGAATCGTTCTTGATGGTAATGGTGAGGTTTCCGCTCTCCAGATCCATCATGATCTGGTCCATCTGCTGCGGTATCTGCTGGACCAGCCCGGAGAAGCCCATCGAGGAATTCACCACGCCCTGCAGGATCTTTCGCGCCGAGAAGCGGCGCGCCGCCAATTGCTTGGCAAAGGGCATGCCCTTTTTCATGATATCCAGGTCGGGCTCAAGCTCGCGCATGATCCCCTCGATGGTCATCGCCGCCTTGCTCAGCACCGCGTAATTGGTATTGATGCGGATGCGATGGGTTTGGGCGGCGCCCATAATCTCCTGGACGAGCTCGCCAACCTCGATATCGCCCAGGTTCATCGCCAGGTATTTGTCGCGAATCGAGCGAATATCGGCCTTGAATTCGCGCAAATTCACCCGCCCCATCGGCTTTCCCATCGCCAGAAGGGTGCGCGAAATCCCGTCGATATCGCCGGTGAGAACGGTGAGCACCAGGTCGATGATGCTGTCTTGCTGGCTCTCACTGAGCCGGCCGACCAGGCCAAAGTCGATAAAAACGACGGTATTATCCGGGCGCACCAGAATATTTCCCGGGTGCGGATCGCCGTGGAAAAACCCGTCGTAGAGCACCATCTTGACCAGGGCACTCAGCAGAGTATCGAGCACCGCGATCGCCCGCTCGGAGCCGCCCTCCAGGTCGGAGAGCTTCTCGGCGTCGATAAACTCCATGGTCAAAACTTCGGCGCTGGTGAAGTCGTGAAAGACCTCGGGAACCTCGATTTCGTCGACCTCGGCGAAGTTGCGCCCGAACTCCTCGATATTTTGCGCTTCCTGCAAAAAATCGAGCTCATTGAGAATGGCGCGCTCAAACTCGCGCACGATGGCCGTCGGGGTATAGAGCTCGACCTCCTCAATGGTCGCCTCGAGCAGGCGCGCCAGATAATAGAGCAGGTCGAGGTCGCTGCGGATCTTCTCGCGAATGCCGGGGCGCTGCACTTTGACAATGACCGCCTGCCCGTCGCGCAACGTCGCCAGGTGGGCCTGGCCGATGGAGGCTGCAGCCAGCGGTTTTTCGCTGAATTCGCTGAAGAACTGCTCGAGCTCGCCGCCCAATCCCGACTCAACCTGCGCCCGAATCTGCTCAAAGCTCAGCGTCGGCACGCGGTCCTGCAGGTACTTAAGCTCGGCAATAAACTCGGGCGGCAGAATATCCGGGCGCGTCGAGAGCACCTGACCAAGCTTGACGAAGGTCGGCCCCAGGTCCTCCAGGACCTTTCGAAAACGCTCGGCGGCAAGGCGCCGGTCTTTGCCGAAAATATCTTCGCTCGCCAGCTCCTCCCCGCCAGACCCCTCGGCGTCTCCCTCGAACTCGTCGGGCGCCTCGGCCTCACCCAGAAGGCGCCCCAGCCCGATGCGCCGCGCGACCGCCGAGAACCCGTGGCGCGTCAGAACACCGCTGATCTCGCGCAGACGCCTGATATCCTTAACCGCCGCTTTTACCGGAGAAACCATAACTCAAATCGACTGCAAGAGAATACGATGAGGCCCAAAATTCGGGCCAATGAACTCCCATGCACGGTAACACGCCCGTTGGTGCGCGCAAGAGATTTGCCACCGATTGACAGCGCCAGAGCTCGGCATTATGAGCGAACGGGGTCCCCGCCCACCCTCGCCACCTGCAAATCGGCTCTTTTTATGTCCTCCACCACGCCCAATATCGCCCCCGCCAGGGAAATCACCCTCGATCTATCTGGACTGAAGATCCGCGCAAAAGTCTGGGGCCCCGACGATGCTCGCCCGGTCCTAAGCGCCCACGGCTGGCTGGATAACGCCGGCACTTTCGACACGCTCGCCCCGATGCTGCAAGGGTTTCGCATCGTCGCCTTCGACTTCCCCGGCCACGGACAATCCGCACACCGCGCGCCCGGTGCCGCCTATCACTTTATCGACTCGGTGGGGCTTTTTTTCGCAATCGCCGACACCCTGGAATGGCCGAAATTCTCGCTCCTATGCCATTCGATGGGCGCCGCGGCGGCGACATTGGTCGCGGGAACCCGCCCCGAGCGCATCGAGCGCATGGTGCTCCTGGACGGCTTTGGCCCGACCAGCGCGCCGCCCGAAGAGGCCCCCCAAAACCTCGCCAAAGGCCTGGACGAGCAAAAAATACTCGCCTCAAAATCCTCGCGCCAATTCGCCTCGCCCGCCGACGCCACCGCGACCATCGCCCGGGTTCACGGCATCAGCCAGGCGAGCGCGGCCATTCTGATGCAGCGCGGCCTGGAGAAGGTCGAGGGCGGCGCAAACGAGGCGCCCTTCTGGCGCTTCACCTATGATTTGCGCCTGCGCGGCGCCACCCAACTTTATCTGAGCGAAGCGCAGGTTATCGCGTTTTTTGCCGCCATTACATGCCCCACCCTGCTCATTCGTCCCGACCAGGGCTGGCCCATCGAGCTTGCAAAGATTCAGCCGCGCCTCGACGCGATTAAAGACCTCGAAGTGCTCAAAGTTGAGGGCAATCACCACGTGCACCTGGACCACCCTGAGCGAATCAGCCAGGCCATCCAGGACTTTCTGAGCGCGCCCGACTAACCCGCCGACGGCGCGCGCCTCGCGCCATATTGCGGCCGATAGTCTTTGCTTTGCGAAATACGGGGTTTAGGTTATAGGTTCGCAATGGTGCCGCGCTTTGAGAGAGCACGGCGGGATTCAAGGTTGGATCCTTGAACGCACTTTCATATTCCTAAAAATAAAGGGTAAAACTATCGCAAGACCTTCTAGCAAGAACAGCAGCCGTCGCAACGCGAGCGCACATCGTACCAATCTCGAAATCCGCTATGATGAGATTCGTCTTATCGGCGCCGATGGCGAGCAACTGGGTGTTTTGTCCGCCCAGGAAGCGTATATGATGGCGCAGGAAGCCGACCTCGACCTGGTCGAAGTCGCCCCCAACGCAAAGCCGCCGGTCTGCCGGATCATGGATTATGGTAAATATAAATACCAACAATCCAAAAAGGACTCCAAGAAGACCGACAACGTCTCACTCAAAACGGTGCGCATGCGCCCCAAGACCGACGAACACGACCTGCAAACCAAGCTTAACCGGGCACAAAAGTTCCTGGAAAAAGGCAATCAGGTTCGCTTCGTGATGCAGATGCGCGGTCGAGAGCGCAAGTATACCGATATGTGGGTGGAATCGCTCGGCCAGATTATGGTCGACCTCGGCGAACAAATGACCCGAGAGATCAAGGTCGTCGCGCCGCCCCAGAGTCAGGGCTGGCAGATTACCTCGATCGTCGAGCCAGCATAACCCGCCGGCGAGTCCCTCACGGTCTCGAGCCGAGGGATTAGAAGCGCAGAGACCAACCGATCTCAATGACTGGAGCCGGCGCCCGCAGGGCGGCCGGCTCCGGGTCGTTTTCCGGGGTGCTGCCGCCCGAATAAACCAGCGCAAATCCGCCCAGCGTGCTTAGTCCGCCCACGCCATAAAGCGTCGGAACCACCCAGGTTTCCGCGCCATTCAAGCCATCTCCGGCGATCTGATACGCGGCGGTGCCCACTAAAATCGCCGCCCCTACGCCAATCATTCCCCACCCAACGCTGACGCGATCCAGACCGCCTCCCGCGGCGTTGACCCGCGCCTCAACCAGGCGCATCCGGGCGGCCGTGACCCGCTCGGTGACGCGCGCATCGGTGTCAACCACATCCACCCTGGCGACCAGGTCCTCGGCACGCTCAATCTCCCCGTCATCAAGCGCCTCGTTTGCCGCGTCTAACTGGCAGTGCGCCCACACCGAGCGCGCCTCGTCACGGTCCTTGCGCTGGGTTCCCTCCGCCAGCAAAAAGAAGACCGCCGCCTCACTCGCCTCGGTGCAGCGCTGCGCCTTAAACCAGGCAATGGCCGCATTCTTGCGCAAAATCGGGTCGGGTACCTCGTCGTGAGCCGCCTCGAATTTCTCGGCGGCCCCCAGATAATCCTGCTGGCCAAAGGCCGAAAAGCCCTGCTCATTCAGCGTCAACATTCGGGTGTTTGCATCAGAATTGGACTGCGCCCACGCAGTCGTCGGCAGCGCCCAGAGCAGGCTCTGAGCAAGAAGCAAACGAGCGATGGAAGCGCGGGATAACGTCATAAACTCGATAGTGGATGTGGAGGGGATATTCAGTAAGTCAAATCAAGCTTTCGGGGGCGCGGGGTCGCAGGCGATTTCGCCGCCGGGGCGGGCTTTGAGGCCTCGGAGGCAGCCTGCTCAGCATCCTGGGCGTCCGCCAGACTGCCCGCCGCGTCCGCTTCAAGAAACCCTAGAGAAGTTGAATCTTCTTTGCCACTATTTGGCGGGTTATCTTCGGGCAGACCACGCGGCTCGGCGCCCGCCGGGGCCGCAAATTCCCCGTCGACCTGTGCCGCCTGGGCCTGTTGCCTCTCATCCGAAGCCGGGTCGCCGCCCCACCAGATCAGGGCGCTCCCCCCAACAAACGCAATCAATAGCCCAACCGCAATCGCCCGCCAGCGCCCCCGCATCGTCTGCGCCTGCTCAGCCGCCGCCCGGGGAAGCGGGGTATCCAGCGGGTCATAATTCAGCAGTGTCTCAGCGCCGGCAATGGCAACTTCGGACTCGGGCGTCGACAGGCGAAATCGGTCCAGGCTCGACAGGGACACATCCTGGGCGCGCTCCAGGGTCATTTGAGCGCGCAACGTCTGCAGCACCTCCTCGCTCGATTGCAGTCGATACCTGGGGTTCTTCCCCAGAAGCCGATAGATCATCTCCTCGACCTGCGTCGGAACCCGACCGGCACTCAGCGGCGGAATCGGCGCGTCCAGGTGCATCGTGAGCAACTTCGCCACGCCCTCGGCCCGAAAGGGTAAATGCCCCTCGAAGAGCTCATAGGCGAGCACGCCCAGCGCATAATAATCACAGGCAGGGGTGAGGTCCAAATCCCCCCGACACTGCTCCGGACTCATATATGCCGGGGTCCCATTGAGCTCGCCAAAGTGCGTCAACCGAAAGGGCTGGGGCGTCTGCTCCCCGACGGGCGCCGGCGCCGGCGAAGCCGCGTACTCCCCCGACGAGCCCGCCTCCTCGCGCAGGCGCGCCAGGCCAAAGTCGAGAACCTTGACGCTGTCAAAACTGCCGATATCTCCCTGCGGGCCGCGAACCAGCATAATATTTTCGGGCTTGAGATCGCGGTGCAAAATCCCACATTCATGCGCGTGCGCCAGCGCCGTGGCCACCTGAAACAGCACATAATAGATCTGCTCATCGTGCAGCGAGCCCGCCACGATCTGCTCGGCAAGGGTGATCCCGTCGACAAACTCGGTCACCATATAGAAGCAGTTAAGCGTCTCATCGAGCCCGAAATCAAAGAGCGTCAGGCAACTGGCGTCGCTCAGGCGCGCGACTGCCTTGGCCTCGCGCAAAAACCGCTCGGTGCCCAGCTCGCGCCCGTGCACCGAGGGGTGCAATAGCTTAATGGCGACCTTGCGGTCCACGGCGAGCTGGGTGCCCGCGTACACCCGCCCGATGGCGCCCGCGCCGATGACCGCGTCGAGCCGATAGCGCGCGTCAAGCGTTCGCCCCAGATACTCGTCATCGCCAGTTTGTGCGCCCTTCTGCATCGGTTCAGCTGCCCTTGACCCGGTTGATGCCGTTGAGTGCCGCCACGCGATACGCCTCGGCCATCGTCGGGTAGTTAAAGGTCGTGTCGGTAAAATAACGAATATCATTGGCCCCGCCGGGCTGACTCATAATCGCCTGGCCAATATGCACGATCTCGGCGGCCTGGTACCCGAAGCAATGAATGCCCAGAATCTCAAAGGTCTCGCGGTGAAATAAGATCTTGAGCATCCCGATCGGGCTCTTCACGATTTGCGCGCGCGCAAGGCTTCGAAACAGCGCATGACCCACCTCGTAGGGAACCTGCTGCTCGGTGAGCTCGCGCTCGGTCGGCCCGATACTGCTGATCTCCGGGCTGGTATAAATCCCGGTGGGGAAATTCTCGACCAACCGACGGTCCGTGTCGCCGCTGACGATATGACTGGCCGCAAAACGCCCCTGGTCGTAGCTCGCGCTGGCGAGCCCCGGGAAACCGACCACATCGCCGACCGCATAGATATGCTCGACCTCGGTTTGGTAGAACTGGTTGACGTCGATTTGCTTGCGCGAGTTGGCTTTGCAACCAACCTTGTCCAGGCCCAGATCGTCGGTATTTCCGGTGCGACCCTGCGCCCAGAGCAAATAATCGCTGCGCAGCTTCTTGCCCGATTTCAGGTGCAAAATCACACAATCGTCGCGGGTTTCGACCCGCTCATAGACCTCATTATGCCGAATAATCGTCCCCCGATCGCGCAGATGATAGCTCAGCGCGTCGATGATCTCGTCGTCGAGAAAGGAGAGCAATTTATCGCGCGTATTCACAAGGTCGAGCTTGCACCCCAGATGACGGAAGATAGACGCATATTCGCAGCCGATAACCCCGGCGCCGTAGATGGTGATCGACCCGGGGGTCTCGTCGAGCAAGAGGACCGAGTTGGAATCGACCACCCGCGGGTGGCTGAAGTCGATATCGGCGGGCTGCCAGGGGTTGGTGCCCACGGCGATGACAAAATGATCGGCGCGCACCTTCTCGCTGATCCCCGCCGCGTTGGTCACCCGCACCGTATGGGGGTCCAAAAAAGTCGCGTGCCCGTCGATAATACGCACATCATTGCGCTCATAGAACGCGCGGCGCTGCTTGACCTGCTGGGTGACCACCCCCTGGGCGGCGCGCAGCATATCCGGATACTCGATATCCAGATGCTTCAGGGCCGGCAAAAAAAGCGGGTTATTTCGAAATTCGTCGTAGCGCTGAATCCCGTGGCGCAGCACCTTGCTCGGAATCGTCCCCCAGTGCACGCAACCGCCACCGATTTCATCTTCCCGGTCGATAATCGCAACCGACAGGCCGCTCTTGGCCGCGGTCATCGCCGCACCTTCTCCGCCGGGGCCACTACCGATAACGACGACATCGTAATTTTTCATAATCAATAACTTCTTGTGAAGGTTCTGGGTTCATATTCGATGCTTCAAAAAACTCGGCGTCAGACACCGCCTTGCAGGGCATTTATCGCGCTGAGCCAATCTTCGGGAATCGGCACGCTGGCATTTTTGCCGAAATCAAAACTCACCACGCGCGCCTCGCCGAAGGCCGCAATAATCCCGAGTGACGCGCTGGCCACCGCGTGCTCGACGCTAAAACGGTCTTCGCCGATATCGACCACCCGCGTGCCCACCGCCAGTTGGTCGGGAAAGGTTAGCGGCGCGCGAAACCGGCACGAAATCGAGGCCAGGACCGGGGCGACGCCCGTGGGCATTCCGCTCATCCCGGCCAGGTTCGCCTGGCTAAAATACGCGATGCGGGCGTCCTCAAAATAGCGGAAATAGCGCTTATTATTGACGTGGCCAAACGCGTCCATATCGCCCCAGGAAACCGGAAATTCGATGATGACGGGGTAGGCGCTGAGAAGCTCTTGAACGGTTGCACTCATGATCCGGATGTCCTCATTAGGGTTCAGACAGGGGCAAAACGCCTCGGCATAACGCCTGGGGTCAGGGCTCGGCGAGCGGCGTGGCCTTGACGATATCGCGCTGAATACAGGTGAGCTGTGTGCGATTCAACTCCACCAGCTCGGCGTCACACTCCTGGCCGTCGTCTCGGCTAAACTCACCGACAAACTGGCGCACCTCGATCTGAATATTATCGCCGTTGATATGCGAAACGACCCGCTCCCCCAGTTGAGCGCTGCACGCCCCACGAAGTTTGGTGGCGTCGACGCGCGTGCCGACCCACTCCGAATCCACCCGATGACTAAATTCGCGACTCGGATCCTCGTTCAGACAGCTCTCGGCGGAGTCACAGAGAAAATAGCTGAGCTTGCCGTCTTTTTGGGCCAATTTAAAAAATGCGTCACCCACAAATGGCGCGCCCTCTTTTTCGCAATCTCCCAGACTTCGGGTATGCGAGGCGACCTTATAGACGCCGTCAAAAGACGAGTCCTGCTCGGGTTCGCTGCTGTCGCCGCAGGCGCTCAGAAAGCTCCCCAACAAAAGAATCCCACTCATTATTGAAACCGTGCGCGCTGCTGTCATATCAACCCGAAGTCGAATTTTATCTGGATTGGTAAAAAACACTCTGGGCCGAAAAATTCAGCATCAAAATCCGCGACTTCGGCCCCGGACGCCTCGAAGATACGCGACTTCGGCCCTACTTTCACCCTATTTCTTTTGGCCGGGTGAATTTGCCCATCCGGGACACCCGTTTTTGCAACCTTTTTTTAGGCCCTATGCGCCGCCGAGGCAGCTTGATATTCCCCCGTAGGATGCCTAAATTAAGCCGCTGTGCCCGCAATCTCTATATCCCGACTCGCCGGGCGATACCACCGGGAAAATGAAATTCAATTGCACCCAGGGCTGCAACTCGCGTTTCGGGCCGGTCCATCGGCGACGCGCGCTGAATCCGCGCACGCGTTGCCCTTCTATCTTCTACTTTTTTGCCAGATATATAACGCCATGTTTATGCAAAATAGCGCCTCGCCCGCAGTCCTCACCGCGCTTGGTTTTATGGGAATATTGGGACTTGCGGCGTCGCTGGGCGCGTGCACCCAGACCCGCGAAATCGGCGAGCCTGAGCAGGCGCTAAGCGCCTACGCGGCGTTTCCGGGCAGCGAGTATTCCGACCCCTCCTCCTCCGATGCGCCCCTGAGCGTCCGCATGACGCAGCCGCGCCAGGAGGAGATTCGCTCCAACGTGGTGAGCGTCTCTTTCAGCAAGCCGATGGTCGCCGCCACACTCGGCGAGCAGCCGAGCAATGAGCCGCTCTTTGAGATCGAACCCGCCATCGAGGGCAACTTCTCGTGGGTCGGAACGCGCATGGCGGTCTTTCATCCAAGCAAGCCCTTCGCGCCAGCGACCCAGTATAAGGTCACGGTGCCGCAGGGCATCAAAAGCCTGGACGGCACGCCCTTAAACAGAGAGGCCCGCTTTCAATTCCACACGCCCTTTTTAACGGTCACTTCGAGCAGCGCGACCGAAAAATTGGGCCCAAATTCAA
>Ga0209075_1003332_pt1 | contig 13462 bp, 9 predicted proteins | sample Stecom2011_FD_187523 | JGI IMG/M metagenome (GOLD analysis project Ga0209075, IMG submission 187523) | Agricultural soil microbial communities from Utah to study Nitrogen management - Steer compost 2011 (SPAdes) (version 2) | ecosystem: Environmental > Terrestrial > Soil > Agricultural land... | reverse complement strand
AATCTAATTTATGTCTTCTTGGCCAATAGAATACATCCCAGTGCTACCAATGAAGGTTTGTTTAAAGACAAGGTAAGAACGGAAATACATGATGTGATCTACAGGTCTTTGGGGCCAGAAAACAAAAATATTTTTCTAAGTGAACAAAACTGAGGCTTAGTAGTGTTTAAAGTAGATTATCGGAAAGATTGATTTACAAACACACATATGAAAATTGGAATTGTCTGTTATCCCACCTTCGGGGGGAGTGGAGTAGTGGCCACTGAACTGGGGAAGGCGTTAGCAAGGGAAGGTCATCAGATCCATTTTATTACTTACAGGCAGCCTACAAGACTGGATTTTTTTAGTGAAAATCTGTTTTATCATGAGGTGGATATTAAAAGCTATCCATTGTTTGACCATATGCCCTATGAATTGGCCTTAGCGAGCAAAATGGTAAATGTAGTCAAGTACGAAAAACTTGACTTGTTGCATGTACATTATGCAATACCCCATGCCTCAGCTGCGTACATGGCGAAACAGATCTTGAAAAGCCAGAACATCTCTATACCTGTGGTGACTACCCTACATGGAACCGACATCACGTTAGTAGGCAAGGATCCCAGCTATGAACCGGTGGTGACCTTCAGTATCAACGAGTCGGATGGCGTCACAGCCGTTTCCGAGGATCTAAGGAGAGCTACATATGAACATTTTGATATCCGGACAGAGATTGAAGTGATTCCCAACTTCATTGACATGGAGAGGTTTAAAAAGCAAAAGAAGGAACATTTTAAACTGGCTATTTGCCCTGCGGGAGAAAAGCTTCTGGTTCATACTTCGAATTTCCGTAAAGTCAAGCGGGTGGATGATGTGATACAGGTTTTCAATGAGGTAAGAAAAGTCGTTCCGGCAAAGTTGTTGTTGGTTGGAGATGGCCCGGAAAGGGATAAGATGGAACGGCTTTGCAGGGATCTCGATATTTTCGATGATGTCAGGTTTTTGGGGAAATTGGAAGCTGTGGAAGAAGTGTTGTCTGTGGCTGATCTTTTTCTTATGCCTTCAGAAAAAGAAAGTTTTGGATTGGCTGCATTGGAGGCAATGGCTTGCGAAGTGCCCTTACTCTCCTCTGATGCCGGCGGCATTCCCGAATTGAACATTGATGGCGTAACCGGCTTTGTCTGTAAGGTAGGAGATATAAAAACTATGACAAAAAGAGCCTTGGAGATCCTATCGGAAGACAATCTTCAAGGTTTTAAAGATAGGGCTTTAGAGCGGGCAAAACAGTTTGATGTGGCAAATATCCTTCCTTTATATGAGCAGTATTACTCAAAGACAATCGAAAAGACGCTTTTAAATGCCAAGCCGAGTCTTACGTAACAGAATTATAGGAAAAATTATTTGCTTCAATTTAGCACTAATTACGCTAACTTTGCAACATTTCTGGGGCACTTCCCTAGGATGAAAAAAAGATTGTAAAATCCATTTTCAGGGATTTTATTAAACAGATAAATAGTATGGATATGAAAAAGATTGGAAGATTGGATAAGCCGGATAATCATGGTTCTGCACACATGTTCAAGAATCCGGTGTTGGAAAAGCTCAGTAGGACCCATATAAGTATTCCCATTGTCATGTTTATACTTGTGGGCGGCTATGCCTTGTACTATGGGATTACGACCGCTCCCGTGTCATTTACCACAGGGGCTTTATTGGTGATAGCGGGATTCTTCTCTTTTACTTTAGTAGAATACCTTATGCATAGGTATCTCTATCATATGCTTCCTACCAATAAGATCAAGGACAAAGTACAATACACCATACATGGAGTGCATCATGATTATCCAAAGGACAAAGATCGATTGGCATTACCGCCATTTATCACAGGGCTGTATGCTTTGATACTTTATTTGGTTTTCACCTTCTTAATGGGAGATTATGCGCTGTATTTTCTTCCTGGCTTTTTGATCGGTTATGCCTTATACTTGGGCGTCCACTATATGGTTCACGCTTATCAGCCTCCAAAGAATTTTTTGAAGGTACTTTGGGTGAACCATGCCATTCATCATTATAAAGATCCCGACGTGGCTTTTGGTGTGAGCGTTCCGATTTGGGATTATATCTTCGGCACTGCTCCCAAGAGGTAATTGAGAGTCGGAATTGTGGGTTTAGGGTGGCTAGGCATGCCACTTGCCAAATTCCTTATGGAAAAAGGATTTGAGATCCGTGGGAGTACGACATCCGCGGAAAAAGGAGAGCGGCTGAAAGAAAAAGGGATAAATGCTTATCCCTTTTTTTTGAATCCTAAACCGGAGGGGGAAGGAGGGCGAGAGGTCTTTGATGCTGATGTTCTGATCATTAATATTCCGCCGAAGTCGCGAACCCACTCGGAAGACTACCATTTGCTTCAGCTTGAGTCATTGAAAAACCTGATAACATTGAGGAGGATTCCGAAAGTTATTTTTGTCAGTGCTACATCCGTATATCCAGACCTCAATGGGGAGGCCTTGGAGTCAGATCTACTATGCCCTTCGAATACCGGCAATAGAACACTTTTGGAAGCGGAAAATCTTCTTTGGAAAGAGAAGAGTTATGAGCTTACGGTAATTCGATTGGGAGGCTTGTTAGGTGATGACAGGATTCCTGGGCTTTATGTGTCCAATAAAGTGGGGGTAGTCGGGCATGCTCCGGTTAACTATATCTACCGTGATGATGCAGTAAGATTGCTGCACTGGGTCATTGACGTTGGCCTATGGAATGAGACCTTCAATGGTGTGGCTCCTCATCATCCCTTAAGGAGGGAGGTATATGAAAAGAACGCGAAGGACTTGGATTTTCCCCCTCCCATAAGTTATGCATCTCCAGCTGTTCAACCTTGGAAGATCGTCTCTTCTAGAAAAATAATTCAGACAGGATTCACCTTCCTCCATCATCCTCTTAATTTTCCTTATTCAATGCCTTAATCCCTGGCTTGTATTTCCATCGCTGGCATGGCCTTTGACACTAATAATAATTCGATTCTAAAATAAAATGTTGTTATTTACCTAATTATGGGGAACTACAGAATTAAAAGCGTGTTACGGATGTTGCCTTGAGAAGGGATTGGCAACGCTTGTATTTGCTTAAACGAATATAGGGTTTTTCTCCCCAAAATTATTGATATACCTTTACAGTAGAATACTGCAATCATGGATAAATATTCCTATATTTCTAATGCTCACGTAGCTTACATAGATGAGCTTTATCAGGATTACAAAAAGAATCCTGACTCGGTTGAACCCAGTTGGAAAAGCTTTTTCGACGGATTTGATTTTGCCCTCACAAAGTTTGGGGAAGATAATGGGAGCGAAGCTACAACGGCACCCGTAAAACTTTCTTCCTCTGAGAATGGCCACCTTTCCACAAAAGGGACTATGATGGACATGGAGCAACTTCCTAAAGAAATTAAGGTAAGGGCGCTTATCCATGCCTATCGTTCCAGAGGACATCTCAAATCCAAAACCAATCCTGTAAGGGAAAGGGTTGATCGTAAAGCATTGATCGGCATTGAATATTTTGGACTGGATGAGTCCGATCTCAATACCGAATTCCAAGCGGGAGACGAAATCGGTATCGGGACGGCAAAATTGAGCAAAATTTTAGAGGCCTTACAGAAAATTTATGTAGGCCCGATGGGATTCGAATATCTTTATATCCGGGATCCGGAGATGCTGGATTGGTTGAGGATAAAGATTGAAAAGGAAGCTTTGACGTTTACCCCGTCTTTGGATATAAAGAAGAGGATTCTGTCCAAATTGAATGAAGCAGTGGTTTTTGAAAACTTCCTTCATACCAAATACATCGGTCAAAAACGTTTTTCGCTTGAAGGTGGAGAAAGTACAATTCCATTTCTAGACGCCCTAATTAACATTGGAGCAGATCTTGGGGTGGAAGAATTTATGATAGGTATGGCGCACCGTGGCCGCCTCAACGTTCTGGCTAATATCATGGGCAAGACCTATGAGCAGATTTTTTCAGAATTTGAAGGTACGGCCAAACCCGATCTTACCATGGGTGATGGGGACGTAAAATACCACATGGGCTTCGCCAGTGACATCATCAGCATTAATGACAAAAAAGTTCACTTAAAGCTTGCGCCTAATCCCTCGCATTTGGAAGCAGTGAATCCCGTAGTCGAAGGATTTATCAGGGCGAAAATCGATTCACAGCACAAGGGTGATAAAGACAAGGCGGTTCCCATTTTGATCCATGGTGATGCCGCGATAGCCGGGCAGGGCATTGTATATGAGGTGACCCAAATGGCCAACTTAAAAGGCTTTAATACAGGAGGCACCATCCACTTTGTGATCAACAACCAAGTAGGCTTTACAACGGATTTTGATGACGGTAGGTCTTCAATCTATTGTACGGATGTTGCGAAGATCATCGATGCTCCTGTGATTCACGTCAACGGAGACAATGCCGAGGCGGTCGTTTTTGCTGCCAGGTTAGCTATCGAGTTCAGACAGAAATTTAACCAGGATATTTTTGTCGATATGGTCTGCTACAGGAGGCATGGACACAATGAAGCAGACGAACCTAAATTTACCCAGCCGGAACTTTATAATGTAATATCAAAACACCCCAACCCAAGAGAGATCTATGCCAAGAAGCTCATGGAAAACGGGGATATTGATGCAGAGATAGCGAAGCAATTGGACAACGAATTCCGGCAGTTGCTACAGGATCGGCTAAATTTAGTGAAAGAAAAACCCCTGCCTTACCAATTTACAAAATTTGAACAAGAGTGGAAGCAGTTGAGGTGGGCTACGCCCGAGGATTTTGAGCAGTCGCCTGAAACGGGAATCTCTCAAGAGAACATTAACAAGGTAGCCGACTGTCTGACGACTTTACCAAAGGGCTTCAAGCCACTGAAGCAGATCGAGGCGCAACTAAAGCAGAGGAAGGATATGTTCTTCAACTCCAAAAGCCTTAACTGGGCAGCGGCGGAACTTCTTGCTTATGGGTCACTATTGCTCGACGGGAAGATGGTAAGGATAACAGGACAGGATTGCCAGCGTGGGACGTTCTCCCATAGACATGCAGTGCTACATGATGCCAATACCAACAAGCCTCATAATTCCCTGAAAAGCCTGGAGGATAGAAAAGGGAAGTTTTACATCTACAATTCACTCCTCTCTGAATATGCGGTTTTAGGCTTTGAATACGGATATGCCATGGCAAACCCTCATGCGCTTTGCGTTTGGGAAGCTCAATTCGGAGATTTTGCTAATGGCGCGCAAACCATGATTGATCAGTTCATATCTTCTGCAGAATCCAAATGGCAGAGGATGAACGGGCTGGTGATGCTGTTGCCGCACGGCTATGAAGGTCAAGGGCCGGAACACTCCAATGCGAGACCTGAGAGGTTTTTGCAATTGTCTGCAGAATACAACATGGTAGTTGCAAATATTACCGAACCCTCCAACTTCTTTCACTTATTGAGGAGACAGTTGACCTGGGAATTTAGAAAGCCCTGTGTAGTCATGTCGCCCAAGTCCTTACTGAGGCATCCAAAAGTCGTGTCTCCCATTGAAGAATTCACCCAGGGAAGATTTAGGGAACTAATCTTGGACGAAGAAGTGGATCCTAAGAAAGTAACCCGGGTTTTGCTTTGTTCCGGTAAAATCTATTATGATCTGGCCGAGGCTAGGGAAAAAGAAAAAATTGAAGACGTAGCCATATTCAGGGTAGAGCAACTTCATCCGCTTCCCAAAAACAAGATTCTTGAGGCTTTGAAAGCTTATGAGAATGCGGAGATTATTTGGGTCCAAGAGGAGCCCGAAAATATGGGTTATTGGACTTATATCGTCCGCATGCTGTACAAGTACTTGAAAATGGACGTGATTGCCAGAAAACATAGCGCTTCTCCTGCAACGGGTTATATGAAAGTTCATATAGAAGAACAAAAAGGAATTGTTAACAAGGCATTACGAATCAAATAAATACCCCCAAAAGCTACCTGTATAGGTATAAAATGGGTTTAATTTTATAATTTTAAACACTGTGAAATTAACCTTAGGCATGTTCTGGGGGTAAAACGTTAAAATATGAGCATAGAAATCAAAGTCCCTACGGTAGGAGAATCCATTACAGAAGTCACTATCGGCCAATGGTTTAAAAACGATGGCGATTATGTAGAGATGGACGAAGTTATCTGCGAACTGGAATCAGATAAAGCGACATTTGAACTAACAGCGGAGGCCGCAGGAGTATTGAAAACCAATGCCAAAGAAGGAGATAGTTTAGAGATAGGTGCTGTAATCTGCACCATCGATCCTGAAGGAGTTCCAGGAGAAATTTCGGCTGAAAAACCTGCAACGGAAAATGTTACAAAATCACCGGAGCCCCAATCCACTCCTTCCGAGCCCACCACTTCCGGGGAGATCAAAGAAATGATCGTTCCAACAGTGGGAGAATCAATTACCGAAGTTACTTTAGCAACTTGGCTTAAAGAAGATGGGGACTTTGTAAAACTCGATGAGATCATAGCAGAAGTAGACTCTGATAAAGCCACTTTTGAACTGCCTGCAGAGGCCAATGGAATATTGCGACATGTAGCCAAAGAAGGTGATACTATTGAAATCGGCGGGCTTATATGCAGGATTGAAGTTGGTGAAGGAGGAAGCGCATCCGCGAGCTCCGATAAGCAAGCCTCGGCTGAAACTTCAACATCTTCAGATAAAGGCAGTTATGCCACCGGTCATGCTTCTCCGGCCGCTGCCAAAATACTGGCAGAAAAAGGGATTGATCCGGCTACGATAAAAGGAACAGGTAAAGATGGAAGGATCACGAAAGAAGATGCAGAGACTGCCAAAAAAATAGAAAAAGAGGCCACACCTGCCGCTGCCAAACCTGCCCAAAGTGAGGCAGCTAAGACAAAAGAAGCGGAAGCGCCCAAAGTTGCCGGATCAAGGGAAACAAGAAGAGAGAAAATGACTTCTCTTCGAAGAACTATTTCCAGACGCTTGGTCAGTGTGAAAAATGAAACGGCAATGTTGACTACTTTTAATGAAGTCAATATGCAGCCAATTATGGATCTCCGTAAAAAGTACAAGGATGCTTTTAAGGAAAAGCACAATACCAACCTGGGCTTTATGTCGTTCTTTGCCAAGGCAGCCTGTATGGCTTTGGAAGAATGGCCTGCCGTCAACGCTCAATTAGACGGGAATGATATTGTTTACAACGATTTTTGTGATATTTCCATAGCGGTATCCTCGCCAAAAGGTTTGGTTGTTCCCGTTATCCGAAATGCTGAAAGCTTAAGTTTTGACCAAATTGAAAAAGAAGTGGTCCGGCTTGCTGTCAAAGCACGTGACGGTAAACTCACGATTGAAGAGATGACTGGAGGGACTTTTACCCTTACGAATGGAGGAATATTCGGGTCAATGATGTCGACTCCAATTATTAACGCTCCACAGGCGGCGATTTTAGGGATGCACAATATCATAGAAAGACCTATTGCGGAAAATGGACAGGTGGTGATCCGGCCAATGATGTACTTGGCACTTTCCTACGACCATAGAATCATAGACGGAAGAGAGTCCGTAAGCTTCTTGGTGAGGGTTAAGCAGTTGTTGGAAGATCCAGCGCGATTGCTGTTGGGAGTATAGGCTGCGGAGTACTAAGTAAGCTTAAATAAGTCTAAAACTAGAACTATATAATCATCGGAGTACTTTGTACTTAGTACATTGTACCTGGTACAAAGGAAAAATATGAAGTACGACCTTGTCATCATCGGATCTGGACCCGGAGGATATGTGGCGGCTATTAGAGCAGGCCAATTGGGGATGAAAACCGCAATTATTGAGAAATATTCAACTTTGGGAGGTACATGCCTTAATGTGGGATGTATCCCATCCAAGGCCCTTCTTGATTCTTCGGAGCATTATCATAATGCAGCGCATACCTTTAAGAGCCATGGGATCAGTATGGCTGATCTTAGCGTGGACTTAATCCAGATGGTCAATCGAAAACAAGAGGTGGTAAAGCAGAATGTTGACGGGATCCAGTATTTGATGAAGAAGAACAAGGTGGATGTGCTTCATGGAAAGGGTTCCTTTGTAGACAAAAACACCGTTAAAGTCACCAAAGATGACGGAAGTTCTGAAGAGATAACAGGAACTAATATTATCATCGCTACAGGTTCCAAACCGGCCTCTCTACCCTTTATCCCTTTGGATAAAAACCGGATTATCACTTCGACGGAGGCTTTAAATCTTAAAGAGGTCCCAAAACACTTAATTGTAATAGGGGGAGGAGTCATCGGTCTCGAGTTGGGATCCGTATTCGCAAGAATAGGCGCGAAGGTTTCTGTAGTTGAATTTATGGATTCCATTATACCCACAATGGATAAAACCATGGGTAAAGAGTTGCAAAAGTCTCTTAAAAAGCTCGGCTTTGAGTTTTATTTAAAACATAAGGTAACCGCTGTAGAAAACACAGGAAATGAAGCCGTGGTCACAGCAGAGAACAGTAAAGGGGAGCAGATCACGCTCAATGGTGACTATGTTTTGGTCTCAATAGGTAGGAAGCCGTACACGGAAGGGCTGAATGCTGATGCTGCAGGAGTTAAGATTAATGATCGCGGCCAAATCGAAGTCAACGAGCATCTTCAAACCAATGTATCAAATATTTATGCCATTGGAGATGTGGTAAAAGGCGCAATGCTGGCGCACAAAGCAGAAGAAGAGGGCGTGTTGGTAGTGGAACAGCTTGCAGGACAAAAGCCCCATATCAATTACCTTTTGATACCGGGAGTTGTCTATACTTGGCCTGAGGTTGCCTCAGTAGGCTATACAGAGGAGCAATTGAAGGAGAAGGGTATTTCCTACAAAACAGGGAAATTCCCCTTTATGGCATCAGGCCGTGCGAGGGCTTCAGGGGATACCGATGGCTTGGTTAAGGTGTTGGCAGATCAAAAAACAGATGAAATTCTGGGGGTTCACATGATTGGGCCTAGAACAGCCGACATGATTGCAGAAGCTGTAGTAGCAATGGAATACCGTGCTTCGGCAGAAGATATTGCCAGAATGTCACATGCGCATCCTACTTATACAGAAGCATTTAAAGAAGCATGTCTGGCGGCTACAGAAAATAGAGCCTTGCATGCTTAGATACTGGAGCACTAAGTCATTAGACCTAATATCATAAAAAAATGCCGTTGGTTGATCCAACGGCATTTTTTTATGGTGAAACGCAATAAATCAGTAACGGGATTATTGCTGTTCAAATTCCACAGAGGCAGCGATATTGTTTTTGATCACATTGTAAATAGATCCATTGGCTTCAATATTATTGGGGCCAATCTCGATGATACCGTTTTTATCGAAGTCAGTGGCATTATTGAAATTAACATTGGCCAAGATTCTGTCAAGGTTAAATTTTATCAAGAATGAAGTTGGGCCCGATATTTCATATCCCTCCGATGACTTAGCGGGTACGGATATAGTTTCTTCGCTATCAAACCAGATTTGAACAGTTTTTCCGTCTACCAGTCCTGACAGAAACAGCGATTTACCAGAAGTGGCCTCATGTCCGCTGGTTTCGGAAATCTTGTTGAGATTAAATTTGATCTCATTATAGATCCCACGTGGTGTCTCACCTGTTGCTACTGGGCTGTTTTGAAGACCACCTTCTGTCATAAGCACAAGATGATTGGCTTTCAAACTGGCTTTCCCAAGTGGCGAATCCGCGTTGGATTTTAAAGTACCATTTTCTAGTGTCACACCTGCGGCTACCGCATCATGATGTAAGAACATCAAATCAAGATTCCTTATGCCCACACTAAAATGATCCACAGTAAAATCGCCTATTACTACAGGGGAAGCCCCAGAATTCGAAGTAGCAGTAGCTTGGATTTCGGCTCTAGCAAAGCCCTGTCTCGGCATATCGTCGTCGGTACAGGAAGTCATAACTAGCATCATCCCTAAAGGAAGTAAGGCACTGGAAAGTTTAATTATCGATTTTCTCATAAAATAATACTATTGAATTTTTGACTTTCTCCGTCATTGCCAAATAGTATGCCAGACTAAAAAATGGCGAGTCGCTTTAGGAGGCTTTTCCGTAACCCGCTGATTTTCGGAGTAATTTATATCAGCTGGGGAGGAGGGCTAAGGTGACGTTTATTGTACCTCATCCAAAAAAAAGGTAGGTGTTGGCATCATTTTCGAACCGTATCCGTATAGCCACTAACCAGAAAGGTCTGGTTAAAAATATTTCCTTCCCAAACAACCTTTTGCTATTTCAATTGATTTATTTCTAATATGCTTTTAAAACGATTTTCATTACTGTTTGTGTTGTTTACGGTTCTCAGCTCCGCCTATGGTCAGGAGCGATTCACGATAAGCGGCAATATTACCGACTCGGACAACGGGGAGGGCTTGATAGGCGCCACCGTGTTAGTCGAAGAGTTAAAGACCGGAGTGGTCACCAACGAATATGGCTTCTACTCGTTGACGTTGGTTAAAGGCGCATATACGTTAGCGATAAGTTACGTTGGTTTTGAGACTTTTAGAAAAACCATTGTCCTTGACCAAAACTTAAGGCTGAACCAAGAGTTAGTCTCGCAGTCTAGGAATCTCCAGGAAGTAGTTGTCACGAGTGAACGTCCTGACGAAAATATCAGATCGACTTCCATAGGAGTGAATAAATTGGATGTAAGAGAGATTGATGTGGTACCCGTTGTGTTTGGCGAAAAAGATGTCATCAAAACCATCCAGTTGCTTCCCGGGATTAAATCCAATGAGGGAGGCGGGGGCTTTTTTGTACGGGGTGGAAGTGCGGATCAGAACCTAATCTTGTTGGATGAAGCCCCTGTTTATAATGCTTCACACTTACTGGGATTCTTTTCAGTTTTCAATTCCGATGCCATCAAAGATCTTTCGATATACAAGGGCCATATTCCCGCGGAATATGGAGGTCGGGCTTCATCGGTGTTGGACATTAGGATGAAGGATGGAAATTCCAAAAAGCTCACCGCTTCGGGTGGAATCGGCTTGATTTCCTCCCGATTGGCTGTAGAGGCGCCTTTGGTGAAAGACAAGGGATCTTTTATCGTTTCAGGAAGAAGAACCTATGCCGATGTTTTCCTCAAGCTCTCCAACAATGAAGACTTATCCAATTCTATATTGTATTTCTATGACCTCAATGTCAAAGCCAATTACCGATTAAATCCCAATAATAGGATTTACCTATCCGGATACTTTGGTCGGGATAAATTTGGGTTCTCCGATGTGTTTGGATTCGATTGGGGCAATACCACAGCCACATTACGGTGGAATCACATATTTAATGATAAGCTGTTTTTAAATTCCACCGTTCTCTTCAGCGATTACAATTATCAGGTCAAGATAAGCGGCGACGAAGGAGAAAACAACGGTTTCCGGATCACCTCTGCCATCCGTGACTTCAGCATAAAAGAAGATTTTGATTATTTTATCAGCCCTGCCAACACAATGAAATTTGGTGTCAATGTCATCCGCCATGGTTTCATGCCGGGGGCTATAGAGACGGATTTATTTTCAGACGTTAATGCTTCCAGGTTACAGGAAAAATACGCTTGGGAGGGAGCGGTGTATGTGTCTAATGATACGGAATTTTCTGACAGATTCATGGCCAATTATGGATTGCGGTATTCTTATTTCGCCCAAGTGGGGCCGGGGGATATTTTCACCTATGATGAAAACGGAGAAATCATTGACGTCAACAGTTATGGTTCGGGAGATATTGTCCAGACATATGGAGGCTTGGAGCCTCGGATTGGCTTGACCTATGTATTAGACGAGGAAAGTTCTATTAAAACATCTTTTGGCAGAAACAGGCAGTACTTACACTTGTTGTCAAATTCCACTTCGGGTACTCCCATCGATTTATGGATCCCCAGCAGCAACAACGTCAAACCCCAGTTTGTGGACCAGTATGCAGCCGGATATTACAGAAACTTCAAAGACAACACCTTCGAAAGTTCTGTAGAAATATACTACAAAGACATGAACAACCAGGTGGATTATAAAACCGGGGCGGAACTGGTCTATAATGAAAACGTCGAATCCCAATTGCTTTTTGGCAAAGGCTGGTCATATGGTGCAGAATTTTTTCTCAAGAAAAATACAGGCGACCTTACCGGATGGATAAGTTATACCTGGTCTAAGACCGAGCGCAAATTCGATGGTGTGGATCAGGGGCAGGTATACCCAGCCAATCAGGATAGAAGGCATGACCTTTCTCTGGTCGGCATCTATCAATTGAGCAGAAAATGGACCTTATCGGCCTCCTTTGTTTACTATACAGGTAATGCCGTCACCTTCCCGATAGGCAAATATCAGGTGGAAGGTAAAGTGGTCAACCTCTATGACAAGAGAAACGCCAACAGGTATCCGGATTATCACAGATTGGATCTGGGGGCGACATTACAATTGAAAGAAAAGGAAAACTTCTCCTCCGATATTAATTTCTCCATTTACAATGCTTACGCGCGTAAGAATGTCTATAGTATTAATTTCAGAGAAGTAGCAGCGGACCCCACAAGAACAGAGGCAGTAAAATTATCTTTATTCAATATCCTGCCTTCTGTCACCTACAATTTTAAATTTAAGTAACCATGAAGTTGACAATTAAATCAGTTTTCGGCCTCCTGGCTTGTATAGCTTTAGTTTCCTGCGAGGAAGTGATTGATCTGGATTTGGGCAGCAGCGAACCCAAAATAGTTATTGAAGGAACAATTACTCCCGATGAGGGGCCTCACAGGCTTTTGATCCATCAATCTGTGGATTATGGAGAGAGAAACCAGTTTCCTCCAGTCTCAGGAGCTTCCGTCAGGATCAAAGATGAAGACGGGGCAGAAGAGATGCTTGAAGAAGTGGAGGAAGGGGTCTATTTGATCCAGGACTTACAGGGAGAAAACGGTAAAACTTATAATGTCGAGGTCGAGTATGGCGGCAAATCCTATAATGCAACGAGTAGTCTTCCGAAGACTGTGATTCCCCTGCAGTCCTTGGAATACGTGTTTGAAGAAGAGACATTATTTATCGAAGAGGGATATTATCTTACCGCGTATTTTCTGGATCCTGGGGATGAAGTTAATTATTACAGGCTCAAGATCTTCGTGAACGGGGAGCCTTATTATTTCGAAAGGGATGACAATTTAGTGAAGGACGACAATTTCTGGTTAGTCAATGACAAGTTTTTTAACGGAAAGACTATGGATTACGAATTTCCACACAAGCTGAAGGTGGGTGACCGGGTGGATGTGGAGCTACATCAGGTGGACCGTTCCACCTATGATTACTACAGAACCTTGGTTGACTTGATGGGCTTCGGCGGAGTGGCGCCTGCCAATCCCTTATCCAATTGGAGCAATGGTGCCTTGGGATATTTTGGCGCGGTATCTGTCACTTACGCATCCATTGTGATAGAGGAAGATTAAAAGATAAGGTTAACAGTA
>Ga0209075_1003331_pt1 | contig 13467 bp, 10 predicted proteins | sample Stecom2011_FD_187523 | JGI IMG/M metagenome (GOLD analysis project Ga0209075, IMG submission 187523) | Agricultural soil microbial communities from Utah to study Nitrogen management - Steer compost 2011 (SPAdes) (version 2) | ecosystem: Environmental > Terrestrial > Soil > Agricultural land... | reverse complement strand
CGGAGTTTCCGAGCACGACACAATGGAACGGTAAAAACAAGCCCGTAGTGCAACGGAGCTTTGTATAGGCTTGTTTTTATATTTTTTGAGCAGGGAGGTGGTGATGACTGAAGACCTTATTTCCTGTTCCATTCAATCGTCAGTTGGAACCAATTTATGCGAAGCAAGAACCAAAAAATCGTCAGCTGATGGTTGCGAAGAGACAACTTTAGATTTAGGCAAATGTTTAGTCGTGGCGCGTTGGAACGGAGAGGTGATTTATTAAGGAGTAATCTTTAAATTGAAAGAATTACGACACGCCCCGTGGGAAACGGATAGCTTTTTGAACTGTTTAGCACAGGAACAAGCTATTGCAAAGCGACCTTGGAATGCTCTTGTAATAGTGATGTTTCCGTAGCAAAAACAGGAGAAAACTAGGAGGAGTAGACGGATTAGGCGCATGAAATTGGATAACTAGAATTAGTAATGCTTTATTTCAATTCTAGAGATATACTTTACACAAATTTAGAACTGGAGCACAACATTTTGTTTCATTTTTAAATAGTTACTAGATTAATTCTTTAAACAATTCAACTGTACCATTAACAAAGTCATAAACGGTTAAAATCAAATCAGTAACCAATTCGTGATCAAAAGACCACGAATTGACTACATACATTAAATTAAAATAGTGAAAGCTGTTTAACGTTTGAAAACAATATAATTCACACATTGAAAACCATTTAACAACTTCATTGAAAAATCTATATTATTAATTCATCAAATTTGTTTTCTAAACGCATCCTACATCCCTCTTATTAATTCCTTTGCTTTATCAAGTGTATAAGCCCCGTCAACTGGTTTCTTGTCGAACACCATGAAGTAGGCGAAGTTAGAGCCTGCTAAGCGCTCCCATTCGTTCCCTAAGCGACATTTGGCTTCGCTGTCTGTGCCGTCGAGGTGGTCGCCTTTGGTTTCAATAAGGATTGTTTTCCCTGATGTAGTATGGAGGATGAAATCGGGGTAGTGGTTCGCTTTAAAACCGTTGATGAAAAAACCTTTTCCTCTTTCTAGATTTCTGTGCCAAAATAATATGTTTGAAGAAGTTCCGATTTCCATGATTACTTGTCCTTCAAAATTATTCATTTCGCCTTCGCGTTCGTATAAGGAGTTTCCTATTGCGGCTCCCTTCCTGCCTGGAACTATCTCTGATGGTAGTTTCCAGTTTTCTTTAGTGAAGATTCTTTTGGATTTTATCATGTCCATAAATTGCTCTTCTGCATACTTGTCTGAAAGTTGGCTAATTTTGGCTTTAATTTTATCTTTATAACTCCATTTTCTCACAAGAATATCTCGCATTTGTTCAGGATTCAACCCTTGTAATATTCTCCCAATATATAACTTTATCTGCTGATCGGGTATTGGATACATGTTTCCAATTATTTGCATTATCTGATGTGTGATATCAATAATTTGAGAATCTTTTGGTTTTGCTAGAATGTAGTCAGTTATAGGATTTATTATATTGTCACCCTCGATTTTAACCCATGCTGGAGTGTAATTATCTTTAACAGTTTCTGTTAAATCAATTTTATATAAATCAGATGATACTCTGTCAAAATCAATTTTTGTATCTTCTTCTGATAGTTTAAAGTTTTTTAATAAAGAAGCTCTATTGAGTAACTCTTCATCTGTTTTAAAGAGGTCGCTTACTGCTACTTTTAAGAAAAATTGAGGGAAATGGATTTTATCAATCATTTCTTTATGTGCTTCTTTTACCTTATATCGTCTAACTTTATCACCCATCTCTTGGAATATATTTTCATCTACTGGTTGTGATTCTTGCGCTTCTATTTGTTGTTCTAAACGTTTGCTCTCCTCCTCTGCCATCTTCTCAATCTCCTCAATAACAGTCGGTTCTTCCGCAGGAAGGTCATTCGATGAATCTTCAGTTGGATTAAACGAAATACGTTCCTTATCTATTGAATCATCATTTTCTTCTTGTTCAGGGAATAGAAAATTTTCTACTGGATCCAATGTGCTTTTTTCTTTTTCCTCTTCAGTCATTACGTCCTTCTTACGGAAATCCTTATCACTAAATCCTGATACTTGAAGACCTTTAACAATATTTTGAAGAGTATCGTTAAATTTAGCAGAAGCCGTTAATACATAAGAAAGGTTTAATTGAAACGCTTTGTGCTTGTGAACATAAGGTTGACGTAACACACGTCCTAGAATTTGCTCAACATCTACAGCTGAAGACTTGTCGGCCAGTGACGCTAAGATATAAGCAAAGGGACAATCCCATCCCTCTTTCAAAGCGTTGATTGTGATGATGTATCTTACTTCACAGTCTTTACTCATCAAATCAATCCCTTTCAACTCATCAATATTAGCAGTTTTGATCTTAATTTGTTCTTCAGGAATTCCTAAGGATAATAGCTGTTCTTTTAATTTCACAAACGTGGTGTTGTCGTTATTCGTTTTGGGTTGTGCTTGAAACAAAACAATTGGACGAATGTACTTTCCACCTTCAGTTTCTTGTTTAATAGCTAAGTTTTCAAGCTTTCTTTGTAAATGTAGTGCATTATTAATAACCTCCGTTTTATCGTGGTTGTTGTACACGATTACTGGAAGCTTAACCATACTTTCTTTTTTTAATTCTATGGCTGGAACTAGGCTTACGATGTTACTATTTTGTTTTGGTGTAGCTGTTAAATCCAATATGAAAGATGGATTCAAGTTTTGCAGCATATCTACACTCAAATCACTTTCAGCGTTATGACTTTCATCCACCACTAGAACAGGATTTAAACTCCGAATTACATTAATCAATGCCGTATCATCGATACCCTCTAACAGGTGTTCTCTACTCGCGTAATGAGAGACGAAAGAGGCAAGCTGACCGTTTTCTTGATATACTTTCCTATCCTCCTTATTTCTAGCCCGTAAACTCGAAAAGCTCATTACAAAAATGCTCAGTTGCTCTTTAACAACAGTAGGGTTGAAGTTAGATCCTTGCAGTAGATCTTCCTTTTGATAAATTTCAACCTTATGATTAAATAGTGAATTTAATTTCTGGCGATAAGGATGTGCAGGGTTAGAAAGTGCATCTACAGTTTGTTGTAATAGGTTACTCCATGGAACTAGCCAAATGACAGCTTTAGTTTTTGAATTGTCGTAAGCTGAAAAAATAGAATGCAAGGCATTTACTGCAATAAAGGTTTTCCCTCCAGCGGTTGGTACTTTAATACATACGTGTGCTGCATTCTGGATGTTGTTTTTATAAGGCTCCATACCAGTATTATCTAGTGGATTGTAAGGACCAATTTTGTTTTCCCAGAATTGATTAAATGCAGTCGCTACATTCTTATACTCTTGAACATACTCTAAGTACTCTTCAAGGTTATCTATTACTTTTTGTTGATAGCTTTTTAATTCCATAATTTAAAATCTTGTAATGTCTCTTGGTATCTTCTTAAAGATGATATTGTTCTTAGCCATAAAGTTTTTAGGTAATAAACAATTGTCTGCATATATAACATATTGTTCACCTTTTGTTTTCACCAATTCTAAAGCATCAAAATCTAAAGTAGTTAAATTTTCTTTTTCATAGATGAAGTAATAAACTGAATCGTCTTTCTTGCCTAAAAGGTATTTCTCTGCATTTTCAGAATATATACTGCTGAACGAAGCTGAAGTACGGGTTTCAGAAAACCAAATGTATTCTCGTATCTTGTCTGAGACCACCTTTTCGTTTAAGTTTTCATTCTCATCAAATAGAGGCAAACCTAATTCATAATAATCAAATGCACCCCCAGTACCTTCTACTTTTTTCTTCCCCGAGCCATACCCTTTAGAAACCCTTTTTACTCTTTCTGCAGTAATGTCATTGGCATAATCCTCCATTTCAACTAAAATGAATTTACGATTACCACCGTCTTGTTTATTCAAATTTAAAACTGCGTGTGCAGTAGTTCCAGATCCAGCAAAAGAATCTAGTATAATTGAATCTTTGTCGCATAAAAAGTTGATCAAATATTCAATTAGAGAGGGCGTTTTTGGAAAATCAAAAACCTTTTCGCCGAATATATCATAAAGCATTCTTCCTGCATTTTCCGTTGTGTCAACCCCAACGGATGAATCTATAAAGTTAGGCGGGACTTCTTTCGCGTAGTTTTGCTTTTTATAAGATATAACTAATGATTTTGAATTAATTTTCACCTGAGTGTTGTTATTCAGTTCTTCTTCAAGTTTTTGTTGGACCCATATAAATCTATTCTTGAATGTTACTTCATTTTTGTTACTTCCATTTTCAATTATCAAGTCGTTTAGTAATTCATTAGGAAATTTAGCTGTACCGTAAACTCCTTTTTTAACCACTCCATCTTTTAGTTTTATCTGTAAAGTATTGGGTTTGAAAACTAATTCCTTAAATGAATTTTGAGGCTTTGTAATTGGATCATCACTTTTACTTTCCTTTTGAACCCCAGTAAATTTATTAGAATTTACAGTTTTAGAGTAACATAAGACATACTCAATATTTCTTTTAATCTTATGAGATAAATTTGGAGGGGTACCTGATTTATACCAAAAATAGGTTCCAACGAAGTTTCTTATCCCAAATATTTCATCACATACTATCTTTAAAAATGCTTGTTCATTATCATCAATACTTATAAAAATTGCCCCATCATCATTTAAAAGTTTTTGAAGCAATCTTAGTCTTGGGTACATCATGCATAACCATTTATCATGTCTCGTTAAATCATCCAATGCAATTGTTGCGTCCTTATTTTCCTCTTTAGCCTTCAATGTCTTCTCAAGCCATTTTTGCATTTTTGGATGGTCAACATTATCATTATAGACCCAATCTTTGTTCCCAGTATTGTATGGTGGATCAATATATATGCAGTTTACCTTCCCTTCATATTCTGGCAATAAGCTTTTTAGTGCTTCAAGGTTATCTCCGTGAATAATTTTATTACCGCTTTTTGAATGTTCTTTTTGCTCACCTTTTTCAGCAGTAAAGCCATACTTATGATCTAGAATTCTGTAAGGAACATCTTGGTGGTGGCTTATAACCTTTTCTTTTCCTATCCAATTTAGTGTTGGCATAATTTGTTTCTTTAGTCTAGTCAGTAAAATTAAATTAGGGTCTAATTAGGGTTAAATATAGTAAATATTGTGGGATTTGGATAGGGATGTAGAAATGTTGATAAAACGAGATGGGATTCGACAAGCTCACCCATCTTTCTCGCGGTAGCCTTCAGTTTGTATTGTTGTTTTATCATCCGATAGTTTCAATGTTCGATAATAACTTCTCTCTTGAATTTTTGTATTGGCTACTATAGCCTTTAAATTGGTTGTAAGAGTATTCTAGAGCATTTTTCATTTCAGCGTAATTATGTTCACATTGCAAAATAAGAGGACCAGATTGTTCTACAAAAGGTAATTCAGGAAACTTTTGATTCAATTTGCACATAGGGTTGATTATAGTGGAGTACGTGATATGAGGATAGTTCCTTTCTTTTACTGGAAGTTTTGTCCAGTGACTCCAATACCTTTCTTGAGAATCTAGGTATTCAATTATTCGCTGATCATCTCTTGGATGCTTTTTATTAATTTCATTTAATAGTTTTTCATGATATATTTGATACTCTTGCAAATAGTGGCGGTATAGATCATGATACTCTCGGTAATTGTTTTGTAAGCCCATTAGGTTTTTCTCTAACTGGCTTTCTAGGAACTTTATATTCGAAAGTGTGTCCCATATATTGTGGAACGCTTCTTCTTTTTTAATTCTATTCTTTTCGCATGACCATCTAAATTTGGAGTAAAATGAGTTATGAATATCATTGAAATCAATAAGGTAAATGATTTCCAAATAAGAAATAGGCTTATGAGTATACTTCCAACCATCTGTGTTCTCAATTGTGATTGTTGGATAGAACTTTTCTGTGTTCCTTTCTTTATCTTTTAAATTATCCGCAACTTGATTAAGTAAGGATGAAAAACGCTGACGAGTGTTTTTTCGTTTTAAAAAGTTTTTAACTTGCAAAGACAAGAATTTGATAGACTCTCCAATTATAAATACGATTAAAGATATCACTACTGGTATAGATATGGCTTCATCTATACCTAAGACATCGTTCATCCATTTTATTATTTCCATAAGTAATAGTTAATTCGCTTGTGTTGATGTATTGTAAATTTAATACTTTAAGTTCTAAGATGAAAAATCATTATGCTATTCTAATCCCTATGTTTCTTGGTATAAGGGAAAATAAGTTGTTGTGAAATAAATTATAGAACAATTTTTACATTAGATCTGTGTTCAGCTCCCATTCATTTATTCCCATTAGGTTTAGAATTAATATTCCACTAATTCGATACAGTAATATATTAGATTTATACAAAAGATCTGCATCTATTTTATCTATGCTGCCATGGGTAATGTTATTTCGCAATTCATTTAATTCTTTAATACTAATGGGCAGAGTTTTTGGATCTAAATTTTGACTTTCTAAAAATGACGCCAATTGATTTTTCATCGGCTTGTTTTGAAGAAAAGATAGAACATTTCCCCAACGTTTTTTAAATTCATCATGTTCTTCTGTTTGTATTGTACCCAAAAGTTGGTTTAGTGCATTCTCTTGTTTTTCTTTTCTTTCCTTTCTTGTCAAAATAGTTGTGAACTTATCCTTAGGCTGTTTTTGTTTGTCACAAATCTCAATGATATTGTACCGAATTAAAAAAGCTGATGTATCATCGACCAAGTGTGATTGATTAAATAATGTTACCGCTTTAGAAAGTAGCGGATAGTTTTTTAAAGTATTTTTTTGCCAACTTGATTGTAGAAAGTTATTAAAATCCCAATGAATTCCAAGCCCCCTAAGATTGCCATTGGCTTTAGATTGTGAATTTTGTTCGATATTTTTAATTGTAATGGTCTTATCTGGTAAATGAATTCTGCGAAGTATGTAATCTAACTTGGTATGGTGATAAAATGATGCGAGCATCAAAACTATATCTCCATAAAAAACGGTCTCTTCTTCAGTTACTTCACTCTTGTAATTGAACTGGATCTTAGGTTCTTTTGTTATAGTGCTAGTTCTGTCATTTATATTGTCTTTGGAATAAAAATTAAACTCTGGACGAAAAGTTGCTTTCTCCAGTTTGTAAAACTTTTTAGAATCATTCATTCGACTTATTTCAAACTTACCGTCATTTTTAAAGAGAGTTTTTGGACGTAAATTGCTGTAGAATGGACTTACAATCTTAAAGCCTTTATCTTCTAAGTAAAATTCAGCTGTATTTTCTTTCTCCTTAATATGTTCCCAATAAAAGCTAACTGTATCAACTTTAACGATAACATATTTCTTTTTACCGTCATAATAATTCGATCCAGTTGAAACACCACACAATTTAGATTTTGAAAGATCGATTTTTGTAATTCGTTGGTTTGTGTGATTTGAACAAGCCTTGACATTCATGTATGAACCAAACGTATTATGGTCTATTGAATTTAACCAGACAAGAAGTTTATCACCAAAACAGGATTCATCCTCATAGAAGATGCGTAGTTCGATTTCGTTATTTCGTGGATATAGATGAGCATGATAGATTTTATTAACATCTGTTTTGACTTTTATAAAGTATGCATCGAAATCTACATTTGGAAATTCAATATCTAAACAATGGAATTTACTCATAGTTAATTGATTTTAATGAAGGTTGAGATTAAGATATGTTTAATAATTCGCTGGAAAATGTTCTTTACCATATATCCATAAGAACTTGTCGATTTCCTTAAGCTTTGAACTTTTTAAATTGTAATGATTAGAAAAATCATTCAATATTGCCTTGAACTTATTAAAGTCTCTGAGATCAATTAGCTTAAAGGTGGAAAACTTATCTTGCTTTTGATATGCCCTAAGCACCTTTTCCACAAAGCTGTCATAAATTGCATAGTTTTCTTGATTATGCCAGTTGCAGTATTTTGTGGCGAATGAATAGAAATTAAGCTTCTTGTTACTTTTTTTAGATAGAATACCATGTCCCAATGCGATTTGATTTACAAGTTCTGGATCACCATCTTTTAATTGTTGATCAATATCCAGTTTTTGAATGTGTTCTGCAATTTTAAAGGTTGCAAATATATTGGTGCTATATAAATCATTTATAACGCTTGTTTTTAACAATACATCTTCTAGCTTTTTGTTGTTGGGGAATGCGGTGAATAGCTTAGTAATTGCCTTATCAGCATGGTTGTATTTTTTGTCGTTATTGAATTTGTTGATATACTTTTCGACAAGGACAATGGTTGGGGTTTCAAGTTCTTGCATAGAGGATTTTTATAATGGTTTAGTTTCAAAAATAATAAATTGTTTGTGTGAAATAGAGGTTTTTCGAGGATATATTCTGTTGTTCAGAGAAATGGCGTGGATTTTGAATTTTACTTAAACCTCATCAAAATAAGATAAAAAAAATTATAGGAGGTTTATTTAAAACAATTGTATTATCTTAGCCTTGATTTAGGTGGTTAGGTTAGGTTTATAAGAGGGAATAGAACGCTCGTTCATTCCCTCTTATGTTTTTTACGATGTTTCTTTTTTTCTTCGTGGGCTAATTTAAACGCATTTAAGAAAGTGGAGTATTCGATTAAATCGCCTTCCGCAGATGTAATAAAGTAGAAGATGCCATTTGCCTTTTCAACACCCAGCGTTCCAAGACCTTCACAAATTTCAGCTATGTAATAACCTTCTTTTAAATCTACAATGATTTCAGAGTAGGAAAAGTCGTAAAACTTATCCCCTACTATGTCTGCATATTCTTTACTAAATTCTGCCATTGTTAAACTGTATTGGTTTCAAGACAATGAATTTAATTAAATTCATTGTTATTTGTATTATATTAGCATCATGAAACTTTACAAACTACTACAAATTCAATCATTTTTCATTCTATTTTTTGGAATTGGGTTATCTACGGCACAAGTACCATCAGGGTATTATAGTACTGCTGAAGGTTTAACAGGAGAATCGTTGAAATCTGCACTAAATGATATAATAGATGATCATGTCAAGTTTTCTTACACTAGTTCAAACACTGATGTTTGGGATATTTTAAAGGAAACGGATAGAGATACTATTGATCCGACTAAGGTTATTTTAATTTATACTGGATGGACTGTTGATGCAGAACAGGAATATAATGCTGGAAGTGGGTGGACACGTGAACATGTTTGGGCTAAATCTCGTGGGAACTTTGGTACTTCACAAGGTGCTGGAACGGATGTTCATGCTTTAAGGCCTTGTGATGTTTCTGTGAATTCTGCTCGAAACAATCGTTGGTTTGGGATTGGAGAATATGAATATATTGATGGTGATGGACCAACTGGATGTTACACAAGTACCTCATCTTGGGTTTGGGAACCACGTGATGAGGTTAAGGGGGATATTGCCAGGATGATGTTTTATATGGATACGCGATATGAAGGAGAGAATGGGGAGTTGGATTTGCAATTGATTGATTCTATTCCGAGTGATAATAATACGAATGAGCCTATTCATGGTTTGTTTTCTGTTTTACGTCAATGGCATATCGATGATCCAGTTGATGACTGGGAGCGAAATCGGAATGATGTTATTTATTCTTATCAAGGGAATCGTAATCCTTTTATTGATCATCCGGAGTTCGTGGAGATGATTTGGGGTACTTATGTTGGTGTTGAGGATTACGCTAAAGATGAACCTAAAGAATTGATAATGGTTCTTGATGTGCTTGGTAGAGAGGTTGAAATAGAGCGTGGGGTTTTGCAGTTTTATATTTATTCGGATGGGAGTGTGGAGAAAAGGGTGTTGAGGTAGGGCTTACGAGATGGGATATTGTGAGTGCTGGGGGCAACCCTATGGAAGCTGAAATCCAAGGCTTATGGTTTCATAAATTTACTGTGGTTTCATATTGTCAAAATGTAACTTGTCTTTATCTTCAATGAGTCTCATTAAATATTTTGCTGATTGATGAATTTCTTGAGGATTCATAGAACCATTTATCGAGTGAGAAAGAATATTACATACTTTAATTAACAAACCGAGTTTTGTTTTTTGATTGTTACTTGTAATCCTGAAATGACTTTCAATTTGCTTTTGAAGATTACTTGTAAAGTTCAAATCTCTTCCAATTTTAAATCCATACCATTCTTCAAAAATTCTTCTCATTACATTTGGGTAGTGATAAATTTGGCATTCTGTCTTTAAATCTTCAACACTCTTTCTTGAAAATTCATAAATCTCTTTAAACAAGTAGTTATATGGTTTTTCTCTACTCGACAACTTAACCAATGTACTTATTCCATTATTTTTTCTTATTTCTAAAGTAGCAAAAGTTTGATTGTTCTCCTTTCCATATGATAAATTACAGTAGTCGTCCCAGGAATGTGTCATAATGAAAACCTGTTGATTTTGAAGACCCAAAAGGTTTTTCATAAGTTCCAAAATGTAAAATTTATTTGAATCATCCATACTTGAAATTGGGTCGTCCACTATGATAAGTTCAATTTCCGGCTTTATTTTCTGTTGTTTTTTGTCAACAAAAAGTTCATAATAGAAAAACAATAATGCTAAAAGATTTTTTTCCCCTTCACTGATGTTTTTAATTGTTAGTGTAGCGTTTTCATTGGTGCTTTTAATAATATAATTGCGGTTATCTGCATCAAGAGTCACTTTTAGCGATATATTTATGTCATTCAGAATTTGAGAAACAAAGGCAGCAAAATCTTTTGTAAGGCTTTTTTGTTGCTTTAAATCTTGAATTTCTTGTTGCTTCTGCTTGTTGTTTTCACGCTTTTCATTGAGTGCAAGCTCCTTTTTTTTAACCTCCTTTAGTTTATCTTTTATAGTGGTTGATTTTGTTATTTCCAAGCCAATTGCACCTTTTACTAAAGTGGTTAAATTGCTTTGTTTCTTTCTTAACTCTAGTAACTGTTCGTTTTTGCTCTTAGAGATAACTGATATTGAATCTTCAATCACTTTTAAAGTTTCGGCTAAAAGTTTAAAGTCAAAAGTTTCTTGAGTTTCAATTTTATCAATTTTTGATTGACAAGAATTTATGAGATATTCAATAGTGCTTTTCTTTGCAGAAATCGTAGTAAAATGTTGCTCAATTTCAATTCCAATGTTGGTAGAATAAGTTTTTGATTCATTTACAATAATGTCGATACTCTCTAAAAGGCTTTGTAGTTGTTCCCTAAATTGCTTCAATTTTTCAGTGGACTTATGACGTTTGTTCTCTTTGAATTCGGCTATTTTCGTTTTGACATCCAAAAAATCCAATGTTCCATTGCAAAATTTACAGTTGTCTCCGTCTTTATGAAGCTTTAAACCTGATTCAATCCATTGCACAACTTCAAATTCTGGGATAGAAATATCTTCTCCAAATTTTTCTACGAATATTTCTTTTACCTCTTTGATTAAAGGTGTTTGAATTTTTGAAAAGATTAATGGTTTTAAATTCTCATTTTGTGCAATTTGTTTCTCAATTGCATTATCACCATTAATCTTTATCAATTTTTCTTCATCGACTTCAATTTTTTTGGCATCTTGAAAATCTTTTTTGTAAAGTTCAATGACGCGCTCAACAGATTCCTCTTTAGACTTTCTTTGAATATTTGCTTCACCTTTTCGCCTATCGTGAATTTTGTCTATTTCAGCTCTAATATCTTTTCTGGATTTGGCAATACCTATGTCAATTTTTTCAATTTCATCCTCTTTGATAATTAGCTTTTCAAGTTCTTTAATCTTGTTTTCTATATCAACGCCACCTTTGCCAAAACTTGCTTCAACTCCTTTTAATTTATTTTCTGAATTTTCAAGTAATAATGAATTTGAAATGTAATCTCTATCGAAAATTCTAAGATTTTCAGGCTTCTTGTTTATATCTTTAAGAAATTCGTCTTTAATACCAATCGCAATAGAACTTTTCCCTTTACCATTGTAACCAAATAGGATGTTTTTATCGCGAAAAAGTAAATCATTGGGATTTGTGTAGCTAACGAAAGACTTAAGAGTGAAGTTATTTAGTTTAGTTATCATTTTTTAAATACATTTTGTCAATTATTTGCAAGAACGCCGATCTACCTATCGGATAAACCAAAAGTTCTGATTGTTTGGATAGGGTTATTGCATGTCACCGAGCTTATTGTTATCACCCATTTTCTTCAATCTTATGCATCAAATTTTAGGTGAATAAGTTAGTATAAATGAGATAATAAATTTAAATATAATCAAAACTTCTAGACTAGTTATCACAACTCCAACAACATCTCTATCAATCCCTCTTGAGGAGCCACATCGTCTTTCATACTATTCACATTTACATGAGACCAAACACCAGGAGTATTTAAACACATATTTTTGCTAATGATTTCAAAAGCTTTAACTCCTTTTTTGCGGATGAGGTTTGGTAAACCTTCGCGGATATCGATGTTGTGTTTGTTGCCAAGATGCTGAAGGAGCTTTTTGAGCGACTGCAACTGTTTATCAGAGTATTTGTGATAGAATGAAAAGCCTTTGAATGGTTCGGAAAGTTTTTCGACTTGTTCTGGATCTACTTCCTGGCCAACGTAAGTGAAGTATGAATTCTTTCCTCTGGCAATTGGTTTTGGTTTTCCGTTTTCATCTTTTTCGAAGTAGCCTTTTGTTAATCTTCCGAAGCTGCAAAGTTCAATCCCTATGCTTTGACTGTGGACTGGATTGTTTCCAATTCCTAAATGCCATGCCCAACAATTGTTGGGGATTGCTTGTAGTATTTTACCATCGTGTTTTGAATTGTCGTTGTGGATTGATTGTCCGCCGATGACAAATTCGGTGGCTACTTTGTGTGGTCGTTCGCCCCAGTGGTCTATTACACGATATGGATTTTGCCAACCTGCTGTGTGGTGGAGGAATATTGATTTCTTTTCTGTTGGTTGGTTGTGGTAGGCGTAGTTTGGGAGGAAGTATTGTTCGTAAAGGGATATTTCTTGATTTGGGTTGTTGATCATTTCCCAATCATCGTAGAGTAATGACCAGGTTATTGGTCCTACGATTCCGTCGGGTTTGATGTTTTGGGATTTCTGGAAAAATATAACGGATTGGTGGGTTTGTGGACCGAAGATTCCGTCGGGGATGATGTTGAGGAGAAGTTGGAGTTGTTTAACTTCGGAACCTTTTGAATTAAGCTTTAATGTTTTCATAGAAAAATTATTTTATAATTTTTGGGCGTTTTGCAAAACGCCCTTACAATCGGATAGTGATTAGCTACGAGATGGAATCTCGCAGCAGCCATCCTACTTTCTTTTGTCTTTTGTTGTTGTAGGAAATGAGATGAGATTGAACCACCGATGTAAAATCGGGATTCATTTGATTGATCATTTCCGCTTATCCTTCGTCTCAGCGGGAAATGATATCAAATTGAACATTTCACGGAGTCTGGAACGTACACGTT
>Ga0209075_1003330_pt1 | contig 13470 bp, 16 predicted proteins | sample Stecom2011_FD_187523 | JGI IMG/M metagenome (GOLD analysis project Ga0209075, IMG submission 187523) | Agricultural soil microbial communities from Utah to study Nitrogen management - Steer compost 2011 (SPAdes) (version 2) | ecosystem: Environmental > Terrestrial > Soil > Agricultural land... | reverse complement strand
ATATGGTGGAGCCAAGGGGGCTCGAACCCCTGGCCTCTTGGCTGCCAGCCAAGCGCTCTCCCAACTGAGCTATGGCCCCAAACTATATATAATTGTATCATTTAAAAAACTAATTGTAAATATCATAAAAAAAGAATTGGAAACCCAATTCTTTTAAATATTATACTTGTTTGCTACTTGATTAATTTGTGATTCGGTTAAATCAATGAAGTAGCTTGCGTCACAGGCATACATCTCAATTCCCATACCTTTATCAATTCTTTTTCTAAACTCATCGATTGTACCCATAAGTTTTTCAAAAGTAAGGCGGTATCTATTTCCTGTTGCTCGATCGACTCTTATTGTTTCGTTTTCAAACTTAACTTCATAAATTAAATCATCAAGCTTTTCAACACTTTGAGCTTTTTCATTATAGATTTCTTCATATAATGATTTAACAAGTGTAATTAATAATTCTAACTTCATATCATCACCTTCCATCTATAATATATCACAAACAGCGTTTTCAAAGGGGTAAATTACAACTTTTTAACGTTTGAAAACGTCATCATATTCATCTTTTCTTTCAAATAAACTTCTCGCATAGGGGCATTTAGGAAATATATCTTTATTTTCTTTTCTAGCTAGTTCAACAACTTTATCAACAAGCATCTTAGCTACTCCTTGGCCTCTAAGGCTTTCATCAACAAATGTATGATCGAGGTGTAATGTGTCGCCATATTGTTCAACATATGTGACTTCAGCGATCATTTTACCATTAAAATCTTCTATGTAAAAACGGCCCTTTGTAAATTTAATATCATAATTCATATTACAACCTCCTTTTTGTTTTTATTATATCATTAAAAAAGTTTGAGTAAATATATTTACTCAAACCTTTAATTTTATTTTAATATCCGTTCCAACATTTACTCTTGAATTAATATCAATTGTTCCTGAATATTTAATAACTGTATGCTTAACAATTGCAAGCCCTAATCCAGTACCAGGCTCAAGACGTCCTTTATCAATTCTATAAAACCTTTCAAAAACCCGACCTAAGTGTTCTTCACTTATGCCAATACCTTCGTCTTTAATTTCAAATACAAAATCTTTATTGTCTTTAAATAAGTTAATTGTCACAGTAGAATCATTATTACTATATTTAATAGCATTTTCAATTAAATTTTTAAAAAGTTTGTGAATATCTAATTTAATACATTTATAAATAACAGGTTCTTCAAAAATATTTAAATAGATATTTTTTTCTTTAATAAATGGTTCTAATGTATAAATTACATCTTTTAATAACTGATTTAGGTCAACATTTTCATAAAACTCTTCACTTTCTGTTAATGATTCTAACTTTGAAAGTGTTGACATATCATCAACCAAAAGTGACATATGTTGTGCTTGATTAAATATCTTTTTTACAATTTCTTTATATTCATCTACTTCTACCATATCAAGACCAATCAGTTCACTATACCCTAAAATAGCAGTTAAAGGTGATTTTAATTCATGCGATGCATGAGAAAAGAAATCACGCTTTGTTTCTTCGATTTTTCTATCTTCAGTAACATTATTTAAAATGATTATTTTTGAAGCAACATTTTTTCTAAAGTATTCTTTAATATAATATCTTCTAACTAAATATATTTTGTTATTATAATTAATATCAAAAACAATATTATTTTCAGTTCTTTTATAACTTGGATCAAACTTTTCATCTTTAAATAGTTCTAATGATGTTAAACCCAACTTTCCTTTATTAAAATTTAGCACTGTTTCCGCATAATGATTATAAAAAATTAATCGATCACTTTTATCAAAAAGCAACAATGCTTGTTGCATTGAGTTTAGAACCTCATTAAATTGCGGCTCTAAATAAAAGTATAAGTTATTTTTATACTTATTTTTATATTTTATAAAAAGATAGATAAAAACTATATTTGTAATTGATAATAATATAATTGCTGCTAATTCCATTAAATAATTCCTAACTTATAGCCGATTCCATAGATTGTTTCAATTTTAACATTAGAATCTGCTTCTACTAATTTTTGTCTAATTGCTTTTATATGCATATCAAGAGCTCTTGTTTCACCCATAAAATGTGTATCCCAAACTTCATGAAATATTTCTTCTTTAGATAATACTTCTTCACTTTTTTTAACTAAAAATGAAAATACATCAAACTCTTTATTTGTGAAATTAATTTCATTGTTTTTAGAAAATACCCGGTGTTTTTTATAATCAATTCTTATATCACCATATTCAATTACATCTTTTTTCTTTACTTTTCTAAGACGTGCTTGAATTCTTGAAGTTAATTCTAAGATTCCAAATGGTTTAGTAATATAATCATCAGCACCTAAATCTAGCGCTCTAACTTTATCCATCTCATCAAATAAAGCTGATATTACAATAATTGGAATATCTTTATTATTATTTCTAACATATTTTAAAAGTTCAATACCTGATGCATCAGGAAGCATAATATCTAATAAGATTAAATCTGGCTTTCTATTTTCATATGCTTTAATAAAACTATCCCCGTTACTAAACCCTTCTTTATTAACCCCCATTTTTTCTAAAGTTTTTCCAATAATATATGAAATACTTGCATCATCTTCAACATAATATACTAACATAATTGCCTCCTTAATCTATTTGTGAAATCGGATGATTTCCACTTACAATATATATTATCCATTCACATATATTTGTTGCATGATCAGCAATTCTTTCAATATATTTCGCAACAAATAGTAAATAAACGCCAAAGCCTGGTTTAGTTTTTAATGTCTCAAAATCATTTATTGCAAGATTAGTTATTTCATCAAATAAAGCATCAACTACATCATCTTGTAAAATTGTATTTTGAGCTAAATCTTTATCAAAATTAAAAAAGGCTTCAACACTATTTTTAACCATTTCTAATGCAATGTCTGCCATTTTGGATGTTAGTGGTAAGAGACGTTTTTCATCATAATCGTGGGTTTTTACCGTTATATTAGCAATATCAATGGCATGATCACCAATCCGTTCTAAATCGGTAATTAGTTTATAAATACCGGTAACAAGTCTTAAATCACTTGCGATTGGTTGTTCTTTCCAAATAATTTTAATAACTTTTTTAGATATTTCATCTTCTAATTTATCAACTTCAATATCCCGTTTTTTAATTTCTAATGCTAGCTTCATATTATTGGTCCTAAAAGATTCTAAACTATTACTAATGTTATTAGTAACTAAGCTAGCCATTTTATTTACATCTTTTTTTAAATCTTCAATTGCTAATTCTAACCACTTTCTTAACACCATATTCCCACCTCTTTATCATTATAACACATTAACCAAACCGCCCTGTAATATAGTTTTCTGTTTGTTTATTTTTTGGTTTTGAAAATAGTTTATCAGTATTATCAAACTCAATTAATTCTCCCATATAAAAGAATGCTGTTTTATCTGAGATTCTTGCTGCTTGTTGCATGTTATGAGTAACGATAATAATTGTATAGTCATTTTTTAATTCTAAAATTAATTCTTCAATTTTTTGGGTTGCAATTGGATCAAGCGCACTTGTTGGTTCATCCATTAAAATCACATCTGGCTCCATTGCAAGTGTCCTTGCAATACAAAGCCTTTGTTGTTGTCCTCCTGAAAGTTTTAAAGCTGAATCATCTAGACGTTCACTTACTTCATCATAAAGTGCTGCTTGCTTTAAAGCTTTTTCAACAATTTGTCTTAAGATTGTTTTATTTTTAATACCTTGTCTTTTTGGACCGTAAGCAACATTTTCATAAATTGACATTGGAAAAGGATTAGGATTTTGAAAAACCATTCCAACTTTAATTCTTAAATCAATAACATCATATTTAGGATCATAAATATCTTTGTTGTGATATTTTATTAAACCTGATATTTTAGCTGAAGGTATTAAATCATTCATTCTATTTAGGCTTCTTAAAAAACTAGATTTACCACAACCCGATGGACCAATAAAAGCTGTCACCTCTTTTTCATTTATCTCAATGTTTATATTTTCTAACGCTTTTTTATCTCCATAATATAGAGACATATTTTCAACTTTAAACATTTTATCTACCTACCTTTTTTAAATGAAAACTTGTTAATAATTTAACTAACATGTTTAAACTAAGAACAACAATTAAAATAATAATTGCAATTGAACTAGCAAGTTTAATATTTGGAATCTCTCCACCCATTACAGACCAAATATGAACAGCTAGTGATGTTGATCTTCCTGTAATAGAAACACTGTCACCAATAAAAGTTCCCATTGCAAAGATTAATGCTGCTGACTCACCTATAATACGCCCTATACTTAATATTGCTGCTGACAAAATACCTGGTAGAGCATTAGGTAACATAACTCTAAAGGTTGTTTGAGTTTTTGTGGCTCCAAGTGCAAGCGATGCCTCTTTATAGCCTTTAGGAACAACATCTAATGCTGTTTCGGTCGATTTAATAATAACTGGAAGTACAATAACTACTAATGTTAATGCACCTGCTATTAATGAACCTCTTTTCATATCATTATTATTAAAAAGTATTGATGTAAAAGGTATGAAAAGTGCTGCTCCCATTAGCCCAAAAATAATTGAAGGTACTCCCGTTAACATATCAATTAGTGACCTTAAAATATTAGTCACTTTATTTTTAGGAGCAATTTCATGTAAATATACTGCTGTTAAAATACCCAGAGGAAGAGCAATAATTAATGTAATAATTATTAAATAAAACGTCGTAATAATGGATCCTCTAATTCCACCACCTTCTTCTTTAACAACAATATTATTAATCATAACAGCATCATTTACAGTTTCAACAAATGATTTGGCACCACTTCTACTAAAAACAATTTGACTAGAACTATCACTAAAAGTAACTTCTAAAGTTGAATCAAAAACATACCCTTCTAATAATGGTTCTTTTTCACCTAAGACATTAACCGTTTCTAATAACGGAGAATTTTCATCAACATAAATAAATCTAATTACTTTTAATCCTTCTAAGCTTAAATCATCTTTTACAGCAAAACCAAACCGATTTGAAAAGTATGCATCATCAATATTAGGATCAACAAAGTTATTAGTATTAACCTCATCAACTAAATTTAGTTGATATGGTTTTGAGTGATAATCTTTAGTTATTAAATCAAATGATAATAACTCTAAGCCATTATTAAAAATAAAAAACATAATTGCTCCTAATATTAAAACAGCAATTAATGAAGAAAGATATGTAATTATTACTAAAACTAAATCTAAAATTTTTCTCTTATTAACTTTGTTCATAATATCTTCCTAATCTATTCTTAACTTTATTTAAAATTAAATTTACTAATATAATTACAACGATTAATACTAAACCAATTGAAAATCTAATATCATATTCTAATGAACCAAAATCAGTCTCACTAATTCCAGTTAAAATTGTTGAAGTAAGTGTTCTAGTTGTATCAAACAAACCAAAACTTGGACCACTACCACGTCCACCTGCAACCATTGTTACAGCAGTCGCTTCGCCAAGTGCTCTTCCAACCCCTAAAATAATACCAGCAAAAATACCTGGTTTTGCTGCATTTAGGCTAATTTGAAACATTGTTTGAACTTTGCTAGCACCTAAAGCAAGACTTGCATGTTCAATTTCTTCTGGAACAGATTTAATTGCTGTTATCGATAACATTGTAATTGTTGGCATAATCATCATTGTTAAAACAATAACAGTTGCAAGTGTAGATTGACCCCCTGCTGTAACAATACCAAATGTGCTTGCTATATTTCTAACTAAAACAACAATATAACCTTTTCCAAACATACCAAAAATAATTGATGGGATTGATGCAAGAACTTCAATTAAAGTATTTAAAATTTTACCAAGCGGTTTTGGTGCAATTTTAGCAACAAAAAGTGCTGTTAAAACGGAAATTGGAGTTGCAACTAATATTGTAAGAAAAACAATATATAAAGTATTAATAATAATATATCCGATCCGGTAAGTTGGTTTAAAATATTTAGTACCAGTTATAAATTTAAAAAAGTTAACTTTAATACCGTCATAACTGCTAAAAAACGGTCTAAGACCGCGTATAGCAACTATTAATATAATTAAAATGATAAAAAGTGCTGATAGAATAGAAGTTGCTAAAAGCACTTTTTTTACTATTCTATCAATTCTTTTATTTATATTTTTAGCATTTGTCATACCTATCAAACTACTTTAGTTCATCCCAAGTTTTAATATTTCCCTTATAAATATCTTGGACTTGTTCTTTAGTTAAATTTGTAACTGGACTTTCTTTATTAACAACTAAAACAACCGCATCAAAGGCAATGCTTCCGTATTGACCTGAAACTTTCTCACTATCTTTTAAATCTCTTGATGCAAAACCAATATGAAGTGTTCCATCAGCTCTTGTTCCAGTATAAGCTGCTCCAGAACCTGCATGAGCATGCATTGGTTTAAATCTAGGAGAAATCGTTTGAAATGCTTCTGTTAAAGCACGACCAACTGCTTCAACTGAAGTTGAGCCACCAAAATGAATTTCAACTTCTGATCCTGGTTCTAATGCTAAAGCATGTTCATCTTTAACATCATCCCATGATTTATCAGTTACTAATTGTTCAACAATACCACCAGCATTATAAATTACTGCTTTACCTTCTTTTGTATTCATATAAGCTAAAAATGCATTTACTAATTGTTTTTCAATTTCAGTTTCAATATCTTCTTCTGCTTTTCTAATATACATAAAAGGTCTTTTTAAAGTATATGTATTATTTAACACATTTTTCTCACTTGGTTTAACTCCATTATAATTAACCCCTTTTAATCCAGAACCTTCAAGCCCTGATAATGAAATATAACCAATTCCATTAATATCGTTTCTAATTGATGCCATCATATCGCCATTGCTTGCTACTTCAATAAAACCTTCTACTAAACCTTCGTTTGTTCCACCAAGCTCTGATAAATCAATTCCATCAAAAAATGCCCCTCTTGTTCCACTTGTTGTATCTCTAGTATAGACTTTAATTTCATCTTTAGTAGATCCACATGCCACTAATACCAATGTTAACACAATTACTAATGTGCTTAAAATTGCTTTTCTCATGTATCTTGACACCTTCCTTTGATTTTTTGTCAACTAAATTATAACAACAAAATTTTTATCAAACTACCTATATTTTGTAATAAGATTGTAAAGATGTCGTAAAAAAACTCTAACCATTAAGATTAGAGCTTTTCTTTATTTATTAAATTTCACAACCATCTGGTCCACAAGCAGCATCATCTTTATCACCAACTGTTTCAAACTTTGGTTTATACTCTTCATATGCTTTATTTAATGCTTGTTCAAATATATCATCTCTTTGTGCTCCTGAAATTGCAAACTTGCGGTCAAAGACAAAGAAAGGTACTCCTTGAACCCCAATAGCTTGGGCTTTTTTAATTTGATCACTTACAACATCATCATACTTTTTACTGTTTAATACTTCTAATGCTTTTTCTTCATCTAAATTTAGTTCTTTAACAAAACTTAACAAAACATCATTATCATTAATATTTAATCCTAATACAAAATAAGCATTAAAGATTTTTTCTGATATTTCTGCTTCCTTATTAAATTCATTAGCCCATTTAGCTAAACGATGTGCTTTTCTAGTTGATACCATAACAATATCATCAACTTGATAATCAAGATCATATTCTTGTGCTCTTAAAGCAACTGTATTATACATCTTTCTTGCTTGTTCTAAATCAATTCCTTTTAATTTAGCAAAAGCTTCTACTCCTACCCCTTGAACTTTATCATCAAAGTTTGGACTTAACTCATAAGCATTATATACAACTTCAACTTTATCTTTATGTTTAAAGTTTTTTAATGCTTTTTCAATCTTTTTCTTTCCGATATAACAAAATGGACAAGCAAAATCACTCCATATTTCTATTTTCATAAAAAAATACCTCCTAACAAGTACTATATATATTATAACTTCTATTAATATAAATTATTGTATATATGCTTAATAGAACATATAAAAAAGCCAACAAATAAATTTGCTGGCTGATAATTACTTACGTTTTCTTTTAAAGATACTAATAAATCTTAACCAACAACCTTTAAGTTTAGTTTTTCTCTTAGCTATTTTTTTACTTCTTTTTAGTTTCTTTTGTTCCTTTAATTCTAATTTTATTTACTGTGTCTACTTGACAAGTATCAGTTCACGATTTAAGTTAGGTTTTTATTTTATTTAAGTTTTAAAACAACAATTGTTTCAATTTGTGATGTTTGAGGGAACATATCAAAAGGTGTAATTGAATTAATATTATACTTTTTAGTTAATAATTTTAAATCTTTAACTAAAGTTTTTGGGTTACATGAAATATAAATTACTTCTTTTGGTTCTTTTTTTATTATATAGTTACATACTTCTTCGCCAAGACCTACTCTTGGGGGATTAAAGATCATTTTATTAAAATCTTCTTTTAAATAACTAACTAGTTTAACAAAATCACCTGTAATTGTTTTAACATTAGATATTTTATTTACTTTTAGTGAATAATTCATATCATTAACAGCATCTTTAATGCTTTCAATTGCCACCACTTTTTTAACATACGGGCTAATATGGGTGGCAATTGTACCAACACCACTATAGGCATCAAGTACTAAATCATCTTTTTTAAAAGACCCTTTTTCAATGACAATATTATATAGTTTTTCTGCTTGATTAGTATTTAATTGAAAAAAAGCAAACGGTGTTAAATAAAATTTAAAATTGTTAATTTCCATTTCTAAATATTTATTACCACCAATTAAATTAAGTGTTCCATTATATATATCTGGACTATTCCTATAATCAGGAACATAGTTTTCATAGATACTAACAATATGTTTATATTTTTTACTAATTTCTTCAACTATATTAGTTAAGTTAACTTTTTTCTTTAAAACAAAAGTTAATTGAACTTCTCCTAACTGGTTTGCTCTTAAATCTAGTGCTAAAATATGTCCTTTTTTTGCTCTAAAATTATAAGCATTAAAGCCATGTTTATCCATTAAGCTTAAAACTTGTTTAGCTGTAATTTCAATAATTTTAGCCTCTGTTAAAAGTTCATCAACAACAAAGGTTTGATTACTGCCTCGCGTATAATTTGCCATATAATTTTTGTTATTAACATTTACTACTGGAATATATGATTTATTACGGTAATTAAGCTCACTAATAGCTGGAACTGTTAAATCAATTTTAATTTTATTAGTTTCGTTTTTTAAATTAGTAACAAATAAAAAGTTTAAAACATCTCTTTTATATTTAAGTTGTTCTAAATAATTAATATGAGATAAATTAACACTCCCACTTTTCATATAATAAGGCCATGTTACATCTCTTCTGTATGGTGATGGTTTAATTACTTCTACTAAATTAGCTTCTTGGGCCCCTCTTTTATTAATAAAAAGTTCCGCTTCAACTTCCTCGCCTAAATAAGTATAGTAAATATATACTGGTTTGTTTTTATGATAGGCAATCCCCTCACCGTCACTGCCCATTCTTTCAATTTTAAAACGCATTTAATCCTACTTTCTAAATAACAAGCTTTGCTCTAAAGCCTCGTGAACTATAATATGAGTCGGCGCCATTATGATATGTAAAAACATTATTATATCTTTTATCACAAAAGATTGCACCGCCTAATTTTCTAATTTTTTCAGGTGTAAAAACCCAACTTGATGTTTTATTATCAAAATCTCCAAAAGTTTGCAGTTTTCGATATTCTTCTTCTGTTAATATTTCAACTCCCATTTTAGTTGCCATATTAATAGCACTATCTTCAGGCGGATATTTTTTTCTTGATTTTAATGCCTCATCATCATAACAGACACTTCTTCTTAGTTTAGGAGTTTCAATTGAACAATCAACAAAAGTAATAATATCACTATTTCCATCTAAATCAACAACATCAACCTCACCACCTGAGACTTCCATTGTAGTTAAAATGCTTATTACATCATCAGTTAACTTACTTAATACATCTTCCCACTTATGATTAGGGTGACGATTTGAATTGTTTCTAAATCTTGATTCAAGAATTAATAATAGTTCTTTTTTATCCATAATATCCTACTTTCTATTTAAGATACTATCCATACTTTTTCCCTTAGCTAATTCATCAATTAATTTATCTAAGTATCTTATTTTTTTCATCAAGGGATCTTCAATTGTTTCAATTTGAACCCCACATATTTTACCCTTAATTAAACTTGCATCTTCATTTAATAAAGGTATATCAATAAAAAACTCTCTTACTGTTATATCTGTTTTTAAAATATTTTCTAACTCATTTTTACTATAACTAAAAAGCCAAGCTATAATTTCATCAACTTCTTCTTTACTCCGGTTTTTTCTAGTTGCTTTATTAATATAATTAGGATATAAATCCTTAAATTTCATATTATATAACTTACTACTCATTATATTTACCTTGTATACTCTATCTATGATTATAGTAATAAGCGAGTATACTTATCCTTTCTTATTCTTTTATACTATAATCTATATAAGGCGCCGTGGATTTGTATCATTTTTTTAACGCTTAGACGTTTATTGGAGGCACTTACCACGGTTCCTATTTTTACTATTAATTTGTTAGATAACGCATTGACGTTTTATCACAAGGATATAGAATTAGGAGTCCCGTGCAAACTACGCGCCAAATAACTAGGAGGTAAGAATCATTTCCATGTTGGAATAGACATCTCAAAATTTAAACACGACTGCTTTATAGCTACTAATGCAGCCGCCAAGATTGGATCATTTACCTTTAAAAATGATCACGAAGGATTCCAATCTCTAAAAAATGAGTTAGAGTCACTAGGTGAACAAAGCCAAATAAAAATAGGATTTGAATCAACTGGTCACTACGGAATCAATTTAAAATCATTTTTATCTAAATTAGGCTATACCTATTTAGAATTCAACCCTCAATTAACGAGCAAGTTTTCCCAAACTACCACGTTAAGAAAGGCTAAGACTGATAAAATTGACGCTAAATTAATAGCAAGTATGTTAGGCCATTTTGATTACAAATCCTTACATACTTCATTTTATCACGAAAATGATTTAGAAGAACTAGTTAGACTAACAGATAAGTATCTTGAGTCTAGGAGTAAGGAGTTAGTTAAGTTAACTAACAGCTTAGATAAGGTCTTTCCAAAGTTTAAACCCTTTTTCAATAACATCTATGGTAAGACACCACTATATATATTGAACAAGTATACTACTAAAGAAAAGATCCAAAATCTTAATAAGTCTTAATGTGAGACTTTAAGAAAAATGTCTGGAGGAAGATTTACCTATGCAAGATTTTCTAACCTTAGACATTTAGCTAAAACATCTGTTGGTATATCTAGTGAAGTATACGCACTGACTATACCAATGATTATTGAAAACTATTATAATTTAACTAAAATAATAGAACAATTAGATGATCAAATAACAATTTTTTATAATAAAACAGACTCATTAATACATAAAATACCAGGAATAGGAATTATTACAGCAGCATTTGCTGGTCTTGATGTAAGTGTTAGTCAGCCTGGTCTTAAGGAACATAGAGGAAGGATTATAAGACGAAATTCTCCTCTTTTAAGAAAGAGGCTTTATATATACTCATTACAATCTTTGAAATATATTCCACAATTTTGGATTGTCAACACTAAACTAGAGTACTTTTATTAGGTCTTTTCGTGTTAACCTTGTTTATTTGCTTGACTTCTTATAGTTAGTCTCCTTATTTTAAGGATGTAACTATTATAACATTAAAGCTTTTATTCTTTAAATATATTACGATAAAAAAATAGGAAAGAAAAATCTTTCCTATTTAAATTATCAACACTTTTTAAAAGTTTTTTGCTGCACCAGATTTACCTTCACGCTTAGCTTTGTATAATAGTTTATCTGCTTGTTCGTATATTTCTTCAAAAGTCTTTTTAGATCCAACTTTATAAACTCCAACACTTGAAGTTAATACAAAGTTTGCATCACTATGATGAACAATTGTATGTTTTAAAGTTTCATATAATTTATTTATTAATTCATTAACTTCCTCTTCTTTTAAATCGTATAAATAAACTGTAAACTCATCGCCGCCAAATCTTGATATAACGCCACATTTGCCAAAAATATTTTGTAATATTTTAGCAAAATGTTCTAATGACTTATCGCCAATTAAATGACTGTGAACATCATTAATCGTTTTAAACTCATCAATATCAAATAGTAACATATACTTTGTATTATTAACATTGTTTTCTAAATGTTCACTAACATAATTTATAAAATATTCTCTTCTATATAATTTAGTTAAACCATCATAAGTTGACAATTCTTTTAACTTATCTAAATATTTTCTTTCTTTTGTAATATCAGTTTTAATTCCTAAATAAAAGATTGGAACATCATTAACATCAAAAAGTTTCACAATTTTAGTTTGTTCAACAAAAATTTCACCAGATTTTTTCATATTAACAAAATTGCCTTCCCATTTACCTTCTTTATTTAGTTTTTTATACATTTCATCATAAGTTTTCTTTTCTGTTAAACCACTTGAAAACATTCTTGGGGTATTACCTATTACTTCTGATTTTTTATAACCTGTAACCTCATAAAGTCTTGGGTTAGCATAAATAATTCGGTGATTTAAATCTGTTAAAACTATAACATTAGGGTTTTCGCTTAAGATTAAATCCATCATTTTTTCTGGACTTTGACGATCAAATAAAACTCTAATATCAAAATTAATTGTTATTTGATTAGTAATATCAACAATAAAGTAAACTACAAAGGTTTTTAAAAGAAATGATAAACTAATTAACCAAACATCATTTAAATTAGACCAAACCAATTCATATAAGATAACACCATATGTTAAAATTTGCATTACTTCAACAAAAAACAACATAAAAATTGCAAATGAGAAGTTTTTAGAGTTTTTATTTCTTTTCTCTAAGTTTAATAAAACACCAATAATAATTAATAAGATTATTCCTAATTGTAATGAAAATCTTCCTAAATGTTGACCAAAAAACATAAAAACAAACATAAATGTTGTTGTTAATATAAAAAAGCTTATTGATTTTAGTTTATTGTTATTAGTTGTAAAAAAGTTTGTATAGGTTAAATAAAAAAGACCTCTAATAAAGAGTGCTGAAAAATTAACTATCTTTAATACTATTAAATTTGCATTAAAAGAAAACAATACTAAAAAAAGTAGTACAAGAATAAAATCAAGAACTAATAATGTTGCTACTTTTTTATAAACAGATTGTTTTACGGTTTTTTTAAAAGTTATACCTAGATTAAATTGTAAGACTGCACCAAATAGTAATACAAGTAAGTTAATTATTAATATCATTTAAACCTCAATCTATATTTTTTAAATAAATAATTATAATGG
>Ga0209075_1003329_pt1 | contig 13474 bp, 7 predicted proteins | sample Stecom2011_FD_187523 | JGI IMG/M metagenome (GOLD analysis project Ga0209075, IMG submission 187523) | Agricultural soil microbial communities from Utah to study Nitrogen management - Steer compost 2011 (SPAdes) (version 2) | ecosystem: Environmental > Terrestrial > Soil > Agricultural land... | reverse complement strand
CCGGTGCCGGTCCCTCAATTTTTGTGGGCACAAATAAAACAAGATCTAGCTGAACCGATTCCATGTCCTTGAAAACCTCAATCTGTACTTCTTTCATTTGGGCTTTCCCCTCCATTGCTTTCTCATCGGAATTGAGAATGGAAAATTCCAAACTATCATAATCCTCAGGCATCTCTCCGTAAACCTCGTTTTCAAATAACCTCAGTATTTGAGCTCTCCGATCATTTTGCCACTTTTCCGTAGTTTCGATTACTTTATTGTCATCCGATTTTAAGATGCTAGGTAATGTATAGTTGCCGATTTTATCTTCATCATAATTCGCCACGCTCTTTTGAGCATAGGAAGCTGATATCGCGGAAAAAAGCAGAATTAAGATCAATCTCATAGGAATGTTCGCTAAAATGATGTTTTGTAGTTGCTGATAAACTGAAGAAAGTATACGACCCTTACATACCAGAAGGCTGTACAGGAGCACGGGGCTTTCCCGGATGGTCTTCCATGATTGTTCTTCAGCCATTGGGAAGGAATAAGTACAGGGTCAATTCAATACACTCTCTTCATCCCTCGGATCAGGACCATATTCGTTACTGCCTTTCTGGCCCTCCTTAACGGCGAGCCAGACAAAACCAATGAGATTGATGGGAGGGGGGATCAAAAGGTAAAGGGCATATTTCCAGTCTAATCCTATGTCGTGGAGCCTTTTGATGGCGCACACAAACAATAAGATAATCGTGGTGACAAGGACAATTCCGGACAGGATGAAGATGGCGACGTTTCGGCTGAAAAATGACTCATACATCTGAAGCAGACATAGGAGGTTGATAAAGTAAAATACGACAAAAAAAACAAGATATTTCCGCCTAGTTATGCGTCCGTTCGGATTCAAGATCGTAGCCATAATTTTGGAGTTAGGTGGGTTAAAATGCAAGTCACTTGACTTGAAGCTTAATTTATCTATTTTTAACCGAACTCCCCCAAAAAGATAGGTTTATTTAATGACTTTCATACATTATTTCAGGTTCCCGTACTTCCACCAAACCTTTTTCATTGATTTCGCTGAGAGTGACGGTTTTTATTTCATTCAGCAATAACGGATCATACTTGGCGGCTACCCGAATGTAATTTTCGGTAAACCCATGGATCCTGCCGTCTTCAATATCCTCCTCAAACAATACTTGGAAGGTTTGGCCGATGTTCTCCTCGTAAAAGTTCCGCCTTTTCTTCTCGGACAGGATACGAAGCATCTTTGAGCGTTCGTTCCGAACGTGTAATGGAACTACGCCGTCCATTTCCTCAGCACGCGTATTGGCGCGTTCGGAATAAGTAAATACGTGAAGGTAGGAGACGGGCAACTCGTTCAGGAAGTTATACGTCTCTAAAAAATGCTCCTGTGTCTCTCCAGGAAAGCCCACAATGACATCGACCCCGATACAGCAGTGGGGCATCAGGGTTTTGATTTTTGCTACGCGGTCCTCATATAGCTGTTTTAGATATCGTCGGCCCATTTTCCTCAAGATGTCGTTGCTTCCTGACTGTAGAGGGATATGGAAATGGGGTACAAATCTTTTTGAGGTCGACACGAACTGGATTATCTCGTTGGTCAACAAATTGGGCTCGATTGACGAGATCCTAAATCTTTCAATTCCCTCGACCTCATCAAGCGCTCTTACTAAATCTTCGAACTTTTCTTTTCTTTTGCCATCCTGAATTCCAAAGTCGCCGATATTTACCCCCGTAAGTACCACTTCTTTTACGTCGGTCTGGGCAATTTCCCTTGCGGATTCAAGGATATTTGGCACAGTATCACTGCGGCTCTTTCCTCTGGCAAGCGGTATGGTACAGAAAGCGCAACCATAATTGCAGCCGTCCTGCACTTTCAAGAACGTGCGGGTTCTGTCACTGATAGAAAAAGCATTGTTGAACTGTGTGGCTTCATGGATTTCAGAAGCCAGTATTTTTGTTTCCTGAACTTTAGCAAATCCATCCAACAATTCGATCAAGCGAAATTTTTCAGCGGCGCCTAAGACCGCATCTACTCCGTCGATCTCTGCTATTTCAGCGGGTTTCAGCTGCGCATAACAGCCGATAATGGCGACATAAGACAGTGGAGATATCTTTTTCGCCTCCCTTACTATCTTCTTACATTTCTTATCAGCATTTTCGGTAACCGAACAGGTGTTGATAATAAAAATGTCGGGAGTTTCGGAAAAATCCACCTTTTGATAACCCTTACTTTCAAACATCCTACCTATGGTAGATGTTTCAGAGTAATTTAACTTACACCCCAGCGTGTAAAATGCCACCTTTTTCAAACCTTCTTCATGCTAAATTGAACCGTAAAGGTAAGATTTTAATTTCACGTTTTCAATTTTCTAATTTTCAGGTTTATTTTGATCTTTTAACGGCCTATTGGAAGGTTTTTCACCTCTTTTTTTTGCTAAATGTGTAATTTTTCACAAAACAGGGTGAAAAAATCAGCATGAACCATTTATTTGTTCATATTTTTTTACATTTGCTCTCAGTTTAAACACCGAAAACACTTCAGATGGCAACATTACGTAAACAATCACTTTTGATGGTCCAAGCCCGAGAACGAGTTATAGTCGAGGCCCCATCTTCAAAAATTTCCGACTATTTTGGTTCCCAAGTATTTGGACTAAAAGAAATGCAGGAATCTCTAGCCCCTTCAATTTTTAAGAGGGTGAGTTCTGCGATAGAAAAGGGAGCGAAAATCGATGCCTCAAGTGCTGAGGAAGTCGCCACAGCGGTTAAGACTTGGGCGCTTTCCAAAGGGGTAACGCATTACACCCACTGGTTTCAACCTTTGACCGGTTCTACCGCCGAAAAACACGATACTTTTTTCGATGCCCAATCAGGTATAGAGAAATTCAAAGGGTCCGCCCTTGTACAACAGGAGCCTGATGCTTCCTCTTTTCCCAATGGCGGTATAAGAACCACTTTCGAAGCAAGGGGTTACACAGCTTGGGATCCAAGCTCGCCCATCTTTATTTTTGACAATACCCTCTGTATTCCCACCATTTTTGTCTCCTTCACCGGAGAGGCCTTGGATTACAAAACCCCCCTATTAAGATCTGTGGAGGCCATCAATGCCGCCGCCGTGGACATCTGTCAGTATTTCGATAGAAATGTAAGGAAAGTGACCCCATCCTTGGGCGTGGAGCAGGAATATTTCGTGATTGACAAGGCTTTGTATGCCAGCAGACCGGATTTAGTCATGTCAGGAAGGGCCGTATTTGGACATAATCCGGCCCGTGGACAGCAGCTTGACGATCATTATTTTGGATCAATTCCGGTTCGTGTCAAGGATTTCATGAAGCATTTTGAAGTTGAAGCTTTGAAATTGGGGATCCCGGTTTCCACCCGACACAATGAAGTAGCACCCGGACAATTTGAAGTTGCTCCCTTGTTCGAGGAAATCAACAAGGCTACCGATCACAACCAGCTGTTGATGGATCTGATGAACAAGATTGCCGATCAGCATAACCTTAAGGTCCTCTTCCATGAAAAGCCTTTTGCGGGATTGAACGGAAGCGGGAAACACAACAACTGGTCTTTGATCACCGATACCGGAGTAAATTTGTTCCAACCAAGCAACTCGGCAAGGGAGAACCTACAATTCCTTTGCTTCTTGGTAGCTACTATTAAAGCGGTGTATGTCCATGCAGATTTATTGAGGGCGAGTATTGCCTCTGCCGGTAACGATCATAGGTTAGGTGCAAACGAAGCTCCTCCTGCCATCATTTCGATTTTCTTGGGATCCACATTGACGTCGATTCTGGATGAACTGGAGAAAAATGGGAACCTGAAGCTGGAAAAGGGGGACAATATGTATCTAAAATTGGGAATCAGCAAGATTCCGGAGATCATATTGGACAACACCGACAGGAACCGAACCTCACCGTTTGCCTTCACCGGCAATAAATTCGAATTCCGCGCAGTAGGATCCAGTGGCAACGTCGCCGGCCCAATGACCGCCTTGAATGTCATCGTAGCGGATGTGCTGAAGGATTTGAAAAAGGATATTGAGAAGGAAATGTCCACCGGAAAAGAGAAAAAAATAGCTATCGTCAACGTATTGAGAAAATACATTAAGGAAAGCAAAAAAATCCGCTTCGAAGGGGATGGATATTCTGAAGAATGGGCCAATGAGGCAGAAAAAAGGGGCTTGTCCAACCTGAAAAGTACTCCCTTTGCTTTGGATGCTTTGCTGAGCGACAAGACAAGGGAGCTGTATATAAGGAACGGAGTCCTGAGTGAAGTGGAGCTTCATGCCCGTCATGAAATCCGTTTGGAAAATTATATCATGAAAGTCCAGATCGAATCCAGGGTGATGGGAGATCTTGTACTGAATCATATCATTCCAACGGCCATTATGTACCAGAACAAACTGATCACCAATGCCAACGGGTTGCAGGGATTGGGTCTGGACAATACGGCTGCCATCGAAACTATCAAAGATATCAGCAGACATCTTGAATCCTTGAAGGCCAATGTCAATGCCATGGTAGATGCCCGTAAAAAGCTCAATAAAGAAGAGGATATCTCCAAACGGGCAAAAGGTTATAGCACCGAGGTTAAGGAAGCGTATTTTGACAAAATCCGGTACGCAGTAGATAAACTTGAACTGCTGGTAGACAACGAATATTGGCCATTGGTGAAATATAGAGAAATGCTGTTTTTAAAGTAATAGCTGTCAATAAGCCTTTGCAAAAGGCATTGTATTTCCCATTTTTATAATCCCTCTGTGAGTTGTTACTCCGGAGGGATTTTTTTTGCTTTGAAATATTTAACGGATTACGTTTACATTAAATGATGTCAGTGGAATAAGGCAGGACATTTACCACTGAAGATCCCGCTGTGTTGAACTATGGGGCTCTAATGTAGAATACAATTTGTAAATTCTTTTTTTTATTAAATTAAATGGCTTTATTTAAAAAACCATTAACCATGTATAAAGACCTTTTAACACAAACCCAAAGCTTATGATTATATTGTTACTCTTGGATTACTGCCTGTAATCAACCACCAGGACTCTTTTTTCTTAAAAATCTTTATGTCATTCTGCCTAGTGGTAGCCATTTAAAAAACTCTGCTAAACCTTAATCTTACATGTTGAAAAGCTTGGTACAGCTCGTCAATAACCGTCTCTCCATGCTTTTTTTGTAAGTCTTTCTTAACTAAATATAACCATTATGAAGTATTTTGACACTGGATAAGTAGCTTCCAAAGCTGTCCGATTATTAACAAAAACCAAAATAAATTAAACCTATATGAACAATAGACAATTACCTAAATTACGGGAATTGCTCATCATCCTGTTGATGATGTGTTTTTCCTTTGACCTCTTGGCGGGAATGATTCCCGGAAACTCCTCCGAAGAGGAGAGATTTGTTGTAGTAAAGGGAGTCGTGTATGATACCGAAAGCGGGGAAACCATTCCGGGCGTAAATATATTGGAGAAAGGCACCAACAACGGCACAATAACCGATCTTGATGGCTCTTTTACCCTCGACGTAGCAGACAATGCTACCCTAGTATTTTCATTTGTTGGATATCTGAGCCAAGAAGTGGCTGTCCAGGGGCAGAGCAGCTTGGACATAAGGCTGTCTCCGGATTTGACTTCCTTGGAAGAAGTCATTGTCATAGGATATGGTAGCCAAAGAAAACAGGATATGACTGGTGCTGTTTCGGTGGTTAAAACCGATGAGTTGATCCAGCAACCTACCGCTCAATTGACTAATCAGTTACAAGGAAGGGTTTCCGGGGTCACCATTACAGGATCAGGACAGCCGGGGGAAGCTCCCCAAATCAGAATACGAGGGATCAATACTTTTGGTAACAATGATCCTTTATATATTGTGGATGGAGTGGCGAGTAGCGGGATCAATGACATTAACCCAAATGATGTGGAGTCTATGCAGGTACTGAAGGATGCTGCTTCAGCTTCAATTTACGGGTCAAGGGCGGCTAATGGCGTGATCATCATCACCACGAAGAAAGGTAAAGGGAAAGTAAGTGTAAATTACTCGGGCTATGCGGGGGTGCAAACTGTTCAAAAAGGAAACCCGTGGAACATTCTTTCGCCTCAAGAAATGGCGGAATTAAAGTTTACGGCACTAAGGAATACCAATCCAGGTGAAGCAATAAATGATGATCAGTACGGGAATGGACAGAGCCCCGTGCTACCCAACTATATTGCTCCTGTGGGCGCGAACACCGTCGATGAGTCACTTTATAACCTCAATCCTTTTTATTCCGATCCCTCAGAGCTGAATAATTTTTACAGGATTGTGGAAGCGAATAAGGAAGGCACCAATTGGTTTCAGGAGATATTCAACCCAGCAAGCATTCAAAGCCATGATATAGCGGTAAGCGGAGGAAGTGACCAGGGGAATTATTTCTTCTCCATGAACTATTTCGATCAGCAGGGTACGCTGATGAATACCTACATGAAAAGGTACACTCTGAGGTCCAACACATCTTTCAACATCACCGACAATTTCAGGATTGGTGAAAATCTAGCTTTTTCACTAACGGATAATCCTAGAGTAGATGCAAGAACTGAGGGAAGTGCCATAGGGATGGCGATGAGGCAGCAACCCATTATCCCTGTGTATGATATCAGGGGGAATTTTGCTGGATCTTTCGGCTCTGGATTAGGCAACGCTAAGAATCCAGTCGCTATGCAGGAAAGAATGAAGAATAATCGAGGGGAGGGCACCAGGCTCTTTGGGAACGTTTATGCGGAGTTAGACTTTTTAAGAAACTTCACTGCAAGGACCAGCTTTGGCGGCCAAATTGCCAATTCAAATTGGAATAGCTTTACTTATCCAGAGTATGAAAATGCAGAGAATGGTTCACAAAACCGGTATAATGAAGCGGCAAGTTCGAACATCAACTGGACATTTACCAATACACTTACTTATAAGAACACCTTCAACGAACTTCATAACCTTAGCGCATTGATCGGTTCAGAAAGTTATAAAAACACCGGGAGAGAAGTAGGGGGCGGTACATTGGGTTATTTTTCATTTGATCCCAACTTCACAACACTCTCAACAGGAGCAGGCACACAAACCAATTACAGCTCCCGCTATAGTGACGCATTGTCATCTATTTTCGCTAGGGTCGATTACAGCTTTAATGAAAAATATTTGTTCGGTGCTACCATACGGAGAGACGGATCTTCAAGGTTCTTGAATACCCAGTATGGATGGTTTCCAGCTGTAAGTGCGGGATGGAGAATTTCTGATGAAAGCTTTATGTCTGGAAGCTCCTCCTGGTTGGATGATTTGAAGATCCGTGGGGGATACGGCATCATGGGGAATCAGATCAACGTTTCTCCGTCCAATGCTTTCACCACCTATGGAAGTAGCAGGACAGCTTCTTATTACCCAATTGGAGGAACCACGATCGTTGAAGGCTTCCAGCAAACGAGGATAGGAAACCCCGATGCAAAATGGGAGAAAAACATCAATTCCAATATTGGTATAGATGCCAGTTTGTTCCAGGGCAGGATCCAGTTTACTGCGGATTACTACAGAAAGGATATCGATGACCTGCTATTCACTCCGGAACTGATCGGTAGTGCAGGAACAGCCTCTCCTCCAGCGGTCAACATTGCTCAAATGACTAACCAAGGGATTGATATGGACCTTTCCGGCTATTTTGATCTTGGAAGAGATTTTAGATTGAACACTACGATTACCTTTACCAGTTACAACAACGAAATCGTAAATATCGCTGACGGTGTCAACAACTTTGACGTCGAGGGTCGACGGTTCAACGGTAGCACACTGGTGAGAAATCAGGTAGGCCATTCTGTAGGCCAGTTTTTTGGGTATGAAATCGAAGGATTCTGGAATTCCCAAGCAGAAATTGATGCAGCCAATGAGGGCGCAAGGGCTTCCTCAGGTAATTCGAATGCAGTTTATCAGGAGAGTATGGGTGTAGGTAGATTCAGGTATGCGGATCAGGACGGAAACAACATGGTCACCTCAAGTGACAGAACATTCTTAGGAAATCCGCATCCAGACTTTAGCTACGGCTTAAACATTGGTTTGGAATACAGGAGCTGGGATTTTAGCATGTTCTTATACGGAGTTCAAGGTAACGAAGTATGGAACAATGTGAAATGGTTTACGGATTTTTATAGCTCTTTTGCCGGAGCAAAAAGCCATACTGCCCTTTACGATTCCTGGACTCCCCAAAACCATAATGCCACAGCCCCTATTCAGGAAGGCACCGGCTCGTTTAGTACAGCAAATGTTCCTAATTCCTATTTTGTGGAGGACGGATCTTATCTAAGGGCAAGACAAATGCAACTGGGATACAGGTTTGCTCCGTCGATGCTTGAGAGGGTAGGGATCAGTAACCTTAGGGTGTATGTTCAGGCAGTGAACTTGTTCACTATTACAGGTTATTCCGGTCTGGATCCCGAGCTGTCGAGAGGTGGCACTGATACTTCCTTTGGAATTGATGAAGGATCATATCCCAATCAAAAACAATTCATCTTCGGTTTGAATATCGGTATATAATTTTGATCCCATTAAATTAAAGAACATGAAAAGTTTAAAGCATATAAGTTTAGCATTCTGCGCAGCCCTGGCCTTTGGCTTGGGGTCCTGTTCGGATGAATTTCTAGATCAGCCGGCTATTGGTGCATTGAGCGATGATGTAATTGCGAATCAGGCAGGCTTGGAGAAACTGTTGGTGGGTGCCTACGCCGCCTTGGATGGCAACCAGTTCGGTGGAGGTAGTGCCTGGGAAAAGGCGCCTGACAACTGGGTGTATGGTAGTGTGGCCGGTGGAGACGCCAGCAAAGGCAGTTTTGGGGGTGACCAGCCTGCCATAGATCCTATTGCCAAGTTTGAAGCTGATGCCAGTAACGGCTTTTTCAACTCCAAATGGAGAGCAGGTTATGAGGGCATTAACCGGACGAATGCAATATTGAAACTTTTACCAAATGTTGAAAACATACCTGAAGATGTTAGAAAGAACATAGAAGGTCAAGCCAGGTTTCTAAGAGGACACTACTATTTCGACCTTAAAAAGATGTTTAACATGGTGCCTTGGATTGATGAGAATACCGAGAACCCAAACCAGCCCAATGATAAGGACATTTGGCCGATGATCGAAGCGGATTTCCTTTTTGCTTACGAAAATCTACCCACTACTCAGCCTGAGGCAGGGAGGGCCAACAACTGGGCAGCAGCGGCTTATCTGGCGAAAACCTATTTGTACCAGAAAAAGTACAACGAGGCTTCTCCCTTGTTCACTGCAATTGTCGCTTCAGGACAGACTTCTTCAGGAGAAAAATATGGGCTGATGGATGAATTCCATGATAATTTCAATCCCTCTGTAGAGAATAATAAAGAAAGCGTTTTTGCTATCCAAATGACAGCAAATGATGGTACCAACACTATCGCCAATGCCAACGAAGGAGGAATGCTGAACTTCCCCTATAACAGCCCTTTCAGGTGCTGCGGTTTTTATCAGCCGACTCAGGACCTTGTCAACGCCTATAAGACCAATCCTCAGACTGGATTGCCTTATTTGGACAATTGGAACAACAACCCTGTCAAAAGTGATATGGGCGTAAGTTCAGGAGATCCCTTTACCCCATATGAAGGATCTCTGGATCCCCGTTTAGATTGGACAGTGGGCAGAAGAGGTCTTCCCTATTTGGACTGGGGACATCACCCAGGAGCCAACTGGATACGCGATCAATCCTATGCCGGACCCTATGCACCCAAAAAGAACATATACTGGCAGGCAACAGAAGCTGAACACGCGGATCAAAGTTCTTGGGCTCCTGGAACAGCTATTAACGTGCTGGTCATCCGTTACGCGGATGTTTTATTGATGGCTGCCGAAGTGGAAGCTAATTTAGGAAATGTGGCATTGGCAAGAGAGTATGTCAATCAAGTACGTAGACGAGCTGCCAATCCACAAGGATTTGTTTACAAATATGCCAATCCGGCTGCTCCGATGAATGGCTTCTCCAACGTGCCTGCTGCTAACTATGTAGTAGCGGAATATTCAGCAGCAGACATGGGAAATACGGAAGACGCTCTTAAAGCCATTTATTTCGAAAGAAGGCTTGAATTGGCGATGGAGGGGCACAGGTTCTTTGATCTAGTAAGATGGGGAATTGCTGAATCCTCCTTAAATTCCTATTTTGCTTATCAGGGAAGTTTAACCTCTGACGTACGAGGCGGTCGGTTTGTAAGCGGAAGGAGTGAATACTACCCTATTCCGTTGCGACAGATCGACCTAAGTGTGAATGCCGAAGGTGTTCCTGTTCTGAAGCAAAACCCGGGATATAACTAAAAGTTTGGAATGTCGTTGGGTGAGAGGAAGGCCTGTGTAGGTGCCTACTTTTTCTAAACAGGTCTCCCCAAAATTGCCGAACTGACACGTCAACATTATCCTAATAATAAATAAAGCCTCCATCTCTTGCGCGATGGAGGCTTTTTTGTTTCGAAAGCTTGGATCGGCTGATACATCACCGTTCTTCAGGATCAACTTCAGCCAAATGAAGAGGTAGGCTCAATCCAAAATATATTGCTAGTCTTCCACTTCAAGGGCCTCTAGAATATCCGCCAGCTCATCAAAATCCTTCAATCCGGGCTTGATTTCATCGCTTCCCTGCAGAGAAATGCCTTTGACCTGTGTCTTCTCTAGCACAGCGTCGATTGTGTCAGCACCAAACCCAAACCCTAGAAGCACCGGCGTTTGCTGCGCAAGGTGTTGTATGCTTCCGGAAAGTTCCGGTGTTAAAGGTAAATCGGATTCTAACAATAGAATGACATCGTTTTCCAAGAGGCTGGGGGCAATCGCGATCAGGTGGAGCACATCGTCATTATCCCGTAAAAGTTGTTTTAATACCAGTGTGTAATCGGTGTTCACCAGCATTTGGAGATGGGCTTTTTCAGTAATCTGTATGCAGTGGATGTTGTAGTTCTTGATCGTCTTCAAAATGAGGTCAGGATGGGAGTTTTCAAATTCCGCGACATATTCCACACCAGAAAGCCACTCGGTAATCTCAGTGAATTTTTGGGGAGAAAGATAGTTGGGATTGTTTTCCTCCAAGTTAAAGCCTATCCAGTTTACATACATACCTGCACAGTATCGTGCATCACTGAGATTGTTTACACCGCTTACTTTAACAAAAGTTTTAAGAGCCATTCCAATTAGGTTTTGTTTTCTTATCAATTTTCAAAGATAGGGCTTTCATTTAATTTTTATGACTATCGGCTAGGCCCCTTCAACGGGAAAGCTTGGAAGGGGAGAGGCAGCGATTTGTGATCAACAAAAAAACGGATAGTCTATTTCGGCCTTTCTTTTCCGAAAAATCAAATCCTGCATCGGAATTGTGCGAAAAGATGTAATTTTGGGGCCGAGCCTGCAAATTTTATGAGTAAATTCTACCTTAGATATTTTGGTCTGATGTTTTTATTGGCCGCCTGTAGCGAAACGGAAGAAGCCTTGGACCTTGGGCTCGACTACCAGCCTTTGGCGTTGGGCAATTTTTGGGAATACCAGGTTGAGGAGACGATTTATTTCGGTGAGGCCGATATAGAAACCAACAACTTTTATCTTAAGGATCGGGTCGCTTCAGATTATATTAATGAAGTCGGGGAGCAGGTTTTTTTGTTGGTCAGGGAAAAATCATCCGATAGACAAAGCTGGCAACCGGAAAGCACCTACACGTATAGAGTCAGTGATGGCGCATTGATAAAAAGCAGCCAAAATCAAGTTTCCGTTTCTTTGGTTTTTCCCCCTTTGGAAGGGAAAGTTTGGGATGCTCATATTTTCGGCGTCAACGGGGAAGACAACTACCGTTTGGAAATGCTTCAAAATTACGCCGTGGGTGGCACAGAGTTTACCCAGGCTGCAAAAGTGATACAACATGAAGAAGATGACCTGATCATCCTTCGCGACAAGAGGTACGAGGTCTTCGCAAAAGAGGTGGGGCTGGTAGAGAGTTACTATGAATTGTTAAGTTATTGTTCGAGGAATGATTGCCTCGGCCAGCAGATAGTCGAATCCGGTCGGTTCACTCACTTAAAATTGATTGATAATGGTTAAGTTGGAGAGGTTTGTGGTCCTCGTAGGCGTGTTGTTGTTGCCCACCTTGGCCATGGCACAAGATCGATACGCAGTCCACTATAAATATAAGCCGCAGTCTCAGTATAGTCTGGAACTCCCCGGGGAGTTTATGTTGGAGAAAGCATTGGGTAGAAGGATCAAGGAGCGGGTCGAATTAGACAGTACGGATTTGCCGGTTTCTCCGAAATACGTTGAGACGGTTTTGCCGTTGGTAGAGAAGGTTCATTATCACTCCAAGTGGCTGAATGCTTCCATTGTGGTGGCAACAGAGGATCAGATAAAGGAAATTTCCAAACTGCCTTTTGTGCAGTACACTGAACTTGTGGGGAGGGGTTTTTATTCACAAGTATTGGATGGAAAAAAAGAGTCCATGAGAATTCCAGTTTCATTCAGGACCAAATCAAAGAAAGCTGATGCTTATGATTTTCAAAACGATCTCTTGGGCATTCCCCAAATGCATGAGGAAGGCTACACTGGAGCAGGCGTTACGATTGCCGTATTTGATGCTGGTTTTATAAATACTGATAAAATATCGGGAATGAAGCATCTTTTTGAACAGGGGCAAATCCTGTCAACAAGGGATTTTGTGCTTCCGGGTTCTACGGATGTGTTTAAGGTGGATGCTCATGGAACAGCGTCTCTGTCAGTAATGGCTTCTTACGAACCTGGAAAGCTGGTAGCAGGCGCGTTTGATTCGCAATATATCCTTTGCATCACAGAAGATGTCAATTCAGAGTATAAGATTGAAGAATATAATTGGGTAAGAGCTGCGGAATTTTCCGACAGTTTGGGCGTTGATATTATCAATAGCTCTTTGGGTTATAATCGCTTTGATGACCCTGCTATGAACTATCAATTGGAAGACTTGGATGGTAAGACGGCGGTTATTACCCGAGGAGCTTCCATGGCAGCCAAAAAGGGCATTTTGGTGGTCAGCAGTGCCGGGAACGAGGGTAACGGGAGCTGGAAGACAATTACCGCACCCGCAGATGGTCAAGGTATCCTCGCCATAGGCTCTGTCAACAACAATCTGGAGAAATCAGGCTTCAGCTCCACAGGTCCTACCGCAGACGGACGGATAAAGCCCGATCTGGTGGCCTTCGGGAGCGGCGTGGTGGTCTGGAGGCAAGTTGATAATCCCAATACTTCAAGTGGTACATCTTTTACCAGTCCTCAGGTTGCCGCTCTTGCTGCGGGACTATGGCAGGCCAGGCCCGATTGGACAAAGCAGGAGCTGATTGAGCGTCTTCTAGCCAGCGCCACGCTAGCGGATGAACCCAATTCTGAGCTGGGATACGGTATCCCCAATTTTAGAGACGCTTATTATGGGGAAATATTG
>Ga0209075_1003328_pt1 | contig 13475 bp, 6 predicted proteins | sample Stecom2011_FD_187523 | JGI IMG/M metagenome (GOLD analysis project Ga0209075, IMG submission 187523) | Agricultural soil microbial communities from Utah to study Nitrogen management - Steer compost 2011 (SPAdes) (version 2) | ecosystem: Environmental > Terrestrial > Soil > Agricultural land... | reverse complement strand
GCTCAGCTTCGCCATGTTGATTATGAAATCAGCGGGGAGCACGACGATCAGCGTGATTTGACCCGATCGACCAGCTACGATTTTTTCAATCCCAAACTGGGTTTGAATTACGAGTGGGGCAGAGGTGGCCGTGCTTTTGCCTCGGTTGCTGTAGCCAACCGCGAACCTTCACGCAGTGATTTCAGGGATGCCGATGAAGAGGTGGTGCCTCAGGCCGAGCGTCTGACCGATTACGAGGTGGGTGTGGAATGGCAGGGGAGCCAATGGGCTGTTCAGCTGAATGGTTTTTATATGGACTATAAGGATCAGTTGGTGCTCACCGGGAAAATTAACAATGTAGGGGCCTACATTATGAACAATGTGTCGGAAAGCTACCGGTCCGGCCTGGAGCTTTCGGCTCAGGCCCGCCTGTTGCAGTGGCTCAACTGGGGCGGTAATGTGGTGTGGTCGGCCAACAAAATCAAAAACTTCAGCGAGTACGTCGATAATTGGGATACCCGGGGGCAGGAAGTGAATGAGCTGGGGACGACCGATTTGGCTTTTTCGCCGGAATGGACCATGGCGAGTCGCCTGGAGGCCATGGTGACTCCTCAGCTGCAGGCTGTGTTGAATACGCGTTACGTGGGCAATCAATATGTAGATAACTCCTCGAGTGCGGAGCGCCGGCTCGATGCCTATCTGGTTAACGACCTGACGCTGCGCTATCGTCCGGTTTTAGGCAGCTGGAAAGGACTTGAACTGGGTTTACAGGTGAACAATCTTTTTGATGTGGAATACTTGTCCAACGCCTGGGTGTACAGTTACATATACAACGACCAGCGCCGCGTTATGGATGGTTACTTTCCGCAGGCTGGTCGTCATTTTATGGGGCAGATGGTGCTGCGGTTCTAATTACGATCCACGAATTACGATCCACGAATTACACTAATTTACACGATTTTTGCATACGCGAAATTTTATCCCAATTAGTGTAATTCGTGAAATTCGTGGATTCGTGAAATTCGTGGATTCGAGAAATTTACTTCTTAACGACGTTGGCAAATTCGCGCCACAGATTGTCTTCAACAGGAACCGGTGCGATGATTTCCACCGGTTCTTGTTTTACCGGGTGAATGAAACGCAGGCGGCGTGCATGCAGTGAAATGCCGCCATCGGGATTGGATCGTGGGGAACCGTATTTGAGGTCGCCGCGAATGGGACAACCGATTTTTGCCAGCTGAGCCCTGATTTGGTGATGACGCCCCGTTTGCAAGTCCACCTCCAACAAGTGATAGCGGGCTGAACTGGAGATGAGTTTGTAGCTGAGGATGCCTTCTTTGGCGCCGGAACGCATTTTTGGAAAGGCATGTGATTTGTTCTTTTTGCTGTCCTTCAGCATAAAGTGACGCAGGGTCGCTTCATCCTCTTCCGGGAGGTTTTGAACTATGGCCCAGTATGTTTTTTTCACCTCGTGATCCTGAAACATCTTGTTCAGGCGGGTGAGGGCTTTGCTGGTGCGTGCAAAGAGTACCACCCCGCTGACCGGTCGGTCGAGTCGGTGCACCACGCCCAGGTAGACCTCGCCCGGTTTGTTGTATTTGTGTTTGATGTAGTCTTTTACTTTCTCGGCCAGCGGTTCGTCCCCGGTCTCGTCGCCCTGAACCAGGTCGTGCCCCGTTTTATTAACGGCGATCAGGTGGTTGTCTTCGTAAAGTATGTCCAATTGCATAAATGGCTGCGCTTAATGACTTGCTGTTAGTATTGCTCTCTTTCGTTGGGGAAATCACTCGACTTTACGTCTTCGATGTAATTGCCTACGGCACCAACTATTTCTGCGTATAAGTTGTGGTACCTCCTTAAAAAGCGGGGTGAAAATTCCTGATTGATGCCCAGCATGTCGTGCACCACCAGTACCTGTCCGTCCACGCCCCCTCCGGCACCAATGCCAATAACGGGAATGGTCAGTTCTTTGGCCACCTTTTCGGCCAGTTTGGCCGGTATTTTTTCCAGTACAATGGCAAAAGCGCCGGCTTTTTCCAGCAAGTGGGCATCTTCTACCAATTTGTTGGCTTCTTCTTCCTGTTTGGCGCGTACGCTGTAGGTGCCAAACTTATGAATGCTTTGCGGCGTTAAGCCCAGGTGTCCCATTACCGGGATGCCTGCTGAGAGTATGCGTTCGATGGATTCAACAATTTCCTTTCCGCCTTCCAGCTTCAAGGCATCGGCGCCCGATTCCTTCATCATACGAATGGCTGAGGCCACCGCCTCTTTGCTGTTGCCCTGATAGCTCCCAAAGGGCAAATCGGCCACCACCATGGCGCGTTTGACGCCACGCACCACCGAGGCGGCATGGTAAATCATCTGGTCCAGCGTGATGGGCAGGGTGGTTTCCCAGCCTGCCATTACATTGGCCGCCGAATCGCCTACCAAAACAACGTCCAGCCCTGCCTTATCTACCAATTTGGCCATCGAGTAATCGTAGGCGGTAAGCATGGCAATTTTCTCCCCCTTCATTTTCATCTCGCTCAGTACGTGCGTCGTGATTTTCTTGGGGCCTTCTTTTGCTACTGACATGATTGTAAGTTTTAATCCACAAAGATAAGGAATTCTTGCAGCAGTCCGGTATAAAAATAAAGGGTCAAACATTGTTTAACCCTTTATCTCTTTTAGATGCAAACCTTTTCTTTAAAGGTTTGCCAATGTTCTTCCAGTTTGTTGAGACGCACGATTGCCTGGTCCAGCTCGTCCAGGGTTTTCTTTCGGGTGGCTTCCGACCAGTTGGCGTCCAAATCAAAAAGGGTTTGGTAGTAGGATATGCCGTTACGCAGATTTTGGATGAAGGCTTCCCAGCCCTTTATTTGTCGGGCATCTACTTGCTCACTGTCGTCAAATTCTTCCTGCAGGTAGTCGAGGTACATACCCAGCTCCTTAACAAACAGGTTGGGGCGCTGGGCTTCGTTGATCAGACTGCTGCGTCCGTATATGTGATCAAGCATTTCGGTGAGACTGGCCTGACGGTTAAAGTAGGCCAGGTTGGGACCGGGACAAATGGATACGCCTTGTCCCTCACGAGTGGTGTCTATGTCGTGGGAGTTAAGGGTGGCCACACCCAGTCCGTTGCAGATACACGATTTGGTGACGATTTTATCGTAGGCCTTCTGGTAAGCTGCGGCATCCAGGTTCTGTTTGCCCAGCTCCTCTATTTTGAGCTTTTGGTAGCGACTCGAAGCCGTACAAATGGGCCGCTCGGTAAATTCCGTATTCAATAAGATGAATTGCTTGGTACAGGCTGCGCCCGGCTTGCCTGCTTTGGCCAGAGCTTGTTGCTCCAGGTCGCGCGAAGCGCCACGAATGTTGTTGAAGCGAACACCCACAGGAGATACATGACTCAGAAAGTAATCTTTTTCCTGTCCCTTGGCCAATAGCTCAATGGTGTCCGGGTCGATAGCAACTGCTTCGGGTACCAGCAGAAAGGGAGAGCCCCAACCGACGCTGTCGAGTCCGTACCTTTGCATCAGGTTATTGTGCTCTTCGGCAGTACCTACCCCTCCCTGGGCGGTGAGGCGCATTTCAGGTGCGTGTTCGGGTGCCGGGATGTCTTTGGCTTCCAATCCCTTCTTGTACAACTCAAAGAGTTCTTTTTGAAGGGCGGCGCGGTTGTTGCTGAATTCTTCGAGGATGGGCCCCATTAAAAATCCTTGCGTGGCAAATGCGTGTCCCCCGCAATTGAGGCCCGATTCCACCCGGAATTCCGAAATCCATAAACCTTTTTTGGCGAAGATTTTGCCCTGTACGATGGCCGAACGGTAGTCCGATACCTTTAAGATGATTTTTTTGTTGAAGCTGCCGTCTGCCCCGGGGTAGAAATCGGCAAATTGCTCCATGTAGGAATACAGTCGTGCGTTCATTCCTGCCGAAAGCACCAGGGCACCGCTGACCTCGCTTTGGGCAAAGCCGCGTAAGGAGGCATGGGCATCGTTGTATTCGATGGGCAGGGGTTGGCGATCGCGGTAGTTGGCCTTATCGAGTTTGGTCATGATGTTGACGTCGATGCTGCCGCTGCGGTAGTGTTGCTCCAACACCTGCTTGATGGCTTCCTGACCCTTGTGCAAATTGGTCTGTAATTGTTTTTTCAGCTCCGCGGTGTCGGGCAAAAGGTCTATGTATTGCTGAAGGGTTTCCTTCTGGTGCACGAGTTGTGCTTTAAAATCTTTGGCTTTTTGCTGAACAAGATGGTGAACGGTGTTCAGGTAGGCGGTAATGCGATTGGCTCTTGCGTCTTCATCGTGCCGGGCAATGGGCGCAAAAGGCAGGCTGTATTTTTTGCTGTAAAATTCGCGCATGCGTTCAACGAGCATGTCGTCGACCAGTGAAATGGCAGAAGATATGCCCAGATGAGCCACTCTGATGGGAGAGTCGAGGGTGTAACCAATTCCCATAACGGGAATGTGAAAGGAGTGTACTTGCATATTTGTGGTATTAATATAATTCTTGCTCGCAATGACCAAAGGTAAGGCTTAGGCGGGCGCCGTAATGTTAAGAAGTGTGCAGGTGGGTAGGTTTGGGATAAAAAGGAGGCATTTGGGGTGGTTGACACCGTTTTTTTGAACGTGTTGTTCGCACCGTTGACGCACTGCCTCCTGATTTGAGTAAAATGCGGGAGGCCTTAAACTATTTTGTATTTTTGTCCCTGTAAATTGAAACAACTACTACGTGATTTATCCGAATGCATTTGAACAGAAACTGAATTTTGGCCGGATTCGCAGGCTCCTGGCCGAGCATTGTTTGAGTCCCCTGGGCGAGGAGCGGGTCGAGGCGATGGGCTTTTCGACCCATTTTGAGGAGGTGTTGTGCTGGTTGGAGCAGACTGCTGAGGTGCTGCGCCTTGAAGAGGAAGGTGCCGAGCTGCCGGTGACCTACTTTATTGACGTGCGTTCGGCCCTAAAGAAGATTCGGGTGGAGGGCTTGTTTTTAGAAGAACAGGAGCTGTTTGACTTGCGTCGTTCCCTGGGAACCATTCGCGACTTGCTGCGCTTTATCCAGTCGCGTGAAGTGGAGGATTTTCCCCGTCTGCATGCCCTGGCAGCAGATGTAATGGTGTATCCCGCCGTCATAGAGCAGATTGATGCTGTGCTGAACAAGCAGGGGAAACTGAAGGATAATGCGTCGCCTGAGTTGGCCCGCTTACGCCGCGAGGTGCTTAATCTGCAACAGAGCGTGTCGCGCAAGATGATGAGCATCTTAAAAAAGGCGCGACAAGACGGATTGGTGGATGCCGATGTGAGCATCAGTATTCGCGACGGCAGGGCAGTTATTCCTGTAGTGTCGGCCAACAAGCGTAAGTTGCCCGGAATTGTACATGATGAGTCGGCTACAGGTAAAACCACTTACATTGAGCCTGCCGAAATTGTGGAGATCAACAATGAGATCCGGGAGCTGTCTTATGCTGAGCGTCGTGAAATAACCCGGATTTTAACCGAAGTATCTTCTTTTATTCGCCCCTATTTGGAGGAATTGCTCTTTGCCTATGAATTTTTAGGAGAGATTGATTTTATTCGTGCCAAGGCACGTTTTTCGTCCCGCATTGCGGGCAGGGTGCCTGAGTTGCACAACCGGCCTGATTTTGAGTGGCGTGAAGCCCGTCATCCTTTATTGTATCTGCTGCATAAAGCCCTGCAAAAGGAGGTGGTTCCTTTGTCCATCACCTTTACGCCCGATTCGCGAATTGTTTTGATTTCCGGACCCAATGCCGGAGGAAAATCGGTTTGTTTGCAAACGGTGGGACTGGTTCAGTATATGCTGCAATGCGGTTTGCCGGTCCCGGTTGAGGAGGGTTCTCAGATGGGTTTTTTCGAGCACATCTTACTTGATTTGGGCGACGAGCAATCTATTGAAAATGATTTGAGTACCTACAGCTCGCACTTGCTCAATATGAAAAATTTTGTGCGACAGGCCAATGCACGCACGCTTTTATTAATTGATGAATTTGGTACGGGTACAGAACCCATGTTGGGTGGTGCCATTGCGGAGGCCGTGTTGGATCAGTTGAACCGGCAGGGTGCTTATGGGGTAATTACCACGCATTATACCAATCTGAAACATTTTGCCTCGCAAACGGCGGGACTGGTTAACGGAGCCATGCAATTTGATACGCATGAGTTGCGCCCCTTGTTTAAGTTGGAGGTGGGGTCGCCGGGCAGCTCCTTTGCTTTTGAAATTGCCCGAAAAATAGGTTTGCCGGAGGACATACTGGCGGCGGCTAAAGAGCGTTTGGGGGAGGACCACATTCATTTTGACAAGCACCTGCGCGAGATCATTCGCGACAAGCGCTACTGGGAGCAGAAGCGGCGATTGGTACGCGACAGGGAACGCAAACTGGAGGGGGTGTCGGAACGTTATGAAAAGGAGCTGGAGCACTTGCAAAAGGAGCGGCGCGAGCTGCTCGATAAAGCCCGAAGGGAGGCAGAGGCCTTGTTGGCCGGCGCCAACAAGGAAATTGAGAACACCATAAGGGTGATTCGGGAAAGTCAGGCGGAAAAAGAGAAGACCCGCCTGGCACGTAAGGCTTTGGATGGTTTTAAGGAGCAACTTGCTGAAGCGGGCGCGTCCGATTCGGAGGAACAAGCCCGATTGGCCCGAAAAATGGCCAAGTTGCAGCAAAGGAAGAAGGGGGCAAAGCCCAAGGGTGAGCAGCATGCAGCCGAGGGAGCGGAGCCTGTTTCAGCTGCTGCGCCCAAGGAGAAAAGACTTGCGGCTGAAAACGATGCCGTGCAGGAGGGCGACTATGTGCGTTTGCAGGGTCAGACCCAGGCCGGTGAGGTAATGGAAATCAAGGGGAAGAATGCCATGGTGGCTTTTGGACAGTTGGTTACCACCGTGAAGCTGAGTCGACTCGAAAAACTCAGTCGCAATGCTTACAAAAAAGAACTGCGACAGGAAAGTACGGTGTCGGCCTCTCTGGCTCAGCGGATGCGCGATAAAAAGCTGAGTTTTAAACCCGATCTTGATGTACGCGGCATGCGTGCTGAGGAAGCCCTTGACCGGGTCAGTCAGCATTTGGACGAGGCGGTAATGTGTGGAGCTGCCCAGGTTAAAATCCTGCATGGGAAGGGTACGGGGGCTTTGCGTCTCATGATTCGGGAGTATTTGAACACTTTGCCCTTTGTTCGGCGTTTTGCCGATGAGCACGTCCAGTTTGGCGGTGCGGGTATAACCATCGTAGACATGGATTAGCGGGGTGTGGACAAACTTTTTAGAGGCAACTGCGTTTAAAACTTTGTGGGTTTTGGATGCAGTTGTTTGATTTATATTCTTCTTATGATGCGATTATTGCTTGCTTCTCTCCGTTTTTTTGTGGCCTTGTTGGTCTTTCAGTCGTTTTTTTTGCAAGAACTGGCTGCTGTGGGGGCCTATCCCTGGCCGCAGAAAGTGCTGCAGTCCGATTCGAGCGTGTTGACCATCAGGCAGCACGGCGATGAATGGTATCACTGGACCAGTACCGCAGATGGTTACCGTATTGCCCAGAACAAGGAGGGGTTTTATGAATATGTTTCAGTGCTGAAATCGGGTTCGCCCCAGTTGACCGGTTTGAGAGCCAGTAATCCGGGACAACGCACGGCCGGTGAGCAGGCTTTATTGCAGTTCTTGCCCAAAGGCTCGGGTGTGCCCCCCGGGGAAAGAGACAGAATAAGAGGCGAACGCAGGACCGCACTTTTAAAAAGTGGTACGGCCGGCCACCTTTTTGCTCCGGAAGGGGAGCAGAGAATGCTGGTGATTTTGGCGACCTTTAGTGATACAGAAGCCACCTACAGTCGCGAAGCCTTTGATGAGCTGATGAATGGTGTCAACGGCAGTTTTCGGCATTATTATATGGAGAACAGTGGCGGCCGTCTGGTCATGGAGTCGGTGGTGACGGCCTGGGTCCGCTTGCCTAATAGTAGAGCTTATTATGCTCCGGAGGGCAAGTGGGGCGAATTTGCCCTGCACGCTGTTCAGGCGGCAGATGCGGCAGGCGTTAATTTTGCAGAATTTGACAACAACGGTAATGGTGTGGTTGAAGGCGTGGCCATCATACATCAGGGGCCTGGTAAGGAGGTTACCGGTAATGAGGAGGATATTTGGTCCCATTCGTGGACTTTGTCGGCAGCCGGCTATACCAGCTCTCAGCGTCGTTTCGATGGTGTTTTGGTCGACAGTTATACCGCTCAGCCCGAGATGCGTAACTCAAGGGGTGATCTCAATACCATAGGGGTTATAGCACACGAATTTGGACACAACCTGGGCCTACCCGATTATTACGATACCATAACCGAGGATGAGAACGATTTTGACGGGACGGGCTTGTGGGATATGATGGCCCGGGGTTCTTACAATGGTTCGCCTGCCGGCGCTTCTCCGGCCCACCATAATCCTTTGTCGAAGATGGAGTTGGGCTGGGTGGAAGAAACGGTGCTGGAGACGGCCGGACGAGTGGGTCTGGCTCCGGTTCAGGATGCGGCTATGGTTTATCGGATTAACGGACCCGAGGCGCATGAATACCTTTTGCTTGAGAACAGGCAGTTGCAGGGCTTCGACAGTGCCTTGCCGGGGGCCGGTTTGCTGGTGTATCAGGTAGATGCGGAGCAGATTGCAGCGCTCCGGAGTGCCAATTCCATCAATGCCTATGCGCATCAGGGCTTAAGGGTTTTGGCTGCCGGTGGTGAGACCAATACGGCATCGGCGGTTTTTCCGGGGTCGCTGCAGGTAACGCAGTTGACCGATGAGGGTACGCCCGCGATGCGGACGTGGAGCGACCTGCCTTACAATAGGAGTCTCACTGGGATTGTGAGCGAGGGCAACAGCATCGCCTTTGACTTTATGGCCATTCAGAATGGGAGTCCGCTGTCCCTCCACGCCTCTGCAGTTGCGGCCGATCAAATGAATGTATCCTGGCAGCCGGCGGTGGAAGGTCGTCCCGTGTTGCTGGCCTGGAGTCCCGATGGGGTGTTTGGGATTCCTGAAGAAGGGATCGTTTATGCCGCAGGAGAAACGATTCCCGGCGGAGGCGAGGTGTTGTATGCAGGAGCCGATCTGTCTGAAATGAATCATATGGGTTTGGAAGGAGCCACCGTTTATCATTATGCACTATGGAGTCGGGGCGACGTTGAATGGTCGGCGCCACTTTACGCCTCAGATCGTACCAGGGCGGCGGCGGTGACCAGTTTCCCTTGGTTTGATGGTTTTGAAGGGGGCTTGTGGGACTGGCAGCAGGAATTGGTTTCAGGTAGTTTTATGTGGGAGCAACGCAGTGCGGGCGCACATGGTGAGCCCGCAGTCGCTTTGGAAGGTGAACAATTTGCTTTTTTTCACGCAGCTGTTGCCGATGAGCGCAGTACGCGCTTAGTGTCGCCTGTTTTAGCTCTGGAGGAAGGAAGGACTTATGTCATGGATTTTTGGCATTATCAGGCTGCGTGGGATGGGGATCAGGATCACCTGCGGGTGCTTTTCAGAGAAGAGGGGGGAGCATGGACGTCCCTGGCATTCTATGATGAAGAATTGTTGAATTGGACGCAGCGAAGGGTGGAGTTGCCGGCTGCCGGAGGTCGTTATGAAATTGCCTTTGAAGGACTCAGTTATTATGGCTACGGACTGGCCCTGGATGCAGTGAAGGTTTATGAGGCGGGGCATGGTCTGGAAACAGCTCCGGTAGTTTCCGGGGTGCAGTGGACTGCTTACGATCAAAACAGCCTGTCCTTCAGCTGGAGTCTGCCCGATCCGCAAGGGGGCATAATGGTCTTGGCTCGCAAAGATGATGAGGTTTTTGATTTGCCCCCGGTAGGATTGGGTGCTGGTTATGATACGGACTTTGCTGCGGCACCGGAAGGTGCAGGTGGGGCACGATTGGTATATGCGGGTAATGCGGAGGGTTTTGTTTTGAGCGGACTCGACCATTCGTCCGTTTACCATATCTCCTTTTTTGGTTACGGCGAAGATGGCGTGCCTGCTCTGACACCGCTTCGGGGGCAGTATGTAACCGAACAGGTGTTTTATCCTTTAATGGTGCGTGTGAATGGCCATGGAGAAAGTCTTGAGGGGGCACGCGTAATGGTGGGGCCTCAGGAAGGTGTGAGCGACCAACAGGGCGTGGTCGCTTTTTCGGTCGGACACACCCTGAGTAAGCAGGTCTTGCAAGTCGAAGCCCCCGGGTATGAAACGCATTGGCAGCCTTTTGAGTCCATTTCGGCTCAGGATATCTCGGTCGATCTGCGACCGCTCATCGTACCGACTGTGACTTTGAGCCGGGCGGAAAAGCAAAGTGACTTAAGTACAGTTTTCTGGAATCCTGTGGTTGATGAGTCTTTCGACGGCTATCTGCCGTTTGAGCTGAGCGTGCCGGGCTGGACTTTCAGGGATGTGGATCAGGCAGTGACCTGGACCTACCGCGATTTGTCCTTCCCCAATTCGGGTTATACCGGTTCCTTTATGGTGGTAGACCCCTATTATGAAGGTTTGTTGCAGTCGGAACACGATTTTTCAGCCCATCGCGGGCGTCATGTTTTAGCTGCCTTTGCTGCACGTAATGTGCCCAACAACGATTGGTTGATTTCGCCTGAGCTGGAAGTCGGTGAAGGAGATTTTCTGCAATTCATGGCCCGTTCTGTTTCCGATAAATATGGGCTGGAGCAGTTTCATGTGTGGGTCAGCAATCTGACCGATGGTTCGGGCAACTACGTGCAGTTGAATGGCGAAGTCCTGGAGGCTCCGCTCTCCTGGACCCCCTTCCGCTTTGATTTGGCGGACTATGCGGGTAAGCGCATACGCTTTGCAATACAGTATGTATCGGACAATCGCTTTGTGTTTTTGTTGGACAATTTGGTGGTGGGACCCGAAGCAAGGCTGCCTTTGGGGGCTCTGCAGAAGGTGACCGGTGCTGACAAGCGGTCTGTTGCAAGGCTTTCGCCGGCAGTTGAACGTCATGCCTTTGTGAAAAAACTTGCCCCAGCAAGGGTTTCGGATGTGGAGACCACAACCGGACGCTGGGCTTACGAGTTGCGGGTCAATGGGTCAGTAGTACAAGCCCTGCTGGAAGGATTTTCCGCCAATCAGCGTGTTCTTGCGCTGGAAAATTGTCTCGATAATACGGTGGAGTTGCGGGTGAGGGACCAGCTTTACGGCGCTGCCGGGACCTGGTCGCCAGCCTTACTTTTGGATGCTTGCGGGATATTGGTGTTGGAGGTCGCTGATGCGCAGGGTGCGCCCATTGCCGGGGCCCGGCTGAAGGTGGCCGACCAGGAGTTGTTTTCCGATGAACAAGGAAGGGTGGAAGTGCGCGGTTTGATGCAAGCTGCGACTTATGCTTATGAGGTGAGTGCTTTTGGTTTTGTGCCACAAAGTGGCAGCTTCGAAGTGGACGGAGATGTTTCCTTAAAACTGATGTTGGAAGTGGTTCGTACCGACAGTATGGCCATTCCAGATAAAGCCGTTAAGGTGGCGCCCAACCCGGTCGGGAATGTATTGAGGGTGGATGGTTTGTATGGCTTGGTGCAGCTGCAATTGTTTGATGTCGGCGGAAGACTGGTTCGGGAAATGCAAGTGGAAGCCTATACCCGTTTTGAGTGGCAAATGAGTGATTTACCCGCCGGAGTCTATATCCTGCAGTTGCGTGCCGGTCGTTCGTTGTATTATAGGAAGATTGTGAAGGAATAGAAAAGAGCCAATGATGGGAATTGAACCCATGACCTCTTCCTTACCAAGGAAGCGCTCTACCCCTGAGCTACATCGGCTTTTTTTGGAGACCCTCCATAAGCGGAAAGGCGGTGCAAAAATATAAAAAAAAGTCGCTGTCCAAAATTTTTTGCGTCAAAAAGTACAGAAAAGCCCCGATTGGCACGTTTGCCAAAATCGGGGCTTTTTTCTGCTTGCTTTTCAAAAAGAGAATTGGCACTTGAGAACCGACCCTCATGCCGGAGAACAGACTGGCGGGAATGGCTCCGGGCAGTGTTCAAATGCACTACAAGTCTCTTTGAAAAGACCAACTGAATGTTCCTGTACCTGCAAAGAAAAAACAATCCTTAATAGCTGTTCGAAAAAAGGAGTGTTTGTCGCGGTTTAGGGGTGAGTGGTTTTTTGTCTGGGGTGAATTTTGTTTTTCTGGGGTGAATTGAACGCCTTTGTTTTTTCTCTTATATTTGCTCCACGCAAAAGAAGACCACTGTAACTATGAAAAATCCCAAAGTGATTCCGGAGTACTTTGTTACCCGGCGAAATACGATTCTTCAGATAGTGTTTACTGCCCTGTTTGCCTTTTTCTTCATTAATATTTATCGACCCTTTGGTGCCGGCGAATGGTACGATGTGCGCTGGTGGGCTTTTTTGTTGGCTTCGGGTGCTTTGGTAATGGCCGGTATGGTGGTGGTTATCATCAGCAGACTGTTGATGCAATTGCGTCAACGTCGGCGTCCTGTGACCTTGACCTATTACGCCTGGAGTGTGGTGGCAGAGATTTTTTTTATGGGCGTGCTGTATGCGGTGCTTGAGTTGGTGGTGTTGGGTGGTGTGCGACCTTTTGGCGTGCTTTTGTATGTTGCCGTGCAGAATACTTCCCTGATTCTTTTGATCCCCTATTTAATCAGTCTCTTGTTTTTTGCCTGGCGCGAAAAGAAGATGAGTCTGGATGCCTTGGTGCGGCAGATTCGGAAAAGGCCGCAGTTTATTCTCTTTCGGGATGAAAATGAAGTCTTGCGGCTCACCATCAAGTCCAGCGATTTAATTTATTTGGAGGCCAGCGACAACTACGTGGTGATTTATTTTCAGGCAGGGATTAAGGTCAAGTCCTTTCTGCTGCGGAACACTCTAAAGCGTCTCGAGCAAATGTTGGAAGATTTTCCCCTGCTTCGCTGTCACCGTTCGTATATGGTCAACATCCATCGCGTGAAGATGCTGAAAAGGGATAAGGGGCAGTTTAAGCTGTGGATGGATGAGGAAGGCCAGCTTTCCATACCCGTTTCACGCAGTTATGCACAAGCAGTTACCTCTGCTTTTGAAAACCTGATGGATGTGTAAGCTTAAAAGGTTTCGGTGATTTTGCTTTTTTAAGGGTTTTTCAATCTTGGCAATGCTTATCCGGTGCTTTTGGGGGACTTCAGTGGATGACAAAGGTCTTGTGCGGTGGGCCGTAAAGACCTGTGTAGTCGCGCATTTCCTTGTTTTCTTGGAGATGTGCAGAGGGGGCTTGGTTTCGTAAGTGACTGTGCTTTAAGTATTTTTAGCATGGTTAATAATTATTAATCTGTCCAATAACATTATTATACCTGGTATTTTTGTGGCGTAAAACTTATTCAAAATTTACTATGAGAAAGTCACTTTTACTTTTAATGGTACTTGCCTTCTTTGCAGTTGACAATGCATCCGCACAACTGGAGAAGCATCAGGCTACCTTTATTTACAATTTTACCCGTCTGGTGCAGTGGCCTGAGTTGTACAAAGAGCCCACATTTGTTATTGGGGTTTTGGGCAGT
>Ga0209075_1003327_pt1 | contig 13477 bp, 6 predicted proteins | sample Stecom2011_FD_187523 | JGI IMG/M metagenome (GOLD analysis project Ga0209075, IMG submission 187523) | Agricultural soil microbial communities from Utah to study Nitrogen management - Steer compost 2011 (SPAdes) (version 2) | ecosystem: Environmental > Terrestrial > Soil > Agricultural land... | reverse complement strand
CCGCCGAAATGCGGGTGCTCTCCCAGGAGGTCGCGAAGAACGCCACCGAGGCCGCCGGCGGTACCGCCGAAGCCTTTGACCAGCTTCGTCGCTCCCGGGATGACTTCCAGCAGCTCTGGTCATTCGTCTCAGAAGGTAATCCGGCCACCGGCCTGCCTGCCAGTGAAATGGCCCAGCGCAGTGGCGTTCAGCAGAACTGGAACACCGTTCGGGACAACGCCGACAGCATCCTGTCTACCCGGGATGCGGTACTTGGCCTGCACGAAGTAGCCCGGACCCTGAACGAAACCATTCCCCAGTTGCAGGTGGAGTACGATGACATCGTACAGATCCTGCTGGACAACAACGCTCCGGCGGAGCAGATCGCCCTGGCCCAGCGCCAGTCGCTGCTGGCAGAGCGTATCGTGCGTTCGGTCAACAACGTCCTGTCCGGTGACGAAGACGCGGTTATCGCCGCTGACCGTTTCGGCCGTGACGCCAGCCTGTTTGGCCGGGTACTGGACGGTCAGCTTAACGGCAACCCCGCCATGGGCATCTCCCGGGTAGCCGATGAAGACGCTATCTACGGCCTGGAGGCGGTAGACGAGCTGTTCGAATTCGTTTCCCAGAACGTTGATGCGATCCTTGAAGCCTCTCCCGACCTCTTCAAGGTTCGTACCGCTGCCAGTGACATCTTCCAGAACTCCGAGATCCTGCTGTCTGAGCTCTCCGTTCTGGCCGACGGTTTTGCCCGTCAGTCCAGCTCCCGCTTCATCAGCCCGACCCTGGCCTTCTTCCTGCTGGCAGCCATGGTGGCGATCGTGGTCATCATCGGTGTGGCCCTGTATCGCGATGCCCAGGCTCGACTTTCTGCGACTCAGGAGCAGAATGAACAGAACCAGAACGCGATCCTGCGACTGCTGGACGAACTCGCCGACCTGGCGGATGGTGACCTGACCACCGAGGCCACGGTAACCGAGGACTTCACCGGTGCCATCGCGGACTCCATCAACTACGCGATCGACCAGATGCGTGGACTGGTACAGGCGATTCGTGGCACGGCGGTACGGGTAGCGTCAGCCGCCCAGGAAACCCAGGCCACGGCTATGCACCTCGCCGATGCTTCCGAGCACCAGGCCCAGGAAATTGCCGGCGCCTCTGCCGCGGTTAACGAGATGGCGGTGTCCATCGACCAGGTATCTTCCAACGCCGCCGAATCCTCAGCGGTTGCGGAGCGGTCGGTTGCGATCGCCAAGAAAGGCGCGGAAGTGGTACAGAACACCATCCGCGGCATGGACAACATCCGTGAGCAGATCCAGGAAACCTCCAAGCGGATCAAGCGCCTGGGTGAGTCCTCCCAGGAAATCGGTGACATCGTATCCCTGATCAACGACATCGCCGACCAGACCAACATCCTGTCCCTGAACGCAGCCATCCAGGCCTCCATGGCCGGTGACGCGGGCCGGGGCTTCGCGGTGGTTGCGGACGAAGTTCAGCGCCTGGCGGAACGTTCTTCTGCAGCGACCAAGCAGATCGAAGCGCTGGTTAAGACGATCCAGTCTGACACCAACGAAGCCGTTATCTCCATGGAACACACCACCGCCGAGGTGGTCCGTGGTGCCCGCCTGGCTCAGGACGCGGGTATCGCCCTCGAGGAAATCGAGAACGTATCCATGTCTCTGGCGGAACTGATCCAGAACATCTCCAACGCGGCCCGCCAGCAGTCGTCCTCTGCGGCGCACATTTCCAATACGATGAACGTCATCCAGGAAATCACCTCGCAGACCTCGTCCGGTACCAACGCGACCGCGAAGTCTATCGGTAACCTGGCCGAGATGGCGTCTGAACTGCGGTCCTCCGTTGCCGGCTTCACCCTGCCAGACGAAGAGCTTGCAGATCAGGAGCAAGAGGAAGACAACGACGTTCCGGTGGTCAGCTGATCACCGGCCCGGGGCGAATGACGGTTTATGGCTCAGATGCATAATCAGCTGTCACCCGCCGAAGGCATTTGGGCACTGCGCCGACTCCCGGACATGGACGAGGCGCAGTTCAACCAGTGGCAGACCCTGCTGGAGCATCGCACCGGCATCACCCTGACGGCCGAACGCCGTTCGTTCCTGGAAACCAATCTGGGTATACGAATGCGGGAAATCGGCTGCAGCAGCTATCAGGCCTATTACGAGAAAATCGTTAACGGGCCTGATGCAGTCCGGGAATGGGCGACACTGGTTGATCGCCTGACGGTTCAGGAAACCCGGTTTTTCCGGGACCCTGACGCCTTCCGGCTGGTTGCAGACTATGTTCTGACCCGCCCCCGGGAACAGTTCAGAAAACGTGCCCTGGAAGCCTGGAGTGTTGGCTGTTCAACCGGCGAAGAGCCCTACACCCTGGCGATGATCCTCAATGAATGCATGGGGCAGTTGGCACTGCAGCCCCTGTTTGGCGTCACTGGCTCTGACATCAGCCTGCCCGCCATCGAAAAGGCACGCCAGGGCCAGTTCAATGCCCGCAAATTGCTGGGCATGGACGAAGACATGAAAGCCCGGTATTTCCGTCCATCAGAACGGAATACCGTTGAGATTGTGAACAGCATCCGTGACCGCGTCTGTTTTACCAGGCTCAATGTCCTGGACCTGGACAAGGCACCGATGCACGGCATGAACATTATCTTCTGCCAGAACCTGCTGATCTACTTCCGCCGCTGGCGCCGGCGGGAAATTGTCAAACGGCTCGCAGAGCGTCTGGCACCGGGGGGGTTACTGGTGCTTGGCCAGGGTGAACTGACCGACTGGCAGCCACCGGGCCTGCAGAGGGTTCCCTCGGAACATGTGCTGGCGTGGATCAAACGTCAGTCCGACGAAGAATAACCGGAGTGGTTATGGGCAATCACCATGACAGTATCGCCCTCGACTGGGTTCGGGGCGAAATACAGGACACGCTGACCCAGGGCCAGCATGCACTTGAAGCGTACGTCGATAATCGTGACGATACCGCGCGCCTGCGCTTCTGCCTGAACTACCTCCATCAGGTACACGGTACCCTGCAGATGGTGGAACTCTACGGTGCGGCCTTGCTGACCGAAGAGATGGAAAAGCTGACCCAGGCCATCCTGAACGAAACCGTCACCAATGTTGACGAAGCCGTTGATGTCCTCATGCAGGCCATCCTGCAGTTGCCCCAGTACCTCGAACACCTCGGCAGCAGTCGTGACGATTTTCCGATGGTGTTGCTGCCGCTGCTGAACGATCTCCGGGCCGCCCGGGGCGAAGCCCTATTGTCAGACACGTCACTGTTCAAGCCGGATCTCAGTCCGTCCCGAATCCGGGTAAGCAGCAAAGTCTCCGAACGACTGCATGACCCCAAGGTTCTCGGCCATCTGCGCAAGCTGCGGCAGATGTATCAGTTTGCCCTTGCCGGCGTGGTCCGGGAGGCCGACCTGGCCGCCCATTTCGATTACATGCAGAAGGTCATCCAGCGCCTGATCCGCCTGTGCCAGAAAACACCCCGCGGTGAACTCTGGAAAGCTGCCAGCGCCTTTGTCGAGACCCTTCGGGCCAACGTGAATCCGGTCAATACCGCCGTCAAATCCCTGTTGCGGGAGCTGGACGCCGAGATTCGACGGCTGACCGACGAGCACGCCGATATTCTGCAGCAACCAGTACCGGAAGCCCTGTTCAAGCACCTGCTGTATTACGTGGCACGTGCCCGTGACCTGGACAGCCCGCAGGTCAACGCGCTCAGGGACGCCTATCAGTTGACCAGTGCGTTACCGTCCGAAGACGACGTTGACGCGGCCCGTACCCGCGTGTCCGGGCCGGGCCGTGATGCCATTCACTCTGTTGTCAGCGCTCTGGACGAGGAGCTGGCCCGCCTGAAAGATCAGCTCGATCTGTTCGTGCGCGCCGAACTGCGTCAGAACACCGAGCTTGACGAGCTACTACCGGGCCTTCGCCAGGTTGCCAACACCCTGGCCGTTCTGGGCCTCGGCATTCCCCGCAAGGTGGTGACCGAACAGGTTGAACTGGTCGAAAAACTGTGTGGCCAGGCCGAGCCCGCCGACGATGGCACCTTGATGGACATCGCCGGGGCACTGCTCTATGTCGAAGCCAGCCTTGCCGGCCTGGACAGTGACCGGCGGACTGACGTTGAGTCGGGCAGCCAGGATGGCGAACGCCCCAACATGGGCAGTCTCGAGTTGGGCGACGCCAGTGAAGCCCTGCTCCGGGAGTCGCGCAACACCCTCGAGCAGGTCAAGTCGGCCATCGTCAACTTCATTGCCTCGCAATGGGATACCCGCGAAATCGACCATGTTCCCGGCCTGTTGCACAGCATCCGCGGCGGGCTGAGCCTGATACCCCTGGATCGCGTGGCAGACATGCTGGCCTCGGCCGAGCGTTACGTTTCCGATGTCCTGCTGAGCAACAAACAGGTGCCTGACTGGAAACAGCTGGACACCCTGGCCGATGCCGTCACCAGTATCGAGTACTATCTGGAGCGCCTGGCGGAAGGCATCAGCGATAACGACTCCATTCTGAGAGTGGCCGAAGACAGCCTGGCAGGGCTTGGTTTCCCGGTAGGACAGGAGCCAACCTGGAACCTCGACCAGCAGGCGTCCGATTCCACCTCCGTGCCGACTGTGGAAGTTCAGGAGCCGGACGACACCCCGGATGCGGCCAAGGCATCGGATGACGAGCTGGTCGATGACGAAATTCTGGGTATTTTCGTGGAGGAGGCCGAAGAGGTTCTCCAGACCATCCATGAATTCTACCCCCGCCTGCGCCAGAGCCACGATGATCGTGAGGCACTCACCGAAGTGCGCCGGGCGTTCCATACGCTTAAAGGCAGTGGCCGTCTGGTAGGGGCTTCCAGTATCGGCGAACTGGCCTGGTCGGTAGAGAACCTGCTGAACCGGGTGATCGATCAGACCATCAAGCCCGGTGACGACCTGTTTGCGCTGGTCGACGAAGTTAACAGCCGAATTCCATCACTGATTAACGAATTCAGGGATGGCCACAGCAGCGGTGACGTTGCCGAATTGATCGAGCGGGCCGAAGCCCTGGCCACTACTCGCCGGGCCGAGGCAGACGAAGCCCCCGCACCAGCAGAGCAGCCTGAGACCAGTTCTGTTCCCGAATCTGCGCAACCGGATGAGTCTCTGTCGGAAGAGATTGCACAGCCGGCCGCCACCGACGCCGGTGACAGTGATGACCTGATCGACGATGAGATTCTGGAAATCTTCATCGAAGAAGCCGGGGAAGTGCTCGACACCATCCGCGAATACCTGCCGATGCTGTTGCGCCAGCACGACGACCGCACCGCCCTGGCGGAAGTGCGCCGCGCCTACCACACCCTGAAGGGCAGTGGCCGGATGGTGGGTGCCGAGGTGATCGGCGAACTGGCCTGGTCTGTGGAAAACATGCTCAACCGGGTTATCGACGGCAGCATTTTCATGAACGACGACGTGGCACAACTGGTTCAGGACGTGACCGACGCCGTCCCTGCCCTGGTGTCTGACTTCGAGCAGCGCCGCCCTGCCAGCGTCGATACCTCGGTCATGCAGGCCCGGGCAACCGCCCTGGCCAACGGCGAGATTCCGGACGCCACCTCCATGCCCCCGGCGGAAGCCGAGATAGGCGATGAAGGCCAGACCGCCCAGGATGCGGATCAGGAAAGTGCCGAGCCAGAATTCGATGCGGTGGCCAGTGAGGCCGATCAGGATGTTGATCCCGTTCTGCTCGAGATTTTCGAGAACGAGACCGAAACCCACCTGCAAACCCTCAAGGATTATCTGGCCGCAGCCGGTGACAAGACCTCGGCCGCCTACACCGATGACCTCTCCCGGGCCCTCCACACCCTCAAGGGCAGCGCCCATACCGCCGGTATCGGCCCGATTGCCGAGGTTATTACGCCGCTTGAACGCTTTGTTAAAGAGTCCAGGGCCCAGAACAAACGTGCGGACCGGGACGTTCTGGAACTGATCGAACAGGCCAGCCGCTACCTGACCGAAGGCCTGGCCCAACTCAGAAGCAACCCGCAAGGGTCGCTCGAGGGCACCGATGAATATCTGGCAAGACTGCAACAGATCAGCCAGCAGACACTGCTTTCACATGCCATGTCTGACGACCAGCAGCAGTCTGAGCAGGCTCCAACGCAACTCGTTCAGCTGTTCCTCGGTGAAGGTCTGGACATTGTTCTGGACGCTGAATCGATCCTCGACGACTGGGCACAGCACCCGGAGCGCATCGACTCACTGGCCACCTTGCGTGAGGAACTGGAACAACTGACTCAGGGAGCATCTGATGCCGGCCTGACGGATGTGGCCAACCTGGCCGCTGCCCTGACCCGCACCTACACGGCGGTCGCAGAAAACCAGCTGACACCGGGCGACGACTTCTTCGCCACCGTTCGCCCAGCCCAGGAACAACTGATCAACCTGATGGATCAAGTGGCTGCCGGTCTCGCCACCGAACCCAGCGACGGCTTGATCGAAGAACTCGACGAACTGACCAGCGCGTCATCACAAGTCAGCCAGGAACCAAGCGAGTTTGACCAGCAGTTCACCGAGGATCTGGAAGAAATCGACCTGAGTCTCGAGCTGGAGGAGCTGGACCAGGGCGCGCCCGAATCCACCGAGAGCGAGCAGCCACCGCTCCCGGAACTGTCCTCGGATGACAGCGATATTGACGAGGAACTGGCAGAAATCTTCCTCGAGGAAGCCCGCGACCTGATCAACAGCACCGCCGATGCCTTGCAGAGCTGGAGCGATGACACCGGCAACCTGGACATCCTGCGCCTGCTGCAGCGTGACCTGCATACCCTCAAGGGCGGTGCACGGCTTGCCGACATCCCCTCGGTGGGCGACCTGTCCCATGAACTTGAAAACCTGTTCGAGGGACTGACCGAGCAGAAGTTTGCCGTCACCGACACCCTGTCTGATCTGCTGTTCCGCTGCCATGACCGCCTGGCAGGTATGGTAGAGGCCCTGGAAACCCAGGAGCCACCAAGGCCGGCACCGGATCTGATTGCCGAAATCCACGCCTACATCGATACCGCTCGGGGCTCACGGCCGGTCACCGACGTCAGCCTCTCTGACACCGTAGACGTGTCCGAAGACCAGGAGCTGCCGCTGCCCGAGACTGACGAGGCACCAGAAGAGACCACTGCGGAAGACGAATTACAGGCCACAGACCTGTCACACCTTGATCCTGAATTGGTAGGCATTTTCCTCGAGGAAGCCTATGACCTGATCAACTCCACCGGCAGCTCGTTACATGCCTGGAGCGAAGATCCATCGGATCGTGAGGTTGCAGCTGTCCTGCAGCGGGAAGTACACACCCTCAAGGGTGGCGCCCGCATGGCCGGTGTCGACGCCATCGGCGACCTGACTCACGTGCTGGAAGACCTTTTCGAGAAAGTGGCAGAAGGCCAGCTCGACGCCAGCGGCGAAATGACTGACCTGCTGTTTGCCTGCCACGATCGTCTGGCTCAGATGGTTGAACAGGTCGCCACCCAGAAGCCCTGCCCGCCGGCCGATGAATTGGTTCAGCAGGTGGAAGCGATTCTGCGGGGCGAGACCCCGGCGCCAGTACAAACCTTGCCTGCGGCAGAGGTGGAGGAAGCGGAAGAGCCAGGCGCCAAGGATCAGAGCCCGGAGACCATCGCCGAGGCCGGCACTGATGTCCATGAAGAACCAACCGGGACTCTGGCAGCGGCCTCCGAGGACGACCTGATTGGCATCTTCCTGGACGAAGGCCTGGAGATCCACGAAGCCATCACCGAATGCCTGAACCAGTGGCGTGAAGAACCGGACGAACTGGCCGGCATCACCCGATTGCAGCAGGAACTGCATACCCTTAAGGGTGGCGCCCGCCTGTCCGATGTCGACCCGATTGCCGACCTTGCCGAGGCCTGGTCGGATGCACTGGATACACTGGTCTCCGGCGGTAACGATCAGCAAGGTCTGCTAACGCTCAGCGACCGGGCCCTGGCCAGCCTCAAGTCCATGCTGGATACCATTGAAGCAGGCCAGAAACCGAAGTCTGCCAGCGACCTGATTGCCGACTTCCAGGCCGCCGGCCAGGTGTCCGACGACCTGGCGGAGGCCCCGGAGGCATCCACCGGGGCCGGCTCGGAAGTGGTCGATCCGGAAGTGTTGGAGATCTTCCTGGAGGAAGCCGGCGAGATCATGGACCAGCTTGAGCAGCTGCTGGATGACTGGCGCAAAGAGCCGGCCAACCATCATTTCAACCAGGAAGCGCAGCGTGCCCTGCACACCCTCAAGGGTGGTGCCCGGTTGTCGCAACTCAGCGAATTGGGAGACAAGGCCCATGCCTTTGAAACCCGCCTGATTGACCTGGGTGGAAACGCTCCGGACGAAAGCCAATGGCAGGCGATTACCGAGGACCACGACGCCATTATTGGTTTGGTGTCGGCTATCCGCACTCGCTTTGAGTCGGGTGCACCGGTGATCGCACCGTCACAAACACCGTCTGATTCAACGCAGCCAGAGCCGGCGGCTGAGCAGCCAGCCGAGGTACCGGCCCCGCAAGCAGAAGCGCCGGCCAAACCAGCCCCGGAACAGCCCAAGCCAGCAAAAGCACCGGCCAAGATCCGCAACAAGGCGGCCGAAGCCCAGCGTGCGGCTCAGGAAACCATCCGGGTTTCTGCGCCATTGTTGGATGAACTGGTCAACCTGGCCGGTGAGACCAGTATTACCCGGGGCCGCCTGGAGCAGCAAACCAGCGATTTCAGCCACACCCTGGATGAAATGGCCGCCACCATCGAACGTTTGCGTGAACAGCTGCGCCGGATGGATATCGAGACAGAGGCCCAGATTCTGTTCCGGGCGGAACAGGAACACGGCCCAGACTACGGCGACGACTTCGATCCGCTGGAGATGGACCGTTACTCATCCATCCAGCAGCTGTCCCGGGCACTGTCCGAGTCATCCTCTGACCTTGCCGACCTGAGGGAAACCCTGGCCGACCGGGTGCGGGATACCGAAACCCTGCTGGTGCAGCAGTCCCGGATCAACACGGAACTCCAGGAAGGTCTGATGAAGACCCGGATGATTCCGTTCGCCTCGATGGTGCCACGCCTGCGCCGTATTGTGCGCCAGATCAGCGGCGAGCTGGGCAAGAAAGTGGACTTTGACGTTCGCAACGCCGAAGGCGAAATGGACCGCAATATTCTGGAGCGCATGATCGCGCCCCTGGAGCACATGCTGCGTAACGCCCTGGACCACGGCATCGAAACTCCGGAAGAGCGCAAGAAAGCCGGCAAGCCTGCCACCGGTGAAGTAACATTGTCACTGACCCGGGAAGGCGGCGATGTGGTTCTGCGGATGATCGATGACGGCAAGGGTATCCCGGCCGATGTCATCCGCGACAAAGCCGTCCGTCAGGGGCTGATGCGGGCCGATGAAGACCTGTCAGAGCGGGAAATCCTGCAGTTTATCCTGCAACCCGGCTTCTCCACCGCGCAACAGGTTACCCAGATCTCTGGCCGTGGCGTGGGTATGGATGTGGTCGGTAGCGAGATCAAGCAGCTGGGCGGCAGCCTGGATATTGACTCGGCCCTGGGCCGCGGCACCACCTTTACCGTGCGCCTGCCGTTTACCGTGTCGGTCAACCGCGCCCTGATGGTGGCTACCGGCGAAGACTTCTATGCCATCCCGCTTAACACCATTGAAGGTATCGTGCGGGTCAGCACCTACGAGCTGGAAGAGTATTACAAGCCGGATGCACCGATGTACGAGTACGCCGGCCAGCAATACCGCCTGCAGTACCTGGGCAGCCTGCTGAACAGCGATCACCATCCGAAACTGCAGGGCCAGGCGTTGCCGTTACCGGTGATTCTGGTGCGCGGGGCCGAACAGCCCATGGCCTTGCAGGTGGACCACCTGATTGGCAGCCGGGAAATCGTTGTTAAATCCCTGGGTCCTCAGTTCAGTACGGTGCGCGGTGTCTCCGGTGCCACCATTCTGGGTGACGGTAACGTGGTGGTGATTCTTGACCTGCCAGCGATGATCCGTTCCGACATTCTGTCTGAACGGCAGCGCCTGGCGAATCTCGAAAAAGCTCGGGAAACCAGCCGCTACGAAGAGAAGATTACCACAGTTATGGTGGTGGACGACTCGGTGACCGTGCGTAAGGTTACCTCTCGATTGCTGGAACGAAACGGCATGGAAGTCATCACCGCGAAGGACGGTCTGGATGCAGTGGCCCAGCTTCAGGATCATCGCCCGGACATCATTTTGCTGGACATCGAAATGCCCCGGATGGACGGTTTCGAAGTGGCCAGTTTCGTGCGCCACGACGACAACCTGAAGGAAACGCCGATCTGCATGATCACCTCCCGGACCGGCGAGAAGCACCGCGAGCGGGCACTGTCGATCGGGGTCAACGAGTATCTGGGCAAGCCGTTCCAGGAAGCCGAGCTGCTTGACACCATCAAGCGGTTGACCGGGAATCAGTGATGGCCGGCCAATCTGGCCGGCCCGGGGTCGGGATTGTTTCCGATGTGGTCCTGCAACGCCACCGGTTGCAGGCCGCCACCGGTAAATTCGGCCTGGAAGTGTCATTTTCCGGCGATCCGTCCCGACTGATGGACTATCCGGAATTCCCGGATGCATGCCTGTGGCTGGTCACCCTGGAAGACGAGGCTGACCATCCAGCGCTGTTTGATCATTTGCTGGAAAATACCGACGCCCCGGTACTTTTCGGGGTTGATCAGGCGCCTAAACCCGGCAGTACTGACTATTTCCGTTGGGAACGACGGCTGGTGGACAAGCTGGAACAACAACTTGGCCACCTGGAGACACTGGACACCGCCAGTGATCTGGAAGAATTGGTGGAGACCACACCAGCGCCTCATTCGGCACCGGAACTGCCTCATTGGATTGCTCCGGCAGCACCAGGCTCATTGGCAGAGGATGTCTGGGTGCTGGGCGCTTCCCTGGGCGGACCCGCTGCCGTCAAAACGTTTCTGGACAATCTGCCACCAGGGTTGCCGGTGGGTTTTGTGTACGCTCAACATATTGATGGCAACTTCACTGAGGTACTGACCCGGGTTCTGGGCCGGCATGCCCACTACCAGCTCAAACGGGCGGAAGAAGGCTACCGGGTAAGAAACGGTGATGTGGTGCTGATGCCCGTTGAACGGGAATGGACGTTCGACACCCAGGGCCAACTGACAGAACGCAACACGCCTTGGCCTGGACCCTATGGCCCGTCCATCGACCAGGTCTTGCTTAACGTTGCCGATTACTACGGCAAGCGTTGCCATGCCATCCTGTTTTCCGGCATGGGCAATGATGGCGCCATCGCAGCGCCCATGCTCAAAGCCTACGGCAGCCGCATCTGGGTGCAGGAAAGCAAGAGTTGCGGTAACAGTTCGATGCCGGATTCGGTCGCCGCTACCGGCTGCAGCAGCTTCTGCGGCACACCGGAGCAACTGGCGAAGGAACTGGTGAAAACCATTGAGAACAACTGCCTGCTCAAAAACCGGCAGAAACGGGATTCCGCCTGAGGTAACACGTCATGAAAGAGAACAGCCAGTCCCTCTCCTGTGTCATGATTCCGGTCAGTGACCGGCAACTATTGCTACCCAACGTGTCGATCGCGGAAGTGGTGGATTTTAACAGTACCGACGCCGGCGCCAGTACCCCGGAATGGCTGGTGGGCTTCCTGGACTGGCGCGGCCTGACACTGCCAGTCATATCCTATGACGCAGCCAACGGCGGAACCCTGACCGTACCCGGAGACAACCGGGGCAGAATCATTGTGCTCAACACCATCGGTGACAGCCATCAGCAGGCCCCGTTCATGGCGCTGGTCACCCAGGGCATTCCCAGCCAGGCCCGACTGGTGGAAGAGCAGATCCGAAAACTGGACGGCGAAGCTGGACCGGCCGATCTCATGCAGGTGGAAGTCGACGGCGAAGCCGCCTGGATTCCCAACCTCGAGTACCTGGAGTCACTGGCGATAACCGCCAGGCACTGATGACCACCCGGTCACAGCCGTAGCAGTACTGCCTGCAAATGTTATAATGTTGCAAACTTTGCAGGATCCAGACTATGCCGGAACGCGCGCTTCCTTATCGCCCGCACAACCACGAGGCCTGTGTCAGCCAGGCCCTGGCGGATGCCCGGGCCATTTGCCGACAACAGAATGCCCGCCTCACCCCCATCCGTGAGCGGGTTCTGGAATTGATCTGGCAATCTCACAAGCCTCTCGGGGCCTACGACATTCTTGCCATGCTGGGCACCGAGGGCCATAACGCTGCCCCACCCACCGTGTACCGGGCTCTGGACTTCCTGTTGCAATACGGTCTGGTACACCGGATTGCCTCCCTGAACGCATTTACCGGCTGCACCCATGCCGGTGAGCACCACCGGGGCACCTTCCTGATCTGCCGAGAATGCGGCAACGTGCTTGAGCTGGACGCACCGGAGGTCACTCGGGCGGTAGAAGCCGCGTCGGCGGACGTAGCCTTCCGGCCCGAAGAAATCACCATGGAAGTCGCCGGCCGTTGCCCCCAATGCCAGGGAGAACCCGGCCATGCCTGACGCCCTGGTGCGCCTGCATCAGTTGACTGTGCAGTTTGATGACCGCCCGGTGGTGGACCGGGTTGAGATGACGGTTCGCAGGGGCGACATCATCACCATTATCGGCCCCAACGGAGCCGGGAAGACCACCCTGATCAAAGCCGTTCTGGGCATCCAGAAGCCCAGCTCCGGCAAGGTCTCGCTGGGCAACGGCCTGGTCATTGGCTACGTGCCCCAGCACCTGTCGCTGGAAGCAACGCTACCCCTTAGCGTGCGCCGGTTCATGCTGTTGAGCGGCCGCTCCGACGCAGAATGCGAAGCCGCACTGGAGCGCACGGGTGTCCGGCATCTGCTGGATGCCTCGGTGCATCACCTGTCCGGCGGCGAAAAACAGCGCTTGTTGCTGGCTCGGGCACTGGCCAGACGACCGGACCTTCTGGTGCTGGACGAGCCCGCCCAGGGTGTGGATATCAACGGCCAGGCAGCCCTGTATGACCTGATCCGCCAAGTCCGGGATGAGCTGAATTGCGGCGTGATCATGATTTCCCATGATTTACACCTGGTCATGGCGGCCACTGACAAGGTCATCTGCCTGAACCAGCACGTGTGTTGCAGCGGTTACCCGGCCGACATTTCTCACGACCCCGCGTTTATCGAGACCTTTGGCCACCAGGTGGCCGAATCTCTGGCGGTCTATCACCACAATCATAACCACCGCCATAACCTGCACGGTGACGTTGTGATCAGCACGGACGTTCAGGGAGCCTGTGACCATGAGCATCATTGATTCTGTGCTCGGGGATTTTTTCTGGCGGGCACTGCTGGGTGGACTGGGTGTTGCCCTGGTGGCCGGCCCCCTGGGCTGCTTCGTAGTCTGGCGGCGAATGGCGTATTTTGGCGACACCCTGGCCCATTCCGCGTTACTTGGCATCACCCTGAGTTTCCTGATCA
>Ga0209075_1003326_pt1 | contig 13483 bp, 10 predicted proteins | sample Stecom2011_FD_187523 | JGI IMG/M metagenome (GOLD analysis project Ga0209075, IMG submission 187523) | Agricultural soil microbial communities from Utah to study Nitrogen management - Steer compost 2011 (SPAdes) (version 2) | ecosystem: Environmental > Terrestrial > Soil > Agricultural land... | reverse complement strand
TAGGAAGGCGATAGCCTCGGCAACATCCTGGGGCTGACCGCCTTGGGACAGGGAGTTCATACGACGCCCGGCCTCACGGATGGTGAAGGGCATGGCAGCGGTCATTTGGGTTTCGATAAAGCCTGGCGCAACCGCGTTAATGGTGATGCCACCTTTCAATACCCGGCTCATGGCCTCGGTATAGCCAATCACACCCGCCTTGGACGCGGCATAGTTGGTTTGGCCGAAGTTGCCGGCAATCCCGCCAATGGAAGAGACCCCGATCAGGCGACCCTGCTTGCGCAGCACTTCCTCGGACAGCAACTTGTCGTTGATGCGCTGAATGGCGTTCAGGTTGATATCCATCAGCAGATCCCAGAAATGCTCCGGCATCCGCGCCAGGGTCTTGTCCCGGGTCACGCCTGCGTTGTGCACCACGATATCCACACCGCCGGTTTCCTTACGCAGGAAATCGGCAATCTGGGTCGGGCTGTTGGCGTCGGTGATATCCACGGCGAGCGCCAGGCCACCGATTTCCTTGGCGACTTTTTCCAGCTCATCGCTGGCGCCCGGTACATCCAGGGCGACAACCTTGGCGCCGTCCCGAGCCAGGACCCGGGCAATGGCAGCACCGATTCCACGGGAGGCACCGGTAACCAGGGCGACCTGATCCTGCAGGGGGCGGTTCCAGTCGATCCGGCCCTTGGGCTTGGCTGCTTTCTGAATGGTGACGACCTGGGCGTCCACGTAAGCGCACTTCGGCGACAGGAAGAAACGCAGGGCGCTTTCTACCAGAGGCTCGGCCCCTTCTTCCACATAGACCAGGTTGGCAACAGCACCGGTTTTTCCAATTTCCTTGGCCAGGCTGCGGGTGAAACCTTCCAGGGCTTTCTGGGCGGTTGCCTTGGCCGGATCACACTTCTCGGGCGGGCGGCCCAGGATCACCACACGGCCACACTTGGCAATCTTGCGGGCAACCGGATGGAAGAAGTCATACAGGGCACGCAGCTCAAGGCTGTTGGCAATGCCGCTGGCATCGAACACCAGGGCCTTGAAACGACGGGTATCTTCCAGCTTGGCCAGATCCACCTCGTTGGCTCGCGCCTTGGTTTTCGCCAGGGCGGACTCGCTCAGGGAAGCGGGCTGGGCGGTGTAAAACACCGTGGCCGGGCTGGCCGCAACCACTTCACAGACCGCTTCCAGGAGGCTGCCGCCCTGGGCTGCACCCAGCAGTGCCTGGCCTTCCAGGAAGGGAGAGTCGGCACGGCCCTGGCGTTCCAGAATGGCGGGTCTTGGAAGGTTCATGGCTGAAACCAGAGACTTGCCCCAAGGGGAGTTGGCAACTTTCTGATATAAATCGGACATAGAGGCTAGATTCCTTTTCTACATGCGCAGTTATGTCGGTTGTAACCGGGCTTTGGCTCGCCCGTGGCTGGCTTCCGGTCGTCCCCCTTCAGCTCCATGACAGGGCGGACAGGCACTTCCGGTTATCTCACGCCTTGGCGACGTATATGGTATCGGCAACCACAGGAAAAGCGATAGAATGTTTCATCTTTGCTAGTAACGGCAGGATATCTTTCTAACTGGAAAAAATCGAATCGCAATTGGCTGAATTCGAACCATTAGGCGTCGCATCAGCCAATGGCAGTCGTGTATGGCTGATTAGACTGCGTCCATCAGTGTCTATGAACAGGAGTTCTCCCATGAAATCAGTAACTGTGCGTCGGGTTGCCGTAATTGGCGGTAACCGTATTCCCTTTGCCCGTTCCAATACCGCGTATTCCAAGTTCAGCAACCAGGACATGCTGACGGCGGCATTGCGAGGCCTGGTGGATCGCTACAACTTGCAGGGAGAAGTCTTGGGTGAAGTCGTCGCGGGCGCTGTGCTCAAGCACTCGCGGGACTTCAACCTGACCCGGGAGTCGGCGCTCAGCAGCGGGCTGGCCGCCGAAACGCCTGCCTACGATATCCAGCAAGCCTGCGGTACCGGGCTGGAAGCGGCCATCCTGGTGGCCAACAAGATTGCCCTCGGCCAGATCGAGTGTGGTATTGCCGGTGGTGTGGACACCACCTCCGATGCTCCCATCGGGGTAGGCGAGGAGCTGCGCAAGATCCTGCTGGAGGCCAACCGGGCCAAGACCATGGGTGAACGCCTCAAGGCCTTTTCCAAGTTCCGCCCCAGCCACCTGATGCCGAACATTCCCGCCAATGGCGAGCCCCGTACCGGACTGTCCATGGGCGAGCACTGCCAGATCACCACCAAGGAGTGGGGCATTACCCGGGAGGAGCAGGACCAGCTGGCCTATGAAAGCCACAAGAAGCTGGCCAAGGCCTATGAAGAAGGCTTCTTTGAAGACTTGATGACGCCCTTTGGCGGCCTGGAGCGGGACAACACCCTGCGTCCGGATACCACCCTGGAGAAACTGGCAAGCCTCAAGCCCGTGTTTGACCGGGAAAACGGCACCATGACCGCTGGTAACAGTACTGCCTTGACCGATGGTGCCTCCTGCGTACTGCTGGCCAGCGAAGAGTGGGCCAAAGCCCGCAACCTGCCGGTCCGTGCCTGGCTGACCTGGAGCCAGGTAGCCGCGGTAGACTTTATCGGCAAAAAAGAAGGCCTGCTGATGGCGCCGGTGTATGCCGTGCCGAAGATGCTGGAGCGTGCCGGACTCACCTTGCAGGATTTCGATTTCTACGAAATTCACGAAGCCTTTGCCGCCCAGGTGCTGGCTACCCTGAAGGCCTGGGAAGATCCAAAGTTCTGCAAGGAAAAGCTGGGACTGAGCAAGCCGCTGGGCTCCATCGACCGCAGCAAGCTCAATGTGAAGGGCAGCAGCCTGGCCGCCGGCCACCCCTTCGCAGCCACTGGCGGACGTATTGTGGCCAGCCTGGCCAAGCTACTGGAGCAGAAGGGCTCAGGTCGCGGCCTGATCTCCATCTGTGCCGCTGGCGGCCAAGGTGTGACGGCGATTCTGGAGCGGTAGGGTTTGGCTCTGTCTTGCCATCTCTCCAGGGTGGCATGTGTTTTTTGAGCTGCCAGTCGGTTCGGGGCTGAGGCCTCGAGCCCTCTCCCTTAGCCCCTCTCCCCAGGTGGGAGAGGGGAATTCATTCGGATGCCCAGCAAAGACCTCAGCCCCGCCAGGGGCGGGAATGTCGAAAATAGAGGCTGCGCCTCTGGAAATAAAGGTCGCCCCCGGTGCCCGGCGTATGGGCGATGGCATCGTGCACGTAGCGGGCAAAGAACAGTTGTAGGGTCTTGGGTAGAGGCTCGGCAATTTTCATCCAGGTCAGCATATCCCGCTCAAAGGGTTTGATGGGCTTGACCACCAAAGCCCAGTCTCCCTGATGGCGATAGAGGATATCCTCTTCTACCAGTTGCTCGTCCCGTTTGGGATGGAACGCCGAATTCGGCGCGTTGAACTCCGGAAAGCTCCCCTCCAAAAAACGCTGGCGCCATAGCAAGGCATCGTATTGCTCTTTCAAGTTTTGGAATGCCTGAGACAGGTGCTGGCGCTCCGGTTCGTCATGGGCCTTCAGCCTGAACTGCTTCCAGATAGTGGTGGCCTGCTGTTCTGATGCAGAACTGTCCAACAGGCAGCGCAGCCACCGGAAATACAGGCATTCATGGTGTGACAGGGCGCGATAGAGGTCCGTTTCCGGAGGCAGGCGCCGACCGTATTCCTCATAGAGATGTTGCAGGCTTTCTGGGATCTGGTACTCCCGATACAGGGGCTCATCCAAAACCTGGAGCTGTTCCAGGGGATAGAAGGGCACGCCCTGTTCCTGAGCGGCTGCATACATATCTCTCAGGGGGATACGTGCAAGACTATTGCTGCGTCCCTGGTCTCCCTCTGCATAGCCACCGCCGACATCTGAGTGCATGCCCGGATAGAGTTCTTCCCGCCGGTTGGGAGGCAGGGCCTGGGTCGGGGCATTGCGCAGGGACTGCAAATCGAAGAGGGTACGCCGCTCGTGGGCGGCCACACAATGGAAAACCTGGCCGACGCTGTCGGGAAGAGGGGGCAGGGAGGCTACATTGGCGGCAAAGGAGCCGAGGCTGAAGGTGCCCAGGGTGTCAAAGAGACCGATAAAACGGATCTGGAAATCCTTGCCCATTCGGTAGGTGCCGCGCTGGCCCCCCAGGTCCGGCACACCCTCGGTCTCCAGGTGGAGGCTCAGGGCCCAGGCTAGAGCCGCGCCGCGCCCAAAGCCAAACAGGGAGATCTGATAGGGAAGGTGGCTATTGGTTTCCTGAAAGGTCTGGGCCAGGTCGTACAGGGCATGGTGCAGGGAAGCCTGGCTGTCGGTGGGCAGGCGTTTGTTGGGAGAGGTGGGACTGGTTCCCGTCAGCACTCCCAGGTCTTCACTGAGATCGCCACTGCCCCGGTAATAGAAGCGATAGATCCCTTCCGGCCGGGCGTTGGGATGGGCCCTGAACAGCTTGGCAATATTGGACTGCCGCCCTGTTAGCGCATCCGTTTCCAGATCATGGCCTTGTCCATCAAAGAACAGACTGATCCAGCAGGCCCGAGGGAGAGGACCCTGATGGTCGGTGTGATGAGGATGCTGCGTCATGTCATGTTAACTCAGGATTGCTTGTTGTTATGATTCCTGATGGACACGCCGCCCCTAACGCAGGGCCTGTTCCTCAACGGGTAAGAGCGGTTGGGCGCAGTCGCAGTTGGGCGCGGAAGTCTCTTCCCTCTAGTAAACAGCTAGCCCTGAAGAAAGGGTATCTGCCCGGACCGGCGACTGCTCAAGCCGGCGAGGGCTCGCCGCGAAAGATAAAGTAGACAGCTCCCACCAGACAAAGCCCCGCCCAAAGGAAATCCCAACGGGGCGTTTCCTTCATGTAAAACACCGCAAAAGGCACGAACACCGACAAGGTGATGACCTCCTGCATGATTTTCAGTTGGGGCAGGGACAGGGCGGTATAGCCGATCCGGTTCGCGGGCACTTGCAGCAGGTACTCGAACAAGGCAATTCCCCAGCTAAGGAGCGCCGCAATCCACCAGGGCTTGTCCGACAGGTTCTTGAGGTGGGCATACCAGGCAAAGGTCATAAAGACATTGGATGCGATCAACAGCAAGGAGGTTTTGACAATGGTATCCACAGCGTACTTCCCAAGTAGAGAAAACTGCTGAGCATTTCACGGCTGAGCGGAAGAAAAAGCAATAGGGAGTTTGGGAAGAGCAGAGCGGAACTCCTGGGGTTGGGACAGATTGTTCAGAAGCGACGGCGAGGCACCGAACAGTTTCCTCCCCCGTCTGGGGGGAGGGTTAGGGCGGCCCGCGCAGGGAGAGGGCGCGAGTTGTCCGGCTCGTAGGATGTTGCGAACTGGTGTGAGACTTCAGGCCCTCACCCTAGCAAAAGCTAACACGCAGATACATCCCCCCTTTCGTAAAGGGGGGGTAGGGGGGGATTTCTGCAGAGTACCCGGCATGTCCTGCACTGGTTGTGTTGGCATATTGCGAAGGACTGGCTGCACTGGAATATGTATTAGTCGAGGTGCCCGCTAGCACACAGCATGTCCGCCCAAATCCCCCTTATTCCCCCTTTACAAAAGGGGGATGCACCAGGTGGGTGGGAGAGGAGAAGTTTACTTAAGCTCCGCCGAAGTCTTGTTCAGTAGGCGACGGGCAATAATCAGCAGCTGGATTTGCTGGGTGCCTTCAAAGATATCCAGGATCTTGGCATCCCGTGACCATTTCTCCAGCAGATCCAGTTCACTGTAGCCCAGGCTGCCGGCCAGCTCGACACATTTCAGGGTGATCGCGGTGGCGGTCCGTCCCGCCTTGGCTTTCGCCATGGAGGCTTCGGTGGAGTTGGGCATGGCATTGTCTGCCATCCAGGCGGCCCGCAACGTTAGCAACCGGGCTGCTTCGAGCTCGGCTTCCATGCGGTAAAGTTCGAGTGCCGCAGCATGGGATTGATAAGGGGAGCACTGATAGTCCACCGCAACATTGGCCTGTTCCAGTATCTCCCGGGTGCGCTCGATGGCTGCGCGGGCTACGCCGATGGCCATGGCGGCCACTACCGGGCGGGTGTTGTCGAAGGTCTTCATAACCCCGGCGAAGCCTTGTTTGACGTCGATGTCCGGGCTGCCCAGCAGGTTTTCCTTGGGCACGCGGCAGTTCTCGAAGCGGAAGGCGGCGGTGTCGGAAGCGCGGATACCCAGTTTCTTTTCCAGGCGCTCCAGCGTCATGCCCGGCGTGCCTTTTTCCACCACGAAGGATTTGATGGCAGCGCGTCCCAGCTTCTTGTCCAGGGTGGCCCAGACCACAATGGCATCGGCCCGCTCACCGGCGGTTACATAAATCTTTTCTCCATTGAGGACATAGTGATCTCCATCCAGAACCGCCGTGGTCGTAATGGCGGCCGAGTCGGAACCGGCGCCCGGCTCGGTAATGGCCATGGCGGCCCATTTGCCCTTGAAGCGCTGGAGTTGTTCCTCGGTGGCAACGGCGGCGATAGCGGCGTTGCCCAGGCCCTGTCGGGGGAGGGATAGTGCCAGGCCCACATCGCCCCAGCACAGTTCGGTCAATCCCAGCACGGTGGCCATGTTGCTGCCGTTGCGAACTCCGCCCACGGTGTCGGCGTTGTCTTGGCGCAGTTGTGCGGCACCGGCTCCACCATTGATATTGCCGTCATTCATGCCGTCCATGATGGAGGCCAGCATGTCCAGCTCTTTGGGGTAACTGTGTTCGGCCAGATCATATTTGCGGGAGATGGGCCGGAACACATTGAGAGCGACCTGATGGGCCTGGTCGATCAGGGGGCGAAAGCGTTTTGGAATTTCCAGATTCATAAGCGTCTCCTTTGGACAGGCCGTTAGGCGTGTACGCCGCCATGTACGGCAGCCACTGAACGCAGGTCCCGATACCAGCGCTCGACGGGATGTTCCTTGACGAAGCCGTGGCCGCCCAGTAACTGAACACCCTGGCTGCCAATGGCCATGGCTTTGTCACTGCAAAACAGTCGGGCCAGATAGGCTTCCCGGTGGAAGGGCAGCCCTTGTTCGGCCCGGCTGGCGGCACGCCAGGTGAGCAGGCGCATGGCGTCGGTTTCGATGGCCAGATCTGCAATGGCAAAAGCGACTGCCTGGCGATGGCTGATGGGCTCACCAAAGGCTATGCGTTCGTTGCAGTAGGGGATGACATAGTCCAGTACCGCTTGGCTGGTGCCGACTGCCAAGGCGCAGCGCATCAGGCTGGCCAGATCCAGGAACTCCTGATAGTTGAAGTCTTCGGCACCGAGCAGGGCGTCGGCGGAGACCTCCACCTGGTTTAGCTCCACCCGGCACAGGGTAGCGGCTCGCAGCCCCATGCTGGGGCAGCTGCTAATGGAGACACCCGGGGTATTGGTTTCCACTAGGAAAAGGCGGGGCCCGATGGACTCCACATCCGCTGCAACGATCAGGAAGGCGGCCTGTTCTGCCAGGGGAACAGCAATCTTGGCGCCTTGCAGGATGTAGCCCTTGCTGTCCTTTTGGGCCCGGGTTTGCAGGTTCAGCGGATCAAACAGAGGAACCGGTTCATCCACGGCAATACCGGCCAAGGGTGGCCTGTCGCTGGCAAAAGCGGGCAGGTACTGGGCCTGCTGGGATGCACTGCCCCAGCGGGAAATCACCTGGGCCGCAGAGTAGGGGGCGAGCAGGGCGGCGGCGATGCCCATGTCTCCCCAGGCCAAGGCTTCGGCAATCAGGACACTGGTGACGGGCGCCTGCTCATGGGCGACGCCACCGAAAGCTTCTGGTACCGCATATTGGCACAATCCCAACTCCAGCCCTTCCTGCCAGAGTTCCTGGGGCACTTGCATGGTTTCATCGGCCCCGGCAGCGGCGGGCCTGAGACTGTCCTGGGCCAGCCGTTTCAGGCTGTCGTAAATCATTTGCTGCTCGTCGGTGAGCGACAGATCGAACAGGTCCGGTTTGCGCACCTTCTCTAGCCGGCTGCCCGGTAACATCTTTTCCAGCTGTTTGAATTCACGGCTGGCCGTGGAAATGATCTGAAAACCCGTACGGGTGGAGAGGTAGGCGATTTTTTCTGCTGGCTTGCGCAACCGCAGGCGGTCAGCAAGATCGGAGCCTGCAAAACGGTTGACGGCGGATAGGGCCAGGCCAATAGGGTTGAGTGACATGGCATTGCTCCCTTTCTGGGGTGGATAAGGGAATCATGGAGTTAGCTGCCGTCACTGCCATTGGCTAGCCTGCCTTGGCCGCCAGTCTGTCAGGTCAATGGGAGAGGTCAGGAGAAGTTTTATGCCAGCTCCCTTGGGCTCTTTGAGGCTATCATTTTGTCCCCGGTGCACAAAGGAGCTGGTTGGTGTTAGGGCAGATAGAGGCTGAAGACGCCGCCGCCCAGGGCTCCACCATTGCTGAGCTCAATGTAGCCCCGCCGGTTGGATTGTTGGTGCAGCTTAGCGATTTCACCTGCAAAGTACAGCCCGAGATGGGTGCTGCCGGTCTCGAAATTGATGCCGAGATTCAGCTGCTCCGGCATCTGCAACATCCGTTGCGGGAACCCCGGGCCGTTATCGCTGATACTGATCTTCAGGTAGTCGTTGGCCTGCTCGGCTTCGATCCGGATCTGGTCCTTGGTATAACGGATCGTGTTGGCAATCACGTTACTGATAATGCCGGCTAGCAACTCATGGTCAAAGTAGCCCACCAAGCTGTCATCGCAGATCAGCTCGCAGGTGACGTTGCGCCCTTCGAACAGGGGCTGGTAGCGGGCGATCTGCTCGTCCAGGAAGTCGTGCACGAAGTATTCATCAATCCGGATTGGAAGTTGCTGGCGTTGCAGGCGATAGATCCCGAGCAACTGCACCAGATCGTTAGTGACCCGGGAAGCCTCGTACTGAAGAATGCCGACCTGGTGTGACAGATGCTCATCCTGTTTTAGCTCGGCGCTGAGCTGCTCCAGGGAGTGGAGAACCATGCTCAGGGAGTTCTTCATGTCGTGAACCGCCGAGGCCATGACCATGGCAAAATCTAATTTGGGCGATTCATTCATTGGGTGGCTCCGTTTAACTTGTGTTTAATGCTCTGTAGTTTGTTGGTCAGGTATTGCCAACGCTTGTATTGGCGATGCTGTTCGTCCAGGTTGCCTACCCGCTGTAGGGCATTGTCGCAGTGATCCAGCAGTCGGGGGCTGGCCTGGGTTTCTTCGAAAACCTTGATCAGGGCCTGCACCAGGTTCAGGTTCAGCGCCTTGTGATGGGGCGTGATGCTAAGGGCAGCCTGGAAGTGCTGGATCGCCTCGGGGTAGTTCCCTTGCTCATAGGCCTTGATGCCTTGGCGGTTGCTTTCCCGGGCCTGCATTTTTTCTTTCAGGCCGACGGGCTCCTCTAGCAACTCTTCGATCTTGGCGCGCAGGGCCGCATCATCCGGATGGCGCTCACCTAACTCGACCAGCAGTTTTTGGGCTTGGGCCGGCTCCTGGAGGCTGTAGAGGGTTTGAGCCATTTCCAGTGCCCATTCCGGATTCGGGTTCTCCAGCTCGTCAAACAGCTCCTTGGCCTGTTTAAAGGCCCTTTGGCTGAGCTCAGACTTACCCTGGCTGGCGTAGACCCGGGTTTCCACCATCAGCGCCTGCAGTTTAACGCCGGGCCGGTCTCCGTATTTGGCACGGGTCTTCTCCAGGCTCTTGAGGGCTTCGTTGGCCATGACATCGCTGACCTTGCTGCTGTCGGACTCAGATAGGTCCGACAGGCAGCGGCTGAAGCTCAGGTAAATCTCCGGGGATTCATGGATAGAGTTGTCGCTCAGGCGCGCCGTGGCCCTGTAGGCCCGGGTTGCCGTTTCCAGGTCCTGATTGCCGAGGCTGATCTCCGCCAGGGTCTTTTGCCGTTGCAGGACGCGGGGCGAAATCTCGACTGCTTGGGCCAGGGTGCGCTGGGCCTTTTGCAGGTTGCCCTGCTTTTGATAGGCCCGGGCCAGCCAGTCATAGGCCTCGATGCACTGGTTGTTGTCTTCCAGCAGCCCGCTTAAGGTGGCAATAGCCCCTTCATAGTCCTGCTCTGCCAGCTGGATCTTGCCCAGGCCCAGGCGTGCCCAGTCCAGGGGACGCTGGTTGATCACATCCTGATAGATTTCCCGGGCGTGGGTCAGGTCCCCGGACAGGTAATAGAGGTTAGCCAGGGTTTTGATGCACCAGCTCTTATACTTGCTGTTGCGCTTGATCTCGTCATGGCAAAGGGTAATGGCCTTGCCGTAGTCTTCCAGGTCCATGGCCTCAAGAATGGGCTTCAGGGCCTGTTTTTGTTCCATCAAAAGACTGAGCCGCTTCTCCAGTTGAGACTGGCTGATGGGCTTGGCGAGATAGCCATCGGGCTGGGACTCTAGAGCACCGTAGACCATATCCTTGGCCACCTCGGCACTGACCATGATAAAGATGGCGGTACTTTTCAGGAGCTTGCGGTGACGAAGTTCTTCCAGAACCTGCTGGCCATTTTTTTGGCTACTGCCCATGTTGTAGTCGCAGAGCACGACATCGTAATGGGTATGCAGGCAGTGGGAGATGGCCTCCTGGCCGCTTCGTGCACTGTCGATGTGCTCCGCGCCCAGACTACGAAGGATCTGGCGCATGGACAAAATGAAGTTGTCGAAGTCGTCGACGATCAGGAAGCGTTTCTGTTTGTAGGCCTGAAATGAAATCAAAGCGATGGGCCTCTCGGTGAAGGAGTCTGACCTGACGGTAAGGCTTGAACCGCCTTATATTAACGCAAAATCATATAATTGGGGGCAGTGCTTCAGGAATTACACACCAGTTGTCCGGTGTAATTTCCAGGGCATGCCCTGGGTTTGCCGGATCAAATATCGGCAAGCATGGCTGCAGGCGCTCCACGAGACAGAGCACCTGAAGTATGGAAAAGCTGGTCTTCTTGTTATTCTACAGGCCCGGCGGCCATCTGGATTTTAGTCATCACGATGCGCGCGGAGGATTGAATCCGCAGGTCTCAGAGATGGCGGCAATGATGGCGCTTCCGAGCCTTATTTATACACATACATTATAGGAGTGAATTGCGCATGGAGCCCGTTTCCGTGGGTCAATCCCTGTCCGGCCTGGGCAGCTTTCTTCTTTACTTTCTAAGCTCGCTCCTGTTTCTGGTGCTCTTCAAGTGGCTATATCCGCTGATCACACCCCATAAAGAGTGGCAGTTGGTGCGGGAAGAGCACAACACGGCTGCGGCCGTGGCCATATCCGGAGCCTTTGTGGGCTTTAGTATTGCCTTGGGGAGCGCCGCGGCCCATTCGGTGGCTTACCTGGATTTTGTGATCTGGGCTGTGGTGGCGTTACTGGCCCAGGGCGTGGCCTATCTGATTGCGAACCTTGTGCTGTCTGGCGTGTCCCAGCGTATTCAGAATCAGGAACTCAGTGCAGGCATCATTGCGGGCGGAACTTCGCTCGCGGTCGGGATTCTCAATGCTGCGTGCATGACTTACTGAAGGAAGGATGTGATGAAAAGAAGCGGCTTTATTAACCTGGAACGGATGCGCAAGGGCCTTAGGGCTGGCAGAAAACCCGTGGCAGTGGCGGTCACCGCTGCCTTGATCGGTGGTTGTGGGAATACGGAAGAGGTGGATATCTATACCTCTTTGCAGGAGTGCCTGCAGCGTCAGCTTGGCGAGGCCCAAATGTGTCACGCAGCGTTTGAGGAGGCCCTGCGGGAAGCGGAACAGACCGCTCCCAAATATACCAGCCAGGCCGACTGCGAGTATGACTTCGGTGAGCAAAACTGCGTGACCCAGCAGCATCAAGGGGGCAGTTGGTTTATGCCGGCGATGGCCGGTTTCATGATGGGGCGGGCGCTTAGCGGTGGTGATCGGGTCGCGCCCCTGTACCAATCTTCCCAGTTGCGGTCTCCGGTGCATGGCAAGTGGGTCACCTCAGACGGCAAGATCGTGGCCAACAGTGACCAGCGCCAGGCACGCGTCAGTCCCGACAGTTTCCGTCCCAAGCCGATCTCCGCGCGTCCCTTGAGTCGTGGGGGCTTCGGTACCCAGGCTGCCGCTCGCTCAAGCTGGGGTGGCTGATGTTGCGGGTACCTATTAGCGAGCGCTCCTACTGGCGCGATCAGGCCAAGGAATATGGATTCAGCTTCCATACCATGTTCGGCCAAACCTATTGGGATGAATCTGCCTATTACCAGTTTCGCCTGGAGCAGATCGAACGGGACCTGGAAGACCCGACCGCGGAGCTCCACCAGATGTGCCTGGCCGTGGTAGACCAGGTGGTCAATAGCGAGGAGTTGCTGGAACGCTTTCGGATTCCCGAACCCTTTTGGAATGCGGTGCGCCAGTCCTGGAACAATGGGGAACCGAGCCTCTATTCCCGCCTGGACCTGGCCTACGATGGCCGCACCCCCGCCAAACTCTATGAAAACAATGCAGATACCCCCACCAGCCTGTATGAAACCGGATTCTGGCAATGGCTGTGGCTGGAGGACAACATCCGCGACGGCCGGCTGAAACCGGAGGCGGATCAGTTCAACTCCCTGCAGGAAAAGCTGATCGAACGCTTTGCAGAGCTGGCCGGGCAGAATCCGGACTGGATACTGCACCTGTCCTGTAGTAAAGGCTCCGACGAGGATCGGGGCACGGTGGAGTACATTGGTGACTGCGCCGCCGAAGCGGGTATCCCGACAGAGTTCGTCTATATCGAAGATATCGGGCACGGGGAGGGGGATGTCTTGATCGACCTGGACAACCAGGTGATCCAATGGATGTTCAAGCTCTATCCCTGGGAGTACCTGTTACGGGAAGACTATGCGCCGCTGCTGCTCAAAGCACCGACCCGGTGGATTGAGCCCCTGTGGAAGTCCGTGCTATCCAACAAGGCGATTCTGCCCGCACTGTGGCAGATGTTTCCCAATCACCCCAATTTGCTGCCGGCTTACTTTACCGAAGAAGAAGCCCGCAAGCATCTACGTGAATATGTATGCAAGCCGATTTTCTCCAGGGAAGGGGCGGGCATCAGCGTGGTGCACGACGGCCAGGAAGTGATGCGCTCTCCCGGGCCTTACGGACAGGAAGGATACGTGTATCAGGCTTGGCATCCTCTGCCCAAGTTCGGCAACAACCATACTTTAATCGGCTCTTGGCTGGTGAACGACCAACCGGCGGGAATTTCCATTCGGGAGGATCAGGGGCCGATTACCCAGGACCTGTCGCGGTTTTTGCCGCATATTATTTTGGGGTAGATACTTCCTCCCCTCTCCCACTTGGGCAGAGGGGCCGGGGGAGAGGGCCTGAACTCTCAGAATACGTACAAGCAATCAGCCTGAGTAGGAAAGACTTCCCTTTGCGAAAGGGGGGAGTCGGTTGGGTCTGAGGATTTATACCTAATCCGAAACCAGGTGCTGGGCGAGCACTCCGGCCCTCACCCCTCTCCCCAGGAGGGAGAGGGGAATAGCGGCGGGTATTTGAGAATATGCGAAGTGTCTAGAAATTGAGGGGCACTATTGAAGACTCTCTCCTCGGCAGAATGGTCTATAGAGCTGA
>Ga0209075_1003324_pt1 | contig 13485 bp, 12 predicted proteins | sample Stecom2011_FD_187523 | JGI IMG/M metagenome (GOLD analysis project Ga0209075, IMG submission 187523) | Agricultural soil microbial communities from Utah to study Nitrogen management - Steer compost 2011 (SPAdes) (version 2) | ecosystem: Environmental > Terrestrial > Soil > Agricultural land... | reverse complement strand
TTCCAACAGGTAGTCGAGAGGGGTTGAGGCATCTGCTGTCGCACTGAATCGAAACCAATAGGTGGAGTCGGTATAGCCAAAGCTTGGTGTCTCCTGTTCGGAGAGTGTCCAATGATGGGCATGCCCCGCTTGCCTGATTGATTCGATGGTTAGGGAACCCTCAGGATCTTCCAGATATTCCAGTTGTGGGCTCAGATTGAGATGTGCGGTATTTTCGGCTACGGAAATGGTGTCAGCCAAGGCTAATGCTGGTAGCAGTAAGGCGAAGAGTGCCAGCCATTTCAGGGCGATTCTTTTCAGCACTTCGTGATGCTTCCCATGAAAAAGTACGGAATTATTCTTGTTGTTAGCAAACAGTGTAGTAGAAGAAGTGGGCGTTCGCGGCCAAGGTCTGAGCAAATGTACCAAAATGCTCGGCAAACCGCGGGCTTTGGGGGGTGAGAGAACGTAAAAATTTGCAAAATAGGTATTTAGTGCCTTAAACCGCAGCTTTGGTGCCTGCTCTGGCAGGCGACTTTACAGCACCGGCGTTGCGGACGCCGGCCCGACTTCCGGTCATCAAGGCATGACGGTTAGAACACGTACTGCAAGCGGGCGGAAAAGGCTTGCCCGTCCCCTGTACGGCCGGCCTCCCTTTCTGCCGGGGTAACCACATTCCGGGTATCTGTCATCAGGTAGTTGAAAGCAACTTTGACCGCCTCATTGGCATACCAGTTGACCCCAAGGGTATGGATATTGGCTTCCCGGTCAGCCAGATTGCGCTCTTCCACGGTCAGCGACTCGTAGCGATAAAACACTTCCCAGGCTCCCGGCCCCGGGTTCGCGGGCCGAATCCGGTCAAAGCGTGCACCGCTGAGGCGATAGCCCCGCGCCTCGCCGGTTAACGTATAGGCTGCTTGCAGATAGTAGCCGGCGGCTTTCCGGTCGGCCTGACCGTTCTGGCCATCCAGATCCCGCCGCAGGTATTCTCCCTGAATGGATGCTGGGCCCAGTTGATAAGCGGCTTCCAACAGCCAAACCTGATCATGGTCGAAACCATCCTCCACACCTGCGGCTAGGGCTGCTCGAGCGCCATTGATTTCATCCTCCGTCACGCCCCGCACACCCAGGCGGGAGTTGATGGCCCCCGTGTCATTGCCGTCGGTATTTTCGATACTGCGCAGGGCGAAGCTGCCGCCAAGGTGCAGCACCTGGCCATTGCTCTGTATGGGGGCTACCACGCTGCGAATTAAAAAGGTGTTCTTGCCGCGGCCGGTGTCTTCATCTTCATTGGCGTCTTGGCGGAACAAGCCCACGTTGGCGTAGACCAGATCGCCATAGGTGCCGCTGGCCTGGATACCATAACCGCTTTTTTCCTGGGCCCAACTGGCCAGATCATAAATGGCTGAGCGTTCAATGGCGGTAATCCAGTTGGAGCTGGTCGCCCGCTCCAGGCCTGGTAGCAAGTCGAAGCGGCCGGCCTTCAAGGTGATGCCGTCAAAGCCTGAGTAGCTAACCGACGCTTCAAACCAGTTGCTGGTGCCGCTGTCGCCAAAGTCGAGGCTGAAAATATAACTCCAGTCCGTATAGGCATAGCCGGAGAGGGTGAGAAAGGCCCGGCGAAAGTAGAACTCATCGGCGCTGCGACCGTTGACGGTGTAGACACCGTCAAAACTGGCATAGTCGCCTTGCAGTCGCCCGTCGATTTTGAAGCCGAAGTCTTGGTCTGCACTGTGAACTTCCAGACCGCCTTTGGTTTTAATCACCAAGTCCGGGCCATCGGTCGTAAGAGTGCCGGCCTGAGCCAAGGCGGTCATCAGGAGGGCCAGGATCGTTGAAACAGGGGAGTGGAAAGTGGGTCGAATCATGGATCATTCCTTTGATGAAGTCGTAACCGGCCAGCAAAAGACCTTGGCCGCGCAAAAAATTGGAACTCTACGGGTGCCACCCGGGACGCTGTGGACAGCTCATAAGTAACAATATGTCGCTATTTCACACAAGGCAGATGCTGAAAAGGATTCTGTGGCTCAACGGGGAAAGACTTGCTGATTGAGCAGGGGGTAGGGAAAAGAAATCTATTATTCTATTTTGGAATAAGCAAATTACTTTTTATTTCTTTTTAATTGATTTTGGCTTTCCTATAATGCCGCTCAACCCATCAAAAATATCCTGCAGACAGTGTCCTTCACTGACCAGTCCATCCGCAGGTCATATAACTCTTAACTTAGTATAGGGAACCAGATTATGAAGTTGCGAGCTTTAACCTTGGCGGCGGTCATCGCCAGCACTTCCCTGTTTGCGGGCGTGGCGCAAGCGCAAACCAGCATTCTGAACGCCTCCTACGACATCGCTCGTGAGCTGTTCCAGCAGATCAACCCGGTGTTTCAAGAGCAATGGAAAGAGCAAAAAGGGGAAGAGGTAGAGGTCAAACAGTCGCACGCTGGTTCCTCCCGTCAGGCCCAGTCCATCATGCAGGGACTGAAGGCCGATGTGGTGACTTTCAACCAGGTGACTGATGTGCAGATCCTGCATGATCGGGGCAAGCTGATCCCTGCGGACTGGCAGCAGAAGTTCCCCAACAATAGCTCTCCTTATTACTCCACCATGGCCTATCTGGTTCGTAAGGGGAATCCCAAAAACATCCAGAACTGGGATGATCTGGCCCGACCCGACGTGAAACTGGTGTTCCCCAACCCGAAAACTTCCGGTAACGGCCGCTACACCTATCTGGCAGCCTGGCTCTACGCCAACAAGGCATTTAACGGCGATGAAGCGAAGATCAAAGATCTGGTGGGCAAGCTGCTGAGCAACGTGGTGGTATTTGACACCGGCGGACGTGCGGCAACTGTTTCCTTTGTCGAGCGCGGCTTGGGCGATGTGCTTATTACCTTCGAATCCGAAGTGAACCTGATTCGCAAGGAGTATGGTGAGGACAAATATGAGGTGGTAGTACCCAAGGCCAGTATTCTGGCAGAGTTCCCGGTTGCCGTGGTGGAAAAGGTCGCCGAGTCTCGTGGGACCACGGAAGTGGCCAACGCTTACCTGGACTTCCTCTATCAACCCAAGGCCCAGCGGATCCTGGCGGAGAACTTTTACCGGGTTCATGACCCCAAGGTGAAAGAAGAATTTGCAAATCAATTTCCTGAAGTGGACCTGATTTCGGTAGAATCCGTGTTCGGCAGCTGGGACGAAGCCATGAACCAGCACTTCAACAATGGCGGCGTTTTGGATCAACTGCTGAGAAACGCCCGCAAGTAACGACCGGAAGTAAAAGTGATTCGTCGAACCAAGCGGGTTCTTCCCGGATTTACGCTTAGCCTTGGGCTAAGCGTTTTGTTTATTAGTCTGGTAATGTTGTTACCGCTTTGCACCTTGCTCCTGCAGACCGCTCAAATGAGTTGGTCGGAGTTTTGGTTTGCAATAACCGATCCCCGGGTTGTCGCAGCCTATAAGGTGACCTTATTAACCGCGGCGGTCGCTGCCCTGCTCAATGGCATTTTTGGGTTACTGCTGGCCTGGATTCTGGTGCGTTACCGGTTTCCTGGCCGCAGCCTGGTTGATGCTCTGGTAGATCTACCGTTTGCCCTGCCCACAGCTGTTGCCGGCCTTACCTTGTCGGCCATGTTCGCCACCAATGGCTGGATTGGTAGTTTCTTCGAGCCCTTTGGCGTGAAGATCTCCTACACCCAGGTGGGCATCATCCTGGCCATGATGTTTACCAGCATTCCCTTTGTGGTCCGTACGGTGCAACCGGTACTGGAAGATCTGGGGCCTGAATATGAAGAGGCGGCGGAGACCCTGGGCGCTTCGCCCATCCAGTCCTTCCTGCGTGTGGTGTTTCCCCATATCATGCTGCCCCTATCGACCGGGGTGGCTCTGTCTTTCACCCGCAGTCTGGGCGAATTCGGCGCGGTGATTTTTATTGCCGGTAACATGCCATTTGAGACGGAAGTGGCTTCATTGATGATCTTTACCCGCATTCAGGAGTTTGATCAGCTGGCCGCCGCGGCTATTGCTACGGTGATTCTGAGTGTGTCGCTGCTCCTGCTGTTTGCCATTCAGATCTTTCAGGCGCGCTTCCTCAAACGACTGGGAGTAGCCTAACCATGCGTATGCCTGCACATTCCGAGCGAGCTCGCCAGTCCGGCGGATGGCAGCGTTTGCTCCTGATTGGCCTGGGGCTGGCGTTTACTTTTGTGTTTCTGGTTCTGCCCCTGGTTTTAATTTTCTACGAGACGTTCCACAAAGGCTGGGACCTGTTCGTCTCCAACCTGCTGGAACCCGACATGCTGGCCGCCATTCGCCTGACTCTGCTGGTGGCGGTCATTACGGTGCCCCTGAACCTGGCGTTTGGCACCTTCCTGGCCTGGCTGGTGACCAAGTTCAATTTTCCGGGCCGAAAAATCCTGCTCACCTTGATTGATATTCCCTTTGCCATGTCGCCGGTGGTGGCGGGTTTGGCCTATTTGCTGGTCTACGGCAGCCAAAGCCCGATCGGGGCTTGGCTGATGGAGCACGACCTGCAAGTGATGTTTGCCTGGCCCGGTATTGTCATGGTGACCGTGTTCGTGACCAGCCCGTATGTGGCACGGGAGCTGATTCCCCTGATGCAGGCCCAGGGAACCGATGAAGAAGAGGCCGCCACCTTGATGGGGGCTTCCGGCTGGCAGACCTTTCGCCGGGTGACCTTGCCCAACGTGAAATGGGCCTTGCTGTATGGGGTGGTGCTGACCAATGCCCGGGCGGTGGGTGAGTTCGGCTCGGTGGCCGTGGTTTCCGGCTCCATTCGGGGCGAAACCAACACCTTGCCCCTGCACGTGGAGCTTCTGCATCAGGATTACAACACCACAGGAGCCTTTACCGCGTCAGCGCTGCTGGCTTCCATTGCCCTGCTGACGCTGATTCTCAAGACGGTGCTGGAATGGCGGCAAAACCGCCTGCTGGCCGATGTCGTCGAGGAGGAAGAGAGCAAATGAGTATACAAGTAGACGCCATCGAAAAATCCTTCGGCCACTTCAAGGCTCTCGACCGAGTCAGTCTGGAAGTACCCAGTGGTCAACTGGTCGGGTTGCTGGGGCCATCAGGCTCTGGAAAAACCACCTTGCTACGGATTATTGCCGGCCTGGAACAGGCTGATCGCGGCACCATCCTGTTTAACGGCCAGGACATGACCCAGGTGCCGGCACGTAACCGCCGGGTGGGTTTCGTGTTCCAGCACTATGCCTTGTTTCGGCATATGACCGTATTCGACAACGTGGCCTTTGGCTTGAGCGTCATGCCCCGTAAGGAGCGTCCGGGTAAGGGCGCGATCCGCGAGCGGGTGATGAGCCTGTTGAGCATGGTGCAACTGGAGCACTTGGCCCATCGCTACCCCGCCCAGCTGTCCGGTGGCCAGCGCCAGCGGATCGCCCTGGCTCGCGCCCTGGCGGTGAAGCCGGATGTACTACTGCTGGATGAGCCGTTTGGTGCCCTGGACGCCAAGGTGCGTAAGGATCTGCGCCGCTGGCTGCGTCGTCTGCAGGATGAAGTGAAAGTCACCAGCGTGTTCGTCACCCATGACCAGGACGAGGCCATGGAAGTGTCCGACCAGGTGGTGGTGATGAGCCAGGGCCGGATCGAACAAGTCGGCAGCCCGCGCACCGTCTATGAGCGCCCGGCGACGGGGTTTGTCTATGACTTCCTCGGTCACGTCAATCGCCTGCAAGGGCAGGTGAGCAACAACCGCTGGAGTCGCGGCGATGCCTACTGCGAGCTGCCGGTAACGGAGCAGGGCGGCGAAGAGGCCCTGACCCTGTACCTGCGTCCCCACGAGTTGCGGTTGAGCACCAAGCCTGTTGCCGGCGTCCATATGCCGGTTCGGGTGGAGCAGTGCAATACCTTTGGCGGCTTGGTGCGGCTGGAGTTAAGTGCGGAGTGGGCAGAAGACTACCTGGAAGCAGAAATCAGCCCTGCCCAGTTTGAACAGCTCCAAGCGCAACGTCATGACCAGCTGTATCTGCTGCCGCAACGGCTGCATGTGCTGCAGGGCGGCAAGCCGGCGGGCGTGATCGAGCTGCCGGCGGCTTGACGATCTGATATCTCTCCTTTGTTACCTGCAGCAGCCTCCCATTCGTCTGGAAGGCTGCTGTAGTGTGTCGATTGGACCTTCCCATAAATTGTCTTTGTACGCAGAGTGGCGCGCTGTTGCCTGAAGTGTTGCTTGTAAACCAGAGTGGCTGCAATGAAGCGAAAAAGGGGCTAATTAAACCGGGTTTCGGTCGGAAGAAATCAGGGGGCGATGACAGATGAAAAGAGTGGTGGGCCCAGTAGGATTTGAACCTACGACCAAAGGATTATGAGTCCTCTGCTCTAACCGCTGAGCTATAGGCCCGGAGCAAAGCCGCAGGAATCGTGGCTTTCAGAAACGGAACGGGCGCCATTATAGCGAGAGGCGCCCGTGGAGAACAACAAGTTACAGCGACTACTCGTCGATGAAACTGCGCAGATGGTCGGAACGGCTGGGGTGACGCAGTTTGCGCAGCGCCTTGGCTTCGATCTGACGAATCCGCTCCCGGGTAACGTCGAACTGCTTGCCGACTTCTTCCAGGGTATGGTCGGTATTCATCTCGATTCCGAAACGCATCCGCAGCACCTTGGCTTCCCGTGCGGTCAGGCCGGCCAGTACCTTGCGGGTCGCTTCCCGCAGGCCTTCGCTGGTGGCGGAGTCGACCGGCGATTGCGCCATGGTGTCCTCGATAAAATCGCCCAGATGTGAATCTTCATCATCACCGATCGGGGTTTCCATGGAGATCGGCTCCTTGGCGATTTTCAGCACCTTGCGAACCTTGTCCTCGGGCATGTCCATGCGCTTGCCAAGCTCTTCCGGCGTGGGCTCGCGACCCATTTCCTGCAGCATCTGACGGGAGATGCGGTTGAGCTTGTTAATGGTTTCGATCATGTGCACCGGAATCCGGATGGTGCGGGCCTGGTCCGCAATGGAGCGGGTAATGGCCTGACGAATCCACCAGGTGGCATAGGTCGAGAACTTGTAACCACGGCGGTATTCGAATTTGTCCACCGCCTTCATCAGGCCGATGTTGCCTTCCTGAATTAGATCCAGGAATTGCAGGCCGCGGTTGGTGTACTTCTTGGCAATGGAGATCACCAGACGCAGGTTGGCCTCCACCATTTCCTTCTTGGCGCGGCGAGCCTTGGCTTCACCGATGGAAATGCGGCGGTTGATTTCCTTGATGTCCGGAATGCTCAGGCCCACTTCGTTTTCGATTTGCAGGACCTTGCGCTGCAGGCGCACCAGCTCTTCCTGACGGGCAGCAATGGCGGCGGCATAATCGGTTTTCTTGGCGATCAGCTCGTCGGTCCACTTCAGGTTGGTTTCATTGCCCGGGAACTGCTTGATGAAATCCTTGCGCGGCATTTTGCAGTCGCGGGTGCAGATGCGCATGATATCGCGCTCGTAGCCGCGGATCGCATCATTGGTGCTGCGGATATCGCTCACCAGGGTGTCGAACTGACGCTGGGCCAGTTTGAACGGTGCGAAAATGCGTCCCAGGGCTTCGAGTTCTTCCTGGGCCTGCTTGGAAGCACGGCCATGCTTTTCAATGGCGGCACGGGCTTTTTCCAGCTGGTCGCGCAACTCGCCAAAGCGAATGCGGGCCACTTCGGGATCAGGGCCGCTCTCGGTTTCGTCGTCGCTGGAGGAATCGTCCTCTTCTTCCTCGTCTTCTTCCTCGTCCTTGGCTTTGGATTCAGCCGCGGGCAATTCGAACTCGGCGTCGGAGTCAGCGGGAATGTTGTCGTCGGTATCGGGATCGAGGTATCCGGTCAGGATATCGCTTAGACGGCCAGCTTCTTCCTCGCTGGTGATCCGGTCATAGGAATCCAGAATGCCTTGCACAGTACCCGGGTAATAGGCGAGGGCAGCCATGACATCGCGCAGGCCTTCTTCAATCCGCTTGGCGATCTGAATCTCACCTTCACGGGTGAGCAGTTCGACCGTGCCCATTTCACGCATGTACATGCGCACAGGGTCCGTGGTACGGCTGGCGTCGCTCTCAACAGCGGCAAGAGCGGCGGCGGCTTCGGCAGCGGCAGCTTCATCGGCTGTGTCGCTGTCGGTCATGAGCAGAGTGTCCGCGTCCGGTGCTACTTCGACAACCTGGATCCCCATGTCGTTGATCATGCCGATAATGTCTTCGACCTGATCAGGATCGGCAATATCTTCGGGCAGGTGGTCGTTAACTTCTGCGTATGTGAGATAACCTTGTTCTTTACCTCGGGCGATAAGATCTTTTAGACGGGACTTTTGGGAGTTGCCAGACATATTCACCCTGCAAAACTGGTGGCGGAAAGGACAAAAAATAATCGACTATTATAGCTTGAATGGCCAGAATCTGCTATATCCCAGACTATGTGGTGTCTCGGGTGCAAAACTTCAAGGCCTGACAAGCCAGACTCGTTAAATCTCGCCGGCCTCAGAGGGGCTGGCAGTAGTTAGACGCCTAAGTTCGGCCATTTCTTCATCCGTCAGGGAGCCGAACGACTTTATTTTTTCAACCAGAGCGGTTTGACGCTCTCCGCGCCATAGTTTTTCAAAGCTTTTGAGCGAGGCCAGGGCCTCGGCTTCGGCCTTTTCCGCATCGGGCAACAGCTCTATACCATCGAAATAGCTGCCGAACTGGGCGCGGGCCTGGGGATCGGTGGCCAGTCTTTTTAATAAGGATAGCTGATTCTGAATCTGATGCTCTTTCAGGTATTGGACAAAGTTCTGGGCTTTGCGAAAATCAGAAGCCTCCAGTTCCATCTCCAGCAACGGGGCGAATTGCGGCCAGTTCTGGGGTCGATAATACAGCGACAGGCAGATAAACAACCCCAGGTTGAGCACCACGTCGGCGCGGGCCTCCCGGGGGCGGTCCTGGTGCTGGCGTCGCTTTTGAAACTGTTGCTTGCGGGCAAAGAAGGCATCGGTCAAGGCCCGCAGCTGATCCCGCATGGCGTTGCGTAGGGTGGGGGCGCTGATCTGGGTCAGTTGAGGCTCGGCCCGGGTTTTTAAAATGGCCTTGTGCTCGGACAGCTCCAGGTTCAGCCCTTCGCTATGCAGGTCAAAGAAAAACAGCGACAGTGGCCGGGCTTTTTCCAGGCGCTGGCGAAAGGCCTCGGTGCCTTCGCGGCGCACCAGGGTATCCGGGTCTTCACCTTCCGGCATCATCAGAAAGCGGATATTCATGCCATCGGCCAGCTGCGGCAGACAGTTATTGAGGGCCTTGCGGGCGGCTTCAAAACCGGCGCGGTCGCCATCGAAGCAGAACACGATATCCTGGCTTTGCCGAAGCAGGTTGCTGATGCTTTCCTGGTTGGTGGCCGTACCCAGGGTGGCCACCCCGTAGTGGATGCCGAACTGGGCCAGCGACACCACATCCATATAGCCTTCCACCACCACCAGCTGGGATAGCTGGCGATCGATTTTCAGGGTTTCAAACAGGCCATAGAGGTGGCTGCTTTTGTGGAAGACCGGTGACTCCGGCGAGTTGATATATTTGCTGCGGTCATTGCCCAGGGTACGTCCGCCAAAGGCGATGGTTTTGCCGCGACGGTCCCGGATTGGAAACATGATCCGGTTGTGGAACAGGTCAAACTGACGACCCTCCCGCTCCAGCACGATGCGGGCTTCCAGCAGGGCTTTTAGCTGCTGCGGCGAGGCGTTTTGGGTGAGAAGCGAGGCGCCGGCTGGCGCGAAGCCGATCTGGTAGCGCTCGATGATGTCTTCATCCAGTCCGCGCCGGGCCAGATAGTCCAGGGCCAGTTGCCGCTGCGGATGGCTGCGCAGCTGCTCGCAATAGAGTTCGCGGGCCCATTCCAGCGCGTCGATAATGGGTTTGTTGGGGTCGGGCTTGAATTCCTGGGTGGACCGGGGGACTTCCAGGCCGAGCTGTCGGGCCAACAGTTCAATGGTTTCCGGAAAGCTCAGGCTGTCGAACTCCTGCACGAAGTGAATCACGCCGCCGTGGGCACCACAGCCAAAACAATGGTAGTGCTGGTTGCCGGGGTCCGTGTAAATATACAGGGAAGGGGTCTTTTCCTGATGAAACGGGCAGCAGGCCGTATAGTTGGCGCCAGACTTCTTTAGCGTGATGCGCGAGCCGATCACATCGACAATATCGAGTCGATAGCTGAGGTCGTCGATGAACTGTTGGGGAATCAGGCCAGACATGGTGCTCCATCTGCTGCGAGATGCGCTCGAGAGAGCTTCGAATCAGTTTCGATAGAGCATAACACAGACCCTGCAGTCGCCTGAGGGTTGCTCGCCAGGAGGTTATGCCGTCAGTTGGGCTTTGACTTTCTGGCTGACCGCGCCCATATCGGCACGGCCTTGCACTTGCGGTTTCAGGACTCCCATGACCTTGCCCATGTCCTGCATGGAACTGGCTCCGGACTGCTCGACTGCCATCTTGATCAAGCGGTCCAGCTCTTCGTCGGAAAGGGCGGCGGGCAGGAAGCCCTGAATGACACGGATTTCAGCGTCTTCGATGGCAGCCAGGTCTTCCCGGCCTGCCTGACGGTACTGTTCAGCGGAGTCTTTGCGCTGCTTCACCATTTTGTCGAGGATGGCCAGAACCCGGTCGTCCTCAATCTCTACCCGTTCATCCACTTCGATCCGCTTGATTTCAGCAAGGATCAGGCGAATGGCTCCGAGGCGCTCCTTATCTTTGGCGCGCATGGCATCTTTCATGGCCTCAGTGAGGCTTTGTTTTAATGCAGTCTCGGACATAACGGGCTCTGGATTAGCTCACGCAGACCAGCCGACCAGGCCGGAAGCGTTGAGGAATGCCGATCTTAGTACAGACGCTCGAAACGCTTTTGCTCGCGCTGCAGTTTTTTGGCGTGACGCTTAACAGCGGCGGCCATTTTGCGCTTGCGAACTGCCGTGGGCTTCTCGTAGAACTCACGACGGCGAACTTCAGACAGAACGCCGGCTTTTTCACAGGAGCGCTTGAAGCGACGCAGGGCGATATCAAATGGTTCGTTGTCTTTAACTTTTACTGATGGCATTCAAATTCTACCTTTCTAAACGTTAATTGGTGCTACACGTTGAGCGTTACGGACGCGAGGTGCGACCGCCGGTGTTGTTCAAATTAACACCAGATGTAAACAATAAGGCCGCGCATTCTAATCCCAAAGCCCAAGACTTGTAAAGTCCGGGCCACTTTTCAGGCCGCCTTTCCGCTTTCGTTGCCGGGGCAGGTTCGGTAAGATGCGCAGGCCATGTTCTAGTTCATTTTAAAGAAGACGCCATGCGTGTATTAGGTATCGAAACCTCCTGTGATGAAACCGGCATCGCTCTCTATGACAGCGGGCGGGGCTTGCTGGGCCATGCCCTCTATAGCCAGATCGCGATGCATGCGGATTACGGCGGGGTGGTGCCAGAATTGGCGTCACGGGACCATATCCGCAAAACCCTGCCATTGGTGGAGTCGGTGCTGAGCCAGGCGGGGCTGACCCGCGGCGATATTGACGGCATCGCCTACACCGCGGGGCCTGGGTTGATTGGCGCCTTGATGGTGGGTGGGGCGATTGCCACGGCACTGGGATATGCCCTGGGCGTACCCGTGGTGGGTGTGCACCATATGGAAGGGCACCTGCTGGCGCCAATGCTGGAAAGCCAGCCGCCGGAATTTCCCTTTGTCGCCTTGCTGGTCTCCGGTGGTCATACCCAGCTGGTTCGGGTGGATGGCATTGGCCGTTATGAGTTGCTGGGGGAGTCGGTGGATGATGCCGCCGGCGAGGCGTTTGATAAGACCGCCAAGATGCTGGGGCTGGATTATCCGGGTGGCCCGTTAATTGCCGCACTGGCCGAGCAGGGCGATGCCCGCCGCTTCCGGTTTCCCCGTCCCATGACGGATCGCCCCGGTCTGGACTTCAGCTTCAGTGGGTTGAAGACTTTTACCTTGAACCTGATTCAGGAGCACGGCGTGGCCGATCTTGAGCGGGCGACAGATCCGGTTGTCGCCGCGACCCGGGCAGATATTGCCGCAGGCTTTCAGGAGGCCGTGGTGGATACGCTGTCCATTAAATGCCGGCGGGCTTTGCAGCAAACCGGGCTGAAGACCTTGGTGATCGCCGGGGGCGTTAGTGCCAACCGCCGGCTGCGAGCAGGGCTTGAGGCCATGGTGAGCAAGTTGGGGGCCCGGGTCTTTTATGCCCGCCCGGAGTTTTGTACCGACAATGGCGCCATGATTGCGTACGCCGGTTGTCAGAGATTGCTGGCCGGCCAACAAGAGTCGCTGGCCATTAAGAGCGTGCCCCGCTGGCCGATGGATACACTGCCGGCGCTTTGAGTGTCGGGCTCAGCGGCCCGTGCGGGGTTCCTGTCCGCGCATGAGTGCCAGAATATTACGGTGATGGCGCAGCAGAATCAGCACCGACACCACCAGAAAGGCCCGCCAGTGTTCGGGGTTCAGGTATAAAGCCACTGGGGTGGCGGCGAGACAGGCGCTGAGCGAAGCCAGCGAGGCGATGCGAAACGGAATCATCACCAAGGCCCACAGGCCAATCAGTGCCAGGGTGGTGGGCCAGGCCAGCACCAGGCCGGCGCCCAGGCAGGTCGCTACACCCTTGCCGCCTTGCAGCTTAAAGAAGATCGGAAACATATGGCCAAGAATCGCCGCGATGGCCACCAGCCCCTGACCCGTGGTGGACAGGTCCAGCATCCGGGCGACGGTGACCGCCAGCACGCCTTTTAAGCTATCGCCCAGCAGGGTCAGCACGGCCGGTCTGGCGCCGCCGAGACGATAAACGTTGGTCGCGCCCGGATTCAAGGAGCCTTGCAAGCGTGGATCTGGCAGCCGAAACAGATTGCACACCAGGATCGCGCAGGACACCGAGCCTAGCAGGTAAGCCAGAAGAATCGCGGGAATGAGTAGCCCGAAGGAATCCATAGGCACGTCTGTCAGGGTCCTGGTTACAGTCCGCTTCTATCAGCGGAAGGTGCGTGGCGAGTGACGTTAGATCATCCCGTGCCTGCCGGCCCAAGTCAACGTGATTGCAGTGGGCAAGTCGGCGGGCATTACTTCGAATCATAACAAGGTGGATCAATCTTCATGGATATTGTGTATATACGCGACCTCGAGGTCGAAACCATCATCGGCATCTTCGACTGGGAGCGGAAGGTGCGCCAGATTGTAAGCCTGGATCTGGAAATGGGGTGGGATATCACCCAGGCGGCCGCCGGCGATGACTTTGCCCACGCCCTCGACTACAAGGCCGTGTCCAAACGCCTGATCAGCTTTATTGAAGCCAGTGAGTTTTTGCTGGTGGAGGCCATGGCGGAGGAAATCGCGCGGATTGTGCGCGAGGAGTTCAACGTGCCCTGGTTGCGGCTGAGACTGAGCAAACCCGGTGCGTTGCGGGGCGCCAGGGATGTGGGGGTGATCATCGAGCGAGGAGTGCGCGGCTGATGGCGCGAGTCTATGTCAGCATCGGTAGCAATATTGATCGTGAGCGGCATGTGTG
>Ga0209075_1003321_pt1 | contig 13492 bp, 11 predicted proteins | sample Stecom2011_FD_187523 | JGI IMG/M metagenome (GOLD analysis project Ga0209075, IMG submission 187523) | Agricultural soil microbial communities from Utah to study Nitrogen management - Steer compost 2011 (SPAdes) (version 2) | ecosystem: Environmental > Terrestrial > Soil > Agricultural land... | reverse complement strand
ATGGCGGAGCACATACAGCGGCTGGTTCAGGTTCAGCGGGAAATGATTCACGCCGTTTCTCACGAATTGCGCACCCCCGTTGCCCGAATTCGCTTCGGTGTCCAGATGATTGAATCGGGAAGCAGTCCGGAAGTGCTGGAAAAGCAACTGGAAGGCATTGATGGTGATATCCAGGAGCTTGATGAGCTCATCGATGAAATACTCACCTACGCCCGCCTGGAGCAGGGCGGTCCGGTCTTCAGCCTGCGTGAGGACTCGGTAACAGACCTGGTTCGACAGGTGGTTTCTGAACAGCAGATGATCCGCCCGGAGATTCAGATTGAGTGTCGGATAGATGACGAATCTGAGCGTTGGGCGCTGTCGGATGTGGAGCCCAGATACATTCACCGGGCTATCCAGAATCTGGTGGGCAACGCGGGGCGCTATGCCGTTGGCAGGGTGTTGGTGAACTGCCATCTTGATGAGGATAACTGCCGGGTGGATGTCGAAGACGATGGCCCGGGGATCCCGGAGCAGGACTGGGAGAAAGTGTTCACGGCTTTTGCCCGGCTGGATGATAGCCGAACCAGAACCTCAGGTGGTTATGGTCTGGGGTTGTCTATTGTGCGGCGCATTCTTTATTGGCATGGTGGGCAGGCCTTTGTCGGGCGCAGCGACGAATTGGGTGGTGCCAGATTCAGCCTGGTCTGGCCAAGGCGTAAGCCGGATGATGCCATTTTGTGAGCCAGTGCTCATGACCTCACCTGATGTAACAAAGCTCTACAGAATAGCTACTGAACAGGTCGGCAACCGGGTTGAGAATAGAAAGTGTAAGGGATGACTTTTGAGGTTGTAGTTCTTACGAACTTTCCTTGTTTCATTCGTCATTTAAGGGCCGGATTTATCCGGCCCTTTTTTTATGCAAAATTTCCCGCCAATAGTGGTTATTCACACTCGGACTGCTCTCGGGCTGGTAGACTCTCCTGAAAAAAGGAGATCTGAATGTCCCGCTATTTGCTTGCCATTGATCAGGGTACCACCAGCTCCCGGGCCATCGTTTTCGATGCCAGGGGTGCGCAGGTGGCGGTCGCCCAGCAGGAGTTTCACCAGTATTTTCCCCGAGACGGCTGGGTCGAGCATGACGCCGTGGAAATCTGGGACAGCACCCTGGCGGTGTGTCGCGCAGCACTGGATAAAGCCGGTGTCCAGGCGTCTGACCTGGCGGGTATCGGGATTACCAATCAGCGGGAAACGACCGTTGTATGGGACCGTGAGACCGGCGAGCCTATCCACCACGCCATTGTCTGGCAGGACCGCCGTACCGCTTCCCTGTGCACCAAGCTCAAGTCGGATGGCCATGAGGCCATGGTGGTTGAACGCACGGGCCTGCTGATCGATCCCTACTTTTCTGCCACCAAGGTTGCCTGGCTGCTAGATAATGTGGAAGGTGCCCGCAAGCGAGCGGAAGCCGGCGAGCTGGCGTTTGGTACCGTCGATACCTGGTTGCTGTGGAACCTGACCAATGGTCAGTCCCACTACACCGATGCCACCAACGCATCGCGAACGGCCCTGTTCAATATCCATAACCAGGATTGGGACGATGACCTGCTGACGCTGTTTCGAGTGCCCAAAGCGTTGCTGCCAGAGGTGCTGGACTGCGCCGATGAGTATGGGGAAACCCATACGGAATGGCTCGGTGCGCCAGTCAGGGTGGCGGGTATTGCCGGTGATCAGCATGCCGCGCTGATCGGCCAGGCCTGTTTCGAGCCGGGTATGGCCAAGAGCACCTACGGAACGGGCTGTTTTCTGATGCTCAATACCGGTGACCAAGCCCTGCGTTCGGAGAACCGGCTGCTGACCACTATGGCCTACCGGCTTAACGGCAAACCGTGCTATGCGATCGAAGGCAGTATTTTTGTTGCTGGCGCTGCCATGCAATGGCTGAGGGACGGTCTGCGCCTGATTACCCATGCCAGTGAGTCGGCAGGCCATGCCGAAACGGTGGGCGTGGACAACCCCGTCTACCTGGTGCCGGCTTTTACCGGGCTGGGTGCACCCCACTGGGACCCGAATGCCAGGGGGGCCATTCTGGGCCTGACGCGAGACACCGGCATTGCTGAGATTGTCACCGCTGGCCTGCAATCGGTGTGTTATCAGACCAAGGATCTGGTCAGGGCCATTCGCAACGACGGCGCCCGCCTGGAGTCTATCCGGGTAGACGGCGGCATGGCGGTAAACGACTGGGTGATGCAGTTTCTTTGTGACATTCTGAACGTGACCGTTGACCGACCTCGGGTAACGGAAACCACGGCCCTGGGCGCGGCGTATCTGGCAGGACTGCAGACCGGGGTGTTCGAAAGCCTGGAGCAGATCTCGGAACTGTGGGAATGCGAGCGACAATTCCGGCCCGATATGAAGCCGGCGCTTCGGGAATCTCTGTATGCGGGCTGGCTGGATGCCGTGGAGCGGGTCTGCAACAACTGACCCGCTCTCTCAACTGGTGCGTTCGAAAGCAATCAGGTGATCGGCTTCGACGCGCACCGGCACGTGCTCGCCCATGTGGAAATCCAGGTGGCTCCGGAACAGGGCCTCGAATTCAGTGTCTTCCGAGCACCGGAACCGATAAAGGGTTGAAGTGCCTGCGAAGGTCTTCTCCACCACTTTGGGCTTCAGGTCTGAGTGCTCATCGTAGACGATGTCGTCCGGGCGAATGAGAACGTCCAGCAGCGTGCCCGGCTGCCATTTATAGGCCCGGTTGCCGTGGATTACACCCAGTTCGGATTCGATGGTGTCCGGCCCCAGGGCGGTTCCGGGAATGAAACCGCCCTGGCCGACAAAGCTGGCCACAAAGCGGTTGGCAGGTTCGTGGTACAGATTGTAGGGCACATCCCACTGTTGCAGGGTGCCGTCTTTGAGAACCGCCACCTGATCACACATGGCAAATGCTTCCTGCTGGTCATGGGTGACCAGAATGGCGCTGATGCCGAGGGTTTTCAGGATATCCCGAACATCCAGGCTCAGCCGGCGCCGCAGGTCTGTATCCAGGTTCGAGAACGGCTCATCCAGCAGAATCAGCGTAGGCTCTGGCGCCAGCGCCCGGGCCAAGGCAACCCGCTGTTGCTGGCCGCCGGATAGCTCGTGGGGATAGTTGTTTGCCAGGTCCTGCAGGTGCACAAGGTTGAGCAGCTCCATGACCTTCTGGCGACGCTCGGCCTTGGTCATGTTCTTCAGGCCAAACCCGACGTTATCGGCGATGGTCAGGTGGGGGAACAGTGCATAATCCTGAAACACCATGCCGATACGACGCTTCTCTGGAGCCAGGGTGCGCCCGGGCAGGCTGATCGCCTGGGATTGGAGCTGGATTTCACCGCTGTTCAGCGGCAAAAAGCCCGCCAGGGCTCTGAGAATGGTGCTTTTGCCGCAGCCGCTGGGGCCGAGCAGGCAACCGATGTCGCCATGGCTCAGGGCGAAGCTGACGTCTTTAACGACAGAGTCGCCGCCATAGCCGCAGGACAGGTTGTTGACTTCCAGCAGCCAGTCGGCCGGCGGCAGCATAGATTCGGGCATGGATCAGTCCAGGCGATTAAGTATGAGGAACTCGAGCAGGGCCTTTTGGGCGTGCAAACGGTTTTCTGCTTCATGCCACACCACTGAACCCGGATGCTCCATCATATCGGCGGAAATTTCCTCGCCACGGTGGGCAGGCAGGCAGTGCATGAACAGGGCATCCTTGGCGGCCAAGGACATCAGCGCCGGGTTGATCTGGTAGTCCTGGAAGGCTTTCTCTCGGGCCTTCTGTTCGTCTTCCTGGCCCATGGAGGCCCAGACATCGGTGACCAGCAGATTGGCGCCCCTGGCGGCGTCTTCCGGCGTTCGAAGCACGGTTACCCGGTCACTGTGGGCTTTTAGCAGGGTGCTGTCTGGCTCATATCCTTCCGGGCAGGCCACATTCAGGTGAAAATCGAACTGGGCTGCCGCGTTGATGTAGGAGTGGCACATATTGTTGCCATCGCCAATCCAGGCAACGGTGGCACCCCGGATGCTGCCGCGATGTTCACGATAGGTCTGCATATCCGCCAGCAGTTGGCACGGGTGGAATTCGTCGGTCAAGGCGTTGATCACCGGCTTGCTTGAAGCCGAGGCAAAGCGCTCCACGGTTTCGTGGGCGAAGGTCCGGATCATCACCGCATCCACCATGCTGGATATCACAATGGCAGAGTCTTCGATGGGCTCACCCCGGCCGAGCTGGGTGTCCCGGGGCGACAGGAACATGGCGGTGCCACCGAGTTGGGTCATGCCCGCTTCGAACGAAACCCGTGTGCGGGTGGATGACTTTTCAAAGATCATCGCCAAGACCCGGTTTTTCAGGGAATCCCGGGTTTTACCTGCATGCCACTCTTTACGAAGCCTGGACGCATGATCAAGGAGCTGTTCCAGCTCACTGGTGGTCATGTCGTTCAGTGTCAGAAAATGTCTTGCCGCCATGAAAGGCCCCTGTTTCAAGGAAACTGCTGTACGGTTAGCATCTGAAAAGGGCATCAAGTCTAGCCCTTCACAACCCGTAAAACAACGCCGGGGGTGGGGCGGTTGCTCTGGGTCAAATACATCGGTTTGGTGGCTAATCGACCAGCCGTGTACAATAGTGAGCAACTGCCGTGTGACGGTAAACCTGACTTCAACCAGAGGTATGAGTTCATGGATATCAACGAAACCATCAAGAGCCAGCTCGAAGAGAACCCGGTCATTCTTTACATGAAGGGCACTCCGCAGGCACCGCAGTGCGGTTTCTCTGCCCGTACTGTTCAGGCTCTGATGGCGTGCGGTGAGCGTTTTGCGTTCGTGAACATTCTGGATAACCAGGAGCTGCGCGAAGCCCTCAAAGTCTACTCAAGCTGGCCGACCTATCCGCAGCTCTACATCGGTGGTGAGCTGGTGGGCGGCTGTGACATCGTTCTGGAAATGTCGGAAAGCGGTGAGCTGGCCAAGGCGGTTAAAGACGCTGTCAAGCAAGCCGAAGCCTGAGCCTTCGGTTAGCGGCGCTTCGGGGTAAACACCAGCCTTACCTCGAAGCGATCGCGCTCTTCTCCTTTTGGCTCCGGATAGGGGCTGGCAGCCAACGCTGCACGATACGCTGCCTCATCAATCCCCTGTATACCCGTCGACTTCACAACCCGTGCCCGGGTCAGCGCGCCATTGGCGAGCAGCCTTAATTCCAGTTCCATGGTGAGTGTCTCCTGCAGGCCCGCTATTGCAGGCACCCGCTCCTGTTCAAGTTGTTCCGCCAGATGGGTGGCCAGCAGAATCAGGTATGGGTCCTGCTCTGAGGGTGACAGAGTTATCCGCTGAATGGCTTCCGGCTGGTCTGTGGCGGTTGAGGTTGACGGTGTGGCGGCCATCGATTCAGGACTGGCAGGTTGCTGTTGCGAGCTGGCCCGGCTGGTTTCAGGTCTGGCTGCTGGCTCTGGGCTAGGCTGGGCGGTTTGGCTCGAGCTCGGCTCGGCAATGGGTCGGCTTGCGGAATCGGTCGTGATTTGCTCAGGGGCCTCAACGGTAAAATGCGGATGCCTTGGGAGTTCTGGCTCGGCGGCGTTGGGGCTGGATGCCGTGCTGGTTTCGGAGGCCGGGGACTGGAGGGTGAACACCAGGCGATGACTGAACTCCCGGGCTTCCCTCAGGGGTGAGGGAAGCCCGGCCAGCAGCAAGGTGTGTACTGTGAGGGCCAGGGATACCGCCAAAGCCAGGCGGTAGGATGCCGGGATCGACGGCGGTCGAAAGCCTGGCTCTGGCATCGCAATCAGGCGGTTTTTGTGCGTAGATTGCCCACCACGGCATTCAAGGCACGATCAATCAGGGCACCCTGTTCGAGAAGCGTCAGGCGACCCCGGCGCATTTCGTGGGCCAGCTCCACCCTGGTTTTCTCGATCACTTTCAAGCCCATGCGATTGACGAACACGAAGCAATCCGCCTCTTCAATAACCGCAGACAGCTTGCATCGGAAGCTGGTTCCGTTGACCAGCTTGAACTCTACCCAGTTGCCGATTTCAATGTCATCCAGCTTGGCCACGTACTCGGCAATGGCGGCATCTTCCAGTTCCTGCTGACGCTCAACGGCGGTCTGATGCACGGTGGGCGCTTCTTCTTCGATTTCTTCAGGGCTGTCCTGGCGTGCCTCGATGGCTGCATTAGTGCGGAAGGCTTCCGCCAGTTCATGCTTCAGTTGCCCCATCATCTGGTCCAGGCGGGAGGCGTTGTAAGACACCTCTTCAAGCCCGGCCCGGAGTGTCTTGAGCAGAGCCGGAACTACCCGTACCCATTGATCCCTTTCTTCGTCTTCCTCGTGGGGATGCAGGCACCAGATCAGGTCGTCGACCACTCGCGCGGTTTCGTGCCAGCGGTGCTCGGTGTCGTCACGCAGGTAGGCCAGGAACATGACCCGGCTCCAGCCATTGATCAGGATATCGTGAACCGGTTCGGGCAGGTGGTATCGGGAGACTTTCTCCTTGAGTAGCCGGTCGACGGCTTCCTGGGCTTTCTGGGACTTGATGCGGCCCCGCTCAGACTCCCGGGTGCGTTGTTCCACCAGAGACGCCTTGCGGTTTTCGCGCTCCAGGAACTGTTCAAACTCCTGGTTCAGGGTTTCAAACAGGGCTACATCGCCGTCAAACTCGTTGAGGATTCGCTGTACCACGTTATGAATCTGTCCGTAGAGCTTGTCTCTGGTCTTTTCGTCGCTGGAACTCCAGCCAATGCCGGCCCGGGCAAGGGAGTTCAGTAACTTGCGGGCCGGATGGGTGGCCTTGCTGAAAAAGCTCTTGTCCTTGATGACCACCTTCAATATGGGGATTTGCAGGCGGCTGATCAGTACTTGCACCGGCGCGGACAGGTTGTAGTCGTCCAGTATGAACTCGAACAGCATGGAGACCAGGTTGATCAGGTCTTCGTCGACTTCATTCAGCGCCGGCTTGCGACCATCCTGGCCTTCGGCTCTTGCCAGCAATTGCTGCACGACCTGCCGGAGATCCAGTTCCACCGGTTTTCCGGTACTCAGATCGTCGCTGTCCTGGAGGTTTTCGTAGCTGGGCAGGGAATTGAGCATATCCGCCAGTTCAGGCCCTCCGACTATCCGCAGGGCCGGGTCGGCGCTGCGTGGAGGCAGGCCTGAATTGGCCCTCTGCAGTGCCAGCATCTGGCGAATCTGGTCAAACAGGGCGGTGTCTTCTGGTCTCTGCTCGTAAGCGGCGGCCTCACCGGCTCCGGCCTTGGGCGTTTCGCCCTGGACTGGCTTGCCTGAGGTTTTTTGCTGTTGCCCCGCCTTGCCATGGAACCGGAAGTTGGGGATAACGCCGGCCTGGGTCAGGATACGGTTGGCTTCGTCCAGCAGCATGCCAAGGTTGGAAACCACGTAGCGGTCGAACTGTTTCAGAACGATCAGCCGCTCCCGAATCTGGATTTCCAGCGCCTGGATGGCCTCGGTGAACGCACTGCACAGGTGTTCGGGAGCCATGGGGTTCACCGGCGCTTCTTCGGTGGCGTCGGGATAAACCTCTGTGAACCTCGCCTGCAGTTGGATCAAGGGCCCCTGGAAATGTGCCTTGGCCTTGGTAATCATGGCATTCAGGGCAACCTGTTCCTCCAGGTCGTCGTTGCCAACCAGAGACAGGGTGTCTGCGCTCGCCTGCTGGGCGGGCTCTTGGGGTTGCAGTTGTCCGGCATGGGGCGGGTTGGCAAAGAATTGGGCAACGGCATTCTGGAAATGACGTTCGACCCCCTTGCGCTTTATGCGGATTTCCCGCATCGCTTCAAAGTATCGGTTCTGCTCGTTGTTACTACGGGCATTATTCGCCAGCTCGAAGAGTGAATCATCGACAGCGTCAAAAGCACCTTGCAGCAAATCTCCCAGACCCGCGACAACCGTGTCACGAATACGGGTAACCTCCGCGGGAACCGGCCGGGTGCTTGCCGCTTCCCGGTGTTCGCGAAGGTAATGTATGCCGGACTGCTTGTTCATGGCCGACTCCTGTTTACGCCTCAACCGCATACATGACCGAGCTTGCTCTTCTTCTATTCTGAATTATTGGTTAAATTTAGCGCATTTTTGGTCGGATTAACATGAATAAACGCTAACCTGGGACGCCATTCAAAAACTCGGCCCTATCGGCCGTGCTTGATTCATCGGGCCGGCCTTGGCTCCAGGGCAGAGCGGGAGCGTTTGCCGAGGCGCTTGGGGTGCACAATCGCGGCTTTCACCACGTTGTCTTTGATTTGCAGCACTTCCACACGATGGCCGCCCACCTTGAGGCAGACGTTGGTTTCCGGAATGTTTTCCAGAGTTTCGGTAATCAGGCCATTCAGGGTTTTCGGGCCATCGGTGGGCAGTTTCCAGCCCAGGGTCTTGTTGATGGATCTGACCGCTGTGCCACCGTCGATAATATAGGTGCCGTTATCCTGTGGAATGATGTCTTGTGAGGTGGCGGAATAATCGGTGGTGAACTCGCCCACAATCTCTTCGAGTATGTCTTCGAGCGTGGCCAGTCCCAGAACCTCGCCGTACTCATCCACCACGATGCCAAAGCGGCGGCGGCCCTTCTGGAAATTGAGCAGTTGGGTGTTCAGTGGTGTGCTTTCCGGAATGAAATAGGGTTCCTGGCTTAGCTGCATCAGCATGGCTTTGTTGATTTCCGTTTCCTGCAGCAGTTTGGCGGCGCTGCGCAGATGCAGAATGCCCTGAATGTTGTTGATGTCGCCCTTATACACTGGCAGGCGCGTGTGCTGGCTGCTTCTGAGCTGGCGCAGGATGGTGTCGGTGTCGTCGTCCAGGTCGATGCCCGCCACCTCATTACGGGGCACCATGATGTCGTTCACCGTGACTTTTTCCAGGTCCAGTATACCTACCAGCATGTCCTTGTGTTTGGCGGGAATCAGCGCGCCGGCTTCATTAACAACCGTTCTGAGCTCTTCCCGGCTCAGGTGGTCCTCTGTGGCCTGGGCCGAAGACACACCGAGCAGGCGCAAAATGCCGGTGGTGAACAGATTAACGGCCCACACCAGTGGATAGAGGATCTTCAATAACGGCCTGAGCACGTAGCTGGCGGGAAAGGCGATTTTCTCCGGGAACAGGGCAGCCAGTGTTTTCGGGGTAACCTCGGCAAAGATCAGGATGACGATGGTAAGCAGCACGGTGGCGATAGCGATGCCGGCATCGCCCCAGATCCTGATGGCGATCACCGTGGCGATGGCCGAGGCAAAGATGTTGACGAAGTTGTTGCCGATCAGGATGACGCCGATCAGTTGATCGGTCCTGTTCAGCAGTCGCTGCGCCCGGCGGGCACCTTTATGGCCGGTTTTCGCCATGTGTTTCAGGCGGTACCGGTTGAGGGACATCATTCCCGTCTCTGAGCTGGAGAAAAAGCCTGAAAGGATAATCAGGCCGACAAGAAGAATGAACAGCGCCGTCAGCGATGTTTCGTTCAAAAGAAAAGCCCTTATTTTGACGACAAGAGTGGAAAATAGGGTGAGTTGGTTTCCGGTGTCAAGCTATTCGGGGCGATCAGCCGCCTTTCTGGAACAGCAGTTCCAGCACGAATTTGCTGCCATAGAACGCCAGCATCAGAAGAGCGCAGCCCGCCAGAGTCCAGCGGCTGGCAGTCATTCCCCGCCAGCCTTTGGTGTAGCGGCCCACCAGCAGGCCAATAAAGACCATCAGGGAGAGCATGGAGAACAAGGTTTTGTGGGCCAGGTCCTGGGCAAACAGGTCTTCTATAAAGACTGCGCCGGTGACAATGGCCAGTACCAGCAGGACAACGCCCGCCCAGACCATTTCAAACAGCAGGGATTCCATGGTTTGCAGTGGCGGCAGGTTGCGGATCAGCAGGCTGTTGTAATTGTGTTTGAGCTGCCGGTTCTGGAAATACAGCAGCACGGCCTGGATGGCTGCCAGGGTGAACAGGCTGTAGGCAGTCACGGACAGGGCAATGTGTGACAGCATGCCGTAGCTCTGGTCTGGTACCAGTCGGGAGGGGGTATGGGTAATCAGCGCCATCACAATCGTCAGCGCCGCAATAGGGTATGCCCCGAGAAACAGGCTGGCGACCGGCTTGGTCAGGTTCAGCCCTAATAGAAGAAACACGATTAGCCAGGAAATGAGTACCGAGCTTTTGAAGAAGCTCAGATCAAAACCACCGTCCATGTGAACTGTCTGGGCGATCAGCAGGCCGTGGCCAATCAGCGCCAGGATGCCGATCAGGGTGGTGATGGCGAGATTACTCTGTACCCGCCCCCGGAAATGCAGAGCCTGCAGGGCGGTTCCAACGCTGTAAAGAAAGAGTGCGGTAACCGCGAGAATCAGCGTTCCCATGACGTCCTTAGTGTGTTGCCTTTTAATGAAAGCGGGCACGGAGTTGTTCAGAGGCTCCGTAGTCTGGGTATAATGTCGCGATTATGCAACAGGAATCAAGCAGCCTGGGCTGGCTTCTTGATTTGTGTGAACAATTTCTCCGGGGTACGGAAGAGCAACATGTTTGAGAACCTCCAGGACCGGCTATCCGGTAGCTTGCGCAAGATCTCCGGCCAGGCACGCCTGACCGACGACAACATCAAAGATACACTTCGCGAAGTTCGTATGGCGCTGCTGGAAGCGGACGTCGCGCTGCCGGTGGTCAAGGATTTCATTGAAGGTGTCCGGCAGCGGGCTATTGGTCAGGAAGTCCAGCGCAGCCTCACGCCGGGCCAGGTGTTTGTAAAGGTTGTCCAGCAAGAGTTGGAGCGGGTGATGGGCGAGGGCAATGAATCCCTCAACCTTTCTACCCGCCCGCCGGCGGTGATCATGATGGCCGGCCTGCAGGGTGCTGGTAAAACCACCACGGTGGCCAAGCTCTCCCGCTTCCTTAAAGAGCGTCAGAAAAAATCCGTGCTGGTGGTCAGTGCCGATATCTACCGGCCGGCGGCCATCCGGCAGTTGGAAACTCTGGCCGGTGAAGTGGGTGTCGAGTTTTTCCCCAGCACCACCGAACAGGACCCCGTGGATATTGCGAACGGGGCGATTGAAGCGGCGCGCCGCAAGCATATCGATGTGGTGATTCTCGATACCGCCGGTCGTCTGCACGTAGACGAGCAGATGATGGGTGAAATCGGTCGACTGCACAAAGCCGTGAATCCGGTGGAAACCCTGTTTGTGGTTGATGCCATGACCGGTCAGGATGCCGCCAATACCGCCAAGGCGTTCAACGATGCACTGCCGTTGACCGGTGTGGTGCTGACCAAGACCGATGGCGATGCCCGCGGCGGTGCGGCGCTGTCTGTGCGTCACATCACCGGCAAGCCGATCAAGTTCCTGGGTGTTGGTGAGAAATCCGATGCCCTGGAGCCGTTTTATCCAGACCGTGTTGCGTCCCGCATTCTGGGGATGGGGGATGTGCTTTCCCTTATTGAGGAAGCAGAGCGCAAGCTGGATAAGCAGAAGGCCGAGAAACTTACCAAAAAGATCAAGAAAGGTAAGGGCTTTGACCTGGAGGACTTTCGGGATCAGCTCCAGCAAATGAAGAATATGGGCGGTATTGGCGGCCTTCTGGACAAGTTGCCGGGTATGGGGCAGATGGCCCAGATGGCGCAGCAGCAGGTGAATGACAAGTCTGTTGGTCAGATGGAGGCCATTATCTGCTCCATGACGCCCAAGGAGCGCCGCTACCCGGATGTGATCAACAACTCCCGCAAGCGCCGCATTGCCGCCGGCTCCGGCACCCAGATACAGGACGTGAATCGATTGCTGAAGCAGCACAAGCAGATGCAGAAGATGATGAAGAAATTTGGCAAGAAAGGTGGAATGGCCAACATGATGCGCGGTCTTGGTGGTATGATGCCGCCTGGTGGCGGTGGTGGTGGCATGCCTCCGTTTGGCCGTATGTAAAAAGCCTTACATATAAAATAGGGAAACCTGGTGTTTCCCTGTTTTCATTGGCGCTTTTTTGGCATAGAATAGCGCCCCTTTCGAGTATGGGTCTTCTCGTCAGCTGCCAGTCAGCATGACGTGAATCGTACAAAGTTCGTACAACAGAACAGGATATTGGTCGAAATGGTAACAATCCGTTTGGCTCGTGGCGGCTCCAAGAAGCGCCCGTTCTACCATCTGACAGTCACTGACAGCCGTAACTCCCGTGACGGCCGTTTCATTGAGCGTGTTGGTTTCTTTAACCCGGTTGCCCGTGGCCAGGAAGAGCGTCTGCGTGTTAACCGTGAGCGCGTTGAGTTCTGGTTGGGCCAAGGCGCCCAGGCAAGCGATCGCGTTGCCCAGCTGCTCAAAACTGCTGGTTAATTGCACGTAAATACCGGGGTTTGACAGGCATGACACAGCATCCACAGGAAACTGTGATCGGCCAGATCACCTCGGTGTTCGGGGTTAAGGGTTGGCTTAAGGTCTTCTCTTATACTGATCCCCGGGAAGGGATACTCACTTATCGCGACTGGACCCTGGTTCTGGACGGTAAGCGTATCCCGGTAAAGCTTGAGGAGGGTCGCCGCCAAGGGCAGGGGATCGTCGTCAGGCTTAAAGGTGTTGATGACCGTGAGCTGGCCCGCACCTATGGCGGTGCCGAGATCCGGGTTCCAACAGAGCAGTTGCCGGAATTGCCCGAAGGGGAGTTCTACTGGCATCAGCTTGAGGGGCTTGACGTGTTCACGGTTGAGGGTGAGTGCCTGGGTAAGGTGCATCACTTGCTGGAAACAGGCTCCAACGATGTCCTGGTGGTGCACGCGACAGCGGGCTCCATAGACCAGCGCGAACGGCTTATTCCCTATCTGCCTGATCAGGTGGTTCACGGGGTGGATCTGGACAGCTCGCGCATGGTGGTCGACTGGGATCCGGAGTTCTGACGGGTGTGGATTGGCGCAGTCAGTCTGTTCCCGGATATGTTTTCTGCGGTTACAGATTACGGTATTACCGGCAGGGCGGTTCGTGAAGGGTTACTGACCTTCAGGAGCTGGAATCCCCGGGATTATACCCACGATCGACACCGCACGGTGGATGACCGGCCCTATGGTGGTGGCCCGGGAATGCTGATGAAAATTCAGCCGCTCAGGGATGCCATCCATGAGGCCAGGGCATCGGCACCCGGCAAGGCCTGCGTGGTCTACCTTTCGCCCCAGGGTGAAAGGCTGGATCAGTCGGTGGTGGAGTCACTGGCCGCCGAGCAGCAGCTGATTCTCGTTGCCGGCCGTTATGAAGGTGTTGATGAACGCCTGATATCGGCGGAAGTCGACCGGGAAGTGTCACTGGGGGATTTTGTTCTCTCGGGTGGCGAACTGGCGGCGATGGCTGTGATTGATGCGGTAACACGCCTCATCCCCGGAGCGCTGGGTCATGCGCAGTCAGCGGAGCAGGATTCCTTTGCTGATGGTTTGCTGGATTGTCCGCACTATACCCGGCCCGAGGTTTACGAAGGTCAGGCGGTGCCGGAAGTTCTTTTGGGCGGTCACCATGAACAGATCCGGCGTTGGCGATTGAAAGAATCGTTGAGGCGAA
>Ga0209075_1003320_pt1 | contig 13510 bp, 9 predicted proteins | sample Stecom2011_FD_187523 | JGI IMG/M metagenome (GOLD analysis project Ga0209075, IMG submission 187523) | Agricultural soil microbial communities from Utah to study Nitrogen management - Steer compost 2011 (SPAdes) (version 2) | ecosystem: Environmental > Terrestrial > Soil > Agricultural land... | reverse complement strand
TTTACATTCTTAGAAACGAACGAGAGTTAGCAATTTATGATAAGTTAGGAAGAAGATTTGAACCTGATTTTTTGCTGTTTTGCAAACAAAAAGAAGAAAGTATAACGTATCAAGTTTTCATAGAACCTAAAGGCAAACACTTCATCGCTCACGACCAATGGAAAGCAGAATTTTTAAATGAAATTGCCGAAAATAAAGCGGTTTTTGAAATACATTCGGATAAATATTTACTGACCGCTGTTCCTTTCTATAATTATGAGAATGAAAATGAGTTTAACAGTAAGTTAAAAGAAGTATTGGCTAACTAACGTAAACACAACCCTGCAACACTTCAAAGAAGATGTAAAGATTGTTTTTTAGCACAAAGAAGTATAAAAGCGGCAGAGGGTTTGTTATCCATGTATTGTTGAAGAACGTTTTTGGTGTATGTTTTTTCTTACAATAATTGAGTTATAAAGAGGTTCAATCTTATCTTTTTGCGTTAGTTTTCTACATAAAACGTTAAGACTTTTTTCTACAAAACGAAAAAACAGTATCTTTACCCAAATTTTATTAATAAAAATCACAATGTAAGTTGTTCAAAATATATGGCATGTACAAATTGTTCTACTAAATCGGGCGACTCGGGTACTCCAAAAGGTTGCGGAAACAAAGGCTCTTGCGGGACTGATAGTTGTAATAAACTCACCGTCTTTGACTGGTTGTCAAATATGCACTATCCATCTGGATTCGAGTCTTTTGATGTTGTGGAAGTTCGTTTTAAAAACGGTAGAAAAGACTTTTATAAAAATGAAGATAAACTACCTCTTCAAATCGGAGATGTAGTTGCAACTGAAGCTAGTCCTGGGCACGACGTGGGCGTAGTTACTTTGACCGGTGAGCTGGTTAGGGTACAGATGAAAAAGAAAAAAGTGAATCCAAATGGAACTTTTCTTAAAATTTATAGAAAGGCCTCTCAAAGGGATATTGATATTTGGACTGAAGCGCGAAAACGCGAAGAGCCCATAAAAGTTCGAGCAAGAGAGATTGCTATCTTTTTAAGGTTGGAAATGAAAATATCTGATATTGAATTCCAGGGAGATGGCTCCAAAGCGACTTTTTATTATACAGCGAACGACCGTGTTGATTTTCGTCAGCTTATCAAAGAGTTTGCTCGAGAGTTTAACATCCGCATCGAAATGAAGCAAGTTGGTTTCAGACAAGAGGCCGCTCGTTTGGGAGGAATTGGCTCTTGTGGACGAGAATTATGTTGCTCCACTTGGTTGACCGATTTTAGGAGTGTTAATACTGCAGCTGCTCGTTATCAGCAATTATCTTTGAATCCGCAAAAACTTGCAGGGCAATGTGGTAAATTGAAATGTTGTTTGAATTACGAATTGGACACTTATTTAGATGCTTTGAAAAATTTGCCCGATACCGACACGCGTATCTCAACCAAAAAAGGAAATGCTGTGTGCCAAAAGTTGGATATTTTCAAAGAAGTCATGTGGTTTGCTTATACTGATAATATGGCAAATTGGTACAAATTGGAAGTAGAGCAAGTAAAAGAATTGCTCGAAATGAACAAAAAAGGTTTACCAGTTGAAGCTATCGAAGACTATGTGTTTGAAGAAGAAAAAAGCGATGTGAAATCAAATGCTGTGGTGATTGAAGACAGTTTGTCGCGATTTGATCAACCAAAAAGGAAAAGAAGACCGCAACACAGTAGAAAAAAACCGGGAGAGACTTCAAATCCAAGAGCTAAAAAGCCTACGGAAGGTAGAAGACCAAAAAGACAACAAAAGCAGAATACAGCGGATGAACGTACAGATAAAGTTGCTGTTGAGAAAAAATCAAGACCAGCTAATCAAGTAAAGAATAGACAGCAACGCCCAAATAGAAGCAATAATAGCAGTGGCTCTAAACCAAAACGCAACCCGAATAAAGATGAGAAACAATAAGATTTGGTTCGGAATGACGTTAGGGATTGTTTTGATGCTGACAACCTCTTGTTCAGAAAGTGATTTTTTTAATAATTATCAATCAGCTCATGAAGGTTGGGAGCAAGAAGACTTGAAAGTCTTTAACTTTGATGTAGTGGATACCGTAAATGTTTATCAGTCTTACATCAATATTCGGACTAATAATTCGTATGCGTTCAGCAACTTGTTCCTAATTGTCAAAATGATTCCGCCACAAGGTAATGCCACCATTGATACGCTACAATATCAGATGGCAAAACCGGATGGCAGTATGTTGGGAGCCGGTTTTACTGATGTAAAAGAACATAAATTAGTATGGAGAATTCCTTTGAAATTCGATGTCTTAGGGACGCATACAGTCGAGATCGAACACGCCATGCGAAGGGCAAACGAGGTTCAAGGTGAAGCCGTGTTAAAGGGTGTGACCGAAATAGGATTGCAAATTCAATAGTATTGAATCGATTATGAAAAAAGAAATGAAATCGAAAAAGAAAAAAAACAGTTTTGGCAATAAATTGTTGCTTTGGTTTTGGATGCTGTTTATTGGAGGAATTCTTGCTGTAGTGACCGTATTTGCTTGTGCAAATTGGGGTGTTTTTGGACCCATGCCAACATTTGACGAGCTGGAGAATCCTTCTTCAAGTGTAGCTACAGAAATTATTTCATCTGACGGAAAAACCTTGGGTAAATTTTATCTTGAAAACCGTGTTCCAATAAAGTACGAAGATTTACCGCAGCACCTTGTAGATGCTTTGATAGCTACCGAAGACGAACGTTTTAGAGAACATTCAGGAATCGATGCCCGTGGAACGATGCGTGCAATTTTCAAAGCAGGTTCAAGCGGTGGGGCAAGTACAATTACCCAACAATTAGCCAAAAACTTGTTTCATGGAAGCTCTGGTTCTACAAATAAATTGCACCGTGTCATCCAAAAGATTAAAGAATGGATAATCGCTGTCCGGTTAGAACGGCAATACACCAAAAATGAAATCATTGCATACTATCTCAATACAGTTGACTTTGTAAGTAATGCCTACGGGATTCGTTCGGCTTCTAATGTGTATTTCAATAAAGAGCCAAAAAACCTTACTGTCGAAGAGAGTGCCGTTTTGGTAGGCATGCTCCAAGCTCCTTCTCGCTACAATCCGAACTTGAGAACCGAACAGTCTCAAGCAAGACGAAATGTGGTTTTAGGACAAATGGAAAGAAACGGATATTTGACCAAAGAAGAGAAAGAGAATTATCAATCTATTCCGTTGGTTGTTAACTTTACACCACAAACGCACACAAGAGGCTACGCAACTTATTTTCGCGAATACCTCAGAGATTATATGAGAAAGTGGGTGAAGGAAAACCCTAAAAAAGATGGGTCTTTTTATGATATTTACCGTGATGGATTGCGAATTTATACGACGATCGATTCTCGCATGCAAGAATATGCAGAACAAGCTGTAGAAATGCATCTTTCCAATTTGCAGGAAGAGTTTTTTATCAGACAAAAAAACAATAAAAATGCCCCTTTTATTCAATTGAGTAAAGAGGAAACAGAAAAAATCATCCAAAGAGCCATGCGAAATTCTGAACGTTGGCGACAAATGAGTATACAAGGTAAATCGGAAGATGAAATAATTAAATCTTTTGATGTGAAAACGCGGATGGAAGTTTTTACTTGGAGTGGAGATAAAGATACTTTGATGACTCCACGTGATTCCATTATTTATTACAAACATTTTCTCCAATCGGGTATGATGGCTATGGAGCCCATTACAGGAAATGTGAAAGCTTGGGTTGGAGGAATTGATTATAAACATTTTCAATACGACCACGTTGCTCAAAGTGCCCGGCAAGTAGGTTCGACTTTTAAACCTTTTGTCTATGCTACGGCTATCGATCAATTGGGAATGAGTCCATGTGATTATGTGTACGACGGCCCTTTTACCATGCCAAGAGGACGTTATGGGATCTTGAAAGATTGGTCGCCAAAAAATGCTTCTGGAAACTATCATGGAACTGTTACTATGAAAAGAGCTTTGGCTCAATCTCTCAATACTGTGACTGCTAGGCTTATGGATCGAGTGGGGCCAGAAGCTGTTATCGATATGTGTCGCGATTTGGGAGTTAAATCCGATATTCCAAAGTCTCCTGCAATTGCGTTAGGTGCAGTTGAAATTACTGTGAGCGATATGGTGGCAGCATACAGTACTTTTGCCAATCAAGGTGTTTATGTCAAACCAAGATTCATTAGTAAAATTACAGACAAAAGTGGGGTGGTATTGTATGAATCTCGTATGGAAACCCGAGATGTTATGAATAGAGACATTGCCTATGCCATAGTGGAGCTATTGAAAGGAGTGACTGATGGAGGTTCAGGGGGAAGATTGCGTTATACCGGAGCAGGTGGAGCGGGTTATAATCGAATGACAGGCTATCCTTACGCGTTTAAAAATCCTATCGCAGGAAAAACGGGTACTACACAAAATAATTCTGACGGCTGGTTTATTGGAATGGTTCCTGATTTAGTCGCAGGTGTGTGGGTAGGAAATGAAGACCGAGGCGCACATTTTAGATCTACGGTTTATGGACAAGGAGCAACCATGGCATTGCCGATCTGGGCATTGTTTATGAAGAAATGTTATGCGGATGAATCATTGCGCGTATCACAAGAGGATTTCGAAAGACCTTCTAATATTAGCGTGCTTGTTGATTGTTGGAAACGTGCCGAAACAGATTCCGTTTTCGGAGCAGGCGATGCTCTAAATGGACTGCATGACAGTTTGCCACCTCCAAGACATAGTATCATCGAAGAGTTTGATTTTTAATTTTTTTTGTTTTCTCATTCCTGCGTTTATCTTATCGAAGCGTCGGAATGATAAGACATTGAAAATAAAGTATTGTAATGCATTATGGATGTCCATTAATTTGATAGAAAAAGAAAGATGAGGTTGAATATAAGTGTTAATTGGAGTAATGTAATGATACAGATGTGATTTTTTTTATTAACTTTATGAAAATACTACGATTTGAACTTTCAAGTCGTTTTTTTTATTATTTTTATACATTAATAATTACAAGAAATTATGATCAATAAAAAGGTTACAAATGCACAAGAGGCACTGGTGGATGTACAAGATAATCAAACGATTATGGTCGGTGGTTTCGGGTTGAGTGGCATACCTGAAAATTCAATTACCGAATTAGTAAATAAAAATGTAAAGGGACTAACTTGTATCTCTAATAATGCTGGAGTGGACGATTTTGGTTTAGGTTTATTGTTGCAAAAACGCCAAATCAAAAAAATGATTGCTTCGTATGTAGGTGAAAACGCCGAATTTGAACGTCAAATGCTCAGTGGTGAATTGGAAGTGGAGCTGACTCCACAGGGTACTTTGGCAGAAAAATGCCGTGCTGCTCAGGCTGGAATCCCAGCGTTTTTTACTCCAGCTGGATATGGAACAGAGGTTGCGGAAGGAAAAGAAACTCGTGAATTTAACGGGAAAATGTATGTGATGGAAGAGGCTTATAAAGCCGATTTTGCGATAGTAAAAGCGTGGAAAGGTGACGAGGCAGGGAATTTAATCTTTCGTGGAACTGCAAGAAATTTTAACGCTTGTATGGCAGGAGCTGCCAAAATTACTATTGCTGAGGTAGAAGAATTGGTGCCCGCTGGTGTTTTGGATCCCAATCAAATTCATATCCCAGGCATTTATGTGAAACGAATTTTCCAAGGATCGAACTACGAAAAAAGAATTGAACAAAGAACTGTACGTAAAAGAGATTAGATTATGGCATTAGATAAAATTGGTATTGCAAAGCGCATTGCAAAGGAATTAAAAGACGGATATTATGTAAATCTTGGAATTGGAATCCCTACTCTGGTAGCAAATTATGTTCCCGAGGGAATGAGTGTTGAGTTTCAATCTGAAAACGGCGTGTTGGGGATGGGGCCTTTTCCGTTTGAAGGAGAAGAAGATCCCGATATTATTAATGCTGGAAAACAGACGATTACCACCTTGCCTGGTGCGGCTTTTTTTGATTCGGCTATGAGTTTTGGTATGATACGTTCTCAGCAAGTTGATTTAACAATACTTGGGGCAATGGAAGTGTCTGAAAATGGAGATATTGCCAACTGGAAAATCCCTGGTAAAATGGTTAAAGGCATGGGAGGGGCTATGGATTTGGTTGCTTCTGCAGAAAACATCATCGTTGCCATGATGCATGTCAATAAAGCCGGTGATTCCAAAATATTAAAGAAATGTACATTACCATTGACAGGAGTAGGGTGTGTGAAAAAGATTGTTACGGAATTGGCCGTTTTGGAAGTAACTCCAGATGGTTTTAAATTGTTGGAAAGAGCACCTGGTGTTACCGTAGATGACATCATCAAAGCGACCGAAGCAGAGTTGATCATAGAAGGAACAATTCCCGAAATGAATTTTTAAATAATTTAAGACATGAAGAAGGAACCTTCTGAAAATCAGATTGCTAACGAAGTTAAGCCAGAAGTCCAAGCTAATGATTTACCTTTCGTAGTCCGTTTGGCTTGTGTTTTATTCAGCTTGATTGCGATTGTTTATATCAGTGTTGTGGGAAAGTCAGTACTTGTCCCTTTGGTTATTGGCTTTTTAATGGCAATGTTGATGGTTCCTTTTTCAAATTTTCAGGAACGCAAATTGAAGTTTCCTAGAGTGCTTTCTTCTTTGCTCTCTGCTATTGTTTTTTCACTGATTATTTTGGGTGTTTTTTTTATAATAGGAACACAATTAGTTCGTTTTCAAGAGGATGTTCCCGAATTCAAAGATAAGATTATCTTGTTATTTCACGAGGTTCAAAGTTTTATCTATAGTAGATTCGAAATTTCACAAGAGGAACAAATTCAATACGTAACCGAAAATGTTGAAGGCTTGCTCAAAAGAGGTTCTGGAGCTGTTGGATCGGTGCTTGGTTTTCTGAGCTCTCTTTCTGCTACTGCAATGTTCACTTTTCTGGCGATTTTCTTTTTCTTATTGTACCGAAGCCACTTAGTGAAGTTTGTTATTTGGTGCTTCCCTCCAAAAGAAGGAGAACGTGTAAAATATGTGGTTTCAGAAATTCAGTCTGTAATCAAACAATACATCTCAGCCTTGATGATCCAAGTAGTGCTGGTCTCTTTTCTGATGTTTATTGCCTACAGTATTATTGGAATTAAACATGCTTTATTGTTCGCTATTTTATGTGGTGTTTTGAATTTGATCCCCTATGTAGGAGTGTTTTCGGCTACAGTTTTGGCAGCTGTCGTTACTTTGGCAACAGGTGAGCCGATCCAAGCTTTATGGGTGATTGTAGCAGTGATTGTGGTGAATTCTATCGATGGGAATATTATTACTCCAAAAATCATCGGATCAAAGGTATCTTTGAACTCTTTTGTGGTGCTTTTTGGTATTGTAATTGCAGAATCTATCTGGGGTATTGCTGGAATGTTTTTAGCCATTCCACTTTTAGCCATTTTTAAAATTGTTTTTGATAATGTTGAAGGGATGCGACCTTATGGCTTTGTGTTGGGAGAGGACTCGGTACCAACTCCTAGTTTTGAGAAGTATTATAACCGCTACTTTAAACGCAAAAGACCAACAGATGAGATGTTGCCAGAGGCTTTACAAACAGAAGAACAAAATAGAAACCAAGGTACACAAGACGATCAAAAGTCTGAAAATGAATAAGATTGTTGTTTTAAAAGCGACCTTACGAACCAGATGACAAGAAAGTTCGCAGGTGTTTTATAGGACAACCATTTTATACTTACACTCAACTAATAAATGCGAACGACTTTAAAAACTCCGAATGGATTTTGCATAAAATTATTTTCTCAATGCCAAGTCTTTGGGGATTTGATTTTAAGTCGGTCTTAGAGTGTTTAAAAGAATTTCACAACTAATTTTGATGGTACCTGCATGCTGTGTTTTGTTCCATTCAATGATGGAAGTCTAGCGTTCTGGTCTCAATTTATCGCTATAAGTGATTTTATAAGGCTTTTCGTCAGCTGGATCGCCTTTCATGACATAGATAAACTTGTATTTACTTGCATTTTCAGGATGTAAATAAATGGTTTTTCTTGTTGATTTGTCATAAATACTTGTAATACTTGTATTTACTATTCGCATATTTTTTGCCAAAGCAGTGTCAGGATTGGTTTTTACTTTATTTTTAAATAATGTTCCATTATCGTTTTTTACTGTAACTTCCTCTCCGTCAAAGCCTTGTGTGAAGAATAAAATAGAATAGTGCGGCTCGGTAGCCTTATATGCCACTAAAAACTCATATTGGGTGTTTTCATTTACGGCTCTAAAGTCGTTTCTAATTTGCTCGGTATAATGTATTTCATCACTTTTGCTTTCTTTTTCAGCCTCTTTCTTGGTGTTTTTTTCGGTTTTAGCGGTAGAGTCGTTCGATGGTTTTAACGATTTACAAGAGTAAAACATTAAACCAAAGACAGCTAAAATAACAATCTTATAATTTGAAATAAATTTCATCTAAACTCACTTGTTAATTATCTTTGTAAAATAAATTCATACGACGAATAGTTTAGAGTACTGCATAAATCGTACCAAACTATAAATCGCTTAAAATATGGGTAATAAAAATGACTCCAATCTTCAAATCCACAAATTGTAGAACTAAAACGTAGAAATTCATGTACACTTTTGATGTGATTATCGTTGGCGGAGGCGCGTCTGGTTTTTTTACGGCGATTAATTTAGCCGAGCAACGACCCGATTTGCGCATAGCCATTTTAGAACGAAGCAACGAAGTGCTTTCCAAAGTGAAAATATCGGGTGGTGGGCGCTGCAACGTAACCCACGCTTGTTTTGTGCCAAATGTATTAGCCAAATATTATCCACGAGGCGAACGGGAACTAAAAGGTCCATTTCATACCTTTTGTACAGGTGACGTAATGCAATGGTTTGAAGAGCGAGGTGTGGCGCTGAAAATTGAAGACGACGGTCGTGTTTTCCCTGAATCAGACAGTTCACAAACCATTATTGATTGTTTTTTGGAGGAAGCTGCTCAATTACAAATTAAAATCATCAAACAAACCATTGTTCAAAAAATAGAGAAATCTGAAAATGGTTGGATGATAGCCACTTCAAAAGATACTTTCTCGTGCCAACAATTGGTGATGGCAGCTGGGAGTAATATCAAAATTTGGGATTTACTCAAAACTGTTGGACATTCCATTGTAAATCCTGTGCCGTCTTTGTTTACCTTTAATATTAAGGACGAACGCATTAACGATTTAATGGGCGTTTCGGCGGAAATGGTATCGGTGAAAGTGAAAGAAACCACTTTAAAAGCTACCGGACCTTTATTGATTACACATTGGGGAATGAGCGGGCCAGCAATTTTGCGATTGTCGGCTTGGGGTGCACGCGAATTGTTTGATAAAAACTATCAATTTCAATTAGTTGTTAATTGGACAAACGAATATGTTTTTGATGAGGTTTTGGAAGCGTTGATGCATAACAAACAAGAAAATCCCAAGAAAACTATTTTGAAATATCCACAGTATCAATTAACGCATCGCTTGTGGCAACAATTGGTGAAAGCTGCCGGAATTTCCGAAACAACAATTTGGGCTGATGTTCCTAAAAAGCAATTGGTGCAATTGACCGAACAACTCACACAAGCACATTTTCAGGTAAATGGGAAAAGTACATTTAAAGAGGAATTTGTAACGGCAGGCGGAATTGATTTAAAAGAAGTTAATTTTAAAACAATGCAAAGTAAATTGCACGATAATTTGTATTTTACCGGCGAAATTTTGAATATTGACGCTATTACCGGCGGCTTTAATTTTCAGAATGCTTGGACGACGGGTTTTTTGGCGGCACAAGCAATCGCTGAGAAATGATAAAAACACAGATACACGGATTGGTTCAAAATAAAAACAAACAAAAATGACAACAACTTTAAACACCTATAAAACAACAGATTTTAAAAAATTAGAAACGAAAGGCTCCTTCACCTTTTCAGCACCCAGCAATATTGCTTTGGTAAAATATTGGGGAAAAAAGGAAAATCAAATTCCGGCAAATCCATCGTTGAGTTTTACGTTAAATCATTGCAAAACCATTACCACTTTGCAATTTGAACCAAAATCTGAAAAAGGTATTTCGTTTGATTTATTGTTTGAAGGACAACCCAAAGAATCATTCCGACCGAAAATTCAGAAATATTTTGAGCGTATTCAGGATTTATGTCCTTATATTTTGGATTATCATTTTACCATTGATACCCAAAACACGTTTCCACATAGTTCGGGCATTGCTTCATCAGCATCGGGAATGGCGGCTTTGTCAGCAAATATTATAGCGCTTGAAAAAACGATTGCTACGGATAAAAAGGAAGCTTATTATAACGAAAAAGCTTCATTATTGGCTCGATTAGGTTCTGGAAGTGCTTGCCGAAGCATCAAAGGAAATATCGTAGCTTGGGGAGAAACCGAAAGTATTGAAAACAGTTCTAATTTGTTTGGAGTGGAATTTCCATATGAAGTACACTCAATTTTTGAAAATTATCAAGACACTATTTTGTTGGTTGATAAAGGCGAAAAACAAGTTTCAAGCACGGTTGGTCACGAACTCATGCACAATCATCCGTATGCGCAACAAAGGTTTCTACAAGCCCACGAAAATATTACGCAATTAAAAGCTATTTTAAAATCAGGTGATTTAGACCGATTTATGGCTTTGGTGGAAAGTGAAGCGTTGACCTTGCACGCGATGATGATGACATCGATGCCGTATTTTATTTTGATGAAACCCAATACCTTGGAAATCATTCAGCAGTTGTGGAAATTCCGTCAAGAAACCAAAACTCCGGTTTGTTTTACCTTAGATGCCGGTGCAAATGTACACGTTTTATATCCTGAAAAATATAAAAAAGAAGTTCAGGATTTCATCGAAAAACAATTGTCGACTTATTGTCAAAACGGACAGTTTATTCACGATAAAATGGGATTTGGAGCGCAAAAGTTGTGAGAATACATGTTGTAAATCTTTGAAGTGGACATTAATGTTATTGGTTAATCAATCCAGATTTAGTAATCTTTTTTTAAGCTGTATTGCTCTGTAGTCATAAAGTGATTTGCGTGAGACTTCAGCTTTATTTCGGTTAGTTTTAATGTAATTCGTTAGGTTTTTTTTAAGATTCCTTGTTTTTAAATATGTTTTGAGTAAAAATTAGATGTTATTTTTTAAAATACCCCATAATAACTAGTTCTATAACCTGCTGTGTGATAGGTAGATGGTGTTTTTCTTTCGCTTTTTAATAAAAAGTCGCTAAAATAAAGTTAATAAAAACATAAATTATTCAAAAATAAATTATAAGTTTACCTTTAATTATTTATTAATAAACTTTTGAGATAATGAGAAAAATTTATTTAACTTTTTTAGCGTTCTTATTAACAATTGTAGGGTGGTCTCAAAACCATACAGTTACAATTGGAACAGGAACCAGTACGCAGATTTATCCGCTCGGAAATTATTACGGTTATGAAAGATCAGCTTCGATCTATACGTCTGCCGAAATTAGTTATTCTGGAAATGTATTGCAACTTATTTGGGATGCAAATACAGGTAGTTTAGGGAGTCGTCCGATTAAAATTTATTTAAAGGAGACAACGCTTTCCACTCTGACCCCAGAAACTTGGAATACTACCATTTCTGGTGCTACATTAGTCTATGATAATTCAGTTGATCCCGTTAGTGGATTAAATACGTTTGTCACTACAGCTACTTTTAACTATTCTGGAAGTCAAAATTTAATGGTTTTGGTTGAAGCGAATTATGGAGGTTCTGGCTTTACTTCCTCTTTAGGTAATAGTGTGAAGTATAGTATTGCAACAGGAAAACATATGTATGTGAGAGCTGATGGTTCAGCACCGACAGGAAACTCTAGTGTGACAAATAATAGACCAAACATTCAACTTGTATTTCCTCAATTGCCTAATTGTACGGGTACACCTAGTGGCGGTTCTGTCACGGTAGTTTCTCAACAATTGTGTGTAAATACGACTCCAGTGCCTATTGAGGTAACTAATCCTAATCCAGGATTTATTGGGTTCAGTTATCAGTGGGAAGAGTCTGATGATAATGGGGCTACAGACCCATGGTCAAATGCTGTTGGTGGTTCAGGTGCGACAACCCTTTCTTATACACCACCAACATTTACTGGTACCACAAAATATTACCGTTTAAAAACGACTTGTATAGCCTCTAATCAATTCAGTTATTCTACAGCGCATTCAGTAACTTCTCCGACTACGCCCAGTTCTGCTACTGGACTTACTTTTACAAATATAACAGATGGTGGTTTAACAGTTAGCTGGGCTCATGGTGGTGGAAATAGAAGAGCTTTGGTTGTTAATACAAGCAATGTTTTTACACCATTATTAGACGGGACTGGACCTGCATATGCACCTCCAATTAACTTATCATCTGGTGATTTGTTGTTGTGGGATGGCACTGGAACCACCAACTCTCTAAATATTACGGGGATGGACTGTAACACGACTTACTATTTTAGGATTTATGAATACATACGTTGTGGTTCAGGGCCTTCTTATGATTATTGGCATGCACTACCATTGGAAGGAAATGTAACTACTGTTGGGTTTGTAGATTCTCTTAACAGTGTTGCCTTGCCTGTTTCTTGTAACTTTAATGGATTTACAGGGTCTAATCTATCAACTGTTTTTCCTGGATGGGAAGAAAAGTTTGGTGATGGTCCATTAACAGGAACATCTTCAGTATGGGTTAGTAGTACTGTTTTAGGGACTACTACTGCAAAAGTCAATCTTTATACAACCAGTAGAAAAGAATGGATTATATCTCCGTCTATGGCTATTGATAGTGTTTCGAGAATTAGATTTAAAGCGGCAATTACGGATTATGCTAGCAGCTCTTCTGATCCTCTAGGTATGCAAGGAACAGACGATGAAGTGCAAGTGATGATTACAGATGAATGTAGTGATAATTGGACTACTTTATATACTTTTAACGCAGCTACGACAGTGAATCTCACGAATGTTTTAACGGAATTCGTTGTGAATATTCCATCTTCTTATGAAGGGAAAAATGTTCGTATTGGTTTTAAAGCAACTGACGGTCCAATTTATGATACCCCAGATTATGATTTCCATATTACTGACATAAATGTTGAGCACAGTCCAGCTCCAACAATAGAAGATGTCACTATTACGGATGTGTCTTGTTTTGGCTCAAATGATGGCTCCGTCACTGTGATAGTAAAAGACGGTGCATTACCGCTAACTTACCAGTGGCTGCCAAGTGGAGGTACCTCAAGTACCGCTGACAGTCTTGCTGCAGGTACTTACTTTATTACCGTAACTGACGCTCTTAATAGAAGTGTTATGGACTCTATTACAATTAGTTCACCCGACGAAATTTTAATCGATTTCGATTACAGCGACATCAGTTGCCATGGAGAAACCAATGGTTGGGCTTCAGTAAATCCTTCGGGAGGCGTTGGTCCTTATACGGTTTTGTGGTCAA